>Ga0207671_10003112_pt1 | contig 16866 bp, 9 predicted proteins | sample KBSC24metaG_FD_184352 | JGI IMG/M metagenome (GOLD analysis project Ga0207671, IMG submission 184352) | Corn rhizosphere microbial communities from Kellogg Biological Station, Michigan, USA - KBS C2-4 metaG (SPAdes) (version 2) | ecosystem: Host-associated > Plants > Roots > Rhizosphere > Soil... | reverse complement strand
CGGCTACAAGCATGATGGTTTGTACGCCAACCGAATAAAAAAAGAATGCCGGCAAAAAGCGCTTCACCAAAGGCATGGTTTTGATCTTGCCGAAAACCTTAGCAAGTTCTTTAAAACCGCCCGTAAGCACATTGAACTTATGCGAACCGGCATTAGGTTCGCCTTTTGGTAAAATTTTAAACGGGATCATCGAAAATCCTATCCACCACACACACACCACAAGGAAAGATATCCGGGCAAGCAGGGAATCCAGTGCATCTGTCTCTTTACCAACAATTGAGGGGATTATCTTAGGCGACAGCACTACCGCAAAACAAATTAACTGAGACACAATACTGCCCAGGAATCCATAAATAAAGCCCTTGGCGCTCACATCGTTCTGTTTGTCAAGCGTGGCTATCTGTGGCAGGTACGAGTTATAGAAGACAAAGCCCCCGCAATACCCAATGGAAGCCACTCCAAAGCAGATCATGCCAAATTCTATAGGCTTATCGGGCTCTAAAAAGAACAACCCCGCGCATGCCAGGCTGCCTATCCAGGTAAAAAATTGAAGATATCTCTTTTTGTTTCCCTTGTAGTCGGCGATGGAAGTTAGAATAGGTAATGAAACCACGATCAAGAGGTACGACAAGCCCAGGATATAATTCTGCAATACCGTGTTCACATACTTATGCCCGAAAAAACTAACCATATTGCCATTCCTGGCATTTGCAGTTATCGCCACATAATAAGCCGGAAAAATGGTACTGGTGATCACCATGTTATAGGATTGGTTGGCCCAGTCGAACATGCACCATCCCCATATAGTCTTTTTGTCGTTTTTAGCTGTCATCGGGGGCTAAAAGTATATAAATTTTAGGCGGATAAAAAGCCGCTTCTCTTCATTTCAAAAACAATAGTTACAGATTGTCATTGCTGTTGTAAATACCCATTTATGGAAGGATTGATCTGATCCGGAATAGGGCCTATTGACACCTAAGTTAATGAACTACAACCAAATGGAGTGTTTTTTCCGGGTTAGCGTAAAAACTTATATACCTTAGCAGCGTTATCAGAATATAAACCCAAATTATGAAAAAGCTTTTTTTACTCCCATTTATCGCGGCAATTTTCCTGGTTTCCTGTAAGAAGGATAATTCTCCCGTTAAGAATAATAACAAACTAACGGACACGCTGCAAGGCAATATCACTGCCGACAAAACATTAGACGCCAGCAAGAACTATTTTCTCAAAGGCCAGGTATATGTCAAAAATAGCGCGACGCTCACCATACCCGCCGGCATCACCGTTTTTGCACAGGTGAACGATTTGGCTGCCAATAAAAGCGTGCTGGTGATCACTCGGGGATCTAAATTAAATATCAACGGTACAGTTGATCAGCCTGTGGTTTTCACGTCGGCTGCCGCGACAAAAAAACAAGGTGATTGGGGCGCAATCGTAATATTAGGCAATGCGCCTACCAACCTGGTCGGCACAACAGGAACAGTAGCAGGCTTACCTGTATCCAACGATACGCAATACGGCGGCACGGTTTCAAACGAAAATTCTGGTTCTATAACCTATCTACGTTTAGAGTATTGCGGCGGTATCAACCCTCCGGCCGAAGACGAATGGATCGTTGACAAGGCCAGCGGTCTATCATTAGAAGGCGTAGGCTCAGGCACTAAGGTCGACAACGTCATGGTGAAATATTCCAATGACGATAGTTTCCAGTTTGTCGGCGGTACAGTAAATGCGACCCATCTGATCAGCTACAATTGTGGTGATGACGATTTCGATTTTGACTTGGGTTACCAGGGTAATCTGCAATTCCTGATCGGTTACCGCACCCACGCTTCATCCCAAACTTTGCGGGCAAATGGATTTGAAAGCTATAATGATCAATACCCCAGTACACGTACGCCATTGACCCGTCCCGTGGTTTCCAATATGACAATCATCGGGCCGCAAGGCATCGATGCCACAAAAACGAACATCAACCAGGGAGTCTATATGCGTAAAGGGACACGTTTGGCCGTCAGGAATTCAGTAGTAGCCGAATATTCCGAAGGTGCCTTTATGGTTTGTCCGAGAACCCGCCCTGTAATATTGGCTGATGATGATGCCGAATTCAGAAGTAACTTAGTGCAAGCCGATACCCTTGCACGTACATTTTCCTGGGATCAGGACGTGAAAGGTGTATTTCCGGATCCTGAGTTGACTGTGTTTGAGACCAATGCCGTTAATAAAAATACTGTGATTACCGCATCAACTGATTTCAAGCTTAAAGCAATGTACAACAGCACGGCTCCAGATCTTACTCCCGGCGATGGCTCTCCGGCATTGACAGGTGCAGACTTCACTGGCGTAGATTTTTCAAATGCTTTCTTTACAAATGTTGCCTATCGCGGGGCTATAGGAACATCAAACTGGGCGGCTCCGAATAATTGGGCCGATTGGAAATAAAATACTAAAGTTCAAAACTGAAGTACTCCCGGTATGATCAATGCCGGGAGTATTTTTTTGCTTTTTATTGCGACAATAATTTCTTCTTCTGCGCTTCATATTCCTCTTTGGTGATAGCGCCGTTATCCAATAGTTTCTTTAGTTTGGTTAGCTCATCAGCTACACTGAATTGCGGAGAGGTACCGGTCTTCGAATCATGGCATGGCGTCACTTCGCACGAAGCAATGGCCTCTTCTATCCAGACATCAGAAGTGGTTGGCCCTCCGGTGCGGATAGTGATAACAACCTTTTCGGTGCCGGTCATCTGTTTGGCATTCTTGATCTTTTTAATAACAAAATTACTGCCGGAGATATCCTTGTGGGCATTTAGTTCACTATTCCCGCTACGACGTGGCGGCATTGGCAGCAGGGTATTAATCTGGATGTATTTAAAATCCCCGTTAGGCATCGACCCCAGCCCTACCCTGATGGTATCCCCAGTATGATACGTTTTACCGTTAGATGCATGATATTCCTTCAGGTTTTGAGCAAAACCCGAAAAAGGGGCAATAAACATTAAGATTAATAATATTTTTTTCATCTCTATGGTTTTAGTTCACAACCTGCAGAATATCATATTTGTTTCTTTTGGTAGGCCAGCAGCGAGAGCAGCAGGATCAGCCCCGTTATAAAGTACAGGCAAAGTACCAGTGCCGAATTACGCATGCTTCCCGTAAGGTCATCGATCAACCCAAAACTGAACATACCGCCTACAATAGCCAGCTTTTCCGTCACATCATAAAAACTGAAGAAAGAAGCCGAATCAGGAATATCCTGGGGGATAAACTTCGAATAGGTTGAGCGCGAGAGCGATTGTATACCACCCATCACCAACCCTACTACCCCAGCGAGTATAAAAAACTCGGTACTGTTGGTCGTAAAATACGCTGCAATACACGCCCCGATCCAGATCACAACTACCCAGGCCAGCACCCTGATGTTACCATATTTATCCGATAACCTCGACATCAGCGTAGCGCCACCTATGGCCACCAATTGAATGATCAATATGACCGTAATCAATTGGGTTTGCGGCATGTGTAATTCCTTCGCGCCAAAACTGGCTGCAACCAGCATAATGGTTTGCACACCCATCGAGTTAAAGAAAAAAGCCGGCAGATAACGTTTCAGTACAGGCATTTTCTTTACCTGTTGCCAAACTTTACCCAATTCAATAAAGCCGCCTTTTAAAATATTCTTGTGATGGCTCTCTGCGTTCGGACTGCCCTTTGGCAAAATAAAAAACGGGATATATGCAAAACATATCCACCACACCCCTACCAGCAGGAACGACAGCCGCGCCGGGAAAGACTCATCAACTATTCCGAAAACTTTGGGGAATAACACAAAAGCAAAACAGATCAGCTGCAAAATCACACTTCCTACATAGCCATAAGTAAATCCCTTGGCGCTCACCTTATCCTGCATATCCAACGTAGCGATCTCCGGCAGGTAGGAATTATAGAACACAAATCCACCGCTATACCCTATAGCCGCCAATCCGAAGAAGATCATGCTGATTTCCAGATTATCAAGCTTGAAAAAATAAAGCATACAACAGGATATGGCCCCGATCCATGTAAAAAATTGCATGAACACCTTTTTGTTGCCACGATAGTCAGCAATGGAAGTAAGAATAGGCAATAGCAAGGCGATGATCAGGTAAGCCGCCGCCAACGTATAATCTGACAACGCTGTATTGACAAAACTATGGCCGAAAAAATTCACGTGGTTCCCGTTCTTCTCGTTGCCGGTGATAGCCACATAATAAGCCGGGAAAATAGTGGAGGTGATCACCAGATTATAAGCCGAATTGGCCCAATCAAAAAAGGCCCAGGCACGTATGGTGCGTTTGTTGTTTTTAGCTTCCATTGCAAGCTAAAAGTATAGAAATTTTATTTCAAGTTCTTATCTGGTGAAAAAGTTATGTTTTATTTTGTTCCAAAATATTCTCCACCGTACATATCTACCAGGCAAACCCGCCCTTCATATTTAGCACGCATAATACCGTGGAATATTCTCTTTTCACCAAAGAATTTAAACTGGTCAAATTTAAATGGTATAAGTATTTTACCGTCGTCATTTACAAAACCGAATTTCTTGTTAACTTGTACAATAAATCCGAATTGTCCTGTCTCAAGCACTCCGTCAAGATCAGGATTGATCAATAGCTTACCCTCAGGACTTGCAATGCCATATTTCCCCGATTTGATAACTATATAACCTTTTTTTCCATTAGAGTCGGAATTTATACCATCATAAATTATGGGTAATACTACTGCTCCTCTTTTATCAACCAGTCCGTCTTTTCCATTTAATTCCACTTTAGTTATACCACAATTATATAATACATTATTCAAAATTGTATATTTTGTTTCTATAACCTCTTTGCCAGTGGAGTCAATTATACCAAACTTCCCATTATTTGGATTTCCTTCTTGGACTGTAGCATATCCCCCATGAAAGAAACCTATGAATACGTAGTCATGTTGACTAATTATATGGCCATTAAGGTCCATAAGCCATGCCCTGTTAGGATTCTTTTTATTTGCAGTGATTAGTCTTAGAGAAGACGTTGTATAAATGTCGTCATATTGTGCGGCAATACGTTCATTTCCTAGCGTGTCTATCAAACCATTCTTTGTACCCTTGGGTCCTTTTGTTTGAAATACAGAAACCCCGCATTTTTCAAAGCCACTTATGTGATCATATTTAAATGGCGTGATTTGCTTGTTTTGAAGGTTAAAAATTGCCTCTTTACCGCCTTGCGGAATTACAAAAATGTTTGGGGAGCTATAACTCCATGCTACATATTCATACTTGATAGGGATAAGGATTTTGTTATTTAATGAAACTACGCCATAGTAGCCACTTTTTTTCACAACAAAATAATTAGGAGAGGGCCTCCATATATTTTGGTATTCTATTGGCAACAAAACCTTTCCATTTGCCGTAAACGCGCCTGAAAGTCCGCCTTTTTTCACAATAACAATATTATCTTTTGTAAGATCTACTTGGTCGTATATTATCGGAACACAGGTACGGCCTGAATTGTCACATATACCTTGTTTAGTACCTTCAGAACATATATAATAATCTTTATTGGGCCGGAGATCTTCAGGATGCTTTTTGATTGAATCTCCCGGATTAACAAATGCCGAAAACCTGGGATCATTTAATACTTTACCATGATTGTCAATGAGTCCCCAAACTCCTTTTTTCATAAACCTTGCCGCCAATATTAAAGGCTTTTCCTGTATGGTATCAAATGATCCGACCAAAAAATATTCCCGTGCTTTGATTAACTGCCTAAATTTAGGATCACCGATATAACCAGTTTTATCGGGAACAAAAGTTTGTGCCCTCGTTGTACAAAAAAGCAGACAATAAACTACCGCAAACAAAATTGTTTTAGTCATATTGATAGTTATTTTATAGTTATTCTCCTGTTGTCATCAACAAATCTAGCACCACGTTTACTCATTGCAAGCTAAAAGTATAGAATTTTTGGTGGAGAATAAAAACAATAGAAAATACATCTTCACCTTTGTTTATGTTGTCATCGTAGGTGTTCGAAGGATTGAAAAAAGGCGTCATCCTATGTTTGTATGGGATGACACCAATCGCCCGTTTAAGCGTCCACGCTTAAATGCATTACTCCACCTTACTCGCCTTAAGCACATTCCTATCCTTCCCCTTCAGCAATTGCTTATAATTCACCATCTGGAATTTCTTTCCATTCAGCCCGGTAAAATCAGGCGACAGGATCATATTCAGCTCCGTTTCCCGGTGCAGCCCTACAATAGGTTTTCCATTCTTATCGCTCATCAGTTTACTATTCTCATCGGCCAGGTCATCAATCTCCGGACTCGGCGTCGCGGCATGGATCACCATCAGGTTAGGTCGGTCGGCATTCAGGTGGTTGTTGATATAATCCATAAAAGCCGTCTTTTTAGTAGCCACGGGTTCACCCCACATTTCCTTGTAAGTCTCGCCGTAATAGGTCACTTTGCTTAATGTTGAGATACCCAATTTATATTTCCGGGCCAGTTTTTCGGTCAGTGCACGTAATTCCGGTGTCGAAAGCGCCACTCCCATATGCGGGTCGATATAGCTGATCTTCACCCCCGAGTGCAATGCCCGCTCTATTTGCGCCGATAATTCTTTTTCCACCTCATCCAGTTTGTAATTGCCTTTTTCATACTCTCGTTCGGTATAACGAAAATACCCCAGCGTATCAACCAGGCTTGGTACGGCGCCTCGCCCCAGCACAGGCCCCCAGCGATAATATTTCCATTCGGCAGTCAGCGTTAGGTGTACGCCCACGGTTACGTTTGGATATTTCTTCAATATGGCCACCGCTTCCTGGTACCACGGGCACGCGAACTGTAGCGACACGGATATAGGTAGACCAGTCTCAGCCATCTTTTTAGCAGCCATGTTCACCGAGTGGTTCATCCCGATATCATCCAAACGGATCAGCAGTTCAGGTAATTTGCTTTGTGCCGATACCTTGTGGCTGATCATCAACAACATCAAAATACAACAGGTAAATATCTTTTTCATAGGTATAAAATTGATTTGCAGCCAATTTACAAATTATGAACTACACAATTGTCTTCCCGAAACTTTGTCAAAACATCGTTACTGACAAACTTTTGCTTCAATATCTTAATTGATCTTTTTAGCGCTTTACAATAATATTAAAAACAGGTGTTCCATTTAGAATGTGTGTACACCTGGAACAAGTGGAACACTTTGGAACAGTAACAATAGTTAAAAATTTAACTAAAAATAATTAAAAGGAGGTTGTATCAAAAGTAAAATCCAGCGGGCGCACCAGAATAAAATTTGGTTGATAGCGCGCTCTATATTGACTGGTGCAATTTTTTTAGCCAAAAGCAGGTATTTTTGGGTTAACACGTCTTTTTGTTAAAATGTTCATAATCAGAATTTTAACTCATAATTGCTTGAAATTGCGTTAACCATGTTAACCCTATAGTGAGGCTTACTGGCAAAACACTGTCAGTAAAATATTCAACCCTTATCCGTAAATTTGTAAGTATCCGGCGCCTGTTAAAATAACAAGCCAAAATATCATCCTAAACCGTTTAATTTGCGGTTTTAACAATCTGCACTAAATGAAATACCTGCTGTCGCTCACCCTCATTCTATCTTTTGCACTATCCGCATCGGCCCAAAAGAAAAAAAACGATTATACCCCTTTCGTTGATCCGTTCATCGGTACCGGCGGGCACGGGCACACTTACCCGGGCGCGGTTGTTCCTTTTGGCATGGTACAACTGAGTCCGGATACCCGTTTGGAAGGCTGGGACGGCTGTTCAGGCTACTACTATAGTGATACCACGGTTTACGGTTTTTCACATACCCACCTCAGCGGAACAGGTATTGCCGATTATTGCGATATCCTATTTATGCCGACAATCGGTGAGCCACAGTTCAAAAACACCGATTACCGCTCGGGTTTTAAAAAGAAAAATGAATCAGCATCGCCCGGTTATTACAAAATCAAGCTGGACAAGTATGATATCGGCGTTGAGCTGACCGCAACCAAGCGTGTGGGCGTGCACAGGTATGATTATCCGTCTGCGCAGCAAGCAAACATTATCATCGATCTGCAGCACCGCGACGAAGTGTTAGACTCCTGGATCGAGGTAATAAATGATCACGAGATACGCGGCTTCCGCGAATCCCGTTCATGGGCGCAGGATCAGCATGTATATTTCTACGCCAAGTTCTCCAGGCCATTTAAAACTTATGGCATCGCTTCCAACGACCAGGTTCAACAAGGCAAAAACAAAGTACAGGGGAAAAATATCAAAATGTATATCCAGTTTGATAACCCCGGTGAGGTGATCTCCAAGGTCGGCATCTCATCCGTAAGTGCCGAAGGTGCATTGAAAAACCTGGATACCGAAGTACCCGATTTCGACTTCAAAAAAGTAATGAAAGCCGCCAAAGCCGATTGGAACACCGAACTGAACAAAATCCAGATAGAAGGCGGCGCACCGTCTGCATCACAGTCTGCCCAAAACACGCAGGTTCAAAATCCAAACTCGCCCAACCGAACCCCGCAAAAGAAACAGCCTGCCATCGACCATGCAAAAGTAAAGCAAACCATATTCTACACTGCTTTATACCATAGCCTGTTGGCGCCAAATGTTTATAATGATGTGGATGGTCAATACCGCGGCCTCGACCAAAAGATACATAAAGCCGATGGCTTCGATTATTATACTGTATTCTCCCTTTGGGACACCTATCGTGCCGAAGATCCGCTGTTTGCCATTATCGAACGCAAACGTACCCTTGATTTCATCAAAACCTTTTTGGCGATGTATGAACAGGGCGGCCTGCTGCCGATATGGCCCCTGGCTTCCAACGAAACTTATTGCATGGTGGGCAACCACTCCATCCCGGTAATTGTGGATGCCTATGCAAAAGGCATCCGGGATTTTGATACCGAAAAAGCTTTAAAGGCCATGAAAGCCGCCGTAAACCGCAACCAATTTGGCCTGGACAGCTACCGCAAGAACGGTGCTGTGCTGGCCGATGATGAGCACGAATCTGTTTCAAAAACACTGGAGTATGCGTTGGATGATTGGTGCATTGCCCAGTTTGCCAAAATGCTGAACAAAAACGATGACTACGTCGAGTTCATCAAACGGGCCCAATACTGGAAAAATTTGTTCAACAACCAAAACGGTTTCATGACGGCCCGCGTCAACGGTGGCTGGTATACCCCGTTCGACCCCACCGATCTCAACAATAATTACACCGAAGGTAACGCCTGGCAGTATTCATTCCTGGTGCCGCAGGATGTGGATGGTTTGATCACCCGCATGGGCGGGCGTGATAAGTTCGAGCAGAAGCTGGATGAACTGTTCACCACTAACTCTAAACTAAGTGGTAACGAGATTTCCGATGTTACCGGTTTGATCGGCCAATATGCCCACGGTAACGAGCCAAGCCACCATATGGCCTACCTCTATAATTTCACCAATGCTTCAGATAAAACCCAGTTTTACATCGACCGTATCTTAAAAGAAGAATACAGCAACAAGCCCGATGGCTTATCCGGTAACGAGGATTGTGGGCAGATGTCGGCCTGGTATGTGATGAGTTCGTTAGGCATTTATACCATCATGCCCGGTCAAACCCAATACCAGGTGGGCTTGCCCCAGTTTGATAAAGCAACCATCAATCTTGAGAACGGAAAGGCCTTTACCATCAGCAATTCAGGCTCAGGTGTGAGCATGCAAAACATCTACTTACAAGGCATGGCGCTGAATAAGAAAACGTATAATAAGCTTTTTGTTGACGATAAAGACATCGCCAACGGCGGCAACTTCGAGGTGTACACCGGCCGGCTTGCCAACAAACTATTCGTGCAGGATCTGGAGAAACCTGTTTCAGCCATAACCGACGAGCAGATCATTGTAACACCCTACCTGATCGCCCCTGGCCCGGCATTCAAAAAGCCATTCGATTTACAGATCAAATGCGCCGATGCAGATGCAAAGATTTACTATACCCTTGATGGTTCAACTCCCTCTTCCGGTTCAACACCTTATGATAAACCGGTTACTATTTCCGCTAACACAACCATAAAGGCAATTGCTGTTAAAGGGAGTAAATCAAGTTTTGTGGACGAAGGAAGGTTCACAAAGATCAGGGACGATATCAAATTGACCTTGCTCAGCAAATATCTGCCGAAATATCCCGCACAAGGCGACGAGAGCCTGATCGATGGTATTCGTGGTTCTTTAAACTGGCGCCTGGGTCACTGGCAGGGATATCGCGGCACTGATCTGCAGGCCGTGATCGATATGGGCCAGGTTAAACCCATTAAAACAATAAGTCTTGGCACTTTGCAGGACAGCGGTTCATGGGTGATATTTCCGAAACAGGTAGAATATTGGGTATCTGACGACGGCCAAAATTATAAGCTGGCCGCGACGTTAGACACCAAAGTGGATATCGATGATGCCGACATACAAACACAGGAATTTAAAGCAAAACTCGATGTGCAGACCAGGTTTGTTAAAATCGTTGCGAAGCAATATGGCCTGTTACCTGATATGTATGAAAGAAAAGGACAGGTTTCATACATTTTTGCCGATGAGATAACAGTAGAATAAGGACAAAAAAAGAGGCTGTATCAAGAGCAAAATCAAAAAGGAATAATATTTTGCAACAGACAATCTCTGTGTTTCTCTGTGCCTTTCTTAGCGTGCTCTGTGGTTAATTTTACCACAAAAGGCACTAAGAAAGACACAAAGAGCACAAAGACCAATATTATTTGGAGAACTTTTTAATAAAATCGACTTTTGAGACAGCCTCTCTTTTTTTTAAAAATCCTTCCTAAAACTTATAGGCCAGTGTAGTTAAAAATTGGCGGGGTGCTATCGGTGTGATACTGTAATTATCATGTATCAGGTAGTTTAGCGTATTGGTCACATTGGAAACCTGGGCCAATAACGACAGCTTTTTATAAGTATAACCTGCTGAAAGATCCAGCGTCGCGAAGCCGCCTACAGGCAGCAACCTGCTGTACACCTGTGTTTGGCCAACCACATTATTGTACCCGGCCAGGCGTGTACCGGTATAGAATGCCGACGCGCCAACCTTAAACCCGCGTAATCCCTGGTTGGTAAACGTATAAAACACGCTTGCATTTGCCGTATTTTTTGGGTTGATCACCAAAGGTTCCCCTTCAATATTTGATCCTTTTAATCCGGATGTTTTGGTATACCGGGCATTGTTATAGGCATACCCCAAAATGAAGTAGAAGTTTTTGCCAAGATTCCCGGTTATATCTGCTTCTAATCCATCGCTTGTGGTTTGCCCACTCATAGTTTTAACGGTATTATCACTGTTCGGCGTTACGCCATCGGCCTGGAAAGGCGATACCACCGCCAGGTTATTATTGATGATACGATAGATGCTAAAGTTGGCTGATATCTTTCCGCCAAATAATTCATTTTTTATACCCGCCTCGTATTGGTCCATTATGGATGGTTTCAATCCCTGGCCCGTGCTTACATCTGTGCCGCTGTTCACCGCAAAGTTATTGCTGTAGCTGGCGTATAAGGAGGTGTTGGTAACAGGCTGGTAGATCAACGCCGCTTTTGGCGAAAATGCCCTGTCATATCGCGTTGCTGCTACACCCAAACCTGTGGTACCCTTTTGCAGGTAATCAATATTGGTTTGATAGGTCTGTTGCCACGACCATCTTAAGCCCGCCAACACTTTAAACTTACTGGTCAGGCTTACCAGGTCCTGCAAATAAGTGCCAAAGCGATAAACCGGTGCAGTAATTTGTGCTGTATCTACGGCATTAGGTATGTCCGTACGCTGCGCATATTTCGTAAGGTCAATGGTATTGATCTTGTCATAAGCATAGCTGCTGATGTTTTTACCACCGATGCTAAACCCGTTGGTCACGTTGATCACTTTTGCCACATCCGTACCAAACAATAGCTGGTGTGCTATGCCACAGGCTTTGAACTTGCCGGTCAGGTTTGCCTGCGCAGTATAGTCGCCCTCATGTGTAATGGCGCGTGCCAGGCCCCTGTTCCACTCACCCGTAGCGCTCACCGTATTTGGTAGACTCGATCCGTACGAATCAATATCAGTGCTTTGTGCCGATGTAATAAAATTGAGCTTCCAGTTATCATTAAAATTGTGATTGATGGTCAATGACCCCGTATACTGGTTAAGATGGCTATAGGCCCATGAAGTATTGATAAACTGTGAGCGCGGAACCATGGTTGGTATAGCCCGCCCGTTATTTAATGACCCGATACCCCAATCCGGCGTCAAGTTTGATTTCAGGAAATCGCCCTCCAGTATCATCGTAGTGTTTTTATCCAGGTTGTATAATAAGGAAGGGTTTACATAAGTACGTTCCGTTTTAACATGGTCGCGGTAGCTGTCGGCATTTTCATAGGTAGCGATGGCGCGATAAGCCAGGCTTTTTGATATCGGGCCATATATGTCAACAGTAGGCTGGTAATCGTTATAACTGCCGTATCGCATAGAAACCTCGCCTCCGTTTTCAAATTTGGGTTTTTTGGTTACCATATTGATCACCAATCCGCCCGATACGTTGCCGTATAATAAAGCAGCGCTTCCCTTTAGCACCTCGATCGATTCCAATGCGCTTGCCTCAGGGAATCCTGCGGTATTGACCAATACACCGTTCTGGAAAATACTGCCAGCCCCGCCGTTTATACCAATGCTGTACCCCCGGGCGCTAAATGTTTCTCCTACCCCGCCCCTGGTTTGGGTAAGGGAAACGCCGCTTACATTGCGCACAGCATCTCCCAACCGGTTCACCTGCTGGTCCTCTATTACCTGGCTGGTCACCACACCCGCGCTCTGCGGCAGGTCAAGTGTGCTGATGCCCGACTTGGAAAAAGTAACCGGCAGGTCATTCTGCGTTTTGGCACTTTTTATCAAAACCTCTTTGAGCTCCGATAAAGATTCTCCCACGGTAAAATCAACAGTAGCCGCTTTACCAGCTTCTACAGCCACCGGTTTTTCATCACCTTTTGCCCCTACAAATGTTACCCGCAAGGTATAATTACCTGGTTTTATGTTTTTAAAAATATAAACACCGTTCGCATCTGTGCTGGTCACTTTATTTAATTCCTTTATAGTAATGGTTACCCCCGGAACGGGCAGTGTATCGTTACTTTTAACCAAACCCGTAATTTTTCCGGTAATGCTTTGGGCATTTGAAATGGTTATGAAAAACAGCAAGGTGGCTAAGGTGAGTGTGAGTTTTTTTGGATAAGTATATGTTTTCATTCTTTATTTAGATTGATTCTAATTTGTCGCAAATATAGAGCCGTCTTTCTAAAACAAAGAATTTATTTAGAATTAGTTTAAATAAAGATAGAAGATCAGCGTTACCATTTCTTAAAAAAATTAAAAGATGCTTCGATAATATGGAACTTAATTAGTTACATTTATTTATTCATAAACCAACCTAAATAACTAATTACCAGATGGAACCAAACAACAACCTCACTCCCGTTGGCGATAACGGAAAAACCGCCGGTATCGTTAGCTACCTCACCATTATCGGCTGGCTGGTGGCTTATTTTGCAATGCATAATGATCATAAAACGGCTCAGGGAAGTTACCAGCTAAGGCAAACTCTGCTTTTTTATATTGTAGGCTTCGGCATTTATATTATCTGGTCGGCGCTATTTGTTCCTCTATTATTTACATCCGGCCTGGGACTGGCTCTGGCCCTGAACTGGCTAATCAGAGTCGGCCTTTTTGTATTATGGCTGATCGGTTTCATAGGCGCAGTTAACGGCGAAAGCAAACCTATCCCTTTGATAGGCGATAAAGCACAAACTATGTTTCCAGGTATATAAGAATAATCTTACGTAGAGACGCCCCGATGCATCGGGGCGTCTCTACGTAAGATTATTCTTTTTCCAGCATTTCTTTTATCTCTTGTAGCTTATCCTTTTTTGCCTTTTGCAACACAGGGTAAGCAAGCTTCAGTTCTTTTATGGTTTCCAGTATGATGCTTGAAATGGCGATCCGCGTAAACCATTTTTTATCCGCCGGAATGATGTACCAGGGATTTTCGGACGTTGCAGTCTCTTTAATGGCTTTTTCGTAGGCTTTCATATACTCGTCCCAATATTTCCGCTCAGCCACATCAGTTTCAGAAAATTTCCAGTTCTTGGCAGGGTCGTCAATGCGTTCCATGAAACGTTGTTTCTGTTCTTCTTTTGAAACATGCAAAAAGAACTTGATCATCACAGTTCCATTACGGTATAAATGCTTTTCAAACTCCCGGATACTGTGATATCGTTGCTCCCAAAATTTCTTACCCAGCTTCTTCACCCCGTTTACTGAAGGCAGGTTTTGCTTCGATAACAACTCTGGGTGCACCTTCGTTACCAGCACATTTTCATAATGCGACCGGTTATGTATTCCGATGCGGCCGCTTTCGGGTAGCGCTTTATAATGTCGCCACAAAAAGTCGTGGTCATATTCCTCGGCACTCGGCTCTTTAAAGCTGAATACCTGGCAGCCCTGCGGGTTCAATCCCGACATGGTGTGCGAAATGGCACTATCCTTTCCCGCCGCATCCATCGCCTGGAAAACAATAAGCAGGGAATATTGGTTTGCAGCATATAGTTCGTCCTGTATGGCAGCGGTTTTTTTGATCAGTTCCTCTAAAACGGCAGGTGCATCCTCCTTTTTATAGTCGCAGGTATAGCCGGTATCAAAATCCTTCAGCGAGAATTTTTTGCCGTCTGTGATCTTAAATTTGTTTGCCAGGTGTTTCATAATAGACAAATATGCATATGCAAAATATTGTTTCTGTACGAAGTTAAAATTTAGGTCTTATAATTCCGTTGTTTATATTTGCCGTTTCGGCTATGATTTAGTGCCATAATTTTTTACATCTTTACCCAATGTTCCGACGTATTAAAAACAGGTTTCTTCGTTATTTCGTCATACTCATCTACTTCATTATCATCTTTTTCTGCGCCATCGAGGTCAATTTTCTCTGGCTGTTTGGATACTCACCTGATATGCAGGCTATTAAAAACCCAAGCATGTCGGTTTCATCCGAAGTTTATTATGCTGATGGCACGCTGATAGGACGCTTTTCAAAAGAAAACCGTACCCCTGTCGACTTCAAAGACATCTCTCCAAACCTGATAAATGCCTTGGTAGCTACCGAGGATGTTCGTTTCTACACGCATCATGGCGTCGACTTTTATTCGTTCTTCACCAGTATGCTTTCCACGGCCAAGGGCGATAAACGAGGTGGCAGTACCATCACGCAGCAGCTGGCAAAAAACCTTTTCGAAACCCGTAAAAAGAAATCGCAGGGACTCGCAAGCCACATCCCCGGTATCCGCACCGTTGTTTCAAAAGTAAAGGAATGGTTTACCGCTTTCGAGATAGAAAGGGTCTACAGTAAAAATGAGATCCTCACCCTGTATTTCAACACCGTACCCTTCGGCAACAACACATTCGGTATACAGGCGGCTTCGCTCAAATATTTCAACAAAAAACCGCGCGTATTAAATCCTGCACAGGCGGCCATGCTCATCGGTATGCTTAAAGCTACGTCTACTTATAACCCCATACGCAACCCAAAACATTCAACCGAACGACGCAATATCGTATTGGGGCAGATGCAAAAAAGTGGCTATATCACTAAGGAAGAATTTGAGGTCGATACCGCCAAAGAGCTTAGCCTCGACTTGAGTTATGTAGAGAATGAGTCACAAGGTGATTCCTATATCCGCCGCGCCGTTGAAAAATGGCTGGATAAATGGTGCAAGCAAAACGATTATGACCTGTATTCTGACGGCCTAAAAATATACACCACCATCGATCCGCGTTTGCAGCGGTATGCCGAAGAAGCAGTAGCCGAAAAGATGAAAATGCTGCAAAAACGTTTTTACAATCTTTGGGGAAACAAAGTGCCCTGGCGCGATCTGGATGGCAATATCATCGTCGATTTTGTATTGAAGACAGAGCAGCGTTTGCCAATTTACAAGCTATTGGATAGAAAATATCATGGTGACACCGTCGAGATCAAGAAATATTTTGAGAAGAAAAAGCAGATGAAAGTATTCTCCTGGAACGGCGAGAAAGACACCACCTTTTCGAGCGTGGATTCCATCAAATACTATTCAAAGATATTGAACACCGGGATGATGACCATAGAGCCCTCATCCGGCAAGATTAAAGTATGGGTAGGCGGTATCGATCATCACTATTTTAATTACGACCACGTAAATCAGTCCAAACGCCAGGCGGGCTCCACTTTTAAGCCTTTTGCTTATGTAACCGCTTTGGATAATGGTTTCTCGCCCTGCGATAAGTTTACTGATAAACCGGTGTCCATCAAATTTGTAGATAATGGTAAACCCGATGTTTGGGCGCCTCAAAATGCCGATTTTCATTTTAGTTATATGGATATGTCGCTGCGTTGGGCAATGGGTAAATCGGTCAACTCCATTACCGCGCAGGTAACCGAAAAAGTAGGCTGGGATAAAGTGGTAGATTATGCTCACAAATGTGGTATCGAAAGTCACCTTAAATCAGTACCATCTGTTTCATTAGGTACTAATGATGTTTCTGTCTTCGAAATGGTGAGGGCCTATAGCACCTTCCTTAATAAAGGCAATCGGGTAGACCCCATCCTCGTAACAAAGATCACCGACCAGGATGATAATGTTTTGGCCGAGTTTAAGCTGAAAACCGAAAAGGTATTAAGTGATGAAACATCCTGGCTGATGCTATATATGTTCAGGGGTGGTATGGAAGAACCAGGCGGCACCTCGCTGGCCCTTTGGGATTATC
>Ga0207671_10003100_pt1 | contig 16916 bp, 19 predicted proteins | sample KBSC24metaG_FD_184352 | JGI IMG/M metagenome (GOLD analysis project Ga0207671, IMG submission 184352) | Corn rhizosphere microbial communities from Kellogg Biological Station, Michigan, USA - KBS C2-4 metaG (SPAdes) (version 2) | ecosystem: Host-associated > Plants > Roots > Rhizosphere > Soil... | reverse complement strand
TCCGCTTTGGCAAGCTTGCCCGCTAAACGTTGAACGAACCTTCCATTCATCTCACAGATGGCTATTCCGCCTGCCACTCTCCCAAACGAAAAACGCCCCCCTAACGGGGAGCACTTGTTTATGTTTGCGGAGAGAGAGGGATTCGAACCCCCTTCGCAATATTTTGATTATCATCAAATTAAAAAATATATCCTCCAACAACTACATGAAAGACGAAAGCTCTTTTAATTTTACTTATCCTTTCTTGAGATTCCTTTTACAGTACAAAAATAGAGCTTAATTAGCTAATATAGAACTTATAATTTGGCTCAATTGCTGAGGAATGTTCAATGGGCCACGATGCTAATCGCGGGTTGCCCACCTAGTTGGTCTTAACAAGTTGAATTCAAATTTAATCGGATTGTAACTATTTGACTTTAGTTTATCATAAAAAGATAGAAACTCTGAATATGGAGGCATTTCTTTCCTGACATTTTCAGCTGTTTCAAGGTATTTTTCAAAATCAGTCCAACTCGGGAAAAAAACATTAAGCCATTCTCTTTGTATTTCAAAAAGCTCAACACCAGGCTCTATTTGACGAATAAAGGTACCAAGTTCGCTTGATTTTAAATAAGTTCTAAAGTAAAGAATGAATAATTCTTTAGCCTCTGGAATTGGTACAAGTTCAGAACCATATTCACTCTTTCTTGTTACCGCATTTCTATATAGTTCTCTAAAATCGGCAGTGATTTCCTTATGAGCAGCACAATATTTCTTAAAATATCCTAATAAAAAGTCTTCGATTTCTTTATCACTTAGAGGAAGGCGTACAATATGTGTTAAGGCTGCAGTTAATATGCCCCCTTCAAAGGTAAATGGATCATGAGCATTTGTGAAAAATTCTCTTACATAATTAATATAGGCTACTTTGTCGTCAAAAAATAAAGTTTGTGTTCTCTTGTCAGGGTAATTTAAAACATCTATAATCTCCCTATAATTGATGCCATAGGGGCCATTCTTATTAAATTGATATTTACCAATTTCTAGTAATATCAGTAAATGATTCTCCCATTCATTTTTGTTTGAAAAATCAACTATTTTTTCAAGTTTGTCAAGAATTTCAGACACGTGACCTTGATCAATCCATTGGAACATCTTTTTCTTATATGCTTCAAAATCCCCCGTTCTATGCTTCTCAAATTCATCTGCTGATAAATCTGTTTCCAGAAGCTGAATACTAAAATATTTATGGAAATTCCCAGAATATACGAATGACTTGTAATCTTTGCTTTCAAAACCTTCTCTCAATTCCTTTTCTCTAAGAATTTCTTTTACAATTTCAACTATTATGTCTTTTTCTATTTGAGAAAGTTCCTCTGAAGTATTCCCATGAATATATTCTTCAAATATTGTTTCTTTTTCTTCGCCTGGCTTGGATACTTCTCTTTTTTCGTCGAGCAAGCGAAGTGTATTTAAAAATTCTTCGTTAATATTTTTTTCATTTAAAGTTCTTAACCTGAGAAGAGACTTTTCAGTAATAAAAAAAAGCTCCTTGTATTCAGAAATTGCTTTGTAGACACCAGAGAATTTTAATTTCAACAATTGGACAAAATAGAAGTCTATAAAATTTACTTCATACTTTACCTCATTGATTTCAAAAAGTAAAGAATTGCATAGTCTTATGACATCCCGCTGTGTAGATATAATGCGATTTGTAATATTTTTTCCTGAAATCCCTGCATAGTCTACAGCTGCATCGATCGGTATCGAAAATGCCGATCTCATTTTTTTCTTTAGTAAAAGCTTTATTTGATTTTTTAGAATTGAGCTTTCATAGCTTGGAAGTAAGAACTCAAATTGGAATATTTTTTCAAGAAAAGTTTTATAATTAAAAGTGTTGAATTTTTTTACAGCTTCAAGGATATACCCTTTATCATACGCAACAATATATGCTACGTTTTTAAAATTCGCTGTATTCCTAATCAACCGAAGTACTTCCATTAATTCGTTTAAATCTAACCTATCGAGATCATCAATGAAAATGATGATTTGTTTTTTTGTTTTTAAGATTGATTCATTTATAAGGTTATAACTTTCATTTTTATTTGGAGACTTAAACAAAAATTCAGTAATAGTTTCTAAAGATTCGGTTATGAAATTTTTATTGATTTTAGTGAGAGTTTTAGCATATTTAGTAATGTTATCAGATAATTCAGGGTCATATTTTTGTATTTCAGAAATAAGCAATTCAAAAAAGTCTTCTATTATTTTTGAAGAGGAAGCACTTCTCCAAGGGTTAAAGTCTATAATTATCCTATTCTTTTTATGCAGATTTTCCTTTATCATATTCATAAAGGATGTTTTTCCACTTCCCCATGTTCCATTTATCCCAATTGCAAGAGATCCGGAAGCTTCTTGCATCCTCGACTGAATTTTGATTGCTAGCTCTTTGCTAAATGCCTTTCTGCTGAAAATATCTTTATCCCCCGAAATTATCGGGACATCTATTAAGAATGAATCGAATGTGTATTTGGGGCCTTGTTCAGGGTTAACCCAAGAATTGAGTTTCAAGAAGAAGAGGCATTCATAAATAATAAATACTAAATCTATATACTTAACAGGAAAAACATGTTCATATGGGCAAAAGATATACCTATTAGAAACCCAGCGGTAATATGCGATTAATAGAATAAGAAATGTGCTTATTAAAAATAATAAATTTGGAATTTTCGTTTTTTTAATGAGTAAATATCTCGTGATAATTAAGGCTATAGCCATTAAACCTATTAATAGTAGATTGATTGCCCAAGAATGAATTACCTGGCTCAAAATCCTTTCAACTACATTCTTATCAAACCAAGATCGAAGTTGTCCAAAGAAAAAAACTATTATAGAAAAAATAAAAACATAAAAGATGTTTCTTCTTTTTAGAAGATATTTAGCGCTGTTAGACAAAGTATGTATTTTGCTATTTATCCGATTTAGGAACATCGAATTTCTATAATTCACTTATAGGTAAATAAATGTTTCCAGTTTCTGTAGCCTTTCTTCTTTTTTTGAAAAGTAGGTCTGTAAGGCTAATACGACCGTCTAAAACTGCCATGATATCAGATCCGTCCATGATAATTATGGACTTAAAATGAGGAGAAATAGCTTCGTTAGTCACACCGTTAATTGTTACTAATAATCCTAATGCTGATTTAAGTTTTGTCTCGACCTTGTGGCAAAACGATGCTATGTCACTCATGTTAACCTGTTGTTTCCATTTCGCTTCCATAAGATAGTCTAGCCCTTGAAATGTGAAAGCTCCATCTATTTGCTCACCATAATTCTTGAAAGATCCTTTAGGTTCTAAATCATAAATCAAAAAAAGTTCGTAAAGAAACTTTTCCAACTGAAATCCTCTTTGATGAACATCTTTATTTGTGACAAGAGAGGTGAAATGAGTTTTGAGTTTTTCAAGCTCTTCATTTAAGGATTTATTTTTAATGATTCTCTTTTCTGCTTCAATCTTCCTCTTTTTTGCTTCTTCTTCCTCTTTTGTTTTCACAATATATCCAGTAGTAAAGCTGCGTAGCCTTCCTACGGCTTCTTTCGCTTTTCTTGTTTTTGAGCCATCTTCATCCCAATAAGCTAGATTACTGAAATCTTCAAAATCTGTTACTGCAAGCAGTAGATTTATAATCTCATTCTTATAAATGTCTGGTCTGTTCGTTAGTCTTTCTATTAACTCTTTTACACTTTCTCTTTTTGTAACACTCCAATTAATTGTTCCGACTATTGCATTATTATCTAAGGTTAATTTTATAAAGTCCTGTAAGTCCTCTTTTTTCCAATAAATTACAGACAGGGCTTCTTTTAAGGCATTGATGGCATTCGGAGAAATCTTCTTGCTTTCTGTCATAATATCAATTGTTGATCATTCTAATATCAAGTTCAAAAAGTAATCTTCAATTTCCTCCTGTGGCTTTCCAAAAATATTTTCATCTTCATATGATTCGAATATTTTAACCATGATTCTTCTACAAATATCATCGCACTTTATTGTGAGTTCTTCAAGTTCGGTACTTTTAGATAATTTAAAGCTGGCTCCATGGACAACTTTTGAACGCATGTCGTATAATTTCTTTATTAGTCGATATAACTGTTTTCTATTTTCTTTGTCTCGTTCTAAAAACTTGGCTACTCTTTCGGCTAATTTATGTGCGAGTTCGCTACTGTCGTTAGTAAATAAAGTTTCAAGAAAGGTGACGTAACTGGTAGTTCTTAACCCCAGATCGCTACATGATCTTGCATGTGCTATAAAATGATTTGCTATTCCGACTCTGTCGTAAGAGGATGCATTAATAACCTTGGGTCTATTGTCGAATTCTGCATAAGTGCTTTCTTTTAAATAGTATGCTGCTTTTTCTAATTCAGATAGCTCAAATTCTGTCACTTTTCTAGAACCATCAGCAAGAAAACTGCTACTTGTAAAATTGTTAATACTTGTTTCAAAGTAACCTTTATCAGTGGTTAGATACAGAAACCCGATATCAAAATCTGCTGCGTTGTCTTTAACAGCCCAAAGGCAAAAGAAATACATTTTTAGCAGATAAAGATGTAAGTCGAGGTGCTGTTTAGAGGTAGTCGCTTTAACGTCTATTTCGCTTTTAGAAATGGCAACTAAAGGATAACCGCCTAATAAGTGATCATATTCAACTAGACCGATAAAATAACTTAGCTGCTTCGGTAAATATCGAGAAATTACGGCCTTATTATTAGTCAATAATATAGTAGGGACGGTTGGTACAGTTTTTTCATTTGGGTCCAGTGAAAATCCTTCGCCTAAATCCTCTTTAACAACGATATTATTCAATCCGCAAATGAAAGTACTTGTTAAAATCATAAGGTTAAAAGGGGTTATAGCATCTAAACAGAGAAGGCACTTGCTCTAAAATACAATATATTATTAATATTAAAAGTCAACTAACGGTCATTGGCATGTATTTAACCGGGTATTTTTTATTGATTGTCTGGTTCTTAGGTAAATTCCCGTTTCTTTTCCACAATTGTGGGAAAGTTGTAATTTTATAAAAATGAAAAGTGATGAAAGACATTGTGAAACGGCTCCAAACCTACCTTGCCTTCGAACGCCCTGTAGAGATCAAAACTATTGATTTAGGATTTTCCCGAGTGCAGAACCAACAACAAAAGATTATTCCTGGCTGGAGCACTAGTTCCACCCGGCAAAAGCTCATTTACAATTATTGGTTTAGTCAGGTGATTGGACACTTTACAGCTGTATTGGGTATTGCTCTTTTATTCACTTTTGCTATTACTCGTAAGTTCAATAGCTATATTTTACTAATTCTTCTTGTTGCAGGATTATTGAGTTTTCTCATAATGCTTTTTTGGCATTACCTGCCGAAATTTACTTCTGAGTTTATGCCCAATCTGGAAACCGTGAAAAGTATCCATGATGCCAAGCGCCAGAAGGAACTTATCAATCAGCTTCGGAATCAGTTAGCCGCCCAAAAAGAGGAAATGATCCAACAGCAAAAATCGTTTGAAGCCACCTTATATAGAGAACTGTCGGAGCATGAAAGCCGTATACTAAAGCAGCAGGAGAGAACGCAAAGGAGGCTACAAGAACATGCCACCGAAACTAAGCTTAATGCCGAACAACAGCAGGAAGAATTGAAAAAGTGCCGCCAAGCCCAATTATCCAACTTCGCCCTTACTCTTATTTTCTGTGTATGGACTAGATCTGCCGGCATAAGCGGGGTAACGGGTAACGATCATACTGCGCACCTCCTTCAACAATTATACGGAGTAGACCGAGGAAGCCTTCGTAATAACCTGGAATTAATTTCCGGGACCAGCAGCAAAAGGAAGAATCTGGGTGAGCGGAAATTGACAGAAATCCGAAACCGGTTTGAAGAGGCTAGGGCATTCCTTAAACAATTGAACTATCCCCAGGGTGTTTCCATGCTGAACGAGTTGGAAAACAAGATATTGGGCAATAGATAAGCTTCCCTTCGTATGAAGTGGAACCAACACTATTTATAAGGCCGGCACCATCCGGCCTTTCTTGCTTCTTTTCACCAACAAATTTATCCCAACGCCCACTTTTGCAAGGCGTCTTATATCACTGGTTTACCGAAAATAATATTGTAAAATTTGCTGAACAATGGCGTGAAATGCTGTAACAACAAGCCTTTCGAGATTAACTATAGTTAGCTTTATTCCCCTTTCCTGGCAAGGTATATTGCATGTCTAAAACAAACAAGATATGAAAGAGCCAGTGAACAAAACAGTAGACTTTACCCCGATGCTCTTTCCGTATGATCCTGAGCAGTTTTGGCGGTCCATACGGCAAGTTATCCGAGAAGAAGTAGGTAACGTGGAGACGAAAAGGCGGGTTCCATCCATTTACGAGACGCCAGGGTTGATCAGCAAGCCTTTATATAAGATCGCCGAGGTATGTGCGATGTTCCAGGTGACCAAACCGACCATCTACGAATGGATCAGACACGGGAAGCTAAAGCCCCTTAAAATTCAGTCAAGGGTATTTTTTCTATGGCAGGATATTCAACAGCTGTTGCAGACCAGCCAGGAGCAAACCAATCCATCTGACAACAATTAAATCCCTTTTTTATGGCAGACTTTAAGAGAAGAACCCTGTTCTTGACGAGCGGGAAACAGGTTAAACTATTCGGGAACAGCATTGCTATTGGTAAATCATTGGAAATAGGGGAGGGATACGCTCCTAATATTCTGGCGGGTATCGAAGAACAACCCGAAAGTAAGACTCCCGCCAGTATCTCTAATCCTCATAAGCTGACGGTGGATGAGTTGATGGAAATGGCCGATTACAATATTCAGCTATGGATGGACCTAAAGGCCAATCTTAGGAAGTATGGAGTGGATAGCCCGAAGGTATTTACGCAGGACCCAGGACGGTAGTTACCTTCCTGTACCGGATAGGCAGCGACTTCGGAGTTCGTTATGGCGAGCGGTGTTGTTGTCGGTCAAAAACGCCCCGACAACAACGCTCGTCCCATGCTCCCGTTGGTCGCATGGGAGAAATACAAAGACCGTAAACAAGAAAAATGAAGCGATATGGAGACCGTGCGAGTGAAAAGAAAGAAGGCCGGCAGACCGGCCAAAGACATTAAGAAGGAGATCAGGGTCTGCGTACGAATAACTCGGACTGAATATTTTTTCATCCAGGAACAGGCTGCAAAAGCCGGGATGAAATTGTCCGCTTACCTACGTGAGGCAATTTTCCAGGATAAAGTGATGGCCCGATTAACGGAGGAAGAAAGACAGATTGTCAGGCAGCTGATCGGGATGGCCAACAACCTTAACCAGCTCGCAAAAGCCTGTCACCAGGAGGGACTGCTCGCAGCCTTATGGCAATTTGAAAGTTACCGTAATCAGATAGATGAACTTTTAAAAAAATTACGGTCATGATCAGCAAGCCAGTCCCCGCAGATTCCTTTTACCATACCTGCCGGTACATCTGTCAAAAGCCCGGAGCTGAGGTGCTAATCGCTGAAGGAGTACGGGGACATAATTACAAAGTCATGGCGGAGGACTTTATCCGGCAGCAGCAACTGAGACCGACGAAGGAAAAGGCTTGCTTTCATTCTATCCTAAGTTACCATCCCAAGGAAAAGCCTTCCAACGAAATTATGATGGAGATTGCCCGGGAATATTTGAAGCGTTTAGGTATCGTTAATACCCAATTCTCTGTCAGCAAACATACAGACAAGGCTCATCCGCATTTGCATGTTGTCGCCAATATGGTCGATAATAATGGAAAGGCAATTTCCGACAGCTGGATCGGCTTACGAGGAAAAAAAATTGCCCAACAGCTGACCAGGGAATACAATCTTATCCCTGCCATTGAAAAGGATCTAAGCCTTACCCACGTGGAGGCCATGAGCGAGGCAGAAGCCATGAAGTATAAAATCTATCAGGCCATTGCGGAAAGTCTCCCGTCCTGCAGAACAATTGACGATCTGAAAAAACGCCTTTTAACCCAGGGTATCGAAGTCCAGTATAAATATAAAGGTCAGACCCAGGAGCAGCAGGGGATCAGCTTTAAGATGGGAAATGTCTGTTTTAAGGGTAGCCAGGTAGACCGGAAATATTCCCTGGCGGGGCTGCAAAAGATCGTAGAACATCAGCAACGGCAGGAACAGGAAATATCCCAGAAAGTTGACAATCCGAATCAAAGTAGGTCACATTTCAGGAATCAAAAGAGTTTCACCCTTACGATCCTACCTGATTCACATGAGCCCTACCAGGGCGCCAAACAAGAACATGGGCAGGGGATTTCGAAACTAATAGAAATCTTAATGAGGCCGGAAGAAGAACAAAGCTCCATGCCTTATGACCTTACGGCGGAAGCCGAAGAACGGAGACGGAGAAAGAAGAAGCACCGACCCCGTTAATAAATCATTTTATTCATTTCTAACAAATATTGTATGAATCAGGAGAAGCAAGTACCGAGTGATGTAATGATGGATTCAGTGGTCAGCAAAGTACAAAAGCAGGAACAGCGAATCCAGGCTCAGGATGAAAAATTGACCAGGATGGAGGAAAATATAAAAGCCATTCCCGACCGTTCAAAGGACTGGGAAGAGACGAAAGCTACCATCCTGGAGCTGGTGGTTGTCAGTAAGGGGCAAAAGACTTTAATGGAAAAATTGCACGGATTTTTCAGAAGCTTGGATATTGCCGTTAACCTGCTCCGGCATCCCGTGGAAAGCAAGGTCCAGCATCACCACCATTTCCCAAAGATCGCCTGGATTACAGCAGGGTTGTTCCTGATCCTATGCCTGGTCTGCTCAGGATGGTATATGACCTCCCGCACGATTGAACAGCACCGGGCCGGTGATATTAAATACCGGGACTTGAAACTCCTTTCAGACTCCGCCATGCTCCGTTTTCTCTGGCGCCTGGATAGCATTTATCTGACAGATCCTGATAAAATGCAAAAGGACGTTGAAGAACAGGAAAGGCTAAAACAAGAACGCCTGGAACTGATAGATCAACTCCAGGCGGTTAATAGTAAAATAGGTCGGGATAAAAAAACGGGCCAAACTCCCAAAAAGGGCAAATGACTGCCAAGGGATATGCGGCCGCAGCCGATCAGCAGAGGAACAAAGCCCAGCTCACCACCCGGCTTTGGCGCTTCGAAGTAGGTATATCATTGCCCCGGCAGGAGTCCCTTGAGCGGCCTAAATCCGGTTTTAGACAGCGGTCCTTTAATGAGCTGTATTTCCTGGCAATAATATACCTCCTTCGAAGTTTATTTCTTTTTCACCCGCTAAGGCGGCAGAGCTCAAAAGACTATCCCTGTCCTATATAGCTCAAAAAATTCCTTTTCCGTGGCACATGGATTCTTTCTGAGTTGAATGTAACTGAAAACGAGATAGTTTCATACTTTATACGCCTTGAACGAACAGGATTGGTTCATCTTTATCAGGGGCATTTCCAACATAATGAAGTTAGTGACTCGGTAAATCTGTCGGATACTTTCAAAAAATTGGAAGTCTTGGCCCAAATGTGAGGCATTATTCTTCGGATTGATATTTTAATTGAATTACTTCATCGCGCTCTTCAAGCTCTTCGTTACTTAGGTCTTCAAATGAAAAGCTGAATGGGACTTCGACAATTGCCGTCGGATCTGAAACTTCCTTTAGTATGGGATCAAAGGAATGATCCAGCACAAAGGCAGGAAAATAATTGAGGTTTAAGTTGTGCTTTTGTTCCCCCTCCAATGATGGTCTTTTGGAAGGAATCAGAAAAATTTGTACGACCAAATTTGCAAATCGAAGGACCAACGTGTATTTCGGAAAAGCGTCGTGCTCAGTGGAAAAATCTTTGGTCGATCGAAATAATTCGGCGACGGGTTTTTGCCACATTATTTTTTTTAGTACGGTAATATATGCTCCGGGGACGGACGGCACCGACGAATTTCGGTGATCGATCAACCATTCGTAAATATCTCTATTTTCACTAACCTCTTCAGGAGGCAATAAAGAAAGGGCAATTTTGGACAGGGCCTTGAAGACGCAAAGTTTTGAAATAGGTGGCTGCCGGTATGTGATCGTAACAGTTTTATGCTCCGAGTTTATTTCCAGATCGTTTAGGGAGTTCATATTTATATTGAATTTCCCGGTTCGATCTTTTTTCATTGTCGTCCTCGTTTCTGGGCTTTTATTCTCTAATCGTGATTGAAATGCTGGTATTTCCTTTTTCCCTCTTATGCCGATGGTCGCTAGATACGGCATGAAAAATTGAGACATTTGCGTTTCCCAAGGGCTAAAAAGGGCATTGCATTTGTCACATTCATCAAAGATTACAAAATCATTTCGACCTAAAAGGTCGGAGACCGCGTGCGCCTTATTTCTAAAGCTAACCGTTCCTTCCGATTTTCCACAAAAACGACATACCCTTGGTCCTCCAAACCGGCCTGGTAGAGATTCCGTTGAGGCAATTTTTTTAAATTCTTTCCAAAAACTTAAAGAATCCCTGTTTTGCCCCGTTTCCATAAAATAAAGTTGATGTGCAAAAATAGTTTAACTCTTTAAATATCCGGCTTTTACGGGTGGTCAATTAATTTAAAATTTCTGTAAATTACTATGATTTGTAACAAAGCCCATCCCATGAATTTAAAGCAAAAGCTGTTTTTCAACATGTTCTTGCGGAATATGCTCGCCAGCTTCTGGAGCCGATCCGCTTACACAAAAGACCCCGGATCATTTGTCCGCTATTTCCAATACAAGATCGGCCCGTACCAATCGGATCAATATTTATACTTTCCGAAGGAACCATATGCGCTCAGGTATAAAAATGAGATTTTCAATAAACTTCATGAATATACCGGATACGATATAATCTGGTATTTGGAGTTCCATTATGATGCTTACGCCGATCCCGGTGACTTTTTGCGATTCCTGAAATATGAGATCGGGGAGCGGTTAAGGGTGGAACCCAAGGACCGGGCGCTACTATCTGCCCAGGCATGGGTCGATGAAAAAATGGACGAATTGAAGAAGTCCCAACAAGACCAGATGAGGCAGGATATCGAGCATAAATATTTTCTCTAATGTGAAAATAAGCCTTAACTTTCAGGAAATAGGATAAGGATAAACCTCACGATTATGCCATACGGTAATAAGGACTTCGGCCCCAAAGAGGCCCTCCTCTCAGCGCTCCATTTTGTCGCCACTATCGTCTTTCTCTTTTTGATCAATCTGGGATTCGCTTGGGTCGTTAATCATATCTTGCTTGGTCTTTTTGATTGGTTTAACGGGCTATCCTTCTTTTGGAAGTTGACACTTTTATTTTTTGGAGGTTTCATCGTTGTTCAACTTATAACCGCTCTGTCGAACCTGATTGCGGGTTTCTTGGGTGTGCTTCTCTATAGTAAACTTCCAGTCAATCAATTCACAGCATTCTCCGCAGGAATCCTAGTACTTTGCGGATTCATCTGGACGATGTATGACCTTTGGAGCTTTCCAACACATTTTTCTTTCTGGATCGTCGTCGAGTTGCTTGTGGTCTCTGGGTTCGCATATGGCCTTTATTACACGATTTACATTACTACTCAAAAGGCGGCCGAATAAGGCGAATTTGTTCTAGGTGACTTGTTAATATTGTAGATTCCGGATATATCTAAGCTGCCGGGGGGAAGATGATCCAGCATCTTGTGTCTCGCTAAGGTAATAGATTCGTTACAAGTTTCCATGGGTGTTTTGCCAAAACAATACTTTCCACTGTGCGACCGCTGGTTATTATAGTAATTCATCCAGAGATCGTTTTGTTGTGGTAACTTAAAGTTAACCCCTATTGTCAGATCAAGTCTTGACTAATTCAAATTATTTGATCGTAATCTTTAATGTCAATCCGCCGAAGACCTCACTCCCCAGATGATGGATTCACTTGGAGTTGAATTTTTTATAACATTTTCTATCCGATATTCTTTTCCCGAAGGATCGTAATAAAAAAGTCAAAATCTTTTTCCCATCCCCGAATTTCTGCGTTCAAACTGTTTTTGTCCTTTACATGGCGAAGGGCAAGGAAAAATATAAAACCCTTAAAAAAACTTTCCAATCGCTCCGAAAATCTTCCGAATTTATAGCAGAAATCCACCGCCATTTTGGTCTGCTGCTCGGATTTCTCATATAAGTATTTTCTCCAAAAGCCATGCGCGAACGTATTTCTCATATCCCTGTAGCTATCCAATTCATCTTCGATAACGAGCTTCGGGTTCAGTTTCAATAGTACGAAAATCTGCCCAAGCGTCTTGGTCGTTTGGGCTGACTTGGCTGATTTGCTTAAAAATTCTTCTGTAGTTACCCCATAAACCTCTTTGTCAAATTCCGTCAGGTGATCTAAAATTTGCCCTGCAATAAATTCGACGCGCTGGGCCGACACGAGAGCCATGCCAATGCGTGAATAAACAAATGCTTCTTCAATCATGTAGGTGTATTTGACGAATTTAGTCTATTCATAACGAGTTCAGGGTATTTTAGAGATTCTGGGATAAGGACATTGTTAATATAATCAGCAATATTTTGCCCCTCGTTTAGAAAGAACTTGGCAAATTCTTTAACGGCTTGCTCCTTAATTTTTTCTTGTTCAAACCAAAGCTGTGCGAAACGAAAGGCCCGGCTCAGAATGTCTTTTGAATCAAGGACGATACCCTCAGGTAGATTTATCTGCGCTGTCTTAACGAACATGTCGACTATGTAGGCAATACGGACGATGGGATGCGGGTGATCGCCCGCTTTGTAATAAATATTCGCGTATTTTTCCATCAACAGAAGAAAATAGCTTAGGATGGCGCCAGCGCCTACGGAAAGCAGCATTCCGAGATGTGTCGATGTTTGTAAGCTGTTTTCTAGTCTCTTCCAGTAGTCGATCATATGCAATGCCTCGTTGCCGGCTCCATGCAGGTCAGCATCGAATTCATAGACGTGTTTATTGAGAGAATATCCGTCTCCTTCCTTAATATACTTCGCGTAGAGTTCATCCAGCCAAAAGTTTTGGATAGGGCTCCGCTGGATTAAATGGGCTAATTCATGATAATAGGTGAATTGAGTCGTCAACTGAAAGGAAAGCAAATCAAGGTCGAAGGTCTTGTCGAGTGACTGGTATGCCTGAAGCTCCTCCTTTTCAAAAATGGAATCACCATATGTGAAAAATTTGAACAGATGGGGAATCAGGCCATAGTTGATGGCAATTATAGAATGGTTAGCCGTTCTGGTTGCAGCCGCATTGACTTCTAGTCTACCACGGATGTAAATCCGCGCAGGCTGGATATCGAATTCACCGCATTCTTCAGACAAGTTTTGCTGACAGAACTGGAAATAGGGCTCAATCACCTTAAATGGGTCGTTCTTTGAATAATCAATTGCGTCAGTGATGTTGTCTTTGAGTAACAACTCCTTTACGTTTTCAATATGATTGTAGACCATTTTACAAAAAATTTATTAAAGTAAACCTAAGTATTCCCGATAGGTTTTTAAATCATGTGCTTTACATCGCTCATACTCATTTATGCGGAGTAGCAGATCAGGATATTCTTTTACGAGATCATCTGCGTATTGCCATGCACGCTCTTCCCTGTCGATCATGCTGTCATTCAGTTTGATTTTGCCCGTCAAAAAATGACCATATTCGTGCAGCAGCCGCCAAATAATGTTCATCGGTTCGTCGACGTCTTTTAGGCTGATACGGGCAATGGATTGCCCATCCGAATAGGCAGCATAGCTGGAGGAGGAGATATCATATCGGGTCATGACCCGACAGCCGTCAGCTTCGATACGCACAATAATTGTTTCTAATGTCGAACGATACTTTGCATCCAATTTCCCTACCGTTAAAATTTCGTCCAAAAGTCTTGCCTTCATCGTTAGGATTTAAGTAGGTGAGGGTAGAGTTTACCGATATATTGCATGTCCATAGCTGACAGCTCATCGTTTTGAGGAAATGACTGGCCATCGGTTGTAAATTCCTGCGGGATGCAATATCCCATGATGGATGCCTTATCCAACGTAGAATATTGCGAACTGGAGGTTTCAAATTCGTGGAAGATATTCCTGTCGACATCTTCTTTTGACCATCTATAGTTATAAAAAAAGTAATTGTAGACAAAAGTTTTGTTCCAATTGATTTTGATAGCTGGACTTTGATGTTCGTGAATAAGCCCCAAAACGTGACCGAACTCGTGTAGGACAACACGTTTGAACTCCCGTTCCGGTAAACTGTCTGTAAGCCAGCCGAAATTCACCGTTGGTTCTCCCGCTGGTGCGTTGAGCGCGTCAGTTCCGACATACGACCAGCTGCCTGGTGGTTCGAACCCAACCCTAATCTTCGCCTTTCGGATATCAAGTGTCTCTTGGAATGTGATACTGCAATGGTGACTCCAGATCGAAGCATAGTTCAACGCACGCGTGCGTATGGAGCTAGTTCCGCCCATAAAATATATTAACAAGGTCTGATTTGGCTTCCAGAGTTTTTTTGTCTGGGCGGCCATTTCCATAAGAAGCCTATATTCTTCAAAGCTGGGGAGCAGGTTGACTCTTGCTTGTATCTTCTCCAGCAACCGCTTCTTTGAGTCGGACAATCCATTTGATTTAAGGTTGTCTTCTCTTTCATCAACGGCGCTGTTGATGTTCTTCCAGCTTTCAATGCTCAATTGTTTGGTAAATTCTACTTCCATAAAAATCTGTATAAGTTGGTATCTGATAAGGTAATAGGCGAGATCCTCTTGATATTTTAAATGAACAAAAACGATAATTGATGCGGTTCCCGACTGAAGTTATTGATCTTTTTATAACTGCTATGTTGTTAAAACGTTTTTGTTATTGTCTGCAGGAAAAAAGGGTGAAAACACCCGAATGACATACATTAAATTATGCCAGATTTAAAAAGTAAAGGAATCGGATTATCGGTTGCTTCTGTCTAATGTAAATGCGTTAACTTTAATAAGCAAAAGCTCTTTCATTCGTCCATTTTGCTCTCAAACAAACGGTTATGGGATACCCATTCCCGTTTCACTGGCAAATTGCTGGCAAATTTTGAAAAGTAAAAAGGCCGCAGTGTTTGCGACCTTTGTAACTTCTAGAACTTCAAGTGCCCAGAACAGGAATCGAACCTGCACATTGTTGCCAATACCAGATTTTGAGTCATTAGCCTAATTTCTCCATCAACTTCTTCATATCCATACTAATCTTATTGTCCAGAATCTTTGCATAGTGCTGCGTAGTTCGTATATTTTTATGCCCAAGCATATTGGAAACTGTCTCTATGGGCACACCGTTGCTTAACGTGATAGTGGTTGCAAAGGTGTGGCGGGCAATATGAAAAGTGAGCCTTTTATGAATGCTGCATAGGTCAGCAATCTCTTTCAAATAAGCATTCATCTTTTGGTTGCTTAACACGGGAAGAACCCTGTCTGATAAACTGCATTGAGGATGGTTGGCATACCGGTCCAGGATTTCCATTGCCTTTGGGAGTAGAGGTATCCTGGAGAGAGTATTTGTTTTTTGACGCCTGGAAAAGATCCATTTTCCACCATCTATGCCGACAGTAATTTCGGAGCGCCTTAGCTTTTTAACATCGGCATAGGCCAGGCCAGTGTAGCGGCTGAAAAGGAATATATCCCGTATCTGGTTGAGCCTATCCGTATGAAACGTCTTCTTTCCGATGGATTCTAGTTCCTCAATGGACAGAGCATGCCTTTCTACCTCCTTTTTTGCCATGCTGAACCCCATAAACGGGTCCCGCGTCAGCCAGCCGTTTTGCAGACATCTTTTGACAATCTTCCGAAAGTTAGCCAAATACTTCATAGTAGTATTGTGATCGCAATTCCGGACACTTTTTAACCAAAATTCGTATTCGGATATGAATTCATAGTCGAGCATACGAATGTCCATATCTGAAACTTTATACTTCCATTCCATAAAGGAACGGGTATGTTTCAAAGAGGTCGTATACCGTTCCAGGGTGCCGGGAGCGTATCCTTTGCCGACCAGGGCAGCTATCTGATCGTTATGGTGCCAGAATATTTCCATGAGCATACGCGGTTTATCATGCACGTCTTCCCGACCCAATAGAATGTCCCGGACTGTTACCGCAGTGATCGCCTTATTGTGCTCGATCAGCCGCCGTTTTATTTCATAGACCTTTTCTTGCAGGGTATCCAGGTAGGCGTTGATATTCTTTACAGCATCCTTGTTCCCCGTTGCTCTTTCTGCATGCTGATTCCATCGGAGGGGATCACATTTTCTTTTGGTAGATAGTTCGGCGGACTGTCCATTTACTGTAATACGCAGGTAAATGGTAACCTCTCCTTTGACAAATCCCGTCGGCTTTTTAAGGTAAAAAAGCAAACCAAAACTCTGCTCGATCATAACCCATAGCTTTTGATGTTAAAATTACGTCTTACTAACAGTGTTGCATAAACTTTTTAGTTCGTAAAACGTTAATTATAAATTGTTTACAAAGGTTTCAGTGAGTAAAATGGAGTAAAGTGAAATACTACACGAATCACTCACTGGAATACATCGAAAAAGGAGGGTAAAAACAGGTAAGAGTAAAAATGAAAAAGCCAGCAAACATGCGTCGTTGCTGGCTTTCTATCTTTTAGTTAATCTGACTTAACCAATTTCAGCGGAGAGAGAGGGATTCGAACCCCCGGAAGTGTTACCTTCAACGGTTTTCAAGACCGCCGCAATCGACCGCTCTGCCATCTCTCCGGGCGCAAAATAAAGGCTCTCTGACCATACAGCCAAAAAAATCATGGGGTAGGGGTTTTGCCCGTAAATTTGCAGGAATGAAGCATCTAAAAGCTGTCAATAAATACTTCTGGAGATATCGCTGGCGCTTCCTGTTGGGATTGATATTCATCATACTCTCCAACTACTTCC
>Ga0207671_10003094_pt1 | contig 16954 bp, 14 predicted proteins | sample KBSC24metaG_FD_184352 | JGI IMG/M metagenome (GOLD analysis project Ga0207671, IMG submission 184352) | Corn rhizosphere microbial communities from Kellogg Biological Station, Michigan, USA - KBS C2-4 metaG (SPAdes) (version 2) | ecosystem: Host-associated > Plants > Roots > Rhizosphere > Soil... | reverse complement strand
GAGCGCTACCAGACCGTCTATGCGCGCGAGGCCGGCGCTGTCGCGGCGCCGACGGCCGGACTGCATTTCGACGAAGCGCTGCTCGCCGCGCTCGCCGAACGCGGCGTCGACTCAGGCTATGTGACGCTGCACGTCGGTGCCGGCACGTTCCAGCCGGTGCGCGCCGAGCGTCTCGAAGACCATGCGATGCATCGGGAATGGCTGAACGTCGGTGCGGAGCTGGTCGAGAAGATCCGCCGCACGCGCGCGAACGGCGGACGCGTGATCGCGGTCGGCACGACCGTGGTGCGTGCGCTCGAATCGTCGCTGCGCGGCGGCGAGCTGCAGCCGTTTGCCGGCGAGACGCAGATCTTCATCTTTCCGGGCTATCGCATCACCAGCGTCGATGCGTTGATCACGAATTTCCACTTGCCCGAATCGACGCTGCTGATGCTCGTGTCGGCCTTCGTCGGCCGCGATCTGATCCTCGATGCGTACCGCCATGCGATCGAGCAGCGCTACCGGTTCTTTTCGTACGGCGATGCCATGTTGATTCTTCCGCCGCCGCCGCAGCCGTGAAATCGTTCCTGCACCCATCCCGCTCCGCGAGAATCGCTTTCGCAAATCGTTCGAGTGTTGCCCCCTTCGTGACCGGATGCCATGAAATTCGACCTTCTCGCGCTTGACGGCGCAGCACGCCGCGGCCGCATCGCGTTCGAGCGCGGCACGATCGAGACGCCGGCGTTCATGCCGGTCGGCACCTATGGCTCGGTCAAGGCGATGACGCCGCGCGATCTCGCGGACATCGGTGCCGAGATCATCCTCGGCAACACGTTCCACCTGTTCCTGCGCCCCGGGCTCGATGTGATCGCCGAATTCGGCGGCCTGCATCGCTTCATCGGCTGGGACAAGCCGATCCTGACCGACTCCGGCGGCTTCCAGGTGTTCAGCCTCGCGCACAAGCGCAAGATCACCGAGGAGGGCGTCACGTTCGCCTCGCCGGTCGACGGTTCGAAGGTGTTCCTGAGCCCGGAGGAGTCGATGCGCATCCAGCGCACGCTCGACTCGGACATCGCGATGATCTTCGACGAATGCACGCCGTACCCGGCGACCGTGCAGCAGGCGCGCGACTCGATGGAGCTGTCGCTGCGCTGGGCGGCGCGTTCGCGCGTCGCTTTCGACGAATTGGCCAATCCGAATGCACTGTTCGGCATCGTGCAGGGCGGCGTCTACCCGGACCTGCGCAAGCGTTCGGCCGACGCCCTGATCGAGATCGGCTTCGACGGCTACGCGGTCGGCGGCCTTGCGGTCGGCGAGCCGGAGCACGAACGCAACGCGACGCTGGAATCGTCGCTGCCGCTGCTGCCGCGCGACCGCCCGCGCTACCTGATGGGCGTCGGCCGGCCGGAGGACATCGTCGAGGCGGTGCGCCGCGGCGTCGACATGTTCGACTGCGTGATGCCGACGCGCAACGCGCGCAACGCGCACTTGTTCACGCGCCACGGCACCTTGCGCATCCGCAACGCGAAGTACGAACGCGATACGCGGCCGCTGGACGAGGCCTGCACCTGCTACACCTGCCGTTCCGGCTTCAGCCGCGCGTACCTGCGTCACCTGGACCGCTGCGGCGAGATGCTCGGTCCGCAGCTGGCGACGATCCACAACCTGCACTACTACCAGGAGCTGATGCAGGGCCTGCGCGAGGCGATCGCGGGCGGGCGCCTGGAGGCGTTCGTGGCCGGCTTCTACGCGCAGCGCGCGGGGTCGGGTGCGGCCGAAAACGACGGGGAGGGCGAGGCGGGCGGGCGTATGGCATAATCCGCGACCTTTTCGACCGGCACGGTATTCGCGCCGGCCGCAGTATCCGCTGGAGAAACCATGGATTTTTTCATCGCCAATGCCTACGCGCAGGCGGCAGCCCCAGGCGCGGCGCCGAATCCGCTGATGTCGTTCCTGCCGCTGATCGTGCTGTTCGGCATCTTCTATTTCATGCTGATCCGTCCGCAGATGAAGCGCGCGAAGGAACAGCGCACCATGATCTCGGCCCTGGCCAAGGGCGACGAGGTGCTGACCAACGGCGGCCTGCTCGGCCGCATCGAGGAGATCGCCGAGCAGTTCGTCGTGCTCGAGATCGCGCCGAACGTCAGCGTCAAGCTGCAGAAGCAGGCGATTTCCGCCGTGTTGCCGAAGGGCACGCTCAAGGCCGCCTGATCGCTTCCTGCGTTTCTTCCGCTGCGGACGAGGGGTCTGCGGCGTCGACCCGGATTACAAGATGAACGATTTTCCCCGCTGGAAATACGCGATCGTTGTCGTCGTGCTGCTGCTCGGCGTGCTCTACGGCGTGCCGAACCTGTTCGTGCAGCAGCCTGCCGTGCAGATCGTCGGCAACCGTGGCGTCACCGTGGACCAGGCGCTGAAGGAGCAGGTCCAGGGCGTTCTGGAGAAGGAAAAGCTCGGTTTCCAGAGCATCGACCTCAGCAACGGTCACATCCTCGTGCGGCTGCCGATCGGCGAGAACGAGCGCCAGGCGAAGGCGGCCGAAGCGCTGAAGACCGCGCTCGGCGACCAGTACACGGTCGCGCAGAACCTCGCCTCGACGGTGCCCGGATGGATGCGCGCGATCGGCGCGCGTGAAATGCCGAAGGGCCTCGACCTGCAGGGCGGCGTGCACTTCCTCATGGAAGTCGACGACAAGGACGTGCTGGAAAAGCAGCTCACGCGCTACACCGACGACATCCGCGCCGTGCTGCGCGACAAGAACATCCGCTACCAGTCGGTCGGCCGCGGGCCGCAGGGCATCGTCGTGCAGCTGCGCAGCGCCGAGGATCGCGATGCGGCGCTCGCGGCGGTGCAGGCCAAGGTGCCGGACATCACCATCGTGAACGGCGCGCAGGTCGGCGAGGCCTATACGCTGAACGCCGGCGTCAAGCCGGAGAAGATCCGCGAGATCGCGCTCAATACGATCCGCCAGAACCAGGCCACGCTGAGCAACCGCATCAACGCGCTCGGCGTCGCCGAACCGCTGATCCAGCAGCAGGGCGATTCGCGCATCGCGGTCGAACTGCCGGGCATCCAGGACACGGCGGAAGCGAAGAAGATCCTCGGCGCCCAGGCGACGCTGGAATATCACGCGGTCGACGAGAGTCCCGGCGCGCTCGAAGCGGCCATCGGTGGCGTCGTGCCGCCGGACGACAAACTCTACAACCGTCGCGAGCGGGGTCCGGGCGGCAAGCCGCAGCCGATCCTGCTGAAGAAGAAGGTCATCGTCAGCGGCGACGAAATGGTCGATGCGTCGAGCGCGCCCGACCCGCAGAGCGGTACGCCGGCGGTGTCCGTCGTGCTCAACGCGACCGGCGGCAAGAAGATGCTCGATTTCACCTCGCAGAACGTCGGCAAGCCGATGGCGGTGCTCTACATCGAGCGCACGCCGGAAGTGAAGATCGTCGACGGCAAGGAAGTGCGCAGCGCCAAGGTGACCGAGGAGGTCATCAGCGTCGCCAACATCCGCGGGGTCTTCTCGACGCGCTTCCAGACGACCGGCCTTTCCAGCAACAAGGAAGCTTCCGATACGGCGCTGCTGCTGCGCTCCGGTTCGCTCGCCGCGCCGACCGACATCGTCGAGGAGCGCGTGATCGGTCCGAGCCTCGGCAACGACAACATCCTGAAGGGTGTCAAGGCGGTCGCGCTCGGCCTCGCCGCCGTGCTCGTGTTCATGGCGTTCTACTACTGGGTGTTCGGCCTGATCGCCGACGTCGCGCTGTTCTTCAACCTGGTGCTGCTGCTCGCGGTGATGTCGGCGATCGGCGTCACGCTGACGATGCCCGGCATCGCCGGCATCGTGCTGACGCTCGGCATGGCGATCGACGCGAACGTGCTGATCTGCGAGCGTATCCGCGAGGAACTGCGCAACGGATCCACGCCGCTCGCCTCGATCCGGGCCGGCTACGACAAGGCATTCGCGACGATTCTCGATGCCAACGTGACTCACCTGCTCGCCGCGCTGGCGCTGATGACGCTGGGTTCCGGCGCGATCCGCGGCTTCGGCGTGACGCTGTTCATCGGCATCCTGACCTCGATGTTCACCTCGGTGACGGTCACGCATGCGATCACCAACCTCGTGCACGGCCGCCGCAAGCTGAAAGGCTTGTCGATCGGCAGCGGTTACACGCGCGGCGCAGCCGCCTGACGGAAGCCATCCATGGAACTCTTCAATCCGAACAGCAACATCGACTTCCTCGGCTGGCGCAAGGTCAGCGTCGCGATCTCGGTCGTGCTGATGGTCCTGTCGCTCGCGCTGATCCTGACGCGCGGCCTCAACTACGCGCTCGACTTCACCGGCGGCGTGCTGGTCGAGGCGGCCTACGAGCAGCCGGTCGAGGTCGACCAGGTGCGCGAAGCGCTCGAAGCCGGCGGTTTCCACAACGCGCAGGTGCAGAGCCTCGGCGGCACGCGCAGCGTGTCGATCCGCCTGCAGACGCCGCCCGACCAGAAGAACGGCGACAAGATTTCGGCGGACGTCATCTCCGCGCTGAAGGCCAAGCGTGCGGACGTCAGCTCCAAGCGGCACGACTTCGTCGGCCCTCAGGTCGGCGCCGAGCTCAAGAGCGACGGTATCGTCGCCGCGGTGTTCGTGATGCTCGGCATCATGATCTACATCGGCATCCGCTTCGAGAAGCGCTTCGCGATCGCCGCGATCGCCAGCGAAATCCACGACACCATCCTCACGCTCGGTTTCTTCGCGCTGATGCAGATGGAGTTCGACCTGACCGTGCTGGCCGCGGTGCTGGCGGTGATCGGCTACTCGATCAACGACAAGGTCGTGGTGTTCGACCGCGTGCGCGAGCTGTTTCGCCTGACGCGCAAGGCCGAGCCGTACGCGGTTCTCAACAAAGCGATCAACCAGACCTTGTCGCGTACGATCATGACCTCGCTGACGACCTCGCTGTCGATGTTCGCCCTGTATTTCGTCGGCGGTCCGGCGGTGCACGGCTTCGGCCTGACGATGCTGGTCGGTATCGTGATCGGCACGCTGTCGTCGATCTTCTTCGCCAATCCGATCCTGTACTGGCTCGGCGTGTCGAAGAGCGACCTGATGCCGGTCAGCAAGGAAAACCCGGAACTCGCACGGCGTCCCTGAGCGGGACGCTTCAGGGGCCGGTCTGCCCGGAGCCGCCGGCCTCGCCGGGTTTCGGCGCCGACACCATGTCGGCGGGCAGGCGATAGGCCGGCGCCGGCGTGCGCCGCGGCGTCACCGGCGTGGTGATGCGCGCGACCGCGAGGGGCGTATGCCAGCTCGATGCATCGGGCCGATCGTTCGGCCATCCTTTCGGCAAGCCCGGCAGCAGCAGATTCGTCGAGCGCTGGTAGGCACGGTAGTCGTCGCCGCGCGTGCGCAGCGCCTGGGCTTCCGCCGCGGGTATCGCACCGATCCAGCCCAGCATGGTCAGCAAGGGCCCGAGCAGGGTCAGCGCCCACAGGTGCCATGGCATGCCGATCGCCAGAAAGACATAGCTGAACCAATGCAGGCAGCCGAACAGGTAGTTCGGATGGCGCGAAAAGCGCCAGAGTCCGTTGCGGCAGGTATGGCCCAGATGCTTGGGCTTGGAGCGGAATTCGGCCAGCTGCATGTCCGCATAGGCTTCGCCTGAGAGCCCGACCAGGTAGATCACGGCAGCGAGGATCGTCCAGGGCTCGGCCTGCGCCAGCGGGTTGGCCGCTGCCACGTACAGCGGTATCGAATACAGCGTCGCCGAGACCGCGCGTCCCGCGAACAGGAGCAGGAAGCGGAGCGGGTTGCCGTTCCAGCGCTGGCGCAAATGGCGATAGCGCGCGTCCTCGCGCTCGTTCAGCATGCGCGTCAGCAGGTGCATGATCAGGCGGAAGCCCCAGATGCCGCCCATCACGGTCACCAGCATCTGCGACACCAGCGAACCGCTGGCGACCACGCCGTAGTAGAGCGCGCTGCCGGCGATGCAGGCGGCCCACAGCAGATCGGCGAGTCCAGCATTGTGCATGCGCCGCTGCACGAGCCAGCCGGCGAGCAGCAGCGCCATGCTGGCTACGAAGACGTGGAGCAGAGGAAGCGGATTCATTTCCTGCGGCCACCCGATGGGTGCGCGCTTCGCCGCCGGCGAACGCGGTTACGCCGGCAGCTTGCGGATTAGTTTATTTCTCAAAAATGGGACATCGCGAACCGCTTGGAATGTCCTCATCCGGAACGGCCGCAGAATCCGGCCCACCGAGTAAACGCGATGTGAAATCGGCGCCATGTTTCGTTCATGTGTGACGACATCGACATTCGCCGTACAGGCTTGCCGCAGGGCCTCCAGCACGGGCATCGCTTCAGACGCGTTCCGGAATCCACAGGCTCTCGTCGGCCAGGCGCTCGCGGCCCGGTTTGCCCTTCAGCTTCGGCAGCTTGAGCGGCTTGTCCGGCGGTGCACGTTCGGGCAGACGCGAGAGCAGGTGCGAGATGAGATTGAGCCGTCCGCGCTTCTGGTCGTTGAAGTCGGCCACGAACCACGGTGCCCATTCGGCGTGCGTCGCCTTCAGCATCGTGTCGCGCGCTTTGCCGTAGGCGGCGTACTGCTCGCGCGCCTTGAGATCGACCGGCGAGATCTTCCAGCGCTTGAGCGGATCGGTCGCGCGTTCGCTGAAGCGCTGGTCCTGGAATTCCTGGTCGACCGCGAGCCAGTACTTCAAGAGGATCAGGCCGTCGTCGGTGATCAGCTTCTCGAAGGCCGGGCAGTCCGCCATGAAACGGCGGTATTGCACCTCGCTGCAGAATCCCATCACGTGTTCGACGCCGGCGCGGTTGTACCAGCTGCGGTCGAACAGCACGAGTTCACCGGCCGCCGGCAGGTGCTCGACGTAGCGCTGGAAATACCATTGCGAGCTTTCGCGTTCGCTCGGCTTGGGCAGCGCGACGATGTGCGTGTAGCGCGAATTGAGCGGTTCGCTGATCGCCTTGATGACGCCGCCCTTTCCGGCGGCGTCGCGGCCTTCGAGAATCACGACCACACGCTTGCCGGTCGCGATGATCCAGCGCTGCAGATCGACCAGGTCCTTGTAGAGGTCTTCGAGCGCGTGCGCGTACTCTTTCTTCTTCAGCTCTTTCACGTCGTCGTCTCCGGGAAACGGGTTCGTTCGTACGGATCGTCCGGCGCGGGCCGGCACGCGGCTCAGATCTCGCGCAGGCGCGGCATCAGCGTGGCGAGGTTGCACGGTTTCGTGGTCGCGTCGAGCTGCGAGCGGATCAGTTTTTCCCACGCCGTGCGGCAGGCCGAGGTGGAGCCGGGCAGGCAGAACACGAAGGTGTTGTTCGACAGGCCGGCGAAGGCGCGCGATTGCATCGTCGAGGTGCCGATCTCCTCGAAGCTGACGGCACGGAACATTTCGCCGAAGCCGGGCATTTCCTTGTCGAGCAGCGGCAGGATCGCTTCGGGGGTCGAGTCGCGGCCGGTGAATCCGGTGCCGCCGGTGACGATGACGCCGGACACGTCTTCGTCGGCGATCCATCCGGCGACGATCGCGCGCATCAGATAGCGGTTGTCCTTGACGATGCGGCGCTCGTGCAGGCGGTGCCCGGCTTGGCCGAGCGAGAGCACGAGGTAGTCGCCGGAGGTATCGTTGTCGGCCGTGCGCGTGTCCGAAACGGTCAGCACGCAGATGTTGAGCGGAATGAAATCGGCTTGTGCGGTCATTGCGCCAGCGTAGCGCGGCACGATCGCCGCGGGAAGCTCAACCGAATGCGGCCGGCGCGAGGCCCGCCCGGTAGCGGCGCGACATTTCGCGCAGCACGGTGGCGAAATCCGCCGCGAAACCCTGCATGTCGAACAGGCCGCTGCCCTGCCGGCGTTCGGCCAGCTCGTGTCGCAAGGCCTTGCGCGCATCGATGTCGCGGCCGAGGCGAACCGCAGTCTCGATGAACGCAGCGTCGTCGGGTGCGTTCAATTGCGGCAAGCCGAGATGATGGTTGAGGCTCGCCGCAACGCGCGCAGCGAATGTCTCGCCGGCGACGGTGAGCACGGGGCAGCCGGCCCAGATCGCGTCCGACGCGGTCGTATGCGCGTTGTACGGTGAGGTGTCGAGGAACAGGTCGGCGTGCCGGTAGCGCGCCAGATAGTCGTCGTGCGGCAGTTTCGGCATGAAGACCAGCCGCGCCGGATCGATGCCGCGCCGCTGCGCTTCGGCGCGCAGGCGCTGGTCGGCGCCATCCGGGCCCGAGAGCAGCCACAGCACCGCATCCGGTACCGCGCGCAGCACCGCGAGCAGGCGCTCGAAGCTGGCCGGATTCATCTTGTAGCTGTTGTTGAAGCAGGTGTAGACGACGCCCGTCGGCGGCAGCCCGCACGTCATGCGCGACGGCGGCTCGCCGACGGCGCGCGTCGGATCGGATGGCTGGAAACAGCGCGGCAGCCAGGCCACATTTTCGGAGAAATGGGCGCGCAACGTCTCCGGCAGCACGATGCGGTCGGCGATCACATAGTCGAGCCACGGCGAGCCCGACGTGCCCGGATAGGCGAGCCAGCCGACCTGCAGCGGCGCCGGCCGCAACGCGAGCGTGTCGGCGACGCTGCCGCCGCCGTAGCCGCGCAGGTCGACGAGGATCTCGATCGCGGTCGCCTGGATGCGTTCGGCCAGCGGCACCGTGCCGAGCTCCGCGACCTCGTGCAGGCGATTCGCGGCATCGCGTAGGCGACGGCGGATCGTGCTGCCGTCGTCGGAGCTCGTCGCGAACAGGTGCACTTCGATCGCCTGGTGTCGCAAGGCTTCGATCATCGCGACGATCAGGAGACCGGTCGGATGGTTGCCGAAGCCGTTCGAAACGAAACCGACGCGCAGGGGGGCGTCTTCATCGATGCGCGGCTGCGAAAATGCCAGATGCGCGCGCATCGGCGCCGCCTTCGCCTCGATCACAGTCGCCGCCGTGCGTGCGCAATCCAATTGCTCGGCGGCGCGGGCCGGCTCGGACAGGAACGCGAACGGCGCGATGCCTTGCGCGCCGGCGCCGACGCGCGCGCGCAGTTCGCTCGACAGCGCGTCGAGATCGCGCCAATCGCACAGCTGCCGGCGCAGGAAAACCAGCTGGCCGAGCGCGTGGTGCAACGACGAATCGAGCGCGAGCGCGCGAGCGTGCGCGTCGGCCGCGGCGGCGAAGTGCTTCTGCTCCTCGGCCATCAGTCCGATCTGATACGGAAAGCGCGCGTCGCCCGGCGCGCCGCGCGCTCCGGCGGCATAGGCGTTCTGCGCTTGCGCGAAGCGCTGCTGCGCGGCCAGCACGTGGCCGAGCAGCAGCAGGCCCTCCGGATGCGACGGCGCCAGCGTCAGCGCGTGCCGCGCCTCGCGCTCGGCCGACGCATACTCGCCGAGTGCGAGGCGTGCGGCGGCGAGATTGAACCAGGCGCCGACGTGATCGGGCGCCGCGCGGGTCGCTGCAACGTAGGCGTCGCGTGCGCCGACGGGATCGCCCGCCGCGCGTCGCGCATTGCCGAGGCCGTTGAGCACGGCAGGGTGGGTGGGGGCGAGCGCGAACGCACCTTGCAACATCTCCACGGCGGCGTTCGCATCGCCCGCCGCCAGCAGCACGCTGCCGAGGTTGCACAACACCTCGATCGATTGCGGGGCAAGCCGGCGCGCCTGCTCGAGCGCTTCGCGCGCTTCGCCGACCCGGCCGAGCTGCAGCAAGGCGATCGCATGCAGACGCGCGGCTTCCGCCTGCGACGGGAATCGGCGGCGCAGGTCCAGCGCTTGCGCCGCGGCGTCGGTGAAGCGTCCGCTACCGAGCAGGCTCGCGATCTGCGTCAACGCCGCATCGAGCGTATTGGCGTTAGGTTCGTCCATGGCGAGACGCTAACCGACGACGTAAAAATCTGCCACAGCGTGCGCCGGCCATTGTCCGCAACGAGGCGGCGAGCCGATACTCGACGTATCAGGAGAGGAGGTTGCCATGAATCACCGCATCGCACGTAGGACGGTCGCCGCGTTGGCCCTCGCCAGCGTGCTCTCGGTTTCCGGCGTAACAGCGGCGCCGGCGCCGGCGACACCGATCTTCATCGACATGACATGGAACCTCGGTGTCGACGCTGCAGGCAAGATTACCCATCTGACGACCGACGACAAACAACTGCCAACCCTGCACGATCATCTGGAAAAGGACATTCGCAGCTGGACGATCAGTCCCGGCAAGGTCGACGGCGCGCCTGCAGCGACCGAGTCGAAGCTGCATCTGCATCTGAAGCTCGAACCTCAGCCTGACGACAACTATCACGTCAGCGTTGCCGGTGCTTCGACCGGCGGCGGCTACGGCCGCCAGACCGCGCCGAAGTACCCTGAAAACGCCGTGGCCGGCCGGCGTCAGGGGCTGGTCGTGCTGAAAGTCGACTACGACGAAGCCGGGAAGGTGAAGGACGTCGAGCCGTTCGCCCAGGGACCCAAGGCCGACGTGGCATTCGTCAGTTCGGCGACCAACGCCGTGAAGAAGTGGACGTTCGAACCGGAAATCGTCGGCGGTCATCCGCGCGGCAGCGCGGTTCTGGTGCCGGTTTGTTTTCGCATGACGGCGCCCGGTGTCCCGGAGATCGACTGCAACTGGAAACCGCCCGGCGCGAACGGCACGGCCGAAGGCATGTTCGCGCTCGATCCTGCCGCCCGCATCGAATCGGACGTCATCGGGCGCGCGCTTTGAATCTTCAGAGACTTCCGGTCAGCAATTGCAGCTGATCGGCCTGATCCTCACGCGTCAGCGCGTCGACCAGCTCGTCGAGATCGCCGGCGATGATCTCCGGCAGTCGATACAGGGTCAGGTTGATGCGGTGGTCGGTCACGCGGCCCTGCGGGAAGTTGTAGGTGCGGATGCGCTGGCTGCGGTCGCCGGAACCGACCTGCAGCTTGCGCGATTCGGCTTGCGCGGCGTTCTGCTTGCTGCGCTCTTCGTCGAGCAGCTTCGCCTTCAGCAGCGACAGCGCGCGGGCGCGGTTCTTGTGCTGGCTGCGCTCGTCCTGGCATTCGACGACGATGCCGCTCGGCAGGTGCGTCATGCGGATCGCCGAGTCGGTCTTGTTGACGTGCTGGCCGCCGGCGCCGGAGGCCCGGAACGTATCGATCTTCAGATCCGCGTCCTTGATTTCGATCTCGTCGACTTCGTCGAGCTCGGGCAGGATCGCGACGGTCGCCGCCGAGGTGTGGATGCGGCCCTGCGCTTCGGTCGCCGGCACGCGCTGCACGCGATGCGTGCCCGATTCGTACTTCAGCCGAGAGAAGGCCGCCTGGCCTTCGACGCGCGCGATGACTTCCTTGTAGCCGCCGTGCTCGCCGTCGCTGGCGGAGAGGATTTCCACGTTCCAGCGGCGCCGCTCGGCGTAGCGCAGATACATGCGCATGAGATCGCCGGCGAAGATCGCCGCCTCGTCGCCGCCGGTGCCGGCGCGGATCTCGAGGAACAGGTTGCCTTCGTCGCGCGGATCCTTCGGGATCAGCAGGCGGTTGAGATCGGCCTCGAGCGTTTCGCGCTCGGCCTGCAGCGTGGCGACTTCCTCCTGCGCGAGTTCCTTCAATTCCGGATCGCGCAGCATCGCCTGCGCGGATTCGAGCGCGCTGCCGGTTTCGTCGAAGGCGCGCAGCGATTCGGCCAGCGGCGTCAGCTGCGCATGTTCGCGCGAGACGTCGCGCAGGCGCTTCGCATCGGCGAGCACCTCGGCGCTGGCGAGCATGTGCTCGAGTTCCTCGTGGCGTTCGGCGAGCTGTTCGAGTTTGCGGCGGATCGTGGGGAGCATGGGGGGCGGGGATTGGGGATTCGAGATTGGGGATTCGGAAAGACAAAGAGGTGCTCGTGGATCAGGACGGTGAGTGAGGGACGGCAAAGCAGGGGACTGCTTTGCCGAATCCCGAATCCCTAATCCCGAATCTCAGCTTTCGAATCGAACAACCGCTCCGCCGCACGCAGCAATTCCTCGTCGCCGCGCAAGGCGGCGGCGCGCAGGTTCGCGCTCGGTGCGTGCAGCAGCTTGTTGGTGAGCGTGTTGGCGAGGAACGCGAGGGCTTCCTGCGGCGACTTGCCGCGCGCGAGCAGGGCCTGTGCCTTGGCCAGCGTCTCGTCGCGGCTCGCTTCGGCGACGCGGCGCAGGTCGACGACCGGGTTGTGCGCGTCGAGCGCACGCCACCAGCCCATGAAATGCTCGACGGACAGTTCGATCATCGCCTCCGCTTCGCGCGCGGCTTCGCGGCGCGAACGCAAGTTGTCGTCGATCACCTGGCGCAGGTCGTCGATCGTGTAGAGATAGACGTCTTCGAGTTCCGCGACGGCAGGCTCGATGTCGCGCGGCACGGCGATGTCGACGAGGAACATCGGGCGGCGCCGGCGCGCGGCGATCGCGGCGGCGACCTGGGCATGGCTCAGCACCGGTTCGCGGCTGGCGGTCGACGCGATCACGATGTCCGCTTCGGCGAGGTGCTTGCCGAGGTCGGCCAAGGCGATCGCATAGCCGCCGAAACGTGTCGCCAGCGTCTGCGCGTTGTCGAGCGTGCGGTTGGCGACGATCAGGCGCCTGACCTTGGCTTCGGTCAGGTGGCGCGCGGCCAGTTCGATCGTCTCGCCGGCGCCGATCAGCAGCACGCAGGCTTCGCGCAGATCGGCGAACACGCGCTCGGCCAGGCGCACGGCGGTGAATGCGACGGAGACCGTGTTCGCGCCGATGCGCGTATCCGAGCGCACGCGCTTGGCCACGGCGAACGTGTTCTGGAACAAGCGTTCGAGCGGCGCCTTCAGCGTGTGCGCCTCGCGCGCGTAGGCGTAGGCGTCCTTGACCTGGCCGAGGATCTGCGGTTCGCCGAGCACCATCGATTCGAGCCCGGTGGCGACGCGGAACAGGTGGCGCACGGCATCGGCGTCGTGATGCAGGTAAAGGAACTCGTCGACGCGGGCGCGGGTCAGTTCCTGATGCCGGTGCAGCCAGGCGGCCGGTACGCCCTCGGCGCCGGGCTCCACCGTGCAATACAGCTCGGTGCGGTTGCAGGTCGACAGGATCGCCGCCTCGCGAACGCCGGGTTGCGCCGACAGCTCGGCCAGCGCCGGCGACGTCGCTTCCGGCGGGAAGGCGACCCTTTCGCGCAGCGCGACCGGTGCGGTCAAGTGGTTGAGTCCGAGGGCGACTAGGGCCATATGAAAGGTATCGCGGCAAACCTCGGCGGCGTGACCGGACGATTCGCCGATCGGAAAAACGTGAAGATCGACCGGTCCGGCGGATGTGCCGCCGAACGGCTGCGGCAGGATCGGCTAAGCTAACCGGCCTGTCGTCGGGGCGCCGCCAAAGGGCTGCGCCGCCGCCGCGAATTGTGCGGGCGCTATCCCTTGATATCAAGCAAGACAAGGCTTTGCATGGTTTTCCGAATCGCATCGCGCGATCGATTTTTCCAGCCGCGTCATCTCGCCGCGGGGGTGCTGGTTGCGTTCGCGATAGCCGCGCTCGCCGCCTGCGCGCCGGTGACGCCGAAGGCGAGCATGGCCGGGATTGCGGTGGCGCCTTCGGCGAAGCCGGTGGCGCCCGAGCACGATCTTCTCGCCAAGCTCCTGGCGGCGCAGTTCTCGTTGCAAAACAGCGACCTCCAGGCCGGTGCGCAAGGCTACGTCGACGCGGCGGAGCTGTCGCCGGATCCGGCCGTCAGCGAGGAGGCGACCCGGCTCGCATTGTCGGTCAAGCAATGGCCGCTGGCGCAGCGTGCGCTCGCGCGCTGGCAGCAGCTCGCGCCGAAAGACTCCGGTATCGCACAGGCACGCGCCTGGATCGCGCTCGGCGAAAAGCGCAATGACGATGCGTATGCCGATCTCGATGCACTGGCAGCGCGCGGCGACCAGCAGAACTGGCGTCTGATCGCGCAGACCCTGCTCAGCGCCGAGGACAAGGCCGCTGCCGCCCATCTGCTCGATCGCCTGGCCAGTCCGCAACATCTCGGTTCGAAGGAAACCAACTGGGTCGCCATCAGCCAGTTGAGTTTCAAGCTCGGCGACAAGGCACTCGCACAGCGTCTTGCCGAAGCAGCCGTGAACCGCTTCCACGGCGGCGAAAGCTATGCCTGGAGCGCACGCCTGGCGCTCGATCGCGGCGACAAGGCCGGCGCGCGCGAAAAGTACGCCGAAGCCCTGAAGCACGATCCGAAAAGTCTGCGCCTGCGCGGCGGCTACGCCGCGCTGCTCGCCGACAGCGGCGACAACGCCGGCGCCGCGCGAGCGCTCGCGACCGGTCCGCAGGACGACACCACGTATGGTGCGCGCGCTGCCTACGCCGCGCGTGCGGACGACAAGAACGCACTCTCGTCGCTGTACCGCGAACTGATCGCCGACAAGTCGGCGCGGTCGAGCAAGCGCCTGTACCTGATGGGGCAGGTCGCCGAACTGGTCGACAAGCGCGACGAAGCGCTGGAGTGGTATCGCGGCATCAGCGACGACGACGAACACTGGTTCGACGCGCAGATGCGCCAGGCGGTGCTGCTCGATCAGCTCGGACGCACCGAACAGTCCCTCGATTTCCTGCACCAGCTGCAGGCGCAGACGGCCGAGGACAGCGATCAGTTCGGCAATGCTTACCTGCTCGAAGCCGAAGTGCTGGCGCGCCGGCAGCGCCCGCGCGAGGCGATCGCCGTCTACACGCGCGGGCTCGCTACGCTGCCGGACGATCCGCGCCTGCTGTATGCGCGCGCGCTGCTCGCGGTCGACCAGGGCGACGTGGCAGGCGCCGAGCGCGACCTGCGCCGCGTGATCGAACTGAAGCCGGACGACGCCGAAGCGATGAATGCGCTCGGCTACACGCTGGCCGACAGCAGCCGCAAGGGCGACGCGAAGCTCGGCGAAGCGCGCGACCTCGTGCGCCGGGCGATCGAGCTGAAGCCGAATGAGCCGGCGATCATCGACAGCCTGGGCTGGGTGCATTACCGCCTCGGCGATCTCGACGCGGCCCTGACCCAGCTGCGGCGCGCCTACGAGAAGCAACCCGACGCCGACATCGCCGCGCACCTGGGCGAAGTGCTCTGGGTCAAGGGCGATCGCGACGAAGCGCGCAAGGTGTGGGACGAGGGCCGCAAGAAGGACCCGAAGAACAAGGCCTTGCTCGAGGCGATCCAGCGGCTGGCGACCTGATGCGCCGGCTTGTGTTGCGCCTCGGCGGTTGTGCGATGGCCGTCCTGCTCGCCGCCTGCGGCGGCCGCCAGGCCGTCAGGCCGGTCGCCCCCAGTGCCGACCTGCTGGCGCGCCAGGACGCGCGCGAGCGCGTCCTTTCCGAGCGCATGGATTGGCGCCTCGGCGGGCGGCTGGGCGTCTCCGACGGCCATGACAGCGGCAGCGGTTCGCTGGAGTGGCTGCAGCGCGGCGACGAATTTCGTTTCAGCGTGCATGCGCCGGTGACCGGCAAGACCTGGACCTTGTCCGGCACGCCGCAGCACGCGGTGCTGCAGGGGCTGCGCGAGCAGGCGCTCGAAGGCAATCCGGCGGAATTGCTCGCGCGCGAACTCGGCTGGCAGGTGCCGATGGCCGAGCTGACCCGCTGGGCGCGCGGCATGCGTGCGTCGCCGCAGGGACGCATCACGTTCGACGCGGCGGGTCTGCCTGCCACGATCGACGAAGCCGGCTGGCACGTGCAGTACCAGGACTACGATGCCGCGCTCGATCCGCCGCTGCCGGGCAAGGTGTTCGCCAGCAAGGGCGACTACAAGGTGCGCCTGGCGATCCGCGACTGGGCCAAGCCGTGACGCCTGAGCAACGCGCCGGCCGCGCCGCGGCCTGGAGCGCTTGGCCCGCGCCGGCCAAGCTGAACCTGTTCCTGCATATCGTCGGCCGCCGCGCCGACGGGTATCACCTGCTGCAGACCGTATTCCAGCTGCTCGATTGGGGCGACGAGATCCGCCTGCGCGTGCGCGGCGACAGCGAGATTCGGCGCGTCGATCCGCTCCCCGGCGTCGCCCCCGCCGACGATCTGGCCGTGCGCGCGGCGATGGCGTTGCAGTCCGCCGCCGGCGCGCGCTGCGGCGTCGACATCGCGATCGAAAAGCGCATCCCGCTCGGCGGTGGCCTCGGCGGCGGCAGTTCCGATGCCGCCACGACCCTGGTCGCCTTGAACGCGCTCTGGAATACCGGATTTGATGTCGACCGCCTGGCCGACATCGGCATGGCGCTGGGCGCCGACGTACCCGTCTTCGTGCGCGGGGCCAGCGCCTGGGCCGAAGGCATCGGCGAGCGGCTGACGGCGCTGGCGCTGCCCGAACGCTGGTATGTCGTCGTCGACCCGGGTGCGAGCGTGCCGACGGCGGCGCTTTTCGCCGCACCGGAATTGACACGCAACGCGGCGCATCTGACAATTCCGCTCTTCCTTTCGGGCGTCGCGACGGGCAATGTGTTCGAGCCGGTCGTGCGCGAACGCTTTTCCGCCGTGGCGCGGGCGCTCGACTGGTTGGCAGGTCACGGCGCGGCGCGGCTCAGCGGTTCGGGCGGCTGCGTCTTCGCAGCGGTCGAATCTCGCGAAACCGCAATGGATACTGTGGAAAAATGTCCGCCCGGCATGCGTGCCTTCGCCGCGCGCGGTGTCGCGCGGTCGCCGTTGCTGGCGCGGCTGCAGGAATGGCAGGGCGCAGCGGCATGAAACGAAGCGGCGCGCGGCCTGGTCGTGGGGGCGCGCCGAAGCGGAAGAGAACGTGATTTGGTGGGGCGTCGCCAAGTGGTAAGGCACCGGGTTTTGATCCCGGCATTCGCAGGTTCGAATCCTGCCGCCCCAGTCAACCTCGGCGCCTGCCAGGCGAGCGTCCGGGTCGATCGAAGTGCGGTTCGGCGAGATCCATCGGCCCTGCGTGGCCGATGCCCCCGAAATCGGGGGTTCACTCATCAGAGCGCTTCGGCGCGGCGTGTCGGGCAGTTGGCGTAACGGAGCAGAGCGTGGACACCAACGTAGGCAATCCCGGCATCCTGGTCTTCACCGGCAATGCGAATCGCCAG
>Ga0207671_10003086_pt1 | contig 17005 bp, 33 predicted proteins | sample KBSC24metaG_FD_184352 | JGI IMG/M metagenome (GOLD analysis project Ga0207671, IMG submission 184352) | Corn rhizosphere microbial communities from Kellogg Biological Station, Michigan, USA - KBS C2-4 metaG (SPAdes) (version 2) | ecosystem: Host-associated > Plants > Roots > Rhizosphere > Soil... | reverse complement strand
GATAACCAGAGCATGCACTTGATTTGAATTCTGGTCTTTTCTAACCCTTTCCAGTTGTAGCTTTCTTCTTATACCATCTACACATCCTTGGTAAAAGGATCGGATAAAGGTACTTCTCTTATCCCTACCCTGATATTCCGAAAATGATTTACGGGCTAATTTCCTGATCTTGGATACCAGCTCTAAAACCATGAAATGCACGAATTCCCGGTTCATATCGGTTCCAATCAAAACAACTGCGTATGGGTCATCCCTCATACCCAATGTTCTACAGAAATTAGTTTCGGCTAATGTTGAATATAAGTATTTAACCCATGAGCTTTCATTCTTAACCGTAAGATCAAGAATTTTTATGCTTGGGTCTACTAATGCGTATAAGGAAGTCTTTGACTTATTGTAAACCGTAAACCTTTCCTCTTTAATTACTATACTCTCTGCTTCACGATTTTTAATATCCCCAAGATCAAGCTCGTACTGCAAAAGTAATTCTTGTACCTTTGATGCAAAAGCTTCTGCTTCTGCTTGATTTCCCAACTCCCTTGCCGACTCCTCCTTAGCAATTAGCTTTGAAAGTTTTAGTTTGATTTCATCCAGGTCTTTCATATAAACCAATTTTTAAGTTCCTCTCTTAAACTTTCTAAATCAATTTCTGGCTTATCGGATTCACTATCCTCAAACCAAAGTTCAATACATTCTACAATATCGGCTCTAGTTTTCATTTGGATTGATGAACCATCAATCTGCCTAGCTAGGTCCTTAGTTCCCATTTCCGTTAGTTCATCAGCATACTTATATGCGCAAAACCAACGAATTTCTTCAAACGTTACGTCCTTCTTAAATTCTTGAAAGACTTTTAAAATTTTTTTATAGGTAATCATAATTGATAATTTTTGATTTCTCAAATATAGTAACCTATTTTGATTATTTTCTAAGGGTTTCTATATATTCCAATGAGAGCTCAATCTTTTTTATAATCTCAATATCATCTTGGCATAGCATGGTACCATTATCCCAATCCCACCATTCGGCTTGTTCTGAGTTTTTTATTAGTTTATACCATGGGGTAATCTTGAAAGCATTTGACTTATCATATCCTCTATGGTATGCTTATGCAATTGTTTCATATAATAAGTACATAAAACCATCTCATCAGCAATTGCTCTGGCCTTTGGATGGGTTGTATTCTTTAATCCCCAATGGCCTAATTCATTCATTGCATCCTGCAATTGTTTAAGGCTTTTGATCATCTTGATTTCTTGAATATTGGTAGCAATGGACTATGATCCCCAATTATTACTGGTAAATGTTTGCTTAATACCTTTTTACCCAATTCAGTTAAATCATACCTCCATTCCCTAACCTTACCACCCAAATAATATTCATATATCAAGCCAGCATCAATCAAATCGCTTCTTAAATCACCCCGAATTTGGGCGGTTCTTTGCACATCTTGTAAAGCCCAAATCTCTTCAAGAGTTAGTTGTATTTTCATGTTGAAAAGTAAATTATTAAAAGTATAGTAATAATACCCAATACCCACCAATCCACTCCTTCGGGTTTTAATGAAAAACCATCTTCTTCAATTTCACCATCAAAGCTAGTTGTTCCCATGTTTAAGTTTTATTTGAGGTTTAATTCGGTCAAAAATTTCCAAAATGGCTTGCTGCATCTTTTCAGATTTAAAATTGGCATTAAATAAAACTCCCCTAGTGGATGATTCATGCAGGAAGTATAAATCCTTTTTAAAAGTGATGAAATATGCTACTCGCTCGCCATTTCGATCCAAGAAACGCATTATGAATACGCATTTCCCGTTTGCAATTTCAGTTCCGATTTGAATATCTTCTACACTCATTAGTTTAATCGTTGTTCATTCCAATAATTCATGGCTTCATTCTTCATTGCCTCTAAAACCTTAACTGCTTCCATTTCAGGTTTTATGGCAGATATATCTTGTTCCATCAATATCAATAGTTAACCCCAAGCCGCATAGAATGCTTGCCTGGTTTCTATGTATTGAATCGGGTGCATTTGTTCTTTTTTCAATTGGACCAAATCAAGGTATTTTTTGAATTGAAACTCAATCTTAAATTCTGGTTTAATTGTTGCCATTTATCTTATTGGGATTAATTGTATTGCACCATCTGCCTTTTAAGAATGTTTTTAACGGAACTTCGACTAACTCCATATTTATGGGCTATTTCAAGCTGAGTTATATTACCCAATCCATATTCTTTTACCATTTTCTTTTCTTTTTTATCTGATAGTTTTCTTTTACCCCCAATCATTAATCCATTCCTTATAGCATGATCCAAATTCTGTCTTTTTGTGTTCCATTCTAAATTCCAATCCCAATTATTGGTTTTAATGCCATCTTTATGGTTAACTTCCGGTAAGTTCTTGGGATTTGGTACAAAATGAATTGCTACCAATCTACTTATTAAAAACCTTCTTGGACCCCATTTATTGCATAACTCCACTCTCTTTCTTCCATCCTTGGTATAAATAATAGTTGAGTATCCATTTTTAAATATACTCCAAACTTTACCATTATTATAAATGTAATAATTGGGGTAACCCCCTTATCTTCTTCTTTCTTACTAATATCACCTTATTGGAATAAGAGTTACAACCCCATTAGCTTGTTCCTTTTGCCTATAAATTTTTCCATTTAACCTTATTTCGGGCAGGTCTAATGCCTGCCGCCGTCTAATACCTGATCCTCCTAGCGAAGTTCCGGGCTGTCGGATCAGCCTAGGTCTGGGTGGTTGATACCCATTCGCTATTTTTACCGAGTAATCGGGAGTCGAAGTTAGTGGCCCCCAATCTATTACCACCGAATCCGGCTTTATCTCATCCTTATAAACATATTGGTTATTTTCCCAATCAAAATGGTGGGGTTCCCTTAATGTATCCGGTTTTACATTATCCCAAACTTCTTGGGGTTGATCCTCAACTTTGGTTTCAAATACTGCAAACCACATAAATAAACAAAACCCGATAAATGCAAGAAAACTTCTCATTTTAAAATTTTTGATTCTATAACCTCAAATTTACTAAACTCTTCTTCTTTAACCGAAAACCCTCCCCCTGTTTCGGTTATTATTACTTCACCCCTTCCACAAAGGAAATCGGTTAGGGCAGAACGAGAAGAAAGGATAACCACTTTTGGGTTATCCTTCTTTTTCCTTTGATTACTCACCCTTTGCAGATGTGTAAGCATTCAAACCCAAGATCAAATTTTTACCATTGATCTGGACTCCGGTATCCTTGTTCCCATTAGTGGAAGCATGGACATTCGATTTTCCCGAACCTGAGAGTACACCCTTCTTGTTCAGGGGCATAGTGATAACAAGTTCATTACCTTTGATTTCTACTTTCATAAGATTTGATTTTTAATTATGATCCAAATATAGAATAGAAAATTGAATTGAAAAAAGGGCTATATAAAAAAATTTAAAAGAGGTGGGAAGGGGAGTCGAACCCCGTGTAGTCATCGGGTCTTGCCCTGGCATTGACCCAGCCAGAGATGCTATATGCCCAATGATCCTTACCCATCCACCCGTTACCGGGGGTATAAGTCCCACCAAAAGCTATTTATTCTGGTTTATTGTATCTTGGATTTGCTTTCTTAATTCTTGACAAAGTTTTCTTACTTCTTGAGCTCCTTTACGAACCCTCCTTCCGGCTGCAGCATTCACTTTGGCTGAGAACTTATTCATATCGGGTTCCATTCTCATGGCGATATCCCTTAACTTTTCATAGGTCTTACTTGCTTCCATAGCTATTTGGTTTAAATTTTATTTTTTAAAAGTACAAAATTTTTTAATTATATTAATCTCTCCTTTGTAAGTGTATCATCCGACTTTATATTTCTATAGAAATATGAGCCTATTGACTCTGATCCCATCAGCGATTTGTAGGTTTGTTTTGATATTGGGGTATATGCCCAAATTGCAGATTCAAACTCCACTATTAGGGTTTTTAATTTCTCATCATAACCAATTGCTACGATATGGGATGATGTTACTCTATCCCTTTGAATGCTTAGTAAGCTCATCTTGTTTTTCTTTTATGATTTCGATCATTCTTTTTGCTGCCGGTCTAACCGAAGTATTACATGTTTGGTTCTGTGCCCACTTGAGGATCAAAAGTAATTCTTGGGTATTTTCTTCGCTAAATGTTATCATAAGCTTATTAATAAAGTGTCATCTCCAGCTATCCAACCCAAGCAAAGTAATCTTACCTGAATTTCTTGAGCTTTAAAATTTCCTGCTAAGAACATTTGATTTAGTTCCAAAACCTGTTCCTTCCATTTCTTTACCATTTCCCTACCCTTTTCAATATCTCTTTTCCCCGAGTAAATTTCTTCATACCATTCAAGGAATTGGCCATTCTCATCGACAATTTTCATTACCATATTTAATGGCATGAAATCAATCTTCTTTAAATGAGCTTTTATTTCCCTTGGGTTTAAACTTGGTAAAAACCCGGGGAATTGTGGGTATATGCAATGTTTAATCATCTTCTTGTTCTTTTGGTTCTCCTTTTTTAGGTAAAAATTTTCCTTTCATATATTCCAATGCTTCCGGTATTGATCCGGGCATGTGATCATCTGGAAATGAACATGATTCTTTTTGGTCACCCCTTTCCAAAGATATTAGGTTATTATTATAACCCAACCTCTCAAATGAAACCTTAAATCCATTTAATGATGTATATTCATCTATCAAATCCCAAAGTTCTTTCATTAGTTTTTATTTTGGTTTATTTCTTCAAAAAGAGTCAACTTTCTATGCAGGGTTTTTGTGTTGGGATTCTCACTCCTGAACTCATTAACCAAATGATGACGAACCATTTCCAGGTTCAAATCATCGAGTATATTCAAAAACTTATCGGGATCGTCCTTTACCCTATCCCATAGTTCTAAACTCTTTGCCGCATGTTCTTCCAAATCCATTAAATCTACTTCATACCCCTCTTCCAACATCTCTTGTAAAAGTTCTTTCAATCTTTCTTGTTTTCTGATCCGAATAAAGCTTTCTTCCTGCAATCTTGCTATTTTTCTTACCATTGCCTTTTGTTGTCGTGAGAGCATAGTTATCAGTGGTTAAATTGGTTCCCGGTGTCATTCTTATTTCCATAATTCAAAATTAAAAAATTCGTTCCTGAGTTCTATGAAAGGTGATCAAATTCTTTATCTAAGTTCCCTATAAGTGGTTTAAATCTTAGATAGTATCTCAATTCTTCTTTCCCTAATGATTTCCCACTAGAAAATCTTTTATGTGATTTTCTCCAGTCTATTCGATCTTGAATACTCATTTCATCTGGAAAGGTTAAAGGTATCTTCTTTTTCTTAGCATTAACTTCAATGGGTACTTTCCATGGTTTTTGGATTTCGTACAGAAATGAGCCATCGGTATATATTAATATTCTAGGAGCTCTATAATCCATGAACCTTATACCCACCATTAAATCCCAATCTATCTTACTACCAATAAAAGTTTTATGTCTATATCTTCTAACCATCCATTGGTATTTTTTATCCGATTTATGGCTCCATACAATATAGTTTTTATTATCTTGGAAAGTTTCTACCGTATCGGAGTCCATAAACTCAAAATTAAGCTCATGAAGCATTTCTTTTACATTCTCAATGTAAGGTTTATTATGGATTTGCTTAATAAGCTCCTCTATACCTGAATTCATAAACTAATTGTTTAAGTGGTTTAATACAAAAAATGCCATCGGATTAATGATGGCACTTCTTTTTTTCATCTTTCATAAACCCTAAGGTCTAATCTTCTGACTCCCCCGCATCTTCAGCTTCTTCATCGCTGCCCTCCTCAACTTCCTCTACTTCTTCTTCCTCTTCTTCTGGTTCGGGTTCTGGAGCAACTTTCTTCTTTTTGGGTTTGTCAACAACCTTCAGTTTTTTCTTTGGAGCTTCTTCCTCCTTTTTGCCTTTCTTCTTAGGCTTTTCTTTCTTTGCTGCTTTTGCGGCATCCTTTTCAGCAATTACCTTGTCATACTTTTTGGGATCAGCAAGGTAGGTATCAATATCAACCTTTGCTCTCTTTGCCTTTGCACGCATCAAAGAACGGAACTTCTTCTTATCCAATGCGGTTTTGCAATCGTCTGGATATGCATACTTAGACTCCCTTTCAACCTTCGGCTTATTCTCCTTCATGAACTTGATGTACTTGGATTTACGATCCTTTAGGTCTTGAAGCTCCTGAGCTATTTTGTTATAGCCGGACTGAACCTTCTTGTCCTCAGATTTTCCACCCTTTACTTTATTCTTTTTCGCATACTCCTTGAGCTGCGATTCTTTTGCCGGTATTTCTTCTTTGACCCCAGCTAACTTCTCCTTTGCAGAGTCGTAGGTCAGTTGCACTTTCGCCATGACTTTTTACTTTTTGGTTAAACGTTTAATATTCCAGTTTGGAATTCCTTTAGCTCAATAGTTTCTTTTTGTATATTAGGAAACCTAGCCATTAAATATTCTTTTACTTCATTAGTATCGGCATTCATGAGTAGTATCTCAAAGGGTTTAAATGGTATTGGTCCTTTTATGGATGGTCTAATCCATCCGCCATGGTCAGTTTCATTTGGTTCACCGTCTCTAATTAAACCTTTTGCTTGTATAATAGTTCCTTTCCCATAATTACCCATTTTCTCTAACCAAAACTTCTCAGTTTTTTCGGCATCTTTAACATATTTCTTTTGGTAGTTATAAGCATGTTCCCCTTTCTTTAATCCTTGCAGTTGAGTAGTCACTTCCTCTAGATGAGCTTTTGCTTTTTGCCAATTTTGGAAGAGTTCTTTAAAGGTATGAGTTTTAGCCATTCCGATCCTTTTAATTTTGTTTTCAAATTTAACAGTTTCTTTCTGATCAAAAAATCAGCTTCATAACTTTTTTTCCTTCGATCCTTTAATAGCTCTTTAAAAAGTAGATTGATTTCTTTTACTAATATTTTTTTATAAATACCCCTAACTTGGTGTCCATTGAGGATAAGCTTTCGATAATAAGGCTTTAATTTTCCCCGACGAATGCTTTGTCTTTCAAGTTTTGATTTCTTAGCATATTGATTGCTTACAGCGATTGAATTTCTCCTAACATATAGAATTATCAAAGTAATGATCTTATTCGCTACATCGATAGATTCAAGGGACCCAATGACATATAAACTAGGAAATGGATTAATGTGATTTGTAGGAAGAATATTATGTCTTATTAAGACCGTGCAGGAATACTTTTGAATTGATGGTACTAATCGATCAAACCAAGATGGAATTCTTATGGTATGAGAATCATAATAAAGGTTTCTGAATATTTTATCTTTGTGAATGGTATCTAATTGAATGCTCTGGATTTTGGGTTCAGCTCTATTTAACTTTCCCCTTAATTTGCCTAGTGATCTCTTAGTTAAAAAAGGTTGTAATATATTATTTAACCCTTCCAATCCGGTCTAATGATTAATGGTTTGGGTTTTTCAAGTTCTATCATTATCTGCTTAACTTCCCTATAAAGATTCTCGGCATCATCCAATACTAACTCATCAACCCTTAATCCTTCGGTTAACTTATTAACCCATTCAGTATTTTTTTCCTTAGTATACCTTTCAATTAATTCCCTTACCGCTTTAATCCTTTTATTGGCTTCCTCACCATAAAATGTAAGGATTAAAATTAAGCTTGAGGCTTGTTCAAGCGTAAGTCCGATATTGAGGGTTTCGCCCTCTCCATTTCTATTTCCTTCAATAGAAGCGTTATATCTTTCCGTGGGTTGTTTATCCATTTTTCTAATGCATATCGATCCGTGAATACCGGTGTTGGTATGGGTTTGCTTATTAATGCCCAGTCAGCATCCGCCGGAACAAATAATTGTGTTAATATGTTTGGCGTTTCATGCTTTCTTGCGGCATTTAGAGTATCTTGGGTTATCTGAACTCCCAAAACTATCTTGAAAAAGTTTAATACCCAAACCTTTTTTGTTAATGATTTGGGATGAACTGCAGATTCTGTAACTTCTGTTTCAAGGATTTCCCTTGTAAAAGGTTTAAGGATATATAGCTTATCCCCCCTTCTCATATCTTTAAATTTTTTCATGTAGTAATGGTATCAATTTTTGAATCTTGTCTTTTGGTTAATTGATAGTTTACCATCTTTTCAAAATCCATAGCCCTCGATATTAAGATTTCTGGTTGTTTATCCCTTTTGATAAATTTGGTAAATTTTTGGGTTAATCTGATTAACTCCTGAAGTTCTCGGTTTTCCATAATTTTAGCTCCTCAATAAAACGGAAAAGGGAAGCTTCCCAGCTTCCCTGATCCATTTCAAAAAAACAAACCCTATTTCTTCTTTTTCTTAGCCGGTGGTAGTGCTTTCTTCTTTTTAGGTTTTTCTTCCTCTTCTTCCCACTCTTCTTCTTCGGTTTCTTCTTCCTCTTCTTCCTCTTCTTCCTCTGACTCATCCTCGTCTTCCTCTTCGGTTTCATCTTCTTCCTCTTCTTCCTCTTCTTCGGACTCCTCTTCTTCTTCGGACTCCTCTTCTTCCTCTTCACTTTCTTCTTCCTCAGACTCTTCTTCTTCAGCTTCTTCCTCTTCTTCTGACTCCCCCTCAGCTGAAAGCAAAGGGCTCAAAGCATCGGAATCGTTGGATGAAGCATGAACAGAAACAATAATGAATGTGCCATCGGAAAATACGATCAGTAGATCACCCGACTCTAATGTGGTAGATTTCTCTACCTTTTTACCCTTTAAAAGGTCTTTCTTTGCTTTCTCTGCCATAAGTTAATTTTTAAATTTTTAATGGTTTTGTTATAAATGAATAGTTTTTATTTGGTTACGGTTATCAAGTTAAAAATTGCATAAATATAAAGCCTTCTCTTTCATCCTCACCCTTCAACATCATAGCCTTTGCAATCGATTTTTGCTTCTCGTTGTAATCTGATACCTGCTTACTAAGCTTAACAATTTCATTATCAGCTTCTTCACCCAATGGTTGCTCTTTTGATAGAGTTTTTTCATCCTCCTTTACCTCAAGATTAATACCATTAGCCTCACGAGTTAATTTAATGGGTACTTTAAATGTGGATATTTTCATAAGTTTGCTTTTTGTTTTCTCTTTTTATACTGTTGGTTCCATCTAAAGTATTTCATAAGCTTTCTATTACCCATTATTTCAATGGGATAATCATGCCTATACTTTCTAACATGGTACTCATCCCTTAGACCAAATCCATTTCTTTTAAATAGTAAACCATGTTTTTTAGCAAATTCACCGTTTACTATCTTAAATACACTAAACCTACCCCTTAAACCTAGCCTTATAGCCCTTATTGCCTCTTCTCTATTATTAAAAGCATTATTTAATAGCTTAGGTTGTTCTTTCATCCTTATGTCAAGAATGTAAAGGTTATGGTCAGTTAAAATAACTTTCTTTCTTTTTTCAAACTTCATGGTCTAAATTTGTCCAAACTTCTTTTAAACCAAATCTTCACTGATTTATCATTTGCTTCAGGAAATTTCTTTTGTACCTTTTCAAATAATTGATCACCGAACTTTTTAACTAACTCCCTATTTGAATAATTACCCTTTTTGGATAAAAGGTCTTTTGATAAGTTATAAGTATATTCCTTCTTAGTTCCTCCAAATACACCAAATTCCTTATTCTTTTCTCTTTTGGGCTTCTTTGGTTTTTCTATTTTAACTCTAATCAGTTTTGGTTCCGGTTCTTCTTCTTTCTGGGTAAATTGCTTGAACTGCCTTATTGGATCATCGGGTTTATGTCCCCTTGCTCCTAAGGTTCTATCCATCCATTCATCAAACTCTTCCAATCTCTTAGGTATTCTAGGCTCGTCATAATGATGAATAAAATAATCTTGAAGTGTACCATGGGATGATGATACTACCAGTTCAAAATCCATTCCCCGCTCAATAACTGCTTTCTTAAGGTCTTGGTATATAAACCCAGACAGTTCTTGGTATGCTTTTCGGTGGGGATGATCCTTTGGGATTACCGAATGTCTTTTTGCCATAATTATTTTGATTTCTCAAATATAATCAATTGTTTTTAGTGGTTAATCCCAGCTCCTCATTTCTTTTTATTTTATCTCTGGTTTCTTTTCCTGCAGTAGTTTTGGGATTCAACATATTAATATCCAAATCCGATAAAGCCGATTCTAAAAACTTTCTTGAGGCTATTTTTTTCTGGATATTATTATAATTAATGGCATTTTTTATACTTAATCTAAATTTTGGCCAAAACTTTTGACCATCCTTGCAATGTTTTTTCTCATCAAATTTATACTCAATTAAAATATCAAGGAACTCTCTTGCCCTTTGCTTTCTAGTAAAGATATAATAACCTAACCTAGAAAGTTCAGCTATTGCCTTATCACTTCTCTTAATCTCAATTATACTTTTATCCTCATCTATAAATTTAGAAATCATTGGTACATATAAACACCTATCATTATTTGATTTGTATTTATTGATTAAAATTTCAACAATTGATGAGTGAATGCTTATTATGTTTTTAAGGTTCTTTTGATCATTCTTTTTATTTCTCCTTTTGAAGGCTGATGGTTCTTGTATCTCCTTAGGTAGAATCCTAAAGTTATTCCATCGATCAAACTCGAATACCAATATTGCAAAATTCTTAGCAATTACTCGCTCAAGTTTCATCAATCTTTGCATTTCGGATATTATCACTCTATCTCTGAATTCTTTTACTAAAAATCCACTATCCTTTACTCTTTCCACCGCTTCACGAACATTCAATCTCCTTTCAATAACTCCAATGATATATGATCTAAATCTTGGCTCAAGCTGTAAACCCATTGGGACTAATTGATCGTGAATGTCATAGTGTTCTGTAAACATTTCCATGAACTTTTTACCCCGGGCTTCTATCTCTAAAAACTTATAATGCGCCTTTTCCATTATCTCACCCGCTTCCCAGGTAGATTTATTATACCCATATTTTAACGTAACTGCTAATTGTTCGTCATCGCTGAGTAAATCCCACGCCTTTTTATTCCGCACCATTGAAAAGATTATCTACATTTTTACTTTTTGCTTTCATGGCATCTAAGCTTTCCTCCCTCATTTCTTGCTTAAGGTAATTCTCATTGTAAACCGTGTAAAATATATTATCAAATGAAACTTTTACCTTTGATATGGATTCACCTAATAGCAATTTTACATTTACCTCTTTTCTTGGTTCATCAATAGAAACTATCTCGGCATCTAGGTTATCAAATGGATAACCATGTAAAGTTATTACTTTACCCTTATATAATGTTCTTATATCATCTTTTGTATATATGGATTTGTTTAATTGGCTTTTTTCCATTGCTTTTATCTCATGGTCCCTTGCAATTGCAACCTTTGATGGGTTATAAATCAAACCGGGTTGATAATGCAAAAGATAATCTTTTTTATTTGGGGTAGATGGGTTTTTAAGCCAACCAAAAATAGCCTCAATATCCTTTTTCATTTCATCCAAAAAGTGTGGATTTGGTAAAAAATATTTGGGTACTTTAAAAAAGCCATAGTTTAAAAGTAATGGTACTTCCTCATAATGATTCTTACCTTTAAATTTCTTTCTTAAAACCCTAACCTTTGGAATAAAGGCTTTTACAGTTTTATATTTCTCATACTTACGTAAATCATAAGATAGGGTATGCAACCTATCCACATTTACATAACAGATGCACCAGATTGATGGGTCTTTAGGCATTATCTTATCTTTAGGAATTTATAAGCTAAATTTTGAACTTCTTTGTACGGGATTAGTTTTAATATTCTTGTATTGAATATTACGAATGATCTGTTATATTCTATCCTTGGCTTTATATCGTACTCCAAACCATCCACAAATTTTTTGGGTAAAACTACGAAGAACATATCACCCGGAAATCCACCTCTTTTACCATTTTGCCTCATCAATAAAATTGGAACTTTCTTACCTCTTTTTGCATCACTTAAAGCTTGACTCCAGAATTTTTTTATGTCAGATTTAACATCATAGATTAGATGCTGAAAATTAATCTCAGCCATATTTTTAACCTCTACAGAGAAAGGAAATACATAATTGGGCTCATCAGCAATTATATCCCCAGTTGTATTTGTTGTATTTTTCCATCTTAAACCCCCCGATGCGGGAACTCTTACAAATTTCATCCCACTCCACTCATGAAAGAAATCACAAGCTTTTGCTTCACCCCTTCTTCCTTTAGACCTTGAGTTTATTCTTGCCATACAAAATCGAATAGTACTATGGGTATCGTACTATAATTCAATTACTGCATTCGCCCTGCTAATGAATGACTTACGATGTGAAATGAGGTGAACATTTGTAGACTTTGCTTTAAAATCAATCATTTCATAGATCAAGTCTATATTATCCTTATCTAAGGATTCAAATACCTCATCCAGAAGTAGAATATTAAACTTGTTATTGGATATTACATCATTCATTGAGAATGCTAAACAAGCATCCACTAATTGCTCCTCACCCCCCGATAAATCGTCATAGCTTATAATTTCATTACCCTTGGATATTTCAGCATTAAAGGTTTTGTTTGCAGATTCCAGATCAATGCTCAGTTTTATTCCAAACCCAACCTTTCTACCATATTCATTTAGTTTATGGTTTATCTTTTGGATCATTAAACTAAATATATAAGCTTTTATTCCACGGTTTGATAAAGGGTCATTAATTACCCAATCATGTAGTTTTATTTCTTTTTTTATTTTTTGGTATCTAAAGTCAATATCCCCAATTTTTACTTTTAGGTTAAGTAGTTTCTTTCTTTGGTTTTCAATTTTATAACCAAACCGTAATTGGAGGGTCTCGCGTAATTTGGATATTAGTTGATTCTTATTTTTTTTCGCCAATCCCAAATTTTCAGAAACATTCCCAAAGGCTATTTTCGTATTCTTTAGGGTATTAAATTTTTTCTGAGCATCTTCATATTTATTTTTTATACTAGATGCCATTTCAAATTTTTTCTTCAGTTGCTTTAAGTTATTCTTTTTATAGTCTATAGCTTCTTTGCATTTTATAATTTCATTACCTAAATCCCTAATGTCAATCCTTAATAACTCTCTTTGCTCTTGCTTCTTTTGTTTATTTATTTCCTGACCACATCTAAAGCATGTATTTTTTGGGTTACTTAATAAAATCTTTTTTTCCTTTCTTTTATTTATTAGCTCTCTTAGGTGGGCTTCTGCATTTGATATTTCAAAATCTTCTTCAAAAATTCTATTACTTAATTTGTTATAAGTTATCATCTCCGTTTCCAAATGTGCTATATTAGCTTCATTTATTGCCATCAACGATGATATTTCACTTTTTTTCCTTTTATTTTCAATAAATGTATTTATACTAACTTTTACTTTTCTGATCTCATCCCTAAGCTCTTTTAACCTTCTATTTTTATCCCGATCAAAGTTCTTTTTTAGAAGTTCAACTTCCTTAAGGTTATTTTTTATTAAACTATATTCAGAGTTTAACTTACTTAAATTTATTTCCAACTCAACACGATCCGTTTCTAATAATGCCCTACCCTTTTTAGCATTCTCTCTTGCCTCATTTATATAATTAATTGAAAAAGCTTCATCCAATATTTCCTTTTGTCCCCCCGAAGGTAACTTTAAAAATCTAGTTAGGTTTTGGCCAAATGTTACGGATGATTTGAATAATTCAAATGATACACCCAGTACCCTTTGGATTTCTTTTTCTATTTCTGATTTTTTTCTACCATTAAATTCATTACCCGACTTTGTATAAAAAGTTAAATCTGAAAAACCCCTATAATCCTTACACCTCATTATATCGTAGTATCCACTACCTTCAACATAAAATTTAACCTTAACCATTGTACCGCCGAATGATTTATTTTGTAAATTTTTCCAAGGTATTATTGATCTTTTTGGTTTTAGTAATTTACCATATAAACACCATGATAATGCATTGAATATAGTAGATTTACCCGCTCCATTCCTACCCCATATCATATTAATACCGGGTAAATCGAAGTTATACGAAAAGGGTTCTACTATTGAGCAGAACCCTTCAATTTCAATTGTTTTTATTTGTATCATACCTCTTTAAATTTTAGCCTAAATTCGGATAGGGGTCTTTTATAACCCCTATGTACCATTTTCCTTATTGGCTTACCCGTTGCATCTTTAAAATCCTCAAACTCCTTTTCCAAATCTTCATAACAGCATTCCGGGTCCTTTATTTCCTGCCATACCCCATCAACTTGAACATGAGTGGTTATTGTTTTTAGAATGTATATTTTACCATTTTTTATATGTTCAAATGGTCCGGGTTTTATACCAAATTGATTATTCTCGATCATTTCTTTAGGTATTTTACTAATATTCTTTCTTTTGCCTTTGATCCAATGTTTTTTGTTTTCAAATATTCCTTAGCTAATTCAACCTCAGAATTATTTGGGTTATAATTACCCACTACTTCATCCGGTTCAATCTCCTTCACTTTTGGAATATGAATATGTCCTTTATAGTCATCATTTCTAAATTCCCTAATACCTAATGGTACAAACTTCACTTTTAAATCATCAAAAATAAGATAGCAACCCATCTTACAACCCATATCTGAGGTTCTTTGCTGATTTGTTGCTCCTATTATGTAGGTATTCTTAAAAATCTTTTGAGGTTTATGAATATGCCCACATAAAACTAATCCGAATGGGTTTAATTTTTTATAAAGTTCTTTAGGCATATCATTTTCTACCCCATATCCATTCGGTTCTTTTGCACCCGGTAAAGTTTGGTGCATCATTAGTATTGATTTTTTTGATTTAGGTTTTGGGATTGATTCAATAAATGATTTAACATCTACTAAGAAAGGTACTCCATGTAGCTCAAAACCATTTACTACTGCCATTTTGTAATCCATATCTACAATATTTTTGTGTACTTTTGAAAAATATTGCAAATAATTTGGGCTTCTATTTTCCGATGAATTTTTTTCGCATTGATCATGGTTACCACTTATACAGTACCATATAATACCATCTGGATCACAAAACCAATCATAAGTCAAATTTAATAACCTATTATCAATCCCCATTGGGTTATGAATTAAATCGCCCATGAATAATGCTGGGCATTTATATTTTCTACAAAGAAATCTTATCCTATTTATAATCAAACCCCCATCCATCAATCTATTGTGATCTACTGAATGCTGGGGCCAATCATGTAGATGTATATCTGAGAATGCAACAAATACAACCTTCTTCATTCAAATGCCCTTAAAAAATTATCACTCATTAGTTGTTGCATATTGAATTTTACAACAAATTTTCTAAACTCTCTCTTATCCAACTTTTTCATCGGCATAAACTTATTTTTATACCTTGGATCATCCTTCACAAATTTCTCATAATGGAACTTTAAATCTATAAGGATACGGTTCCTTTTCCATACACGTAGTAATTTATCCCTATCTATTCCACTATATTCCTTGTATGATTGTAAAAATAGCTTAATCGATTTATTATCCCGTATGAAATCTTTAGCCTTTTTATCACCAATTCCCCCATAACCGGGTATATTATCAGATTTGTCCCCGGTTAAACATAGATAATCAACGCATCTTGCATGGGTATAGCCAAATATATTTTTACAATTAAAAAAATTAATGATCTCTTTCTTGTTTTCATTATAAACCTTTACACTTCCATCCAACTCTATAAGCTGATTAAAGTCCTTATCCCCCGACACTATTATGATTTCCTTAAACCCTTTCGATGGGGCTAATCTTGACATCTTATAAATAACATCATCACCCTCCAAACCCGGAATATATACCTGAGCTATTCCCAGCTTACCCAAAGCAATTTGTACATTTTTCTTTTGGTCTAAGAAAGATTGATAGTCCATTAGCTTTCTACCATCTTTCCTTTTCTTGTATTCGGGGTGTACTTTTAAGCGATGTTCAGAGTATTGATCAGATTCCCAGCAAATGATTGCTGTACATGGTTTAAATTTTTTTAATAATCCCCCGATCATAGAGGGCATACCGTAGATCATCCCAACTTGCTTTCCTTTATGCCTTAATTTTGAATAAGCATAGAAAGCACGGTAGGCATAATTCTGACCATCTATTAAAAGAAGTTTCATTTGTACTGAAATAGCTTAGTAGCTCCAGATGTATATAATGGATGTCCCGGCGAGTTATCACTATTCATAGTTAATGCATAAGCTTTATCAAACATATTTATTACCACATTAACTCTTTCCGAGCTAATTTCCAAAGCATTTGTACCCCACCCAAGTATTACCTTTTTGGATTTACTTACCATAAATTTAATATGCTTATCATTGTCAGGTCCTACTATATGCTCAAGCTTTTCTTTATTACTTCCCTCATGGTTTTTCATAAAATTTATTAGATGGGCGGGGTCTTTTGATCTATATGCAAATAGATTCCCTACCCACATACCCCCAAATCCAAAATCATCGGAAAATTTACCGATCTTCCTTATGGTTCTATCATCCTGCTTTCCGTCTGCAGTAGATGGATTAAGCATTATCCATAAAATCATTGGTTTTGATCTATCCCATACTCTTGATAGAGTATAACGATAAAGCCCATCATCTGATATGTGGGCTGTCTTTAGAGTTTCATTCCAATTGATCATCTTCTTGTTGTTTACCTTTTACTGGATAAAAATTCTCATCCAATGCTTCTAACTTTTCTCTTGTTTTTGAAATGGTATTTATTGATGAGGCTTTTAAAAGTATCCTTCTTTTCTTTTCGTTATCATGCATCAACTCTATAAATGCTTCCTCACCCTGGCATATCGTATGATCCTTGTAATAATAATAATTACCCCTTTTACTAATTACACCGTCATCAATTAGTATATCTAAAAGACCATGGTACTTTGAATACCCCAAATACTTCCAATTGTCCGGTTGAAAGTATACTTGAGTTTTAACCGAGTTTGTTG
>Ga0207671_10003083_pt1 | contig 17008 bp, 14 predicted proteins | sample KBSC24metaG_FD_184352 | JGI IMG/M metagenome (GOLD analysis project Ga0207671, IMG submission 184352) | Corn rhizosphere microbial communities from Kellogg Biological Station, Michigan, USA - KBS C2-4 metaG (SPAdes) (version 2) | ecosystem: Host-associated > Plants > Roots > Rhizosphere > Soil... | reverse complement strand
AAATATGGCCAGCCCGTGATCATCCGCTGGCGCGAAACGGGCGGCGGCACGACGCAGATCATCAAACTTCTCCGCTCCGAATTCCAGTCGGGCCCGAGCGCGGGGATCGACGTCCTCTACGGCGGCGGCATCGATCCTTTCCTCGAGCTCAAGAAAGATCATCTCCTCACCCGGTACGATCCGCCCGCGGATACCCTCGCGCAAATTCCGGCCACACTGGGCAACCGCATGGAGATTCTCGATCCGGGTCACGAATGGTTTGGCGCGTCGCTCTCGGGCTTCGGCATCATCGTCAACGAGCAGGTGCGCCGGGGCGTCGGCCTGCCACCGGTGAAAACGTGGGACGATCTCGCCGATCCACAGCTCAAGGGCTGGATCTCAGGCTGCGATCCCCGCCAGTCGGGCAGCGTCCTGACCATCTATGAAACAATCCTGCAAAATTACGGCTGGGAAAAAGGCTGGAAACTGCTCATGGCGATGAGCGCCAACACGCGCAGCTTTTTTCCCGGTGCGGCCCCCGCCGCACAGGAGGTCGGGATGGGTGACGCGGCCTACGGCGTCTCGATTGATCTCTACGGGCAGGCGCAGGTCTCCTATTACGGGGCTGACAATGTGGCTTTCATCCTGCCCGAGGGCGAGACGGTCATCACGCCCGACAGCATCGCCATTCTCAAGAATCCGCCTCATCCCCTCCTCGCGCAACATTTCGTCGAGTTCGTGCTATCGCGCGAAGGACAGCTCCTCTGGATGGAGCCGAAAGGCGCGCCCGGCGGGGCGACCGGCAACCTGATCAACCGCATGAGCGTCCGTCCCGCCCTCTACGACGAACTGGCGGGCGTCACACCGATCAAGACCAATCCCTTCAAGATGTCCTCGCGCATTTACTCGAACGAACTCGGCTCGAAACGCCGCTCCATCCTGAGCGTCCTGATCGCCGCCTGGATGATCGACACCCACGACGCGATGGTCCGCTCCTGGAACGCGTTGCATTCGCCCGCCATGCAAAAGCTTTACCCGGAGCATCAGCAGACCTTGCTGGCGCAATTCCTGGCCCCGCCCTGCACCGAGCAGGAGCTGCTTCGCCTCGCCGAGAACGATTGGAAGATCCCGGTCAAGCGGACTGCCCTGACGAATCGCTGGCAAAACGAAGCCCTCGCCCGCTACAAGGATGTGTCCGCGCAACTTCATTTCCGGTGATTCCTGCTCCATGACCATCACGGTTCGCCATCTGGTGAAAGCGTTCCAGCCCGGCCAACGGGTGGTGGATGACGTCTCCTTCACCATCGCGCCGGGCGAGATGTTCTTCCTGCTCGGGCCTTCGGGTTGCGGGAAGACAACAGTGCTGCGCATGCTCGCGGGTTTTATCGCACCCGACGACGGCGACATTCTCTTCGATGACCGGCGCATGAACGACATCGCGCCCCAGTACCGGAACACCGCGATGGTTTTCCAGAATTACGCCATCTGGCCCCACCTCACCGTCTACGAAAACATCGCCTACGGTCCCCGGGCCCGGAAACTCGATACGGCTGTCATCGATCGCCGCGTGACGGAGGCGCTGCGAATCGTGCGGATGGAGGAGCTGGCGCAGCGAAAGCCCGCGCAGCTTTCCGGTGGCCAGCAGCAGCGCATCGCGCTCGCCCGCGCCCTGGCCGTCGAACCGGATCTGATTCTTTTCGACGAACCGCTCTCGAATCTCGACGCGCGGCTGCGCCTCGAGCTGCGCGAGGAACTTCAGCGCATCCACCGTAAAACCCGCACGACCTCCCTCTACGTGACCCATGACCAGGAAGAGGCACTGTCGCTGGCCGATCGCATTGCGGTGATGAATCAGGGACGCATCGAGCAGATCGGGACGCCCGCCGAGGTTTACGAGCGTCCCGCCAACGAATTCACCGCCCGCTTCATGGGTGAAATCAACGTGCTCGCGCCTGATACTCCCCTCGCCCGCGAGCTGCAGGCCCCGGCCGGGTGCAAAGTGGGCTTTCGTCCCCAAGCCACTATTCTGTCGAGCGAAGGCATTACTGCCACGGTGCGACACTCCACCTATCTCGGCAGCAAGGCGGAATTGTTGGTGGAAACTGCGGCCGGAGAAACGCTGAAGCTCTGGGCCCCGGAAGTTCTTTCACCGGGAGAGAAAATTCATTTCCGGGTCGCACCTGAAAACCTCATTCCGCTTTAGTTGCGGCGGTTCGTCAACAGCATGATGTAGTAGAGAAACTGGAACAATGTTCCGACGAAGGCGGCGACATAAGTCAATCCGGCGGCGTTCAGGGTCGAGTTGACCGCAGCGGCCTCGGGTCCGGCCCGCACGATACCCAGTTGCTGGAGAACAACCTTGGCGCGCGCGCTGGCATCGAACTCGACCGGAAGCGTGATGAGATTGAAAAACATGATCACGCCCATGCAAAGCGCCAGGATCCAAAGCGCGACATAAGGACTGATCACATGGAGGAACATCGACGCCATCATGACGTAGAAGATGGCGTTGCTGGCAAAATTTGTGGCATAGACCGAGCCCATCCGGATTTGCAGCGGGATGTAATGCTGCTGATGCTGAAGGGCGTGGCCACATTCGTGGGCCGCCACTCCAACGTGGGCGGCGGAAGTGCCATCGTAGTTATCGGGTGAGAGAACCAGCTTTTTGTTAAGCGGATCGTAGTGATCGCCGAGAAAGCTGTCGCCCCGTTCGATCTGGACATCGTGAATACCGGCCCATTGGAGAATCCGTGCCGCCGTCTCCGCTCCGGTGAGCCCAGAGGCCACAGGCACCTGAGCCGCACGCGCATAGACACTCTTCAGGTACGCCATCGCCCCGAACGAAAGCAGAGCGGTTACGCCGAGTATGATCCAGTACATAAAATATCCTTTGGTCGGTTTTAATATGATTCATCCGCTTCCCTTGGCAAGGGGCGAAGGGTTACAAAGGCGCAACCCTTGGGAATGGACTTTTAATGCACCAAACCGTTATGACATGAAGCCTTCGGACTTCAGGTAGCGCACCATCTTGGCCCGCCCTGGTCCGCTCAGCTCCCCATCGACGTGGATGAAGCGCTTACCGTCCGATTCGAGCACGGAGATGACCTGCTTGCCGTGATTCACCTTGAACTGGGCGACCAATTCGCCGCAGGAAGCTGGATCACTGCCCGTCAGGAAAAGATCGTCGATTTCGTGGTCACCCTTCGAGAGCGCTTGTAGGATCTTTTTCTGTAATCGTTTCTGTTCGCGCCGGAACCAGTAGAAGCAGGCGATGAAGACCACAAAGGCAGCTCCAGCGGCAACGGCGGCAGTGAGGGCGAGAAAGAGAACCTCGTCCACTTTGAAACCGGTTAAGCCTGCCGACTCCATACTTGGATAAGAATCACGCATCCAAGCGAAATGTCAAAATGAAGTTGAAGATTAACTTTTTCGCTTGGGAAAAAGGAGGGCCAGCAGGATGTACCTCAGGACGAAGTAAGAGCAGGCCAGACAGAGCAGGAAAAAGAGTCCCATCTCGATGGGTCGCTGGGAAAACCATTCTGCGGACGGTAGGATCTGCACGAGGATGGAGATGTAGACCAGGGAGAAAAGAAAGGAAAAGCTCCCGATAGACGCGGCATCAACCGAGCAGAGCATGTTCAGACCGATCCGCAGGACATAAATTCCCAAGCCAAGCGCGATCAACGAGATAACCAAGGCATAGAGCCAGGCGCCCACGGTGTGATGACCTTGGGTGCCGAATAGGAGCCGTCCCGCTACAATACCGAGGTAGATCGTACCGCCGAACATGAGCAGGACACCGGTAAGGCGGATGACCCAGCGGAGCCCAGCGTAGGGAAGCGACGAAGAGCCAGGGTTGGCGTCCCCCGGAGGCACGGGTGTCGGGGGATGCATTTCGTTGACCATGGCTTATCCTAGAACTGCCGTCCAAGACACAGCAAGAGCGTGTATGCTGTTTTCGCTCGTTAACTTCTCCTGCCAGCCCGTGCGCGCAGGAGAACTCAGGGGTGAGCTATCGGCGTGAAGCTGGCGTGCCCCGTCAGGACGTCGGCGGCGTTGGCCACTTCCGGCGGATTGAGCAATTCACCGTCGTTACGGTAGATGTGGGTCGTGACGAAGATGATCAGGTTACGCTTGTTGGTCGTGGTCGCCTTCGACTGGAAGATGCGCCCGATAAAGGGAATATCGCCCAGGATCGGCACCCGGTCGTTGATCTCCTGGCGATCCTCGCGGATGAGTCCGCCCAGAACCACCGTGGCACCGTCGCGAATCTGTACGCGGGTGGTGATCCGGCGGGTGTTGAAGACCGGCTGGTTAATCAAGTTGCTCGAGAGAAGTGCAGGAGGAGCGGCCGGATCGGTTGGGTTGGAGACTAGGATGGCGCTGCCGTAGTTGATGAAGCCCTCGAAATCGGTGACTTCAGGCACAAGCTGAAGATCGATTGTCTTGTTGTCCGCTGTGACTTGGGGGCGGATGACGAGACGGACGCCGACGTTGCGCCGCTTGAAGTCGGTGGGCGTGGTCGGGATGATGGCCGGGGGATTCTGCGTCACGACAAAGAGGCCTGTGCCGTTAGCCTGATTATTGGTCTGGCTGACCAGAGTAGGCGGATCGAAGGCGATCGGATAAGGGAACACTCGGATGGCTTCCAGGGTGGCCTGCTCACCGCTCTTGGTCAGGGCGGTCGGCTCCGTCATCAGATCGAAGCTCTTCTTCTGGGAAAGCGCCTGGATAACCATTTGGAACTGGTTTCCGCTGATGAAGCCACTGAGATTGAGCGTGTTGAAGTTCTGCGGCTGAGGCGACAGCAACGTATCAATGCCGTTCGGAGAAAAGCCACTCGCACCGGGCAAGGCTGTGGTGACAGTGGTCCCGGTATGGGGGATTCCCGTTACCGCCAGCGGGTCGAAGATGTTATAGGCTGAATTGATCGTTAGGTCATTCAGGTCCTTCTGGTTGATTTCCACAAACTTGGCCGAAACGCCTACCATGAGGATTGGCGCGCGACCGGCGTTGACCAATTCCTCGATGAGATCCATCTGATCGGCAGTATTGTTAACGGTAAGTTCGCCGGTAGCCGGATTGTAAACCACGCTGGCACCGCGGGGGAACTTGACGCCCTTGGTCTCGAGTGCCTGGCGGACTGTGTCGCCGGCACCGTTGTCACCTTGGGTGGGGGCAGTCGGTGTGACAGGAAGAGGACGGCGGCCTTCCGCGGCAAGGACGGCGGCGCTTTCGGTGGAAGCTTCCATCGGCGGCTCCACGAAGCTCGGCTGGACAATGAAGGTCCGCTTGATCATGTCGTCGGTGCTCTGGCTGTAGGGGACGATGGAAATCGCAAAGTCCTGGACCTTGTACTTCACGTTGGCGAGCTGGCAGACATAGCGCAGCGCCTCTCCGAGCGGAACGCTGTTCAGCGTGAGTGTGATCGGCTTGGCCGTTTCCGATACTTTCGGCTGGATGATAAATTCGACACCTTTGTGATCGGGATCGATACGCTTGCTTTCGATGCTGAGGAAGCTGGTTGCCTCTTCGATCGTGGCGTTATTGAAGTTGAGCGATAGGACGACGCTCTTCAGTTTCTGATCGAGAATGAAGTTCGTGGCACGGATAAGAACCGGTTGATCCTGCTGAGCGGAGGAGGAAGCATCTTTATTCCGGATTGGCTCGTACCATTCCTCATTTACCTGCTCGATACGCTCTTTGCGGGTTTCGAGCCGGGCGGTGTCGTCATACTTGTTCTTTTCCTTCGTAATACGCTCCAGCTGAAGGGTGGCGGCCTTGTTATAGGGATCGATGCCCAGAATGCGGGTGAGGCGTGCTTCGGCTTCGTCCCACTGGCCCGTGCGGCGGAATTGTTCAGCCTCGGCGAATAGCCGATCAACTTCGTTTACCTTCCTGACGAAGCCAGGCGTGATCGCCTGGTTGCCCAAGAGCGAGGTGTCGTCGGGATTGGCGAGGGCGCGATTGATGGCGATTTCTTTCTCCTGCGCCACCTTGTTGTTGGGATTGTACTGAATGATTTCGTCGATGAGCATCTTGGCCCGGGCGGTGTCGCCAATCTTCAGCGATTCATCATACAGATAAAAGTCGGCGCGGGTCAGCCCTTCAGCGGCCTTGGCGTAGGAGACGGTTGCGCGGGAAATCGTGCCGTAGGCCATGGCGGCCTGCACATATTTTTGCCGGGCTAATGGGTACTGTTGGGCCACTTCGGCTTTCTGGCCATCGGCTAGATCCTGATTCGCCTTGAAGATCAGTTCCTGACGGCGAATGACTTCCTGCTGCTGGATGCGGGCGAGTTCCCGTGGCGTCAGGGCCACAGTCGACTTGGCAGGGGCAGTCTTTGCCGGAGCAATGGTAGTTGTGGTGGTTGTAGTCGTGGTGTCGGTGGTGGAAACCGCAGGAGCGTTATCGGCGGGAGGAGCCAGTTGGCCGGAGGGCTGGTCGGTGGTAGCGGGAGCCGGGGCAGCCGGCGTAGTGGTGCCGGCAGCGCCGCCCGTGGCGGTTTCCTGGGAAAGGACCCGCGCCTGCGCCAGCGCCAATACGAAAAGGAAGAGGTACGAAAAACGTTTCATGGATTGAACCGAAGGATGAGCAGTGGATGACATCATGAATTGGGCTCCCCTTCGGGCAGAGGAGGCAGGTTGATGCCGGGACCGATCGGCTCCGGCGCGGGTAATTTTTCTTCCTCCGGTTCCGCGTTGAGGGTCTTGATATAGACCGGCTTGCCGTTGGAATGAACGAGGCGCGCGGTGATAAAGAGAAGGAGATTCTTCTTGGTCCGCTCGGAAACCTTGCTCTGGAAGAGGCGGCCAACCAGGGGGAAGTCGCCTAGAACGGGAACCTTGTCGTTGATTTCCTGAGTATCCTCACGGGTGAGGCCACCCAGAACCGCCGTCTGGTTGTCGAGAACCTGGAGACGGGTGACGATGGAGCGAACATTAAAGACAGGCTGGTTGATGGTACCAGGAGTCAGGACGTTGGGCTGCGTCTGCTCAGCCGACAACCGCTCAACGATGGGTTCGCCGTAATCGATGAATCCGTCGAAATCGAGTACCTCGGCCTTGGTGATATCAAGATCAATGCGCTGGTCGGGATAGATGGTCGGCTTCACTTCCAGGCTGACGCCCACGTCCTGCGTAACGAATTCACGCGGAGTCGGGGGAATGGCCAGAACCAGCGGATCGCCAGCGGCGGCACCGCTGCTGTAGGCCACGGCGCTGGTGCTGAGCTGGGGCTTTTCAAAACTGGTGGGGTAAGGAAATTCACGCACGATGTCGATGCTGGCCTTCAGCCCGTTTTGCGCGATCACGCTGGGTGCAGAGAGAAGGGAAGCCCCCTTGATGTTATTGATCGCTGCCATGACAGCGGCCAGGCCGCGGCCATCGATAATGGCGCCGAGCGAAAGAATATTGGGCGCATTCGGCGCAACCGCGGTACCCGTGATCGGGAAGACAGCACCGGTGGCCAGACCGCTGCTATTGGAGGTATTCTGCTGGATGAGGCCGTCAATGCTGTTGGGGGTCAGGCCACCAAATCCGTTGGAAGAACTGGCATAACTGGCGTCGCGCAGAGCGGTGGAAGCCTGAACGTTGCCGCTGGCCGGATTGGCGGGATTGCTTGAGGCCCCCAGCTGGTAATTAAACGAGAGTTCCTTTAGGGCGTCCTGGGTGAACTCGGCGATCTTGGCCTTGATTTCCACTTGGGGAACTTCTTTGCTCAACTGCTCAATTTGATTCTCGATCAGATCGAGCTGCTCGGGTGTGTTGCGTACGACGAGCTTGCTGGAACCGGGGAGGAAGGTAGCCGTAGCTCCGGCTGGGAAGCGAATACCCTTATCCATCAGCTGCTGCTTCACATCGGCCTGAACATCTTCCACCTTCGTGGGCGTACCGCCGGCACCCGTTCCCGGAGTCACCTTGAGGCCACCCTTGGTGAAGAAGCTGGCAGGCGCGAGGAAGGTCCGTACGGTGAGAGTTTCCCCTTCGTCGATGGAGGGGCGCAGGTAAACCGCGTAATCCTCGATGGAATACTGAAGGTTGGTCTGCTCGACGATGTATTCGAGAATATTGATCAGGGGAACATTCTGGAGAGTGATGCTGACTTCGCGATGAATCGTGGTATCAGGGGCAGCGGCTGCGGCACCGGCCGCGGTGGTTGTGGTTGTGGTCGTCGTTGTCGTAGTGGTGGCACCGGTCGCGACAGCAGTTCCTCGGGCAGGAGGAGTGGGAGTGGCTTCCCCGCCGTTTTCAGAGGTCACGCGTAGGACGAAGTTGACGCCCTGTTTGTCAGGATCGAGCTCCTTGCTCTTTTCCTTGAGGAATTCCATGACAGTGGCGATGTCGAGCTTGTCGAAATTGACTTCGGGTATGGTGATCGACTGAAGCTTGCGCGTGATATTTGCACGATTGGACGGCGTACCGATATTGATGATCTGGCTGGGCGGTACAACGATGTCAGGCGAGATATCCTCCGCCCATCCCGCATTGACCTTTTCAAGGGCTTTCTGCTCGTACTGTTCACGACGAAGCTCGGCGGACTGGGCCTTGTGCCCCTCGATGTAGGCCATCTTGTTGCGGGCAGCGTTATTGTAGGGATCGAGGATCAGGATTTTGGAGTAGGTCTCCTCAGCCATGTCATACTGGCCCGTCCGGTAATAGTTGTCGCCCTGCACAAGAAGCTTGTGAACGGCGGCAACCCTGTCCTTGAACTCGTCGGTGACGGCGGGATTGCCGATGGTGCCTTCGGGATCACGCGTGCGTGACTCGTAGGCCAGTTGCTGGCGTTTTAAGTTTTCCAGATCCTGCTGATAAACCGGATTATTAGGCTGAAGATTGATGGCCTCCTGAAGCAGAACCGCCGCCTGGGCGAACTTGGCATCCTTGCTTAATTGCTGGGCCTGACCGGCTTTCGCAGCAGCTAACCCGGCGGCTGCGGTGTTATAAAGAGAAGCCGAGGAACCACCGCTGCTCAGGGCATCGACGGCGTATTGAAACCGTTCCGCTGCTTTGTCGTAATCTCCGCTGCTGAGAAAACGCTGGCCGTCGGTGATCGCCTGATTGGAGCTAAAAACGTATTGCTGACGCTTGGTCATCTCCGTCTGCGCTGCTTGGGCAGAGGAAGAGGGCTGGTCAGTGTCATCCGCTGCGCGAAGCCAGAATGTAGACAATGGCAAAAGCGAGGCCGCTAATAGGGCACAGGTAAAGTTGGGTTTCATTTCTAGGCCTCCGATTTAAAGGTTTTTATGTAAAAAAGAAGGGTGAGTCAAGTATCTAAAGTTATTAGAGTCATTTTGACGTACCAGCCGGGGTGGCAGGCACAGGAACTTCGTTCCATTCGGCGGGGTCCAGCTTGGGAATGGTGACTTCCTGCTGAGTCTTGGTGTCTTGAAGGACAACGCCGGTATCCTTGATGTCGATAACCAGATACTCACTGCCTCCCATGAAGGGCGGAGTAAAGGTGGTTCCGCGGGGAACCTTGATCTCCTTGCCGATTTCTGAGGGCATGAGCATGACGATGTTGGCCGTCGATTCGGGCGAATCGATTTCCTGGCGGTAGGTCAGGGTGATTTTGAAATGGATCTTGGGTTTGACCAACTCCAGTGTCGATTTGTCGATCTGGCTTTCAATGCCGGTATTTGCATTCTTTTCCGTGACGATGTTCTCGTGGTAATCGCCGATGACGTAATCCTCGAAGCCGAGCGGATCGCCCGTCTTCTTGAAGCCCGGTTGCTTGGAGCTGGGAGCGTCCTTGAGGTAGATCTGGAAGTTAAGAACGCCATTGAGCTGTTCCTTGCCCCGGAACTGGATGTGGAAGGGTCGGCTGTCGTATTTATCGAGGCGAAGCCGGGAGAGATAACTGGGATGGCTGGTGGGATCGCGCGGGTTGGTCGACTTGGAACCGTCGCACTCCTCGGCCTTGGCGGCGCCGTTCTTGAATTCGGTGAGGTTGGAGAAACCGTCGTTGTCGGGATCTTCCCGATCGACGTTGGAATTGGTGAAGTCGAGCTGGTATTTCTGGTACCAGTTGATCAGGACGCCGCTGGGCGTACGCGCCACTTTGCCCATTTTCCGGATGTATTCGCCGTCGGGATAGACGGAGGGATAGAACAGGTACTGGTCGGAGATGAAGGGACGATTACCGTAATCAGGCTGCGCCTTCCACTCGGGAGTCGTGTTCCAGGGAGCAACGTTCGCCTCGAGCTCTTCCTGCTTGAGTTTGGGAGGTGTCTTGCCGGTAGCGGTCGTCGACTTGACTCCGGTGATGTCCTCGAGAGCCGGGAAACTCCAGGCGAGATAACCGGCCACGAGGGCCAGGAGGAGGAGGGCGACTGCCAGGATGATGGATTCGGGAGACTTCTTCATTTACTGGCTCCGGACGAAGCATTGTTGCCACCCGCCGCCGCGGCGTTGGCCTTGGGAGCCGGAGTGGTTTTGCGATTGTTTTTACCCGCCCCTCCCCCGGAATTAGCCGCCGCAGCCTCGGCGCCCTTCCATTCGATCATGTCGATGCGGAGTTTGATCTTCAGCGTTTCACCGCCGAAGAGGAATTGCGGTCCCTTGTTCGAGCGACCGCTGGCGGCCACGGCCCCGGGCGAAGCATCGGCGACCGAGGAGTCGGGGGAAGCGGCGAGCTGGTCGAGGGAGGAAATCTTGGGAGAGAGCGGATTGCTATTCTGGATGGTGAGACTGCGGACAACGAAGACGTAGGGCGACTGGAGCAGGTCGTTGATGACCTTTCGCAGGGCCTCGGTGGTGGCCTCGAACTCGATTTCAAAGGGATACTCGATGTAGACGCCGCCGTCGCCTTCGTAGGAATGACCGCCGAGGTAATCCTTGTCCATGCTGGCGCGGCTTGAGGAACCCGGGCTGCCGGAAGATTCATCTTCCTCGTAGGTACGACGCACGGTCCCAATGCCTTTGACCGGCGCGTTGATCATGATAGTGGCGATCTGCTCGATGCCGAGGAGCTGCTTGGTCAGGACAGCCGTCTTCTCGTCGTTCGGGTTGGCGTTGAGGTAACGGGAGAAGCCGTAGTAGAAGTTGGGTTCAACGGCAACGCCGTGCGGCTTCGCTTCCTGGTTGAGCTTGGCGACGCGGGCGTCGAGGTCGCTTTTCCACGCGACGGGATCCTGCCGGCCCGCGGTGAGGATCTTGTCGTCCGGGGAAAGCAGCTTGGCCTTGATCACCGGGTCGATGGTGGTGGCGAGGAGGGCACTGTCGTCCTTGAGGATTTTCTCGTTGGCGGCGGTTGGAAGGTAGACTTCCTTGCTGGAGTATTGCTGGAAGCTTTGCGAAGCAGCGCCAACGGCCTGCTTGGCGTCGTCGAGCTTGGTGGAAAGATACCACCAGGCACCGCCGCCCAACACGCCGACGACGGCGAAGGTAATGATCATGGCCAGATCAAAGCCGGAAAGTTTTTTCATGAAAGAGTCGCGTCAGGGATGAAGGCTGATGGGTTGCTTGAGCCGCAGACGCAGTGTGAACTGTTGCGCGAAGGAATCGGGATCGGTGCCCGGGGTGGTGATGTTGGTCAAGGTATCGCCGATGTTCTTGGGCACGTCAAAATAGGGAAGAGCGCCGAGGCTGGCGACGAAGTCGGTGACACGGCTCGCATCGATCTGCGCGGTCCGTTGGTTGGCATGGTAGAGGCCTTTGATGTTCAGGACGTTGATTTGGTCGGTAGGCACCTGAGAGCCGCGATTGGGGCCCGCCGCGGGGCGGGGCTGCTGGCCGGGCCGATTGCCACCTTGGCCGGGGCGCGCCGGGGCCGGACCGCCGTTGCCCGATTCCAAGGTGGGATCGTAGGCGGGCGTGATCTCGGTGATCCAGACGCCCTCGGGAATTTTATCCTTGTCGGTCAGGGCGTTGAGGACCTCGGGCCAGAGGGTCCGGTCGTGGCCGATGCGGACGACGTCGCGGAGAATTTTTTCCACCGCGGTCGAATCTTTGGCCAGCTTTTCGATCTCGGGGGCCATCGCCTGGAGTCCCACAGTCCGATCCCGCAGGACTGCTTCGGTCTGGTTGGCGAGATCGATCTGCTTCCAGTAATAAAGACCGAGGCAGACGAAAAGGGCGATCCAGGCGGCGAGCGCGGCGAAGAAGTAAGGCTGCTTGCGGCGTTTGTCGCTGCGGGCGGCCAGGGTCGGCGCATCGAGGGTGATTTCAGCGGGACAGCTGCCCGTGGCGCGCAGGGCGAGACCAACCAGCTCGGACATGTAGCAGTTGCTCTGCTGGAGCTGGCCGGTGTTGAGCGAATTGCTCAAGTTGACGTTGCGCAGGGGGTTGAAGTAGGTGACCGGAAGGTTATGCTTCTCGGCCATGAAAAGATCGAGATAGGGAAGCTGGGAGCTGCCGCCTGTGAGGTAAACGCGCTTGGGGGCCGAGCCGCCGAGGGTGGTGCGGTAGTAGGCGACGGAGCGGTTGATGTCGACGTGGAGCCGCGTCATGGTGGCACGAATGAGCTTCGAGATGCGAGCCGCCTCGACATCGTCCGGGTCGGCGTAGATGCCACCGAGGGAGACAAAGCCCTTGCCCTTCTTGAGCGTTTCGGCCGCGGTGAAAGGTTCCTGGAGCTCGTTGCAAATGCTCTGGGAAATCTGGTTGCCGGCGATGGGGACGTTGCGGATCCAGAAGTTCGATTTCTCGATGAAGATGAGGTTGGTTGAGCGGGCGCCCATGTCGATGACGAGGGAGCAGCCCTCAGTCTCGGGTTCGCTGTAGCGGAAGGCGTTGAGGAGGGCGAAGGGAGCGACATCGAGCTGCTTGATCTTGACCCCGGCGCGCTCGACGGCCTCGACTTCGGCCTCGAGAAGGTCCTTCTTGATGGCGACGATGACCGCCTCGGCTTCGGCACCGCCGGTCCGGTTGGGCATCATCTGGTAGTCCCAGGTAACTTCGTTGATGGGGAACGGGACGTTCTGCTGCGCTTCAAAGGTCACGACCTGCTCGATCTGGCCTGGGTCGACGGGAGGCAGCTTGACGAAGCGCATGAAGACGCTCTGGCCTGAGATGGCGACGATCGCTTCCTTGGCCGTGATGCTGTGGTCCTTAAAGAGCTTGGAGAGGGTGGCGGTGATGAACTTGGAACGCTCTTCTTCCTTGTTGGGATCGAGCCCGAGTTCGGCCACGCCGAAGCGCTGGAGAGCCAGCCCGCCGTTCGGGCCAAGCGCGAACTGGCCGATTTTGATCGTGCTGGTACCGATATCTATTGCGACGATTTTGTGAGCGGCGGCCATGACGGTTTCTGTTCTAAAAAATGGACAGGGTTAAACGGGTAAAAATCTGACGGCCTCGGTTTATTGGGCGTCGCGAAGCTTGATCATCGGGTAGCGTCCCCCATCGGTGAGAAGGAAGGGGCTCTGGTCCTGGCGGTAGACGAGTCCCGAGACCGACGGGGGCGCCAGCCACCACTTGTCGGTATCCTTGTTTTTATCTAGGACATCAACCATTTTGCCACCAATCGAGACCTCAACGTGGACATTGAATTTTCGCTCGAAATCGCTCACGCCCTGCTTGGAACTGTAACGGGCCAGCGTCGACGGGCTGACGTAAAAGACGCCGTAGGCATCCTTGCCCTTGGGAATATTGATGTAGGTCACCGTACCAGTCAGCATCACGGCAATACCCTCGTCACCGGGAGCATTGGGAGCGTAAAGATCACGAGCTTCGATCCAGACCTTGAATTCGGCGGAATCGACAAACTCCGCACCCTTGGAAGGAGTCACGCTGTAATGGAACTCAACCTTGAGCCATTTGTTGTCCCCGCCGCCCCCTCCACCAGAACTGCTGCTCGGGCCGAGAGTGGGAGCCGCGACGAGGGTGGTCGTGATACCGCCGGGAGAGGCAAAGGTGATGGGAAATTCCGTGGCTGCGACAGGACCTGAGGAAGCTGCGGGAGCGGCCGGGGCATCGGAACCCTCGGTTGCCGATTGGGCAAAAGTCGGAAAAACAGCAACACAGAGGAAAAAAGCGATTAAACACCGCCGCTTAAGTTCCGTTGCGTGAAATGACATGCTTGTATGTAGTTTCAAATGGCGGCAAAGGTCAAACATTTTACGTGGGATTATGTGCAATCTTATCGATACATTCATCAGTCGATGTTTTCGGCATCACGCGGCGACAATCTCCAAAATCGCCCACTCGAGCGTACGGCGCTTGTCGCCCTGCCCCGTGAGCATCTCTTTTTGCGCCTGATAAATCTGTTCGAGGGCGCGGAACCAGAATTTTGCGGGGCGGTTCTGGCTGCGCTGCGCGGCCTGGCCGAGGGCGTAGGTGCTGATCGGTTCACCGCTTTTCTTGCGCGGGAGATAAGGCTCTCCCGCAGGAGACACTTCCGCCGAGGTGAAGGAACCGCGGTTGCTGATGCGAAGCATTTTGTTTTCGCGTAACACGGCGCCGAGCGCGGCCATGCGGATCTGTCCCGCAAGGAGGATGAGGATGCCGACTTCCGATTCGTCCTGGGCAAGCAGGGCGGAAAGCTGGGCCAGGGCGGTCTTCGCATCGCCACCGAGGACGGCGTGGCAGAAATCCCAGACGAGGACTTCGCGGCTGCCGCTGATGATCCGGTTGACGTCCTCGCGGGTCACCTCCCCTTTCCCCTCTCCGGAGAAGCAGGCGAGCTTCTCGAGTTCCTGCGACCAGAGGGCGGTGTCGATGCCGGTGGCCTGGAAGAAGCGTTCCGCCGCACCGGGCCCGGGCTGGATGCCGACGGCCTTCATGCGGCGCTCAATTTGAAAGATGATTTCGTCCTCGCTGGTCTTGCGCAGGTCGGGCAGGTCGAAGTATTTGGCCTGGGCTTTCTTGAGGAGCGCCTTGGCGAAGGTGCGGCCCTTGTGGATGCCGAGAGCGCTGATGAGGAGCGTGACGGAGGTGCCGTCGATCTTGTCGAGCTCGGGCTGGAAGGCCTCGAGGGCTTCCTTGACCGAGGCGTGGCGACCGACGCCGGTTTCGTCGAAGAAGTTGACCGCTTTCCACCAGACCAGCTTGCCGCCGCCGAAGAACGGGAGGGTGAGGATGGCTTCGCGCACCTGGCTGATGGAGCGAATGGCGTCGTCGACGGAGTCGGCCCGGCCATCGATGGTCTCGAGATTCATCTCGTCGGCGGGGGCCAGCTTGCGGGCAAGATCGGCGGCGGCTTTCTTGACCGCATCCTCGTCGGAGCCGCAAAGAAAATGGATAGGGACGGATTGGATGTTGCTTGCTGCCGCGGCCATGGGATAACGGGGGAAACCAGCATAAAATAAGATCGGCCCATGTCGAATGAACTTTTGGATCATTTTCGTTTGGGATAAGGTCGGGTCATGGAACATCTTTGGGCGCCCTGGCGCAGCGATTACGTGAAGCATCCGCAGGAAAAGAAGACCGACGTCTTCGCCGAGATCGCCCGCAGTACCGATGACGAGGCGAATCTGGTCCTCGAGCGGGGCAAGAGCTGCTATGCCGTGCTGAATCGTTATCCCTATAATACAGGTCACCTGATGGTGGTACCCTACCGCGTGTCGGAAGCGTTGGAGGATCTCGCCGACGACGAGTTGCTCGAGTTGATGACGATGCTCAAGCGGATGAAGGCGGCACTGACGGCCGTCTACAACCCGCAGGGCTTCAACGTGGGGATCAATCTCGGGGCCATCGCCGGGGCGGGAATCGATTCGCACCTGCATGTGCACCTGGTTCCGCGCTGGAAGGGCGATGTCAATTTCATGACGACAACGGCCGAGACGCGGGTGCACCCGACCGATTTCCCGACCATCTATGCGGCGCTGCGGAAGCATCTTTCCAGCGGCGCCTGACGCATGCGCCTACGTGCCCTCTTTCTTTAGCCTCGGTCATCCTGAGCTTGTCGAAGGATCAGCACCCGGAAGGTGGATACGTGATTCCAAACGCGATGACTTACCGGAAGCTGATCCTTCGACAAGCTCAGGATGACGGGTTGGTTGGAGTATAGGAGTGGACTCGCTCTCGCTCGGGATGACCTTTCCTTGCGCCTTGTACTCCAAGGCTTTCCCATATAGAGTAGGAACTGGAGAACATCCAGATGACCCCCTCTCATTCCGGTGGTAAGAAGACCCGGACCCGCCTGCATCCGGCGGGTCTCCGGAATTTTTTCCGCCGCAGACCCACTCAGCGAGGGCAGACGACGACCGAATACATCCTGATCGTCGCCTACGTGAGCATCATCTCGCTCCAGATGCTCGAATTCGTGTCGTTTATCAACACAAAGGAGTATGTGATCATCAACTGCACCCTCCTCGTGGGCAATATGCAGGGGCAAACCGCCGCGCGGCAGATGGCAGCGGTCGACAACTACCTGAGCGATCCCGATATCTGGCAACACGTCGATGCCGACAAGATCGCGTCGACGGTGGCTGAAATCCATGCCCAGATGCACACGTCGATTTATGGGTATTGAGCGACGCGGCCGGGTCAATTTTCCGGTAATCCCCGCCATCCTGGTTCTCGGATTGGCCGCCCTCATCGGGATTCGACAGCTGATGCCACATCACTCGGCTGCCTCGACTGAATTTGTGCTGGCGAGCGAGGACATCAAGGACACCCGGATCGACGCCTCGCGCGATCCGAATAAATCGATCCTCGTCGTTCACCTGACCGTTGATGGCAGCAAGCGCGTTGCCGAGTGGATTGCGATCAAAAAGACGGGGGATATTCAGGTAGCCTATGGCGACCGGATGATGGGCCATTTGAAGCTGGGCCCTAGCCTCGATCCTACCACTCTCAAGTTCCAGTCGACGCCCGAGGAAGCAATCACCGCCAAGTACGCGATCGGGCGCTGACAGGTTTCGCAACGGCGACTATCTTTTTTCACTGCCGGGTAATTGAACCCACGGCCGCAGGACGATTGAGCCGGGTTCGAAATGGAGATCGACGGCGCCGGTTTCGTTGAGGGGCCAGATTTGGCAGGAGGTGCCTTGCGGTGGGATCGCCGTGGAGTTGAGGTCCCTTTCCCTTGGCGGCAACTGGAGCCAGTACTTTACCTGAAGCGCCTTGAGCCACTCGTCGGTTGGCGGGGT
>Ga0207671_10003078_pt1 | contig 17037 bp, 5 predicted proteins | sample KBSC24metaG_FD_184352 | JGI IMG/M metagenome (GOLD analysis project Ga0207671, IMG submission 184352) | Corn rhizosphere microbial communities from Kellogg Biological Station, Michigan, USA - KBS C2-4 metaG (SPAdes) (version 2) | ecosystem: Host-associated > Plants > Roots > Rhizosphere > Soil... | reverse complement strand
CCGGGGTTTGCAATGATCACGGTGCTCACGCTGGCGCTCGGAATCGGCGCGAATACTGCGATCTTCAGTGTCATCTATTCGGTGCTGATCAAACCTCTGCCTTTCTATCGCGCTGACCGCATCGTTCTGCTCTGGGGGCACGATCGTGCGGAGGATAATCGTCGCAGCCAGGTTTCGCACACGGACGTCGTCGATTTCCGCGCGCAGTCGACGCTCTTCGACAGCATCTCCACGTTCAATAACTGGACTCCCCTCATCTCCGGAACTGGCGAGCCGGCCCGCATCAGCGGCGCACTCGTCGGCGACGATTTCTTCAAAGTGATGGGCACGCAGCCCCTTCTCGGCCGGGCCTTCCTGCCTGAAGAACAGGAGGACGGCAAGGACCAGGTCGTGGTGTTGAGTTACGATCTGTGGCAGAAACAACTGAACGGCGATCCGAACGCGGTCGGTAAGACGATCCTGCTCAACCTGCGTCCACACACGATCGTCGGCATCATGCCCGCTGGTTTTCAATCCTTGCCCGGCACGCTGCTCGACAAGCCGGCACTTCTTTATCGTCCCGTCGCGGAAGTGGCCAGCGACAAACAGCGCTCGGCTCGTCACCTCCGCGCCATCGGTCGTCTCAAAGACGGAGCAACGATCGCGCAAGCTCAAGCCGAGCTGAGCATGATCGCGCAGCGCCTCGAGACACAGCATCCCGAGTCGAACACGGATCATGGTATTTACCTCGCCGGTTTACAGGAAGACACTGTGCGCGATCTGCAAAAGACACTCTGGGTGCTATTCGGCGCAGTCGCGTTTGTCTTGCTGATCGCGTGTGCGAACGTCGCGAACCTGCTCCTGGCGCGCTCGACTCTGCGAGCAACGGAGATGAGCATCCGCACGGCTTTGGGCGCGTCGCGCTGGCGATTGCTGCGCCAGGCGCTCACGGAAAGCGCGCTGCTCGCGTTCACGGGCGGAGTGGTTGGATTGTTTCTCGCGATCTGGGGGCTCGATCTGATCAAGGCACTCGGCAGCGAGATGCTTCCACAACTTCACGCCGTCGAGCTGAGCCTGCCCGCGCTCGGTTTCACCCTGGCGCTTTCGTTGATGACGGCGCTGCTGTTTGGCCTGGCGCCTGCGTGGCAGAGTTCGCAACCAAACTTGAGTGAAGCGCTCAGGGGGGATGGTCGCACGTCGACTGGCGGAGTGCGACGTACGCGTCTCCGCAGTGTTCTCGTCGTGTCAGAAATTGCGTTCGCACTCGTCTTGCTGATGTGCGCAGGCTTGTTGATTCGCACTGTTATTCATCTGCAAAAAGTCGATCCGGGTTTTGACTACACACATGCTGTCAAAATGGATCTCGCTTTACCATCGCTCCGCTACTCCACCGACGCCAAGCGCGTCGAGTTTTATCAGGAATTGCCGAAGCGTGTGCGAGCACTTCCGGGCGTGGTGAGTGCCGGTGTCGTTACTCCATTGCCGTCAGCCGGCGACTTCGACAGCACCGGATTCGAGATTGAGCACAACCCTTTCCCGACGGGTCAGGGGCCCATGGCCGATCGCTACATCGTGACGCCCGGTTATCTACAGGCGCTTGGCATTCGTCTCGAGCGTGGACGCGAACTCACAGAACAAGACGTCGCGGATGCTCCGCTGGTGATGCTGGTCAGTGAGAGTATGGCCGCGCGGTTCTGGCCCAACCAGGATCCGATCGGGAAGAGAATGAAGCTGCCGTGGAATCCGGGACGCGAGGACGAACCGTGGCGCACGATCGTCGGAGTCGTGCGGGATGTGAAGCAGTATGGACCAGACAAACCGAGTGCGATGGCTTTGTACGTACCGCACGCACAGTATCCAGTTCAGTTCATGACGCTTGTCGCGCGAACGTCGGGCGACCCGGCAGAGATGATTGGCACTATCAGGAAGACGGTGCAGGGACTCGATGCGGATCAGGTGCCGACGAATATCGCCACGATGGAAGAGGTGATGACGAATTCGATTCAATCTCGGCGCTTTCCGATGTTCGTGCTCGGAGGTTTTGCGGCACTCGCTTTGGTGCTCGCGGCGGTGGGCATCTATGGCGTGATGTCGTACGTGGTGGCCCAACGCACGCACGAGATTGGGATTCGCATGGCGCTCGGGGCGCGGACGAGCAATGTTCTCCGATTGATCGTAGGAAACGGTTTGTGGTTGGCGATCATGGGGGTATTGCTTGGCGCGGCTGGAGCGTTTGGATTGACGCGACTGATGAAGAGCTTGTTGTTTGGAGTGGTCCCGACAGACGTTTGGACGTTCGTGGTCGTTTCGGCGGGCCTGATTGCAGTGGCGCTTGTCGCCTGCTATCTCCCTGCCCGCCGCGCGACGAAGATCGATCCGCTCACCGCGCTGAGAAATGAATAAGGGCCACAAAAAGGCACAAAAGGCACACAAAAACGAATTCATGAGCTTACCGACGACATCGTTAGCGCCACCGAACCGCCGCTGGTAGAGACGACTCTTAATCGTCCATGTTGTTCTCTTCCGTTTTGTTCCTTTTGTGCTTTTTTGTGGCTAAGAAAGGCATTGTTTATGGATTCGTTAATCAAAGACATTCGCTATGCAGTCCGAGGGTTGATCAAGCATCCGGGGTTTGTGGCGATTGCGGTGATCACGCTCGCGTTGGGGATTGGCGCTAACACCGCGATCTTCAGTCTCGTGAACACGGTGCTGCTGCGCTCCTTGCCTGTCGATCGCCCCGGAGAGATTGTTTCGGTCTCGATTCGCGGCAAGGACGATTCGTTCTCAGCCTTCTCCTATCCAAACTACACCGACTTTCGCGATCGCAACGATGTGCTCTCCGGGATGTTGGTCTACCGGTTTGTTCCCGTGGCCCTGAGTCGTAGCGGCGCGAACGAACGCATCTGGGGTTACGAAGTCTCCGGAAATTACTTCGACGTCCTAAACGTGAAAGCAATCCGTGGCCGCACCTTCCTGCCAGAGGAAGACAAGACCGCGAATTCAAATCCCGTCGTCGTTATCAGCTACGACTGCTGGCAGCGACGTTTCGGCGGAGACCCCGACCTCGTCGGCAAGGACGTGCTGCTGAACAATCACCAGTTTCGCGTCATTGGTATTGCACCCCAGGGTTTTAAAGGCACCGAAGTCATCTATTCACCGGAGCTGTGGGTCCCGGCTGCAATGATCGAATGGGTAGAACCCGGAGCGACGTGGCTCAACAAGCGGGACTCCAAAAACTTCTTCGCCGTCGGCCGGCTGAAACCCGGAGTCAGCGCGCGACAAGCCGAGTCCGCGCTCGAGCTCCTGTGCCAACAACTCGCCAAAGAATATCCGGACTCCAACGAAGGGCAGTCGATCAAAGTTGGACCAACCGGCTTCATTATCCCGGACCTGCGCGGCGCCGTCGTCAGTTTCACCTGGGTGATGATGGCCGCAGTAGGTCTTGTTCTGCTCGTAACGTGCACGAACCTTGCCGGCCTCATGCTCGCACGCGCTACGGATCGACGCAGAGAGATTGCGATTCGCCTGGCGATGGGCGCAAATCGCCTGCGACTGATTCGGCAGCTTCTCACCGAGAGCATCCTGCTTTCATTCATTGGTGGTACGGCCGGCGTACTGCTCGCGATCTGGATAGTGAAGGCGCTGCTCGCACTCAAGCCCCCGATCGACTTTCCACTCGCAATGAATATCGAGATGGATTGGCGAGTGTTGCTCTTCTCCCTAACTGTTTCACTTGCGGCGGGGGCGATCTTCGGACTGGCTCCGGCGTTACAGGCCACACGGCCGAATCTCACGAACACATTGAAAGACACAGCCGCGCAGGGTGGCGCGGCGAGAACGCGCTTGCGCAGTGTTTTGGTCGTCGCCCAGATCTCAATCTCGCTGGTGGTGCTGATCGCGGCCGGACTCGTCGTGCGCTCGTTGCAACAACTGCAAACGATGAATCCCGGTTTTGAGCCGCGAAATGCGCTCGCGATGTCTTTTGATCTCGGCTTGCAAGGGTACGACGAGGCGCGCGGACAACAGTTCTATCGCCAGTTGATGGACCGTGTGCGATCGCTGCCAGGAGTCGAGTCAGCAGCGATTTCAGACTACATACCGCTGAGTCTGAACTTCAACAGTCGCAACGTCTTCGTCGAAGGTAAGCCTGTCGAGCGTGGCGAAAATGTGCCGTTGACGATGGTGTCGAGTGTTGGACCAGCGTATTTCAAAACCATGGGCACTCCGATCGTGAGTGGACGTGAGTTCACCGAGCAGGACCAGGAGAAGTCGGAACAAGTAGCAATCGTGAACGAGACGTTCGTGCGCCGTTTGCTGCCCGAACTACAAACAGTGGGTGACGCTGTCGGAAGGCGTTTCAGTTGGCGCGCGGATGGGCCAATGAGACGAATTGTGGGCGTGGCGAAGGCGGGCAAGTACTTCAACATCGCCGAAGATCCGCGCATGTTCGTCTGGACGCCGATGAGCCAGGACTACTCTTCGACCGGCATCGTCGTGGTGCGCACGACGTCTAATCCCGAGGCGATGTTTGGCCCGGTTCGCGGACAGGTGCAATCGCTCGACCCGAATCTGCCGCTTTTCGATGTCAACACGTTGAATGTGCACATGCGTCTGGCGCTGTTTCCCGCGAGGGTAGCCGCGACAGTGCTCGGCGTGTTTGGTCTGGTGGCGCTGATGCTGGCGGCGATCGGAGTTTACGGGATCACGTCGTACGCGGTCGCACAGCGCACGCATGAGATCGGGGTTCGTCTCGCGCTCGGAGCGCAGTTGGGCGATGTGCTCAAGCTCGTGCTGCGCCAGGGATTGAAGTTGACGATCATCGGCGCGGCCATCGGACTCCTGGGTGCGTATCTCGCGACACGTGCGATCACGAGTGTGCTCTACGGAGTTAGTGCGACTGATCCGCTTACGTTTGGCTTCGTTTCGTTGTTGCTGGTTGCGGTAGCGCTGCTCGCGTGCTACGTGCCCGCGCGCCGTGCGACGAAGGTTGAGCCGCTCGTGGCGCTAAGAAACGAATAGAGCCACAAAAAGGCACAAAAGGAACAAAATGGAAAACTTAATTAAGAAACGAATAGAGCCACAAAAAGGCACAAAAGGAAGAAAATGGAAAACTTAATTAAGGACATCCGCTACGGCATTCGCAGTTTTCTGAGGCGACCGGGGTTTCTGGTGATCGCTGTTTCAACACTCGCACTGGGAATCGGCGCTACGACGGCGATGTTCACTGTCGTCAACTCTGTTCTGCTGCGGCCGCTGCAATTTCCGGAATCGGAACGGATCGTTATGCTTGAAAGCGTCAATCCGCAGATGGGAGTTATGCGCTCCAATGTGTCAGTGCCTGACATCCTCGACTGGCAGAAGCAGAGTCAGTCGTTCGAACAGATTGCGGCGTTTAGCACAAGCACCTGGTTCCTGCAGTACGGAGATGAAATCGAACGCGTTCGCGCGGCGGGTGTAAGCCCCGAGTTCTTTCCGCTCTTCCGCACTAATCCGCTCCATGGCCGGCTGTTTCTGCCGGACGATTTCCTCCAAGAAGGCAAAGAACCTGTCGTCCTTAGTTATGCATACTGGCAACGACGGTATGGCGGGTCAACCAGCATACTGAACACTAACGTTGTGATAGGGACCGAACCCAGCACCATCGTCGGGATCATGCCTCCCGGTTTCAATTATCCCGACGACACAGAAATGTGGTGGTCGCGACCACTCCGTACAAACGAAGTACGCGACAACCGTTACATGAACGCTGTTGCGCGCTTGAAGCCGAACGTATCGATCGCGCAGGCACAGGCCGAGATGGATACGATCAGTGAACGCCTTGCGCAGAGCTACGTTGCTACAAACAGCAAGTGGTCCGCTCTACTGACCCAACTACAAGAACGCCTGGTCGGAGAGTTGCGAACGTCTCTACTGATTCTGTTGGGCGCCGTAGCGTTTGTCCTTCTGATTGCGTGCACGAACGTTGCGAACCTTCTGCTGGCCCGTGCGGCATATCGCGAACAGGAGATTGCGGTGCGCACGGCGCTGGGCGCCAGTCGCATGCGCGTTGTGCGGCAACTGTTAACAGAAAGTGTTCTGCTTTCAATCGTTAGTGGCTTGATCGGGCTGGGGTTGAGCATCTGGCTTGTCAAACTTCTGATTGCGATCAGTCCGGCGAATAGTCCACGTGTCGACGAGATCCGGTTTGACTGGCGCGTGTTTGGGTTCACTCTAGGTGTCACTGTGCTTGCGGGTCTTCTCTTTGGACTCGTCCCTGCGCTGCAAACGTCGCGTCCCAACCTCAATGAAATGCTCAAGGACAGTGGGCGCCATGGTGCTGAGAGTGGCAGACGCAATCGCGTCGGAAGCTTGCTCATCGTTTCCGAAATCGCGCTTTCGTTTGTCTTGCTTGTAGGTGCGGGATTGCTAATCAAGAGTTTTCTTAATCTGAGACAAATCAATCCGGGATTTAATGCAGATAACGTTCTGGTGATGCGGTTGTCCTTACTATGGCCCAAATACAAGGACGCTGAACCGCGAATACAGGCCTATAAGCACGTGATGGACAGCATAAAAGCAGTTCCGGGTGTGCAATCCGCCGGCGCCGTGCTCTCGCTTCCACTGAGAGGCGATAGGTTTGCGTTAGGGCGCTCGGTGATTCGCGAAGGTCGCCCAATGACGCCGGACGAAGCAGTTAACGCGCGGCACCTGGCTGTGACAGGCGATTACTTTCAGACACTTCAGATTCCGTTGAAAGCGGGAAGATTATTTACAGAGCAGGACAACTCTCAGTCGCCGAAGGTTGTAATCATTAATGAAAGAATGGCGCGAGAGTTGTGGCCCAATGAGAACCCCATCGGTCGCCACTTCACGGAATGGCGCGACGAAAAGTTTCCGCGTGAAGTGGTCGGTGTCGTAGGTGATACGAAGGTGGATTCGCTCGATAAAGAGACTGAAAACCAGATGTACATGCCCTACCTTCAGGATTCGGGATGGAGCAGCCTCTCATTGGTTGTGCGTACAACCGAAGATGCGGGCGCGTTCGCGGGTTCTGTGCGAGAAGCAATTCAGGCCGTGGATAAAGGCATACCGACTTACAACTTGAGGACGCTGAATGACGTCGTCTCACTTTCCGCCGCGCCGCGCCGCTTGCCGATGTTGTTGTTGAGCGCTTTTGCTGGAGTCGCGATGCTGCTCGCGATGCTCGGAATCTACGGCGTCACTTCTTACTACGTCACGCAAAGGACGCACGAGATCGGCGTGCGTATGGCTCTCGGCGCGCAGATCGTCGACGTGCTCAAGCTCGTGCTGTGGCGCGCGATGCTGCTGGCTGCGATTGGTATTGGAATCGGGATCGCGGGTGCGGTAGCAGTGACTCGGTACTTATCGACGTTGCTGTTCGGCGTGAAGCCCATAGACAGCCTCACGTTCATCGGCGTCGCCATCGTGTTGGCTGTCGTTGTTCTGGTGGCGTGTCTTGTTCCCGCCCGCCGTGCGGCGAAGATCGATCCGCTGGAAGCGTTGAGATAGGTTCCTCTGCGGCCCTCTGCGTATCTCTGCGTTAAGACGATTTTTAACGCAGAGGACACGGAGATACGCAGAGGGCCGCAGAGAAAAGCCATCGTCATCTTTTCAGGGATCGCGGTGTTAACCAGGTATGGAAACATTACTTAAAGACATTCGTTACGGCTTTCGAGGTCTGCTCAAACGGCCCGGTTTTACGGTCGTTGCTCTCATAACGCTCGCGCTCGGCATCGGCGCGAATACTGCCATTTTCAGCGTCGTGAACGCCGTCCTGCTCCGGCCGCTCCAATTCAAGGATCCGGAGCAGCTCGTAATCGTGTGGGAAGACGCCGCGTTCGCGGGCTTCCCGCGAAACACTCCAGCGCCCGCAAACTACTTCGACTGGAAAAACCAGAACCAGTCGTTTGCAGACATGGCCGCATCCGCTGAGGTCAGCTTCAACATCACTGGCGACGGTGATCCGGAGCGCGTCACGGCCTTCGCCGTCACGTCGAACTTCTTCCCGCTGTTTGGTGTTCAACCTCTCGTCGGTCGCAATTTTGCGGCGGAAGAAGACCGGCCCGGCGGCCACAAAGTCGCCCTCCTGAGCCACAGCCTCTGGCAATCGCGATACGGCGGCGATCGCAACATCGTCAACCGCGACATTCTGCTCAACGGACAGAAGTATTCGGTCGTCGGCGTGATGCCTGCGAGTTTTCAGTTTCTCGACAGAGAAGTTCGCTTGTGGGTGCCGATCGCGTTCGACCAGGACGAGATGACGAATCGCGGCGGACACTATTTGAACGTCGTCGCGCGTTTGAAGCCCGGCGTTGCGATACCGCAGGCGCAGGCGGACATGAACGCGGTCCAGAGCCGCATTGTGCGGGACCACCCCGAAGAAACATTCGATGGAAAACTCGGCGCGATCGTCATGCCGATGCGCGAGCAACTCGTCGGACAAACGCGCAGCTCGCTGATCGTCCTGCTCGTCGCGGTTGCTTTTGTGCTGCTGATCGCGTGCGCAAATGTCGCGGGGCTTTTGCTCGCGCGTGCCGTCGCTCGCAGACGAGAGATCGCGTTACGCGTGGCGCTCGGTGCAAGTCGACTGCGCGTCGTCAGACAATTGCTGACCGAGAGTCTGTTGCTGGCGACAGTCGCGGGCGTGCTCGGTTCGGTGTTGGCCTACTGGAGTTTTACGTTTTTGCAGGGACTCGTCCCACCCGAGATGGCGCTGTTGACGAGCCTCAAACTCGATACACGCATCCTCGTGTTCACGGTGCTGATCTCGATCTTGACCGGAGTCATCTTCGGCATCGTGCCTGCGCTGCAATCGGCCAACGTCGATCTTAACGACGCTCTGAAACAAAGCAGCACGCGCATGACCTCCACCGGGCGATTGCGTAATGCGTTGATCGTGTCTGAAGTTGCACTGTCGATCGTGTTGCTCGTCGGCGCTGGTCTGCTGATTCAGACGTTGTTTCAACTCTTCCGACAGTACGCGGTGCTCGAGCCGGAAAAGATCTTGACGCTGCGCACGGTGCTGCCGCGGGAGGGATCGGGCGACACGCCAGGAAAGTACAGCGAGCCGCAACGACGCAACAACTTCTACCAGCAGGTGCTGGATCGTGTTGAGAAATTGCCGAGCGTGGTTGCCGCGGGCTACAGCACGTCTGTGCCGCTCTTGTGGAAAGGTGGGAGCAGCGGCTTTTATCCCGAGGGGATCAAGGAACCGATTCCCGGAATGGCGTACGACGCGACTCATCGTCAGGTGACGACTGATTATCTCAAGACGATGAATATTCCACTTCGTCAGGGCCGTTATTTCGAAAAGAGCGATAACGAACAGTCGCTGCCGGTCGCGATCATCAACGAGCAGATGGCGCGGCAGTACTGGCCGGGCGAGAACGCGCTCGGACGTCGTTTCAAGATCGGTGGTCCAGACTCGGACCGGCCCTGGACCACGATCGTCGGCATCGTTGCAGACGTCCGGCAGATGGGCATCGACGAGCCCGTGAAAGCCGAGATGTATTTGCCCAATCGCCAGATCACTCACAACCCGTGGTTCGCACCGCGCGACCTCGCGATTCGCACGACGGGCGATCCGATGAGTCTTGTGGGCTCGGTGCGGCAGGCGATTCGAGAAGTCGATCCGGATCAGCCTGTTTCCAACGTCGCAACGATGGCAGATGTGTTGGGTGAGGAGGCATCGCAACGGCGCATGGGAATGATCATGCTCGTCGCGTTTGCCGGACTTGCGTTGTTACTCGCGTCGCTCGGTATCTACGGCGTGTTGGCTTACTTCGTCACGCAGCACACGAACGAGATCGGCGTGCGGCTCGCGCTCGGTGCGACGCCACGCAACATTCTGTTTCTCGTGTTGAAGAAGGGAATGGGTCTTACGTTGTTGGGTGTTGCGATCGGCGTTGCGGCGTCGTTTGCGCTGACGCGGTTGATGAGTTCATTGCTTTTCGGAGTGAAGGCGTCTGATCCGTTGACGTTTGTTGCGGTGCCATTGCTGCTCGGAGCGGTGGCGTTGCTGGCGTGTGCGATTCCCGCGCGTCGCGCGACGAAGGTCGATCCGATGGTCGCGCTTCGCTATGAATAGAGCCACAAAAAGGGCACTAAGATGAACAATTTATGGCAAGACGTACGATATGCGACTCGCATTCTGTTCAAGAGTCCTGCGCTCACGACGATCGCCCTGCTGACGCTCGCGTTAGGTATCGGTGTAAACAGCGCGATCTTTAGTGTTGTCAATGCGATTGTGCTGCGACCGTTGCCGTATCCCGAGTCGGAGCAGTTGATGGTCATCTGGGGCAATCTTCATAAGAAGGGGCTGGAAGAGATCGAGGCCTCGGCGCTGGAGGTGAGAGACTTTCAGCAACAGACGCAGTCGTTCGATCAGATCGCTGCGTACACCACGCAGGGATTGAACTTGACGGGCATCGATCAACCCGAACGTTTACGCGGCGCGGCGATATCGGCGAACCTGTTTCAAGCGCTTGGAATACCACCGCAGCTCGGCCGCAACTTCGTCGTTGAAGAAGATCAGCCTGGCAATGACGCACGGGTAATTATTAGCCATTCGTTGTGGGGTCGACGTTTTGGCGGAGATCCGGGTGTTGTCAACAAAACGATCCAACTCGATGGCCGTGCGATGACCGTCGTGGGCGTCATGCCCGCGGATTTTCATTTTCCCGACAGAGATACCGAAGCGTGGATCCCGCTCGCGTTCACGCCCGACCTGCTCGAGGAAAACAACCGCGGCTCTCATTTTCTGAGTGTAATCGCACGATTTAAACCAGGCATCACGCAGGCTCAGGCGCAAGCAGATCTCGACACAGTCACCGCGCGAATCTCCAGTGAACACGCCGGGAATTATCGCAGCGGGTTCAGCACGACTGTGCGTTCGTTGCATGAAGAGCTGGTTGGCAATCTTCGGCGCGCGATGCTGATCCTTCTCGGCGCCGTCGGTCTGGTGCTCCTGATTGCGTGTGCAAACGTCGCCCACCTGCGTCTCGCAAGTGCGACCTCGCGTTACAGGGAGTTCGCGATTCGTTCCGCGCTCGGTGCAAACCGCGGTCGCGTGGTGCGGCAGTTTCTCACCGAGAGCGTTCTGCTCTCAGTGCTCGGAGGCGCCATCGGATTGGCGCTCGCTGTTTGGGTAGTTCGCGCGCTGGTCTTGCTGATGCCGAAGAACACACCTCGCATCGAAGAGATCAAGCTCGACTATCGCGTGGTGCTGTTCACGCTCGGCACTGCACTCCTGACCGGAATCATCTTTGGACTCGCGCCGGCGTTTCAGGCGGCGAAAACGAATCTGAATGACGTGCTCAAAGAAGCAGGTCGCGGCGGCACTGACAGCTCGCGGCGACTGCATTTGCGAAACCTGCTCGTCGTCTCGGAGTTCGCGCTTTCGCTCGTGTTGCTGATCGGCGCAGGGCTGATGGTCAAGAGCCTTTTGCGCTTGCAGGAAGTCAAACCGGGATTCGACTCGACCAACCTGCTGACGATGCGCATTGCGCTGCCGTCGACAAAGTACGAAAACTTCAATCAGAGTCACGCGTTTTACGAGCAGCTTCTCGACCGCATCGCGTCGCGGCCGGATGTGAAGTCAGTCGGAGCGATCAATCTATTGCCGTTCGGCGGTGGTGGTGGCGATCGCACTTTCATGATCCAGGACGAACCAACGCCAGCGGGCCAGCCTCGTCCTGACGAACAGATCCGGTTCGTAAGTCCCGGCTACTTCAGCACGATGGGCATACCGCTGTTGAGTGGTCGTGATTTCACGCGCCGCGACCTACCCGATACTCCGCAGGTTGCAATCGTGAACAGCGCCTTTGCGCACAAGTATTGGCCCAACGGTAATACGATCGGCAAACGTATTTCTTTCTCAACTCAAACTCCGAAGTGGTACGAGATCGTCGGCATCGTCGGAAACGTAAAACATCGCGGGCTCGACGTCGCCGATAGTCCTGAGCTTTACATTCCAGCGTTCCAACCGCTGTTCGCCGATGGCGATGTGCCCGCGCTTTACTTCGCCGTGCGCACCGTGAGTGAACCGTCGCAGATGGCTGCGGCGATGCGCACGGAGATCGCGGCGATCGATCGCGATCAGCCGGTCGCTAGTCTGATGACGATGGACCAGCGGATTTCCGACTCCATCGCGCCGCGTCGCTTCAACATGTTTCTTCTCGGTCTGTTTGCTGCGTTAGCTCTGGTTCTTGCCGCGATTGGAATCTACGGCATCATGGCTTTTTCGGTGGCCCAACGCACACACGAGATCGGCGTGCGCATGGCTTTGGGGGCAAACCCGAGCGATGTGCTGAAGTTGATCCTGCGCAACGGTTTCAAACTGGCGCTGATCGGCATCGTCGTGGGCCTGCTGGTCGCTTACGCGGCGACACGCGTGCTCTCCACGTTGCTTTATGAAGTCAGCGCTACCGATCCAGCCGTCTTTGTGATTGATGCGTTCCTGCTCGCCGCCGCCGCGGTGTTGGCCTGTTACATTCCCGCGCGCCGTGCGACGAAGGTAGATCCGATTGTGGCGCTTCGTTACGAATAGAGCCACAAAAAGGCACAAAGGACAGCCATGAACACTCTTCTGCAAGACCTTCACTACGGTCTACGAATGTTGTTGAAGCACAAGAGCGTGACGGCGATTGCGGTGTTGACGCTCGCGTTGGGTATTGGCGCAAACACCGCCATCTTCAGTGTTGTCAACGCGGTCTTGCTCAATCCGCTTCCGTACCGTGAGCCCGATCGACTCGTGGCTCTCTGGGAGAACGTGCCGACTCACGGTCGCTGGCGAACTGCGCCCGCAAACTTCTTTGACTGGAAGAAGCAGAATACAGTCTTCGAAGACGTCGTTGCGTTCGGCAACAATTCGCTGTCGCTCACCGGCGACGGCGAACCCGAGCAACTGAACGGCGCGCGCGTGAGTTCGGGATACTTCGCGGTCGTTGGTGTCGACCCGGTGCTGGGTCGCGCGTTTACTGCGGAAGAGTATGAAACCGGAAAAGATCAGGTCGTGATTCTGGGCAATGCCTTCTGGCAACGTCGATATGGCGGCGACAAAAATATCGTCGGCAGGAGTATCACTCTTGATGGCGCGCCTTACACAGTCGTCGGCGTGATGCCTGCGGGGATCTATCCTGTGTCGCCGTCGACTTCCGGGCAGATCGTTTTCGACGAAGCGAATCAGAACTTCTGGACGCCGATGTCTTTTGCACCCGGCTGGGCGCGTGTGCGAACGGCTCACGTGCTTGGCGTGGTGGCGCGAATCAAACCGGGAGTTTCGTTCGAACAAGCAACAGCCGAGATGACCGCGCTCGGGGCGCGTCTCGCACAGGAGTATCCGGAAAATCGAGGCGAGGGCATTATCGTCAATCGCTTCATGAATGAGGTTGTCGGAGATGTGCGACCAGCGTTGTATACACTGCTAGGCGCCGTTGGGCTCGTGCTGTTGATCGCGTGTGCCAACGTAGCCGGATTGTTGTTGGCCCAACATGCCGGCCGCAGCAAGGAGATTGCGATCCGCTCAGCGTTAGGCGCTGGTCGCGTGTGCCTGGTCCGCCAGTTCTTTCTCGAAGGATTGCTGCTTTCGTTCTTTGGAACGGTTGCAGGAGTTATGGTCGCGATGTTCGGAACGAAGCTGCTGTTGCAGTTTGTGCCCGCGGGAGTTCCGCGTCTCTCGCAGGTCAGTCTGGACGTGCGCGTGCTTGGATTCACGATGTTGATGGCGCTCGCGACGTGTCTCATCTTTGGTTTGATACCGGCGTTGCAAGCGTCAAAGCCGGATCTGAACACGGCGCTGGAACAAAGTGGCCGCACTTCAGGACCGGGCGCGAGTCGAATGCGCTTCCGCCAACTGCTGGTCGTTTTCCAGGTAAGTCTCGCAGTGATGCTCGTCATCGGCGCGGGATTGTTGGTGAAGAGTTTCTGGATGCTGCAACGAGTCGATCCGGGATTTGAGAGTGAAGGTGTTTTGAGTGCCGGATTGATTCTTCCGTTTTCGAAGTACGCTGAACCGAACCAGATAAACAATTTCCACAAACAATTACACGCGACGATCTCTGCTGTGCCGGGTGTGAAGAGCGCGACTATCGCTTACGATCCGCCGTTGCAATCGAACTGGCTCGATTCGTTCACGATCGAGGGACGTGTTCTGCCGGCCGACGCTCCACCACAATCAGCCAATTTCATTCCCGTTGGTCCGGATTATTTCGACACGGTTGGCGTAAAGCTTGCCCGCGGTCGAAAGTTCACTTCCGTCGACGATCAGGACCATCCCGGCGTCGCGATTGTCAACGAGTCGTTTGTCAAACACTACTTTCCGAACGAGGAGCCGATGGGCAAACGAATCATGCCCGGACCTCCGGGAAGAATTTGGCGGCAGCAAAAGCTAACGACTTTCGAGATCGTCGGCATCGTGCGTGATGTTAAACTCGCAGGACTCGAAGCACCATCAGCGCCTGCGTATTACCTGCCGGCGTCGCAGTCGCCGTTGCAGGACATGACGCTCCTGGTGCGCACCACGGTCGATCCGCTCTCGATCGTTGGCGCCGTGCGCCAGGCGGTCTGGTCCGTCGATCCGAATCAACCGCTTTCGAACGTCACTACGCTCGAGAAGGTTGTCGACGACAGCATCGCGCAACGGCGGCTGAACATGTTGCTGATGGGGTTGTTTGGCGGATTGGCGATGCTGCTTTCGGCTGTTGGCATTTACGGGTTGTTGTCACACGCCGTTACGCAACGTACGCAGGAGATGGGAATACGGATGGCGCTTGGCGCGCAGGTTGGCGACGTGCTGAAGCTCGTGCTGAGGCAGGGGATGGTGCTCGCGTTCGCGGGCGTGGGGATTGGACTGGCAGGCAGTTTTGCGTTGACGCGTTTGATTCGAGGGTTACTGTTCGGCGTCACACCGAATGACGCGATGACGTTTATCGTCGTCGCCGTTGTGTTGACGATCGTGGCGCTGCTGGCGTGTTACATCCCCGCGCGACGCGCAACGAAAGTCGATCCGTTAGTGGCTTTGAGATATGAATAAACCAGTACACAGATCTGTGTACTGCTTAGGAGATCAAGATGGCATCAACACTCTGGCAAGACATACGTTACGGCGCAAGAATGCTGCTGAAGAATCCCGGCGTCACGACAATCGTGATCCTGGCGTTGGCGCTTGGTATCGGCGCGAACACGGCGATTTTCAGCGTCGTGAATGCGGTGCTCCTCCGCCCGCTGCCGTATTACGAATCCGACCGCCTGGTTTTTCTCAACGAGAAGAGCCCGGTGCTCGACGACATGTCGATCTCCTATCCTAATTTTCTTGACTGGCGTAATCACAATCAGTCTTTTGAAAAAATCGGTGTTTACAATCGCGCCAGCTACAACCTTACCGGCGTCGGCGAAGCGGAACGCATCGTCACCGGCCAGGTCTCGGCGGATCTGTTTTCAGTCCTGCGCGTGAACGCACTTCACGGGCGCGTGTTTACTAATGATGAAGACAAACCCGGCGCGGCGCCCGTCGTCGTGCTGAGTTATCCTTTGTGGCAGCGTCGATTTGGCGGACAGACAAGCATTCTCAACCAGCCCATCACACTCAACAACAAGAGCTACACCGTGATCGGCATCATGCCTGAGAGTTATTTCTATCCGAGCCGCGTGGAGATGTGGGTGCCGGCGGGCCAACTTTCGGACCAGCCGAGTTGGCAAAGCCGCGGCAATCATCCCGGTTTGTATGGCGTCGCGCGTTTGAAGCCCGGCGTCACGTTCGAACAGGCCGAGGCGGACATGAACAACGTCGCCGCCAACCTCGAAAAACAGTATCCAGACACTAACACCGCGAATCGCGTCAGGATGCGACCATTGCTCGAAATCTTCGTCAGCGACGTGCGTCGCGGGTTGTGGGTGATCTTCGGGGCCGTGGGTTTTGTGTTGTTCATTGCCTGCGCAAACATCGCGAACCTTCTGCTGGCGCGAGCTACCTCACGCAGAAAAGAGATGGCAATTCGCACTGCGGTCGGCGCGAGTCGCTGGCGCATTGCTCGCCAGTTATTGACCGAAAGCATTTTGTTGTCGCTGGTTGGCGGCGGCATTGGTCTGGTGCTGGCGCGTTGGGTTGTCGACCTCATTTTGTATGTGAGTCCGGATGCGATCCCGCGTTCACGTGAGATTGGTCTTGATTGGACGGTGCTCGCGTTTACGATCGGCGTCTCGTTCCTCACCGGAATTCTGTTTGGTTTGATTCCTGCTATTCAGGCAGGCGAGGTCGACGTACACGAGACGTTGAAGGAGACAGGTCGCGGCTCCAGCGGGCGCCACTGGTTACGCAGTTCGCTGGTCGTCGTCGAAGTGGCGACAACACTCGTGCTGCTGATCGGTGCGGGCCTGATGATCCGAAGTTTTTATCTGCTACAGAAAGTCAATCCGGGTTTTTCAGACGAGCACCTGACGAGTTTCAGCGTCTCGCTGCCACAGAAGAAGTACGCAACTGAAGAGCAGCAGGCTGCTTTCTATAATCGTTTGCTCGAAAATATTCGCGCGCTGCCGGGTGTCGAGTCGGCGGCAGCGGCGTCAGGTCTGCCGCTTGGTAACAACGGCTGGCAAACGTCATTTATGATCGACGGGCGCCCTGTTCCGCCACGCGACCAGGTACCACTGATGGAAGCGTGCCTGGTGACGCCCGACTATTTCAAAGCGATGAACATTCCCGTGTTGCGTGGGCGTGTGTTCACCGATCGTGACGATCGCTCGCACATCGCGGGACGCGATCTCAGCAAACTGAACGAGAACCAGAGAGCGATAGCCGGGATGAATTCGATCGTGATTGACGAAGATTTTGCGAAGCGTTACTGGCCGAATGAAGATGCGGTCGGGAAGTACGTGAGATTAGGAACCGAGAGCGACGCGCCGAAGCTCGAGGTCCTGGGTGTGGTGGGCCGCGTGAAGATGGAAAGCTTGAACCAGAACAGCGATCGCGTGCAGGGTTATTTTCCGTTCAACCAAACGCCTGACACTGGTATGACGGTGATTGTTAAAGGCGCGTCTGACCCGAATCAGTTGATCGCTTCGGTC
>Ga0207671_10003076_pt1 | contig 17045 bp, 8 predicted proteins | sample KBSC24metaG_FD_184352 | JGI IMG/M metagenome (GOLD analysis project Ga0207671, IMG submission 184352) | Corn rhizosphere microbial communities from Kellogg Biological Station, Michigan, USA - KBS C2-4 metaG (SPAdes) (version 2) | ecosystem: Host-associated > Plants > Roots > Rhizosphere > Soil... | reverse complement strand
TGCCGGGTCCTTTAAAATCGCATTCAACCATCGATATATAAACATAAAACTAACAAGCATGACCCCCATTCACTCTACAACGACTTCCCTTCAATCAGGTTAATACGTTCAGCAGAAGGCTGATCTAAACGCATAAGAAACCGGGAACGTTCTGACCGCCCCCGGCTTAAATCGTTTGGGTTAACCCAATAAAACTTTCGGCTGAATCGCTTCATCGTTTAACCCAAACATTCCAAAGTTATGTTATTTCCAACTTTGCGCAATCCCCTGCCCGAGGGTGGGGGAAAGCTTCATCAATTTTTCCTGGTTATGCGTATAACCACCATATTACTCCTTGCCGGGTTCTTACAGGTAAGTGCTGCCGGTTTGGCCCAAAAGATAACTATTTCCGGAAAAGATATTCCCTTGAAGGTGGTGTTTAAGACCATTGAAAAACAGACCGGATATGTCTTCGCATATGATGATGAGGTCCTGGTTGAGGCTAAAAATATTTCCATTCATGCAGTGAACCTCACCGTGAAAGAGGTGCTGGATGAATGTCTGAGGGACCAACCCTTGTATTATACGATTGAGGACAAGACGATCTTTATTAAGAAAAAACTGCCGGAAAAAAAGGCCAATCTCACTCAAGCCATATCTTCAACATATGCTTTGACAGGATCAGTCAAAACAGAAACCGGTACTCCCCTGGCCGGCGCTTCCGTTACTATTAAAGGATTAAAAAAAGCCGGCATTACCGATAGTAAGGGGCAGTTTGTATTAGAAGGGGTCCCGGCCGGTAAATATACGCTTCAAATTTCTTTTGTTGGATATGAGTCATTTGAGATGACGATCAATGTGGCGGATAATTTAGTGGCTATAAATGCAATATTAAAGCAGGCTTTAAATATTTTAGATGAAGCGCAGGTTATAGCGTATGGGACGACTACACAGCGATTAAGTACGGGAAATGTGAGCACTGTAAGGGCGGCCGATATAGAAAAACAGCCTGTGAGTAATATTCTGCTCGCGCTTGAAGGTCGCATTCCAGGTTTATTTATTACACAGAATACAGGTCTTCCTGGCGGCGGGATAACAATTAGAATACAAGGGCAAAATAGTTTAAGTAGAGGAAGCGACCCTTTATATGTCATTGATGGAGTGCCCTATATTTCGCAGTTGCTGCCTAATATAAGTACCGACGGCGGCATTTTAGGCCCAAATGGAAATTCGAATCCGTCCTATGCACCTAGTGGTGGAGGGAATCCACTAAGTTTTATTAATCCCGCCGACATTGAATCTATTAGTATTTTAAAAGATGCTGACGCTACTGCTATTTATGGTTCACGTGCAGCCAACGGTGTAATATTAATCACAACAAAAAAAGGAATGGTAAGTCCGAATAGATTGGATGTTAATATTCAAAGCGGTTGGGGGAAGGTCACACGAATGTTACCATTGTTGAATACACAACAATATTTAGAAATGCGGCGAGAAGCAAAAACTAATGATAGTTCTATGGTTCGGGCTTCTGATTATGATATTAATGGCACTTGGGATAGCTCCAGCAACACTGATTGGCAAAAAAAACTAATTGGTGGCACATCTCATTATACAGATGCGCACACTTCTATTTCCGGCGGTGCTGTTACTGAGAGAACTAATACAACTTTTTTGATAGGAGCAGGATACCACGTTGAAACTACGGTGTTTCCTGGAGATTTATCAGACAAGAAAGGTTCACTTCATTTCAATTTTACCCATACCTCAAAAAAAATAAGAGTACAATTTTTTTGCGATTATATGGTGGATAATAATAGTCTTATCAGTAGAGATCTTACCCAAAATGCAATAAAATTGCCTCCTAATGCTCCTGCTTTATATGCTAAAGATGGCACGCTTAATTGGGCGCTTGCAGCTAACGGGAATTCAACCTGGGTAAATCCACTTTCGTATTTAAGTCAAAAATATTCTTTTAATAATAAAAATTTAATTAGCAACACACTAATAAGCTATCAGATATTACCTGGTTTAGAATTAAAAAGCAATTTTGGCTATAACAATTTACAGACAAATGAAATTAGTGTAATTCCATTATCTTCTATTGCCCCTGACCGAAGGCCGACTAAGACACGATTTTCTCAGTTTAGTAATGGTAATATTGAAACGTGGAATATTGAACCCCAGCTTACTTATAAAAGTAAAATCGGAAAGGGGATTTTAGATTTTTTAGCTGGAACGACTATTTTAAAAAGCAATAGTAACCTTCAGCAATTTAACGCAAGAGGGTTTAATAGTGATCAGGTAATGAAAGATATTAGCGCAGCATCAACTGTCTCTGTTTCGAACAGTATAGCCTCTATTTATCGGTATAATGCGATGTTCGGCAGATTCAATTTTAACTGGCAGAACAAGTATATTATTAATGTTGCTGTACGACGAGATGGGAGTTCCCGTTTTGGTCCTGAAAATTTGTTTCATAACTTCGGATCTATTTCGGGTGCTTGGTTATTTTCAAATGAAAATATTCTGAATAAGATGCTTCCCTGCCTCAGTTTTGGTAAATTTAGGATGAGCTATGGGGTCACAGGTAATGATCAGATTGGTGATTATCAGTTTATGAATTTGTATATTCCCTATAGCGTTGATGTTGCTTATCAAGATGGAACAGGTCTAATACCTGAAGGACTTCCAAACTCACATCTTCAATGGGAGGAAACTAGAAAATTTCAATTTGGGTTAGACATTGGATTCTTGAAGGACAGACTTCTTTTTAATTCAACATATTATGTGAATCGTTCCTCCAACCTATTGCAAGCTTATGCGTTGCCAATTCTAACAGGAAATAATCAAATACAAGTAAATTTTCCTGCAACTGTCCAGAATTCTGGTTGGGAATTCTTAGTTAATTTAAAAAATATAGACGGAAAGCTTTTTAAATGGACTAGTATGTTCAATCTGGCCATTCCTAAAAACAAACTTGTTTCTTTTCCAGACCTAGCTTCATCATCATACGCAAGTACCTATATTGTAGGACAAACAATTACTATTCACAAATCACTCAATCTTATAGGTGTAAACCCCTCAACGGGTTTATATTCATTTCGGGATAGTCACGGAAGTGTAACTTCTTCTCCTGATTATCCTGGAGATGCAACAGCGTTGGTTAATACTGATCCAAAGTTTTATGGAGGTTTTCAGAATAGCCTAAGTTATAAAGGGTTTGAATGTGATATATTGTTTCAATTTACAAAGCAAACAATGCCAAACTATTACTTCGGAAATCGACCTGGTGCATTTCTTCTCAATCTTAACACAGGATCAATAATTGCTAACCAGCCTGTCTTTGTTTTAAACCGATGGCAAAAAAAGGGAGATATTTCGAGTATACAGAAATTTAGTGCATCTTACCCATCTGCTGTATTAACACCATTTAGTAGAGCTCTGATTTCAGAGGTTGCTTATTCAGATGCCTCATATATTCGGCTAAGAAATCTGTCTATATCTTGGCAGTTGCCTGATAAATGGAAACAAAAGATGCACTTGCGAAGTGCGAGAATTTATTTACTAGGACAAAATTTATTAACCATTACGAACTTTAAAGGTATGGATCCTGAAAGTTCAAGTGTTCTTAGATTGCCACCTTTAAAGGTTTTGACATTTGGTATTCAATTTATCTTATAATAAATGTTGAAATAAAGAAATTCAAATAGAATAGTTATGAAAGCGAAATATAAAATTGGTGCTCCTAAATTAAGGGTTGGCATCCTTTTTTTTTCATTAAGCATTTTAGCCTGCAAAAAATTGATTGAAGTTAAAGCGCCTATTACAAGCATTAACGCAGAAAATGTGTATGAAAGCGATGCCACAGCTGCATCTGTATTGACTGCTGTTTATGCTCAAATAAGTGATCTTAATAATGACTTAGGGAATGGTAGTATTACAAGTATATCATTGTATGCGGCTTTGTCTTCAGATGAACTTTGGTTATACAATAAAAACGACCCAAGACTTCTACCCTTTTATAAAAATGATATAAGTGATCAAACTCAAGATGGTAATTTTTGGGCTTCTATTTATCCCATTATTTTTATTTCAAATTCCGCAATTGAAGGAATAAATAATTCTACCAGCTTAACTCCTGCAATAAAGCAGCAATTGCTGGGAGAGGCTAAATTTATCCGTGCTTTTTGTTATTTTTACTTAACTAATTTATATGGTGATGTTCCGCTAGTTCTTACCCTAGATTATCAAGCTAATAAGGCCCTAGACCGTGCTCCTAAAGAAAAAGTTTATCAACAAATTATTAATGATTTGATTGATGCGAAAAAGCTATTAAGTGCGAATTATTTAAATTCTGATGCTTTAACTGCTTATCCAGTTGGATCTGAACAAAGAGTTAGACCAACAAGCTACGCAGCTACTGCTTTACTTGCAAGGGTATATTTATTTACTGGCGATTATATAAACGCTGAGGCGCAAGCAACAACTGTAATAAATAATTCAGCTATATACACATTAAGTATACTAAATGATGTTTTTAAGAAGAATAGTTCAGAAACCATTTGGTCATTGCAGCCAGTGCGTACCAGCACTCAATCTAATACTGGAGATGGAGCATTTTTTATACTACCAGAAACTGGCCCAAATGCAGGTAGTAATCCCGTGTATTTGAGCAATAATTTAGTGAATAACTTTGAACAAGAAGATCACCGAAGAGTTAATTGGATAAATAGTGTTGTGATTGGTGCCGATACATTCTATTATGCTTATAAATACAAAGTCGGGCTGATTGATACAACAACGGAAGAGTATATTATGATGCTCAGATTGGCAGAACAATACTTGATCAGAGCAGAAGCTAGAGCCAAACAAAATAATATTATAGAAGCAACCATGGATTTAAATGCTGTCCGAAATAGGGCTGGGCTTTCTAATGCTACTTACTCCACCCAAATAGATATACTGACAGCTATTTTGCACGAACGGCAGTTGGAGTTTTTTACCGAAATGGGCCATCGATGGTTTGATCTTAAAAGGACAAATAATATTGATGCAGTCATGACGAATGCAACTCTTGAAAAAGGTGGGAATTGGAATTCATATAAGGTCTTATATCCTATATCTCAAAGTGAAATAGTTCTTGATCCTAATTTAGTCCAAAATTTTGGGTATTAGTGCACAGCGCAAAGCTGTGGTAGAACAATCTGGTGCGAATCCCGCACTAACAATTGTCTACTTGGCCAATATGTTGACAAGACGAGATGTTTAGAAAATTATAATAAATAAGGATATGGAAGTAAAGATATTTTCAATTGTAATAATATTATTGGGTTTATCGCAAAAAGGAGTTGCTCAACTTTCTAATTTTGAAAATATGAAATCCTTGGGCATTCATTTCGAAGAATGTCTAAGTTGGAAAGAAATTAAAGAGAAAGCAAAAGTAGAAAATAAATATATTTTTATCGATGTATACGCTTCCTGGTGTGGGCCGTGTAAAAGAATGGAGCAAGAAGTTTATCCTAGCGAAACTTTAGGAAATTATTGGAATAGTAAGTTCGTTTCTGTAAAAGTACAGATGGATAGCACTATCCATGATAACGAATATGTCAGAAGATGGTACGATGATGCTCATTCAATTGAGAAAGAATTTAGAATTGACGCTTATCCAAGTTTTCTATTTTTTGATCCTTCTGGAAAATTAGTCTTTAAAGATTTTGGATATAAAAATGCATCTGACTTAATCATAGTGGCAGAAAAATCATTTAACCCGCAAAATGTTCTTTATTATACTCAATTAGAAGATTACAAAAAGGGAAATAAGCATTTTAATAACATGCGAAATCTATCCCTCTTTGCCAAAGAAATTATTGGAGATACAATATTAGCTAAGCAAATAGCAAATGAATATATAAAAGGATTAAATAAAGAAGATATTCTAAACAAGGGAAATATTTTATTAATCCGAGATGTGATTGGCAATATAGAATTAGCAAATAATCTTGCAATTAAATATAAAAACGATTCATTGAATAATATGTCTAATGCCGAAGTATGTAGTTTAGAAAACTTGAACTTTTTTGATGCTTTCTTTAAAATTTTGAATTCGTCAGACAAAATATTTAAGCTATGCTATTCTAACTCAGCAGAGATAAACAAGATAAAGAATGAAGAAGGGTGGGCAGAATCTATTGTTAAGTTCACCGTAATCAGAGAGGAGTTGCAGAATAAATTAACGAAAAAAGGCATTCAGGTATTTAAAAATCCCAATTGGAATAAATTTACTTCTATAATTATTAAAAAATACCCTAAAGTTAATGTTGAAAAACTTGTTTTGGAATACCAGATTGCGTACTACAGAAAATTTAAAGAATGGACGGAATGGGCCAAATTTCAAGATATTAGAATAAAGCAGTTGAATGTGAATGCTTTTAAACCAGGTGAAGCATTTTGGGAATTGAATCTACCTGCATGGGATGTTTTTTTATATTGTAGCGATAAAAAAATACTAGTAAAAGCTTTGGAATGGAGTGAACTTTCGATTAAAATTGATAAAAATAACTCTAACGATCAATGCTTAGATACGAGAGCAAATCTATTATATAAATTAGGTAGAATTGATGAGGCTATTCAACAAGAAAAAGAAGCTATTGAATTGTCAAACCAGATTGCAAAAAAAATGGGAAAAGATAAAGGGTATTTAGTCGATAGCTATTTCGCAGCACTCGATAAAATGCGAAATAGTAAGCCAACATGGGTTATTGATAAGAAGAAAAAATAAGATAAGTGGTGTGGGTAACCGAGACTGTTACAATAAGTGTGTCAGTTTAGAAATCAGTAAATTTAAGCTGACATAGAAAAGAAAACCTTTGACTTCGAGGCATTTAAAAGGATGCTGTGAGTCGCTTAAAGAACGGGGGCACCCTTTTAGGCAAAAAGGGCGTACTTACCCCATTACTCACGGAATTTTTGGAAGAAGCCATGGACGGCGAATTTGAGCCCATCTGAAGGAGGATGAAAAGCCGAATCGCAAGAATGGCAATGGGAAAAGGACGGTCAAGACGTCTGTGGGAAGCGTTGATATCAGCACACCTCGGGATCGGAATGATCTTTTGAGCCGGAACTTGCCCCCAAGCGGCACAAAACGCTGGGGGTAGATCTCGATCGCCGGATCATTGCCATATATGCCCGGGGAGCCAGCTACAGCGATATTCGGGACCATTTGATGGATATGTATGGATTAGACGCCTCTACGACGACGATCAGCCGAGTAACCGACAAGATACTACCATTGATCCAAGACTGGCGTAACCGGCCGCTGGAATTGGTTTATCCATTTGTCTGGCTGGACGCCCTCCATTACAAAGTGCGCTACGAGGGGCGCGTCATCAATCGGGCTGTTTATTGCATCATCGGACTAAACCACGAAGGTTACAAGAAGCTGCTGGGCTGTATATTGGCGATAGCGAAGGCCGCAAGTTCTGGCTGCAGGTACTAACCGATCTTCAGAACTGGAGCGTTGAAGACATTTTTATCACCTGCATTGATAATCTTCATGGCTTTGCTGAAGGTATCGAATCAGTATATCCGCAAGCAGAAGTGCAGCTTTGCATTGTCTATCAAATTAGGAACTCTCACAAATACCTTTCCTACAAGGATACCAAAGCCTTCATGAAGGACCTCCAGGGTATTTATAAGGCATCCGCTGGGGAACAAGCTGAGATGAACCTGGATCAGCCAGAGGCTAACTGGGAAACCAGGTATCCCAAAGTGATTGAATCCTGGCGTAGGAACTAACCACGTTTGTCTAATTACTTCCAGTATAACAAAGACATCCGCTGGATCATGTACACCACCAACATCATTGAGGGCTTCCATCGTCAGCTCAGGTCTATCACCAAAACAAAAGGAGCTTTCCAATCTGATGAAGCCTTATTGAAACTACTATTCCCGGCTCAGGAGCATATCACAGCGAAGTGGAATAAACCAGTGTTCAACTGGAACTAGACATTGGCGCAATTAATGATTATCTTTAATAACCGGCTGAAATTTAATCTCTAACAATGTACCCTCATTACATCATGATATTTTGTATGGCCTTAGAATATGCCCCAGCTCTATCAGACAAAAATATCATTCGTTAACGAGGCATGACACACTTAATATAACACATCCGGGTAATGCGAGTAAAATTAACTAATCACCTTTCAGTTCGATACGATGAGCAATGGCTGACAGTCTGTCAAGGATGTGTCAGCGTGGCACCGATGATCAGAACATTCTCCGCGTTAACTGCTCGGACAATACATTATACCGAAGCTTAGCTAGCTTCAGGTAAAGAATGGTGAACAGGTGGATGCGATTTGATCGCTTCAGTTTCGGCCATCATAGCAACCAGAGTGTGGGCATAAGGTTGTTGAACGGTCAGGTTGAGCTAAGTTTCAGTGCATGGAAATGGTTATTAATGGGCAGGACTAACCTGAGAAATACTCAATATGATAATTAAGACAATCACCCAATCTGACGAAGTTTTCAGTCCCTCTGCATTAGAGTTTACATGCAGAAAAAGTAATAATAAGTTCATTTTAATGTTTTTTTATAAATGATTGATTATCAGTCACAAATATTATGCCGAGTATATGTTAACTGAATATTTTGCATGCTTCCATTGGAGTCGGACCAGCCGTAGATAAAGCTTGATGGACATATGGATGTGATTGATCACTTCTACCAGTTATCTATCATGGCAACCAGAGTGTGGGCATTGAGTTGTTGTTGATTGGCTGTGTCGCGTTTCATAACAACTGGCCAGTTGTGGGCATTAAGTTTTTGAGAGTTGTTTGAGCATATATGTTTGGTGTTCATAAAGTAAGTAATCATTTAAATGCACACGGAAAGGGTTATTTATATGTAAGTGTCCTTAAATCGCAGACAATTTAAAATGAGGCAAAACTTTAATCTTAAACTAAACAACATGAAAAGAACACGATTCACCGAGACACAAATCGTAAAGCACTCAAAGAACGTGACGGCGGCCGAGCAACTGAAGGATATCAACCGGAGGATAGAAATATCTAAGGCTACCTTGTGCTAGTGAAAGATCAATATGGGATATGGAGAGTTCCGGCGTCAAGCGCCTTAAGGAGCTGGGGAAGAGAATGCTCATTTAAAGAGAATGTACGCCGGACTAAGCCAGGATCAAAATCCGATACTTGCAATTAACTGTCTAATGTAGTTGCATGCATTTATACTGCCGTAATAAATCAAACATTTTATTTAAATTTGGTACTATATTGGCAATAATTAATAGGCATTTATTCCCTTAGGGGTGATATGCTAGATCAATAAATATAACAGATTTTCGCTAAGTAAAGCCTAGGAATAGACGATTATTGCACCAGTTCGATTGATGTTTTTTGTTGCATGAATGATCGGCGATGATATAACGTTTACTATCTGTGACCAAACCGATCGTTCTATATATTTTCTTCTTCGCCTCATTAAGAAATGTTTGTGTGTCATAACTCAAACATACTTTATTTGGATCGTTCTATAGAGCTACTCTTTTTGTGCCCTTATTCACTTGTATTTAGTCAGCCAACAGTTGTTTGGAGTCATTTTTTTGTCTTACTCGAACATCAGGCTTTTGCCTTCTAATATTTATTTAAAATGTGAGTTATGAAATTCTTTTTTTTGTTTTTGATTATAATAGCAAATGATAAAATAGCCATTACTCAAAGTTTAATTTCGGGTTTTAACGAGAATAAATATTTATTCCAGAAGCCACCTATTGATACAGGGATTTTTAGAATTTGGACATATGTCGAAGAAAGTTCAGCTATCAGTAATGATGGAGAGTATGCTTTATATACTGTGCGGGATCATTATAATAAATCTGCTAAATTAATTATTCACCCTATTAAAGGAGCAGCAGAAATTGAATTACTAGATGTTCATGAATATACTTTCACTGAGGACAGTCGAATGGTTATTAGTTTAAAAAATAAAGATAGTTTATGCTTGGTAAATTTGAGTTCCTCTTTAATTGAAAATATTGCAAATGTCAGCTCATTTAGACTTTTTAAAAAAAAAGATACTGAATATTTAAGCTATTTGTTGAATTCTAAGGATAAGAAGCTGATAATACGCGATCTAAAGACAGGGAAGGAACAATACTATTTGGGCGTGACAGATTATTTACTAAATAAAGAGGGTAGCACATTAATAATAAAACTAGAATCTAAAAGGGATACGACAAGCGCACAGAGTTTAGAATGTGTAGATTTAATATCCGGAAATAGAAAATTAATTTGGCTAGGGGCATCGACTGCTGGAAATCTTATTTTTGATGACCTTGGTTCTCAGCTCGTATTTATGGTTCAAGGTAATGATTCCAATAAATATGAAAAAACATTATGGTATTATAAAGTTGGAACAAAAACTGCTGTAGAGTTGGCCAATAATAAGTTGAGGGGAATTAACAATGCTTTACAACTTGACGGAATTTCAAGATTCACTAAGGACGGTGAAAAGTTATTTATTAATTTTAAAGCCCCTTTGCCTAAAATAAATTCAGAAATAGTTAACGTTGATGTTTGGAGTTATACTGACCCAAAAGTGCAATCTCAACAATTGGAAGATTGTCAATTCTATGGCCCTAAAAACTCTTTAGTTTTTTTTAATATAAAAGACAAAAGAGTTGTCTGGTCACAAGACAAGGAGGGAGAATCGGTTATTACCCTTGATAATTCGGATAATATAGCATTACTAGACAGTAGCAAAGGGGAGCCTAGTGAATGGAATTGGAACAAGACTTCTCAGCCTTCTTTTTATATAGTGTATTTAACGACGGGAGAAAAGCAGCCAATTCCTTTTAATAAACCAATATTGTCACCGAGTCAAAAATACATTATCGGATATGATAAAAATTATACCGATGTATTAATATATGACATTGCAACAAAAGTTATTCGAAATCTAACTAAATCACTTCCAACTTATTTAGATTTTGAAGATAATGATCAGCCTTTTTTGATTAATAGACGGGGGGTATATATAGCAAATTGGGTAATTGATGATAAAGCTGTGATGATATATGATAAATATGATATATGGATGTTGGATCCCTTGGAGAAAAAAGCGCCCGTGAATTTAACCAATGGATTAGGTAAACAAAGTGAAACAATGTTTCGTCTTTCATCCGGATTATTTAATCCCCCAATTTCTAATAATATTGAATTTTTAGTAATTGCTTTTAACCAAAAAACTAAAGAAAATGGGTTTTATAAAATCTCTTTGCTACGGCAAAAAGGAAATCCAGAACTATTAAGTATGAGTCCCTATTTGTTCTATTACTTCAACAAAGAAATACTTGGTATTACACCTATAAAGGCTCGCGATAAAGATATTTACCTGGTTCAAAGGCAAAGTGCCAACGAATCACCAAATTTATTTTGGACGAAAGATTTCAAATCTTTTAATGCTCTTAGCAATGTCTATCCGGAGAAGAAGTTTAATTGGCTAAAATCGGAATTGGTGACTTTTAAAACTGAATCCGGTGATTTAGAACAAGGTATTCTATATAAACCTGAAAATTTTGATCCACAAAGAAAGTATCCTATTATATTTAACTATTACGACAAAGGATCTTATAAGTTGAATAGTTATCCTAATCCTGGAGGGGAAAACGGTAGCCTAGACATTGGCTGGTTTGTAAGCCATGAGTATATTGTTTTTATACCTGATATACATTATAAAATTGGAGAACCAGGGTCGAGTGCTTTAAACTCTGTTTTAGGAGCTGCAAAACATTTTGCTACAGAGAATTGGATTGATTCTACGAAAATGGGGTTACAGGGCCATAGTTTTGGAGGTTATGAAACAAATTATATTGTCACTCATACTAATCTTTTTTCTGCAGCTTGTTCGTCATCGGGAATGTCGGATCTTGTTAGTAGTTATTTAGGATTAGTAGCAGAACATAGCAATTATGATTGGTATGAAAATAGATTTTGCAGGATCGGGAATACATTATGGGAAAGACCTGATCTATATATTAAAAATTCTCCAATCTTCAATGTTGATAAAATAACTACTCCTTTGCTAACAGTTGCAAATAAAAATGATCATAATGTCTATTTTAATCAAGGACTTGAACTGTTTATGGCTTTGCGCCGTCTTGGGAAAAGAACTTGGATGTTGCAATATGATGGACAAAATCACGGTGTGTCTGGAACTGCTAGAACCGATTTCTTAATACGTATGACTCAATTTTTTGATCATTATTTAAAAAACGCTCCAGCACCGAAATGGATGTTAGATGGAATTTCTGCAAAAATGAAGGGAATTAATATGGGGTATGAGTTAGATGACTCAGGCCGTACACCTGGACAAGGACTGAGTAAAAGAAATAATGAAATTGAATATTAACATCGTCTGACTAAAGTCGTTACCTTTTTATAAGACTGATTTGCATATAAAGCATGTAGCTTATCGCAGCGAAGGCTACAAAGGCTACAAATGGAATTAAATTACATTAAAAAGGGGCTAACCGATTAGGCTAACCCCTTTTAGATAGAGTGTGACTCTTTTTATTAGCGACCATCTACCGATACTGTCCTTGATGTATTGCAGTTCGTATCTGTATCGACTCCACTATTGCATTTTTTTGTAGATCCTTGGGTGTCAATTGAATAGTGACTTGCCGTAGGGCAGGTTCCAGTGGTGTTATCTGCGCGGCAATAGTAAACTCCACCATAGGGTTTTGCTTTAAGGGCTAATGCGCTACCTGCAACTGCTATAACTAGAGCGGCTGTAAGGATGGGTTTCATCTTAATCATAAAGAATAGTGCTTTTTAGAATCAAAAAGCTAAACTTTGGTTTTGATAATGTGCCTACTCTTTTCTTAGGTTTTCGGCGTCCCCATTTGTTTGCCAAGTTGCTTGCAAGAACAAACCTCGGCGGATATTGCGCAATATTTTTAGTTTTCTGCTACTTCTTTAATCTGCTTCCCGTATACATTTCCAACAAACACCTCTTTTAATTTCTTATCTTTTCCATAAACAGCTATATACGGTACACCTTGGGCTTTAAAATGATTTGCAAAGAAATTGTTGTAATCAAGCCCTACTACTATGTTCGAAAATTTATTTAATTGATAGTGCCTGTAAAAATCTCTCAATTCGTCAAAAGGCCAAGTGGTAAAAATGTAAAACCGTATTTTCTTCATTGATGATATGCTTCCAATAATTTCATCCATTTGAGCGCGACAAAAAGGGCATCGTGGACTGAAATAAAACAGTACCACTGCTTGTCCATTAGGTATGTTTCCTGTATTAACGTGGGTGATACTATCGGGTAGTATCATGCTAAATACAGGTAATGAGTTTCCTTCAAAGCCGGTTTTTATTGGCGACTTTTGATTGTAACAGCCAGCTAGAGTGATAAAATAAATTATGAATACGACGCTTTTCATTTTTTGGTATTAATAGTTTGTCTAAGCCAACTCCATCCTTTTTTCTTTTTTCAGCCGACTTAGCATTGCAATACCTGTTAGTGCCAATGCTATAAATGTGCTATTGAAAACGATATGCTGCTTCCAAGATAATTCTTCCAGGATACCACCACAACTACAAGGTATATGTTCATTGAACATCAATATTGCAACAATATACCCTGTAAATAGAACCATTATCCCCAGAGAGGCATATAATCCCTTTAGTCTCCAACTAGGAACAAATAATATGATAACTAGTAAAAATTCCACCCAGGGCAAACCGCCTGCTATATAGGGAGCAATAGGTGCTAGCAAGGGAGAGGTGGCTATCTGCTCTTTAAACACAGTATAATTTATCAATTTATTGACCCCTGTATACAAGAAAAGGATCATAAAAAGTATAGAAATAACCTCTACAATTGCAGATCTTTTATAAACGTTCATGATCGTATTTTTAAATTATTTATCCTGTACGCGTCCCAAATTTTCTTTCTTAATGATGTTCTTGAAAGATATATGGATTTGATAAATTAAACCTTGGCTTTTATATAGTATGCAAATTATATTGACATAGTAGCACAATCAAGGGAAATGGTGTCACAATTTGAGAGAATTTATATCACTCATCATTTTTGTCTTTTCTCGGTAAAATGATAAATTAAAGTTAGCATCGCGAAACGACCTGCAACATTGGAACGGTTTTCCGTAATTTGATTTGCGCTAACAAGTCGATTAATTCCAGAATTCTGCCTCAAGATATCATTGACACGAATCTGCATAGATAATCGGTTGGTTAAAAAATTTCTATTAATACAAGTGTTCCATATTACAATAGCATTTTTCCTGTCAAAAGCACTGGCTTTTTGAAATAGGATAATATTACAATTTGTAGTCCATTCGAAGCCTAGGGGAAGAAAGATGCCCAAAAGGATCGAGTGAGTTTGAGTCCAGTAATGGGTCGCTGCACCCGAGTTAATGGAACTGTGGGAATAGGAAAAGGAAAATCTGGAACTCATCTGCAAAAGATATTTATTCTGAATATTGTGTCCCATACTAAGACGGCAGTCTGCTGTATAAGCATCATTCCTACTTAATAGTTCATTGACAAAGTTAAACGAACTGGTATATGAGAGGTTTATCTTCATTCCCCAATCAAGTCTCGGTAGAAAGGATTTCTTGTTAAAAAATAGGTATGCTAGTATGTCTTTATTCCCGTTAATATTTACTGCTTGATAAATTTGTCGACCGAGGCTATCTGTGTAACTCCGGGTGCTGATACTGTTGGAGGAATAATTTGTTTGGAATCCGATATTGATAGGCACAGGGCGTACAATAAAAAATCGTAATCCAAAATAATGCGTAACTGTCGGTTTTAAGTTGGGATTGCCTAATGTGACATGAAGTGGGTCGTTATTATTTTGCAGGGGCTGCAACTGCGCCATGGAAGGCTCCTGAGTTGTTCCATTATAGCTGAAAAAAATCACATGAGAACCATCAAAATTATAGTGGCCTCCTATATATGGAATTACTACGTTGTATTGGAAATGGAGTGTTTCATTTTTCACAAGGTTGCTCTGTTTGAAATTTAGTTTCAACACATTTGCACCAAGAACCCAAATAAAGCGCCCTTTACTTATCTGAAAATTAACAGTTCCCTTTTGTGTTAGAATGCCTGATTCAAAATGACTACTAAGACTATCTACAGTATCCTCATATTTCCCGCCTGCCTTATTATATGTATCATACAAAGAACGACCTTTATTGTAAGACAGACTGTAACTCAACGCCAAAACAGTATTCTTCCAGATAGGTTCGGTGTAATTGATACTGCCTTCTATAGTAGTAGTTTTTGCCGCTAACGCTTTTCTCTGGTCTAATGTATCCACACCTAAAATACTACCATCTGATCTATAGAAATTACTGACTGAATAAAGGTATCCAGTGGTCCCATTATTTGTACTCCGAAGACCCTCGGTAATAGCTAAAAGACGCCCCTCCTTGTGGAATTTTTTTCTCCAAAAAATATTACCCGATAATTCCTGGCTCAGAAAATTAGAATAGATCAGGCGATCACTGGTATTCACGAGCGTATCATTTAAGTAAGTGGACGCTTTATAAACAAACTGGTTATTGCCAAAGGACGAATTGACATTAAGCGAAAGATGAACAGTAGAAAGCGTGTCAAGATTAACGTCGTAGATGCCTGAAAATAAATGTAGATTCTTGTTATTGATAGATTGGCTATATTGTTTCTGGACATAGATTGTATCAGGCAGGATTTGTTGGTTTATAACGGAAGAAATCGGGTAGGTTAAAGTATTTCCAAAAGAGTAGTTTCCGCTTACATATTCCTCGTCATTGTTCCATTTATTGGAGTAATGCATCCCTACTCCAATCGCCTGCGGAATACCTACACCTGCTGATGCGCTGAAGAAATCATCCAAATCTCCATTTAAAGAAAGACCAACAATGTCATTGCCGCCGCCGCCGCTGCCGCTGAACCCCGTAGTACCATTATTCGCCAGGATTCCAAGAGCTGCGAATTGACGCTTTCCCTTGAATGAACCGAGCAGAGCATTATTGTTGTAATACCCGTCCGTTCCTCCTCCTGCCTCTACTTTACCAAAGTATCCTTTTTTCCGGTCCTCTTTCAATACAAGGTTCAACGTCTTGGTAGTATGCCCGTCATCGACGCCCGTGAATGCTGCTCGGTCGCTTTTTTTATCCAGGACCTGCAGCTTACTAATCAGATCCGCATTAAAATTACGAGTGACGATCTTCGGATCAGAACTAAATATATCCTCTCCATCCACTAGCAGTCTCTCTACTTTCTGGCCATTTACCGTAATGCTTCCATCCTGATCTACTTGTATTCCCGGTAGCCTTTGCAACAGATTCTCCACAGTAGCATTCACTTTCAATTTTAGCCCCGCAGTAGTATACTCCAGCGTATCCCCTTTCAGCCGCATGGTAGGGTCCTTTGGGGTCACGACTACTGCTGCCAGGGTATCTGCACGGGGTAATGGAATAACAACACCGAGGTCCTTGACACTGCCCGCAATAAGCTCGACAGGAGCTGAATAGTCTGAAAGGGAAGGATGGGTGATCCAAAGCAGATAATGTCCCGCCGGCAAATCACGCAGAGCAAAAGAGCCATCTTTAGCGCTTCGTGTGAAGCGCAGCAAGGTGGAATCATCCTCCAAGACAGCTATCACAGCAAATGATAAATTCTTATGTCCTGCAGTATCCCGAAGCTTTCCTTTGACGGCTGCCATTTGACCGACCACAGGGCAGTGGACTACAAAAAGTAAAAGAATGCCCAGCAGGCGTTTTTTGGCGAGAAAAGATCGTATACACTCCTTTCCATACATGTTAAAAACCTACTTAGACATTTCAGCACATTCAAGGGAAATTTTGATGCGATCAGATGAGATCATGGTTACTCCGATACGTTGCTTACCCATAATGAGCTGATAGCGATAATCTGTAGGTCGCACGCCGGTTCGTTCTTTGAAATTCTTTGTAAAATGGCTTCCTGAGCAGAAGCCATGCCGGTAAGCCACCTGTTCAA
>Ga0207671_10003073_pt1 | contig 17052 bp, 10 predicted proteins | sample KBSC24metaG_FD_184352 | JGI IMG/M metagenome (GOLD analysis project Ga0207671, IMG submission 184352) | Corn rhizosphere microbial communities from Kellogg Biological Station, Michigan, USA - KBS C2-4 metaG (SPAdes) (version 2) | ecosystem: Host-associated > Plants > Roots > Rhizosphere > Soil... | reverse complement strand
TGACCACAACGGCAGCTTCAAGCCCAATGCACGTGACCGGATCGCCTTCAGCCAGCCGGGAGCGGTGATGTCGCAGGACAGTATTGACCGCTGGCGCAGCGTGCGCCGCTGGCAGAGCAATGCGGTGGAGATCCTGACCTGGGACTACCGCCAGGCCGCAGTACGAGAGGCCAGCAGCATGAGCAGTACCGGTGGCGCTGATGCCCACGGCAGCCAGGGCGAAACACCGGGCGGTCTGGTATTGACCCTGCGCGATGCGCCCGGCGTCTACGCCAACGAGAACCGTGCGCAGGCCGAACGCCAGGCGCGCAATCAGATGCAGGCCATCGAGGCGCGCAATGAAATCTTCACCGGCACGGGCACGGTGCGCAGTCTCAGGCCCGCGACCAGCTTTACCCTCACTGGTCACTACGACCATATCGGTGGCGCGGATGACGAGTTCGCGCTGCTGCGGGTGGTTCACCAGGCGCACAACAATCTGAACGCGGATCTCAAGGCGGAGGCGATGCGTCTGCTGGGCGAAGCCGCACTGGACGAGGGCGCTGGTGCGGGCACTCTGCTCGATGCCGCCTTGCAGCCTGCGCGCGGCGATGCACGGCCGGTTTACCGCAATCGTTTCGAGGCGATCCGCAACAAGATTCCGTATCGTCCTCTGCTGACGGATGCTGAGGGCAAGCGTCTGCATCCCAAGCCGGTGGCGAGCGGCCAGCAGACGGCGGTGGTGGTCGGCGCACAGGGACAAGCGGTCCACACTGACCGCGACAACCGTATCCGCGTGCAATTCCACTGGCAGCGCGGCGAGCGCAGTCACAGCGGCTTGAGTTCTCCGGCACCGGAAGGTCACGTTGGCGCGCCAGCCAATGAACAATCTGGCACCTGGGTTCGGGTGCTGGCGGGTATTGCGCCGACGGCGGGCGCCAATTGGGGCGGCCAGGCGGTGCCGCGCGTGGGGCAGGAAGTCCTGATCGATTTCATCGAAGGTGACATCGACCGTCCGGTGGTCATCGGCACGCTGTACAACGGTCGCGGGCAGGACAATGCCCAGGGCAACCAGGCCGGGCAGGGTGCAGGTGCGGCCACCGGCAATGCACCGGCGTGGTTCCCTGGCGATGCGGACGGGCACCAGCATGCGGCGGTGCTCTCCGGTATCAAGACACAGGCATTGGGTGCCAGCCAGAGCGGCGGTGGCGCGTACAACCAATTGGTGTTTGACGATACCCCCGGCCAGTCGCGCGCCTCGCTGCAGCAGCATGCGGATGGCCATGACGGTGCCAGCGAACTGAATCTTGGTCTGCTGCGCCAGCAGACCGACAATCAGCGCCTGGCCGCCACCGGTCAGGGCTTCGAGCTGAAAACCCGCTACAGTGCGGCCGTTCGCGGCGGTCAGGGATTGTTGTTGTCTACGGAGAAGAGTTCGGGGGCGCAGCTGGATGTGCGGGGTGCGCTTTCGCAGCTGGCGGACAGCGTCGAGAAGCAGAAGCAATTGGCGGAGACCGCCCAGAAGCACAATGCCAAATTCGAGGGCGAGACGGAAGCAGGCAAGTTGCCCGCGGTGGAATCGCTGGCGGAGTCGGTCGAGGTGCTCAAGGCGAGCGCCACGGCTTCATCGGGCAATGGCAGCGGTGGTGAGGGCAGCGAAGCAAGCACAACTGGCGCGACCGCCTTCAGCGCTCCGCAGTTGCAGCTCTCCAGTCCGGCCGGCATCGCGGCGGCAACACCGGCCAGCGCGATTCTGGCAGCCGGGGTGACCAGCAGCGTCACGGCGGGCAAGGACATCAACCAAATTGCGCAGGGCAATCTGCATCATCTTGCCAAGGCAGGGATCAGTCTTTTCACTTACGGCAAAGTCGGTGATGCCAGCAAGCCGGTTCAGGATGCCGGCATGGCGCTGCATGCTGCATCGGGCAAGGTCAGCGTGCAGAGCCAGGCGGGCAAGACGCTCATGACGGCTGCGAAGCAAGTGACGGTGGCCAGCGTGGGGCAGGATGTGCAGATCACGGGCAAGCAGCATGTGCAGTTCAGTGCGCAGGGCGCGTGGCTGAAACTCGAGGGCGGCAACATCGAGGTGCATGGGCCGGGGGCGGTGGAGTTCAGGGCTAGTGCCAAGGAGTTGGCTGGGCCGGCGAGCTCTGGCTCCAGTGCAAGTTTGCCGGTACCTGGACCGTTGGCTGTTTGTGAGTATAAGACTGGTGCCTGACGGTGCTCGAATCCGATGAATGGTGGAAGACGAATCTCATCATGAGCCAAATACAAATTAATGAACAATTGCGTGCCGTCTTGTTTCAATTGCGCGAAGTCAATCCGGGGAGCTATGTCCACTTGCTGCTTGATGGGAATCACCCTTGCGCTGACGACGATGAATTGCATATCACGCGGCTGAAGAAACGCGATATCCCGGCAGAGGCTGTTTTGGTGCCGCGTGCCGACTTTGCTCACGACCCAGCGATTTGCCCCGCCTTGGTGACCTTGTATTCGCCTGGTGATCGCGGGTACCCAGACGACGCGCTGCTGGACTTGAGCATTGCTCATGCTTGGTATCGGCGCGATAGTATCAACGGCAGTTATGTCTGTGGATGGCTGGTCTCAGAAAGTTCTGCTCATCAAGTCGCCAAACATTTGGCTCCCGCGTGCGAGTTATTCGACCTGACGCGTGGATGCCGTCGCGTGCTGCCGTTGTTTGAGCCTCATCGTCTTTCGCTGGTTGTTGATGCGGGACGTGAAAGTTTTCTGCGGCGCTGGATCGGGCCGATCAGTCACTGGATGTGGCTCGATATGAAAGGAGACCTCCGGAGTCTCGCTGCCAGTGATTTGGCCGATGGCGTCCCAGGCAAGGATCACCTCAGCCAGCGCCACTGGCAGGCGCAGCAGAGGGTAGCGAATGCACGAGTGGTCGCGGTGGCGATGGCGGATGCTGGTCACACGTTGCCTGTCTACCCCGAAACTACCATCGACGCATCCCTGCAGCGGGCCGCTGCGCTGGGATTGCAGCGTACAGAAGATCTGGTGTTCTTCGCGCTCAATGATTTTTCGTTTTCACCCGCTTGGACAAGCCATCCCGCTGCAGCGAATGCTATCAGGCAGGCGCTGCAAGGAGAGCGGACCTTGAGTGAACTGATGTGCAGGCTGACTGACGACACACTGGAAGAGATCGCCGCCACACGCGAGGCCGGTCCAACGTTATTTGGAGATTCTGATGGACACTGACGTCACTCAAGTTAAATCAGCCACCGGTGCAGCTAAGATGCGCGCCAATGCCGATAGCGCCCAGAAATGCGCTCTCGGCAGCAACGGTCAATGCAGTTTTTGCCAGCGTACTGGCTATCCGATTCTGCCATTACGCTATGCGGTCAAGCCGGCCTACGTCACCACATTGAACACCAATCTGCTTTCATTGCCGCAGATGGAAAAGTTCTCTGCGCAACTGCTAAAAGGAAACCGATACACCCTGCGGGTGCTACGCAAAGGGTATGTTCATGTTTATCTAGGAGTGAGAGGCCACTGGCAAACGTATGCGGTGACTGAGGACGGCTATCTGCGTTTGATGAAGAATCCGGATGATCCGGACGCAAAGGCCGATCGTCCCTTGACTGAGGCGTGCAAGCGGGACGGCCACAATATCCCCGCGAGTTTCATCAATATCCCAGAACGTTATAAAAAAGTATGGATCGGGTTTGCTGACGTTGTGTGGCGGAAAGAGGTGCGTGATGCTTTCGAGGCCAAGCCCGACACCCGTATGCAGCACGTTGATTGCACGGCTCTAGCCGCTAACCCGGCGCAGCACAAGCACGCACTTGAAGTCAGCGAAACGGCTGCCGAGCTTCACAACTTTGCGGAAGAATACGCACTAGACGATAAAGAATACAGGCTACGTCTGACCTATCCCGCTAAGGTTTGGATGGTAGAAAAGACGGTAGATCAGAACTTCATGTGGGAAAGCCTCCACGGAAACTTCCCGCGAGCTGGTCAACTTGCTGCACTCGGTAGTTACGTCAAGGCATACTCCCAGAAAACGCTCAAGCAGTTCGGTGCGGCACGGAAGACTGCAGCTGTGGTCTTGGCTGATCCGGTGGGCATCGTGCAAGAGCTTAATTCGGCTCGACTGCACTTCATTCAGTTTCGGCAGAACTACACCGACTTGGTAATGCGGCCTCTTGTGATATCTAAGTCTATCTTGGGACTGAAGGCTTACTTTGAAAAGGCTGCATTAGCTGCACGTACGGTGGAGGAGAAGAAGAAAAATCTGCCAGATGTGCAAACCGTGACAATCAACCAGCTTGATCCTGCGTTGGGGGTGGGTGGGGTTGGAACGACCTACACCACCAGCCGCAAAGAGCGTGCAGAGCAAGACGCCGCAGCCGCTTGGTCCAAGATCGCCAAACGCTATAGTGAGGCCAAACGCAGTGCATTCGACGCGCGTTACCAGGAGGCGATGAAAAAATATTCAGAGGAGATCAAGGAGCACGCACATGACTGGTCTTTATGGGCCAAGGATAGTGCATGGCTGGATCATCTTAAGGATTATCGGACTCGCTACAGTAGTGATTACGTGGCGCTGGTACAGGCATATGCGCCTGCGTTGGCCGGTGGCGCAGGCGAAGATACCTACACACAATCGCTCTGGGAGGCCTGGATCAATGCGAAGGTCGATGATCCGAATACACCCATCTGGCCAGCGTTGTTCGGTAAACGAATGGATCTCATTGCCTATCTGGTACCAGCGGATGGTGAAGTCAACAAAGGCGATAAGCTGTATGACATCAGTAAAAATCTGGTTGCTTCAGAGCAGGGCGAAGGCGTTCAAAAGAAAATTAGAGAAGTTAGCGGAGGGATCAAGCAATCGCTGACTCAGATTATGTTGGCTATTTCCGCTTCGGTCGGCCGCCTTGAATCCAAGATCAACCCTCAGGCCGCGTTGATTGCGCATCGAGCAACTCAGGCGGCGATCATACTGTACAACGATGTAGAACCCATCTTCATCAAAGTCCAGATGACGGTGCGCGAGTATCAGCGCTTGTTGTCCGATCTTGCCTTTCAAGCAGCAGGAAAGGCTCGCAAGGAGGTCGGATCGCTAGTGCTGGCGGGCTTGATGAGTATCAATAACGCCAGAGTACGTGATACCTTGGTCGAGGTCACGCTCTGGACTTTCGAGAAGGCGGCTACCATTAATGCCATGCTGGAGAAAGTAAAGAAGGAAGGGACGACCGCTGTTAACAATGTGATTCGGTCAGTGGAGATATCTAGCGTGATTATCAGCCAAACTGCCACTCGTGAGCTCGGTGGGCTGGGGCGCCGAGTGGACATGAGCCTCTCTCAGGCCAGCGAGTTTACGCGCAGTCTAATGAGTAAAGGGCTGCGAGTTGGTAGCCAGTTGCAAGAGCCATTACTGGCGGGCGGCGCGGTAGTCTTCCAGGCCTGGGCATTCAAGGGGGCCCTAAAGGAGGTGAAGGAAAAGCTCGGAGCAGATGGTGATGAGGCACAGTTGTCGTTAATCTCCGCCGGTATCGGCGTACTCGCGGCAACTACGGAGACGGCCGCGACAGTGTTTAAGATCGTAGGGAAGGATATGCTTGGCCGACGCCTCTTCGTTGCCGCAGGTTTGATGGGGGCGATATCGGGGATCGTGGACGCGATTCAGTCCTTTTCCTCTTCCCAGCGAGCAGGAAAGCATGGCGATAAGACCGCTAGCGATTTCTATTTGGTGGCATCGATGATGTTTGTTGGTTCTGCAGTGGCCAGTGGTACTGCAGCGGTCATAGGGAGCAGTACGCTCTTTGGCCCCATAGGTGTTGCGTTGGTCCTTGTGGGTTTGGGAATCGCTGCAACATGGTATGCGATGAACTCCGAATCCACCCAGGCCGAGATGTGGGCTGACCGCTGCTATTTCGGAGAGAACAGAAATCAGAAGGGGCTCTGGACCGATGCTCAGATGATCGAGGAAATGGCCGAACTCAACGCCATTATTGCGGGTCTGCGGATAGAAATGGGTACACGCAGTATGGTCAATCGGCTCAGCGGCGCGCTGGACTTTGACGGTCATCTCTCTGACAATGTGCGCCTGAAAATCAGCTTTGGCATGTTCGACCAAGAGAATTCAGCCTACGAGTGGGAGTGGTATGCGAAGCATAAGAAATATGGAAATGTGCGGCTCTACCGAGATAAATACGGTAATCCACCATGGCCCTTGACTGCCAACGCTACCAAGCCTTTGAAGCAATCTGATATATCTTGGCCCACAGTCGACCCCTATGTACGGACATATACTTTTGATGAAAAGGGCAATGTGGCCGTTGCAATTGAGCGCGCATTTGCTTCCATTGATTCACGCGAGTTTTCGGAAATCAGCTTGAAGGTCAATTATTGGCCCGATAGCAGCGACATGTCGTGTCTGACGGGTACGGTAGTCAACGAGGAGCTTTAATGGCCAGGGGTACGTCGCGTTTTAATCCACCCAATTCCATCTGGTATGAGGACCTCCCGGCCCGAGCGGCGCTGGCTGAGGAAGAAGTTGCCGTCATGGCTCTGCAAGAGGATGTGATCGGTGTCGATCAAAGTAAACTTGAGATCTCTCGTGCGTCTTCCATCTTGCGAGGTGGCTTCATTTTCATCGGTATGGCGGTCTTGCTGATACTGTGCTGGTTCGCGCCACATGTCTTCACGTCTATCTTCACGCCTCCCAGATCTGTATTGGTGATAACGATCTTGACGATTCAGAACCTCGCACTGGCCGGCTACAGCCTTTTCCTGATCTGGCTGGACTGTCGAATTCCACGTGATCTTCCTGTACGTTTTGACCGTCGTGCTGGAAAGATTCACGTACAGGATTTCAGCCTCAGTCTCAATCCTTTCGCACGCCGGAAACTTCTGCTGAAGACTTTCGACTGGGCGGACATCGAGGCTGAGTTGACCAAACAGGCCGGGTTCAACGGCAAGGTCTATATGGTGAGATACGCCTTGGTATTGGTAGTTTGCCGACCAGGAACCACGGAGGTGCTTGAGCGGATCACCCTCAGAGGCAACGACATTGCAACCCAAGGCTTGGAGTCTATCTGGTCCTATGTGCGAAGGTACATGGAGCAAGGCCCATCCAATCTGCCGACGCTACATGTGCGTGAGCGGCGGATTTCCTTGTTGAATAGCCTGTTCTTCTACATGCCCTATCTCGCTCCGGGAGAAGAAGGGCGGTTCTATCGTAGTCGTATGGGCGCGGTAGAGTTGATTCTTGCGTTTCTGATGATCTGGTTCTTCTGGATTTGGCTGCCGTTAGGGCTGTGCTACTACGTTGCAATGAGGTGTGCTCCAGAGCCAAGTTGGCCGGACCGCTTGGATTGATGGGGCCGTTGGAAAAAATTGAGCTATCGTTCTTTGGACAACTGAGGTTCAGTAGATACCTGTTTCGGAATCTGCTGAGTCCTGATTTACCGGTTAGACGGCGAAGAAATGTCCAGCCAGAGAGGAACAGTTGTGAATGAGGATTTGTAGATGAGCAGCACCCGGTCCCGTTTTAATCCGATCAATCAACATTGGTACGAGGATTTACCCGACCATCAGGCAGACTTCGGTCGAGATCTAGAGTCCCCTACGTTCGCAGACGACATCAATGCAATCGGCGAAAGCTATCTGGAAGTGTCGCGCGCGGGCAATGTGATCCGAGGCGGTTTGCTGATGGTGGGCACCGTGATGCTTGTGTTCTTCTCTTGGGTAGTGATGCACCTTATAGCGGCGAGCATCGGGCCAGATGATGCGCTGATCTTTCCCATCATTAGTTGGAGTTTGCTTGCTTTGGGAATGACATGTGCCATTTTCAGTATGGTTCTGGACTGCCGCATTCCGCGTGATATGCCGGTACGTTTCGACCGCGATAAATGCAAGGTCTATGCCTATGATTACCCAATTCGTCTGATGCCGTTTCCAGCCCGTCGGCCGAAACTGAAGACATTTTCCTGGCAAGACGTCCACGCTGAGATGACCAAGCAGTCCGGTTACAACGGAAAAGCCTATGTCGTCCGCTATGCGCTGGTTCTTGTGATCTGTCAACCCGGCACCAATCAAGTGGTTGATCGCCTCACGCTAAAGGGGAACGACATGACCGTACGCGGCTTGGAGGTGCTTTGGGGTTACATTCGTCGCTATATGGCCGACGGGACCGTCAATTTACCGAAAGTCCAGCCGCGGCACCAAGGTGTAACTCTGCGTCGCAGCCTGTTTTCGTATATGCCCTATTTCGACCCGTCGACGGAAGGCTCCCAGTTTCGCAACCGCATGGGTGCAGTCGACTGGCTGCTGGCGCTGGTCATGATGTGGTTTTTCTGGATCTGGCTGCCTCTTGGGCTTTGCCATTACGTTGCGATGAAATGTGCTCCAGAGCCGCGTTGGCCTGCAGAAGTGGATGAAGAAAGTCGTCGGGGAGAATGGAAAATTCTTTCGTGAGGACGTAGCATTTCAATCCACTTTGAATCCTAAAACTATGAGTGGTCTGTCCCTGAGTTTTTTAGGTCAATCATATGAAGTTTGTCTCGCGTAGTGACGGGATTTGCAAATGCATGGTGATTTTCGCCATTTGGATATCACCCGGCTCTACGATGATGCTTGAGCTGGATGCGTGCCTGCGGGAGGCCAAGCAAAACAATGAGAAGAAGATCCTGGTGAGTGCGATGATTGGATTGCTATCGGTCAAAAGAGCCTGAAGACTCTGGCTGATACTGAGGGTGGCGTGATGTACTGCAAATATTGAAGACTTATAGTCTGCTGTCCAATTGGTACAGGGCACGGACATCCTATTCATCAACGCGCTCGGAAAACCTGATGAAAAGCGTCGCCCGCGTGACAACAAGTAATGCAAGCCGATTTACTCCGAAAAATCCTCTTTGGTGTGAGGACCTCCCTAAGCGCGATTCAGGAATTGACTTTAATGAGCGCTTGGATAGCCCGCTCCTTGATGAGGATCTGAATCACGTCGATGAAAATTACCTGGAGATTTCACGTACATCGTCTGTTATCAGGGGACTAGGTATCTTAGTAGGAGGATTGTTTCTTCTGAGTGTTATTGGCGTATTTATCCCTCTTCTTATTAAGTTGAGGGATGGTTATTTCAACCTCATTCCAGTGCTTGGACTTATTTTTTGCGTCATGCTGGTTGGCGGTATCGTGGCAGCTAGCGTATTCGCTCTGCACGACTGTCGGCTTCCGAGAGACACCCCGATCCGGTTCAATCGGAACACCAGAAAAATATACGTCTACGAATACACGGCGTCATTGCAACGTCTTAAGCGCTGGCGAACGGAAATCAAGATCTATGACTGGGATCAGATCGAGGCGGAGATTGCCAAGTCTTCAGTATTTACCGGGAAGACTTACTCCGTTCGGCATGAGTTGGTGCTGGTGATCTGTAAAGCAGCAACCAACGAGGTCATTGACCGTATTTCACTCAAGGGCAATGACATCGGGGTCGAGACCCTGTATCAATTGTGGTCCTATGTCCGCCAGTTCATGGCCTGCGGCCCGTCCCGTATTCCAGCGCTGATGTCACGTGAGCAGAGTGTCGGCTTCGTCAAGAGCCTGTTTCATTTCATGCCTTACCTTTCCCCAACCGAGGAGGGCCGGCGCTTCCGCAGCAAGATGCGGTGGCTGGACTATCCGATCATTTTTCTGACGATCTGGTTTTTCTGGATATGGCTGCCGTTGGGCCTGTGTTACTACGTTGCCATGCGATTCGCTCCGTTACCCAAGTGGCCTCCGGACATCGATGTCGAAAGCCGCTCCCTATAGAACTCGCCCGGAGGGGGGCTCCAACAAGATGGTTAATGAAACGTTTGAAGGAAAGACAGAAGGTCGCGTGGTGATGATTTCTATGCGCATATTGATGCTGACTTGCATCATCTCATTGGGTATCACAGGCTGCCACGGCGATGACGCCACTGCAAAGGATGATACCGTGGCGCGGCTTGTCGAAACTACCCGCAACAATCTGCTGCCGGTAAAAGGCGGCGATTTCCTGATGGGGGATTTCGGTGAGCGGCACTCATCCGAGAGGCTCCCATACACAGGAGAACCCAATGCGCAGCCCTTGCATGAGGTACGGCTCTCAGATTTTTCCATGCTCAAATGGAAGGTCAGCAATGATGAGTACAACGTGTTTGCAAGCCAGAACAACCGGCGCAAGGTAAATGACCGCGAGGCTGATGCCACTTCGGAGAGAATCGCCCGTCTTCCGGATAGCGGACGCTTTCCGGCCATGGTCCTCTGGAAGGAAGCGCAAGATTACTGTGCGTGGCTGGGAGAGAAACTGGGACAAAAGATGAACTTGCCGACGGAAGCTCAGTGGGAATATGCCGCTCGGGATGGTGGCAAGTTCTATATCTTCGCCACAAATGATGGCAGCTTCCGAAACGGGGTGAATGTAATTTCTCATGAACAGGCAGAGGCGATCAGTCAGGATCCATTTTTCCCTGTGCCCGTAGGAAGCGCACCCGCGAATTCGTCGGGGCTGGGTGATTTCGCCAAGAGTGGATTGGAGTGGGTACGAGATTGGTATGACGATAATTACTATGCACACTCCTCAAAGCTCGACCCTGCAGGACCCGCTGCTGGTGATCTCAAAGTCGTGCGGGGCGCTCAAGCCAGCAGCTCAGTGCCAGCAATGACAATGGCGCGCAAGGGGAGACGTCCCGATGGCGTCGATGAGAAAGTTGACAAGTTATTCAAGGAGCAGGGATTCAAGCCAATTCGGTTCGGCGCCACTTTCCGCTGCGTTACGCAGCAGTGACTATCCAAGATTCTCGGAAAATTCTTTCCAGTGAGTCCAGCCAGTAATGGTCGCAAGAAGTTGAACTGCATTTATTCACCCTTATTCTTCTGCAGTCGCGAACACCCGCCCCCAACCCTTGTCCAACCCCCTCCAAGGCCCGTCACTTCCAGCACGCGCATGCTGAAACAACGGGGATCATCATGACAAGAAAATAACTGATCGGGATCGCATCGACCATGAAACTGCCCACCCTGAAATCCTTGCTCGGCGTCAAGCCACCCACCTCTGCCGTCGACCCGCTGCTCAAGCCCGTCAATGACAACCATCCCGGCGGCGAAGACCTCTCCTTCACCGCCGACCTGGACGCCATTGCCGAGGCACGCCGCTTCGATGATCCGACCCTGGACCAGGGCGAATGGGTCACCGACATCAAGGAAGCCGACTGGATCTTCGTCGAGCAGCGCTGCGCCCAGCTCATCGAAACCCGCAGCAAGGACCTGCGCCTGGCCGTCTGGTACAGCGAAGCCGCCTGCAAGACGCGCGGCCTGCGCGGTCTGGGGGATGGGTTCCTGCTGGTGGCCGGGCTGTTCGACCAGTTCTGGGATCATCTCTATCCGCTGTCGGAAGACGGCGACCACGACCGCCGCGTCGGCAACCTGACCTGGCTGCTGTCCCGCTCGGTGCAGATGTCGCGCGAAATCCCCCTGACCGAAGGCCGTGGCAGCGCCTTCTCCCTGCTCGACTTCGACGCCGCCCGCACCCGCGCGGCCAATGCTGAACGGATCGCCAACGAAGGCGGCCAGCCGGAAGAGGGCATCAAGCTGGCCGTCATGGAATCGGCCCGCAAGCGCAGCTCACATGCCTTCTATGAAGCCATGCTGGCCGATACCCAGTACTGCCTGCAATGCCTGGAACAACTGGAAAAATCCGTGGATCAGCGCCTCGGTGTCGATGGTCCCGGCTTCTCCTCCGCCCGCGAGGCGATCACCCTGGTGCACGACACCATCGCCCGCTTCGCAGCCGATACCGGCCTGCGTTCGGTAGCTCCTGCAGAGATCGCCGTGGCCGATGAAAATACGGCTGCCGTGGCCGCGCAATTGAGTGAGCAAGGCAGCCCTGTTGCAGCGCCGGTCCAGCATCAGGGACCGATCCGCACGCGTGCCGAAGCCATTGCCCAACTGCGCGCCGTGGCAGAGTTCTTCCGCCGCACCGAGCCCCACAGCCCGGTCGCTCACTTGGCCGACAAGGCCGCGCAGTGGGGCGAGATGCCCTTGCACGCCTGGCTCAAAACCGTCATCAAGGACAACGCCGCACTGTCCCACGTCGAAGAACTGCTGGGATTGCAACCGCCGCCACAGGACTGAACATCGCCTGGCGACGCGCCCAAAGAAAAAAGGAACCGCAAAACAAGCGGTTCCTTTTTTCATGCCGGGCGAGATTCACCCGCGTCTTGTCTTACTTGGCAATACGGAATTCGATCCGTCGATTCTTGGCACGCCCTTCAGCCGTATTGTTGGAAGCGACCGGACGATCCGGACCCTGGCCCGAGGTCGTCAGCAGACTTTCATCGACCCCCTTGGCACTCAGGTAGGCCTTGACCGCATCAGCCCGTGCCAGCGACAGCGAGATGTTGCTGGCGCGCAGGCCTTCATTGTCGGTGTTGCCGATGATTTCCACGTGCCGGCCCTTGAGCTTGAGCATGGTCGCAGCGATCTCATCGAGGATGCGTTTGCCTTCGGGCGTCAGGGTGGCCTGTCCGCTTTCGAAGGCCACCACCCGGTTGGCCAGGGCGTTGTCCAGCAGACCCTGTTCCGAAGTGGAAACCCGCAAGCCGTTGTTCACGGTATAGGAAGAATTGAGGCTGCTGGCCATGTCACTGGCAATCTGCTGACGCTGCGCCTCATTGGACACTTCGCCCGAAATGCTGACGCTGGTGCCATCGATCTTCAGCTGGCCACGGCTGACTGCCTTGAGGTTGGGGGAAATCAGCTTCTGCACGTGATTGTTCCAGTTGGCCGGCAGCACCACCTGGCCGACCGCAATCTGATCCACCACGCGGTCAGCGCCATAGACTTCGCGCAGGCGCGCCAGCGCGGCCGCCTTGCTGGCTTCATCGGGGACGGTGCCGGTCACCAGTACCTGGCCCGGTGAGGGCGTGGCGACCGGCGGCGCAACGTTCTGTGCATGAACGACTGAGCAGGCGAGCCAGGCCGCGCTCAACAATGCCAGCCGGCGGGTTTGGGAAAGAATGTTCGTCTTCAAGATTCAGGCTCCGATGAAAGCTTCGCGGAATGAGGCCAGGGCCGAGGTCAGCGAGAGGTCGGGATGGGCCAGGTAGCTGGACAGTTTCTGGATGCCGTAGTCGCTGCCCACATGTTCTTCCACCCAGTCGGCATCGTCGAAGGGGATGTTGTGCTCGGCACCGGCCTGGATGTCCATCACCGAATGCAAGGTGCGCGGCGAAGCGCCCGAAAAGCCGAGGAACATGGCCGGCTGATCATCCAGCCGCGTCAGGAACAGCGCCAGCTCGAAATCGGCCCGGGTGAGGAAGGGCGTGATCAGGTGCATCCAGAAACTGGCCACCAGGCTGCGATACATCGGGTCGCGCGGCAGTGGCAGGATCAGGTTCTTGTCCAGACGGCTGGAGGTGCTGGCCATGACCGGCTGCAGCAGCAGTCCCAGCGCCAGCAACAACTGGCGCAGATTGCCGGTGAAGCCGGCTTCGGCCAGCATCTGTTGCAGCGAGCCCGTGGTCTGCAGATCCAGGAAGTCGGCAAAGGCCGCCGTGTAGCCGGCGCTGTTGATGTCCAGTTCCAGCGTGGTCGAGGCCAGGGTCTGCAGCGGCTGGGCCGGATCGGGTGCGGTCAGTACGCCTTGCGTGAGCGATTCCAGCCGCGACCAGAGACGCGAGAGGATCAGCGGACTGTTGCTGACGAAAGCGACCGGGTCTTCGATATCGAAGGCGCTCATCGAAATGAACGGGAAGCGTCGCTGCGACTGGTCGCCGCTGGCACGCAGGTGGCCCGCCACGGCACGCCGGCTGCGTGGTCCCATGACCACGAAGTGCAGCGGCTTGACGCCGTCGTAGATGATCTTCCAGCGCGCATCGCGCGACAGCAGCTCCATGGTCTGCGCCAGCCAGTTGTCCAGCAGCGTGATCAGGGCGGCGTTGTCAGTGGCCTTGATGAAATCCCCGCGCGCCGGAATCTTGCCGAAATAGCCGATCTTGATGGGGGTGCCGGTTGCACTCATTGCTTAGCCCCTGTAGTCATGGATTGAGTTTGCGATTGCACTTGCGCTGCCGGTGCGCCAGCGGGCGCAGTGGCAGGCGCTGGCGTCGGGACCTGCGCCGGGGCAGGCGTCGGCGCTTCCGGTGCGCCGCCAGCGATGGTTTCCGGCAGTTTCAGGCCACGCAGAGCGGCCGTGCCGCGAGCGGCACCGTTGCTGTTGCCGGAGACTTCGGCGCTGCTGATGATCTTGAGGTTCACCACCACCGTCACACCGTCATTGGTCCACGACAGCTCGAAGGCACCGTTGTCCTTGCGCTTGCGCTGGGCCGTGTTGATCAGGCGTTCCAGGCCGAAGCGTCCGGGCTGGTTGGCCACTTCCACCGTGCGGCCGTCATAGGTCACGGCCGTCACCTTGGCACCCGGAGCGCCTTGCGGATTGGGCCACACGAAGTTGGTCCACTGCGCCTGGGTGTTGCGATAGCGCAGTTGCTGGCCATCGATCTCGATGGTGTATTCCAGCGCGCCCGGTGCCGGCTGGGGCTGGATCTGGAATACAGTCTGCGCTTCTGCAGCACCGCCACCCGCACCAGCACCGCCCGGCGCGCTGATCCAGTCGGCGAAGCTGGTGGTGATGGCCGGCGACAGGGTGATGCCCATGTCGGCCCACTTGCGCGGCGACAGCGTATCGCCCCGGCGTACCACCAGCGGACCCATGGCCGTGGTCACGAACTTGGAGATCGCACCGTTCTCGCCAAACACGGTTCCGATCTCGCCGCTGTTGGCTTCGATCTTGGAATTGGGCGAGAACGGATACTTGGCGGCCAGGTTGTTCTGGAACGGTTCGTACACTTGAGCACGCCAGATCTTGTTGACTTCGCCTTCGGTCGGACGCACCAGTGCATTGAAGCCCTGCACCAGCGGACGGACCAGCAACGGGCGCAGCGTGGTCTTCTGCTGGTCGTTCAGGCCGGGCAGCATCTCTTCATCGACGAACTTGAGCGAGTCCGACAGTTCCGAGCCGTTACCTTCCAGCGTCTGCTGCATCAGCTGCTTGGCACCGGGGCCGGTGTCGCCCTGGTTCTTGATGGTGTTCAGGCGGGTACGCAGCTTGGAGAGATTCTCCATGTAGCCGCGCATGAGCGAATTGCCCTTGTCCTTGCTCACCACCAGGCGTGCCACGCCGGCGAATTCGCGCCCCACCGGTCCCATCGGGATGGCGGTGCTGCCGTCGGTATTGAGCTGGGTCGGTACCGGGGCCGGCGAGCGGCGCAGGATGGTTTCCTTGAACCAGCCCATGAAGCCCTTGCTGGCGTTGGCCAGACCGGCATCGACCAGGGACGGGTTGTCCCACGAGGTTTCGTCGTAGACGGTGTTGATCACCTTGTTGAGCGGCGAGGTCAGCGGGTCGCCCAGACGGTTCATGGCATTGGTGGCGTCGTCCAGGTTGCGCAGTTCGACGATGCTCACGCCCTGCAGGAATTTCTGCCACTCGCGTGCATATTCGGTCTTGTACTGCGACACCAGCGCCTTCTGGATCTGCTCGGGACTGCCTTCCAGCGTCAGGTCATCCTTGGTGGAGGTCTTGAGCACCCAGTCGGCGCTCTGCAATTCCTTGTTGGCGGCTTCCTTGAAGGCATCCTGCACGAACTTCTCCCATGCATCGCGGGTGAAGGTGCCGGGGATGGCGTAGCTGCCCATGACCAGTTCCTTGTCCTTGTCGCCGACGATGCGGGCCACGGTCATGGAAGCGAAGCGGGTGGCGGCGCGTGCCTTCACATCGGCATACACGCGTTCACGTGCCGGCATGCCACGCACCACGCGGCGCAGGTTTTCGCGGGTCTGGTCGACCAGAGTCAGCTTGCTTTCCACGGTCGGCCAGGACGGATCATTGATCTGCTCCAGCGAGAAGCTGATCAGGCGTTCGGCGCTGCGGATCATCTGCTCGCGCGGCATGGTGCCGCGGTTGGTCTCCAGCCAGCCGCGCCAGAAGCGGGTGATCTGGTCGCTCAGATGGCTGGATTCGGCGCGCGACTTGTCCGACAGCATCAGGTAGGTCTTGAGCGCGTTATAGGCATCTTCCACACTGGTGGCCGAGCTGTCCTTGTAGGTGCGCAGGGCATTGGCCGCCTGGGCCGCATTGTCGGCCACCGTCGTCACGCCTCCGGCTTGTGGCGGCTTGGCCATCGGTTCCAGCTTGCCGGAATTGGCGTTGACTTCCATCAGATAGGTTTCGATGTTGGAGGACACCGGCTTCAACATGATTTCCTTGATGCCGGCAAAGTATTCCTCACGCAGCTTGCGCTCCAGCAGATCGCCCTGGTACAGCCCGAGGCCCACAGAGATAGGGCGGCTGGAACGATAGCGATCCAGCTGCTCGATGCGATCCTGCAGGATCTCCAGCGCTTCGAAGCGCGATTGCAGGTCCAGGCGCTTTTCCTGCAGCTTGACGGCCTTGTCCATGTCGGCCTGCACATTGGCCACCAGCTGGCGATTGCCCATGTAGGACCAGCTCCAGCCGCCCAGCAATGCCCCCAATACGGTCACCGCCGCGAAGAAGGTGACGTAGCGCATGCGGATCTTGTTGCGGCTGGTGTACTGCGCCACCAGCTGCTTGTCCGCGAAGATCACCTGCTTGAACAGGTTGTGCAGGAAGAAACCGTGCTGGGAGAAGATCTCGCGCTGCGGCTTGTGTTCGAGGGTCAGGCCGAAGCGATCGGCGATGCGTTGCGAAGAGGCGCTGACGGTCGCGCCTTCCTGCAGCGCGCTGGTGAAGTAAAAGCCGCGGAAGACCGGCTTGAACTGGAAGGGATTCTCCTCGAACAGCGTGGTCACGAAGGAACGCAGCACACCCTTGATGGACGAGAACTCCAGCGGGAAGGTCAGTACGCCCGGTGCCAGGTTTTCGCCGCGCTTGACGGACATGTTGGCCAGGCTCATTTCCTTGAGGCCGGCATAGAGCTCGTCGAAGCGCTCGTCAAAGAAGCTGCTGACTTCCTGTCCGCTGCGCTTGCGGTCATAGGCGAGCGTCGCGCCCCAGACGCGATCGCGTTCGCCGCGCTCGGTGTCGAGGAAGAATTC
>Ga0207671_10003070_pt1 | contig 17063 bp, 7 predicted proteins | sample KBSC24metaG_FD_184352 | JGI IMG/M metagenome (GOLD analysis project Ga0207671, IMG submission 184352) | Corn rhizosphere microbial communities from Kellogg Biological Station, Michigan, USA - KBS C2-4 metaG (SPAdes) (version 2) | ecosystem: Host-associated > Plants > Roots > Rhizosphere > Soil... | reverse complement strand
AAACAATTCGCGCCGCCGCGCGGATAAAGTCGTCGTGTCGTTTCAGCGTCCTTAACTCACCGACGCTCCCAACCAACAAACACTCTTCCGGCAACCCCATGCCTCGCAAAAACTGTCCGCGATCAAACCCGGCGCGCGCGCGTTCAAAGCGTTCGACGTCAATACCATTCGGAACGAGCGCGATCTGTTTTTCAGAAACCACCCGCTGAAGCTCCTTCGCCACAGCAGACGAAACCGCAATCACGCGCGTCGCTCGCGCAAGCGTGTGACGATGAAGTCGATTCAGTTGAAACAGCACGTGACGCGTAGCCACGAATTTCGTTTTTCGGCGCGCGGCGTACGACGCGAGCGAGTAATCACGCGCCATGTGAGCGTGCACGACGTCAATCGCTTGTCGGCGCACAAATCGCTCCAACTCGTGTGCGCTCGGCACGTCGAGCGCGTTGCGCAACGGCAGAGTCAGAATTCTTTCTTTCGGTAGTTGCAGGTGACGAATCAACGGCGAGCCGGGGCGCAGTGCTGCGTAGAGAATTGTGTCCGCGAGCAATCAGTGAGTTGGTGAGATCAGCAACATAACGTTCGCCGCCGCCGAATGATGATGCCGAACTGATCTGGAGAATGTTCAATCGTAAACGTCCGTACGAAAGTCAAACAGCAGCCGCCCGGGTGTGTAGTCTATCGAACGGAATTACCAAGTAAATTCAACATTTTCCCGAGCCTCGCCAGTCGGCACAACGGTTGCCCATGCTAAGTGAAAGATACTGTTTGTTGGGAGGATTGTATGGCCAAGGCACGATTAGTAACAGCACTTTTTACAAGCAAAGTAGCTGCTGAGTCAGCGGTTGATGCGCTTTTAAAGCGAGGTTTTTCACGCGACGATATCAGTGTGCTCATGTCAGACGCTACTCGATCGAAGGAATTTGCCATTCAGACGCGCACGCACGCGGCTGACGGCTTGGGCATTGGCGCTGCTGCGGGCGGAGCTGTCGGTGCCGTGCTTGCCGCGATTGCGGCAGTGGGAACGACGCTATTTTTGCCGGGAATCAATCTCGTCATTGCAGGTCCGATCGCAGCGGCACTCGCCGGTGCGGGCGCTGGTGGAGCGGCAGGCGGAGTGATTGGCGCGTTGGTCGGTGCCGGAATTCCTGAGTATCGCGCGAAGGTTTACGAAGCTGGAATCAAGGGTGGTGGAATTTTGATCGGCGTGGAAGCACGCAGCGATGAGGAAGTCGACCGGCTTGAAGACTTGTTGAATGAGCTCGGAGGCGAGCACGTTCGGACGGAGTAACGATTTACTAAACTAAGGGAGGGTTAAGACATGGGTTTACCGAATAGAGACGAACTAGAGGGAAAACTGGATCAGGCAAAAGGCAAAACTAAAGAAACGATCGGTCGGGCAATCGACGACGACGAACTCGAGGCTGAGGGCCGAGCCGACCACGCGGGCGGCAAGGTAGAAGAAGGCTTCGGCAAAGCACGCAGGAAAGTCGGTGAAGCAATCGAAGACGTCGGCGACGCTATAGGTCGCTGAGCCACAAAAAGGCACAAATAGAAGCCACAAAAAGGCACAAAAGGCACATTTGATTAAGAAGGTGAGAAGTTCTTTCTTAATCATTTTGTGCTTTTTGTGCTTTTTTGTGGCAAGATTTGGGCTGTGGCTACGAGAGTAGAAACCGATTCCATGGGCGCGATAGAGGTAGCGTCCGATCGCTACTGGGGCGCGCAGACCGAACGGTCGCTACATCACTTCAACATCGGCGACGACCGAATGCCGCGCGAGATGATTCGCGCGCTCGGCATTCTCAAGAAAGCCGCCGCCCTCGTAAACAAAGATCTCGGCAAACTCCCATCAGACAAGGCGAAATTGATCGTGCAGGCGTGCGACGAAGTGATCGAAGGCAAGCTCGACGATCATTTCCCTCTGCGTGTGTGGCAAACCGGAAGCGGCACGCAGACGAACATGAACGCCAATGAAGTCATCTCGAACCGCGCAATCGAGATCGCAGGCGGCGAGCTTGGCAGCAAGAAGCCGATTCATCCGAACGACGACGTCAACATGTCGCAGTCGTCAAACGACACGTTTCCGACTGCGATGTACATTGCCGCGGCGGAGCAGTTGAACAAACTCATTCCGCGCGTTCGCGAACTTCAGGACGCAATCCAGGGCAAGGCGAAAGAGTTTGCGGGCGTGGTGAAGATCGGGAGGACGCATCTTCAGGATGCGACGCCGTTGACTGTCGATCAGGAGATGGGTGGTTGGGCAAATCTGATCGAGCGCGACATCGATCGCATGAAAGCCGCGCTGCCGGGTTTACTCGACCTCGCAATCGGCGGCACGGCTGTCGGAACGGGATTGAATTCACATCCTGAGTTTGGCGAACGAGCCGCGAAGAAGATCGCGGAATTGACCAATTTGCCGTTCAAATCGCAACCGAACAAGTTCGCAGCGCTATCGGCGCACGACGAGCTTGTGTTTGCGAGTGGCGCGCTGAAGACGCTGGCTGCGTCGCTGATGAAGATCGCTAACGACATACGCTGGCTGGCGTCGGGACCGCGCTGTGGCTTGGGTGAGTTGAGTCTGCCTGAAAACGAGCCGGGTTCGTCGATCATGCCGGGTAAAGTCAACCCCACGCAGAGCGAAGCGTTGACGATGGTCGCGGTGCAGGTCTTTGCAAACGACCTCGCGACCAGTTTTGGTGGATCGCAGGGGAATTTTGAGTTGAACGTATTCAAACCCGTGATGATTCACAACTTTCTGCACTCGGTGAGGCTGCTCTATGATTCTATTCACAGCTTCGTCGAGTTTTGTGTATCTGGAATTGAGATCAATCGGGAACAGATCGACCAGTATTTACGAAACTCCCTGATGCTGGTTACCGCCCTGAACCCTCACATCGGTTATGACAAAGCCGCCCAGGTTGCGAAGAACGCACACAAGAAGAAAATCAGTTTACGCGAATCAGCAATTGAGCTCGGTTTTCTGACAGGTGAACAGTTCGATCAGTGGGTGATCGCGCACGAGATGACGCATCCCTGACGGCCAGATTCGGCGTGCCTGACAAAAACGACAAAGTAAAAGAGAACGTCTGCGGTTCATATTACGTGGATTCGTCGTGCATCGACTGCGACGTCTGCCGCGACACCGCGCCGGATAACTTCATGCGGTCGGATGAGAACAGCTACTCGTTTGTTTACAAGCAACCGGAGACTGAGGATGAGAATGCGCTTTGTCAGGAGGCGATGAGCTGTTGTCCGGTTGAGGCGATTGGGAACGACGGGTAGTTAGACAGGATTTCAGGATTTAGAACAGGATTTACAAGATTCAATCATGAAAATCCGGTCTTAAATCCTGGTAATCCTGTGAAACGATCTCTACTTTAACTAGCCCCTCTTCAACTCTCACCCGATACGTTCGAATCCTGTCCGGCACGGTAAGGCATTCCCCGCTCCGTACATCAAACTGCCATCCGTGCAGTCCACACTCAATCACATGCCCGCATAACGCGCCTTCCGTGAGCCGTGCGCCGCGGTGTGGACAGAAATTCTCGGTGGCATAGTATTCGCCATTCACGTTGTATACAGCTAGCTCGCTGCCATCGGGTAGCTCAACACTGATGCAGGCGCCTGGCCGCAGATCTTCGATTCCGCCCACAACTAAAGTTTCTGTGGGGTGGAGGGCGGCGCTCCGTCGTTAGTATCAGTATCGAATGATTGCATGGGATGGATGGTAACAAAACACGTTTTGCAGAACCAGAATCACAAGTTGCCGGCAAGGTTTACTCACTCGCGCGTTCCTATCACAATAGGACCAGAAGAGGAGAGACTATGAAGCAACTAACACTATTGACAGGCCTTTTGGCCGTAATTCTCGGGGCTGCAACCGTGCTGCACGCAAAAGAGATCACCGTACGCGGAAAACTACAAAAAACCGTCGAAGCCGGCGGCTGGCTCATTGTCGGCGACACGAAATATCTGATTCTGAACTCCAAACAGTACGAGAAGAATGCGTGGTTCAAGGAGTCGACGAGCGTTGAAGCCATCGGCGAAACCAAAGACGTGATGACGACCTTCATGGAGGGCACGCCGTTCGAGGCGAAATCGATTACGCCGCTCCGTGAAGGAGACGCACAAGGTGTAGCAACTCCCGGACGTGAAGGGCGTGGCACGCGCGTCATGGTCAGTGGCGATTCGATCATTAAAGCACAACCTGACACAGCGATCCTGACGATCGCCGTCGTGACGCAGGGCAGACGCGCGATTGACGCACAACAGGAAAACGCTACAAAAACCGACGCCGTCGTCCGTGCAGTGAAAGCAGCAGCCGGAGCGGGCGCGGAAGTCAAAACAAGTGGCTACAGTCTTCAGCCGCAGCGCGTCTACAAGGAAAATCAACCACCGACGATCATCGGCTACGAAGCGCGCAACAGCGTAACAGTCACAATGGGCGATCTGACGAAAGTCGGAACCGTGATCGACGCCGCAGGACAAGCCGGCGCAAATGACGTCGCGGGAATCAACTTCACGTTGCGACAGGACCGCCAGGCACGCGATCGCGCGCTGAGCGAAGCGACTCGCGTAGCGATGAGTAAAGCGCAAGTGATCGCGCAGGCGCTCGGCGGTCGCGTGACGCGCATAGTCGAGGTTCAGGAAGAAGGATTTCAACTACGACCACCTCAACCGCTCTATCGCATGGGCGTTATGACGGAGCAAGCAGCAGCCGTGACCACGCCAATCGAGGTCGGTACACTCGAAATAACGTCTCGAGTGCAATTGATCGCGGAGGTGGATCAAATTTAATGACCCCCAAGCCCCCACGGTTTTCATGATCCTGGTAAGGAGGGAAGCAATGGCCAGATATAGAGAAGACCTGGACGACAGGGACTACAATCCCCGGGAAGACCGGTTCAGACGTGAGAACTTCGGTTCTTACGACGAACCATACAGAGGTCGACGTGAGACTGAACGCCGGCCCGACTACAACCGTGGCACATTCGGCGAGCGCGCCGAATACGACTACGACGAACCGCGATACGGCGGCGACTATCGTCAACGTGAACGTGGCAACGACGAAGGCCGTCGCAGCTCGCTCTACGACATCCGCGGCGATCTTTCTGGCGGCCGGGACCGCGAATATTACGCTCCCGAACGCTCGCGTTTGCGTTGCCGCGACATCATGACGCGCGATCTCGTGGTAGCCACGCGCGCCACGACACTCGTGGAAGTCGGCCGGATGATGAAGCAGGAAGACACGGGCGTGATTCCCGTGGTCGAGTATGACACTCCGGTTGGTAATGGCAGAGAAGGAGAACCAATAAAATATGAGGGCCGCAATTATGCGCGCGGCAGACTAACTGGCTTAATTACTGACCGCGATATAGTCATACGCGCTGTTGCCGACAACAAGGATTGTGCCAGCACTCGTGCCGAAGACATCATGTCGGTCGACATTCACACTGCGCATCCGAACGATCGCGTCGTCGACGTCATTCGGAAGATGGGAGACAAACAGGTACGCCGCATTCCGGTTGTGAATGAGAATAATTACCTGGTTGGAATGATCTCCATGGCCGATATCGCAGTCGAGACACGAAACGATCGCGAACTCGCAGATGCTATTGAAGATATCTCGAAGGGTTCGTCGTTCTGGAACAGGGTTTTCGGTTAAGACTTTGCCGCGGGTTTATACAGATAGCACGGATTGAATCCGTGCTATCGGTGTAGATCTGCGGCTTATTTTCCCTTATTCTGTTGCGATGCGAAACACGAATCGTGATTTCTCGCTGATCCATAGCGGCCGGCGAGTGGTACCGTCTGGCAGGCTGTGGAATCCAGCCGCCGATGTTTACCGGGTGTCTGACGGCTGGGTCGTGAAGGTCGATCTCGCGGGTGTTTGTACTGACGAGTTGGAGATCGAATTGCACAATTCGATCCTGACAATTCGCGGGTGCCGGCGCGACACGCACTATCGTGAGGGTTTCGTCTACCATCAGATGGAGATCACCTACAGTCGCTTCGAGAAATCAATACAGTTTCCAGTCCCCGTTGAAGGCGCATCTATACGACGCGATTACAGGGACGGATTCTTAATCGTCGACGTGCGTCGCGAACAGGAATAATCGAATGCCGGAATCTTCTGAAAATGTAACGCCAACTGCCACCCCTCCTCCGGCCGAAGAAACAGCAACCCCGCAGAATGAAGGTTTGAGATTTTCCACTCAATCGACCGGGCAGCAGTTTGAGGTCGCAGTTCTCGCTCTGCAAAACCTCACGATTTTTCCCGAGACTGTTATTCCTTTGGGTATCGGAAGGCCGCGCTCGCTGGCCGCGGTGGAAGCTGCTCTGGCGACGCCGGAAAAACTGCTGGGATGTATTACCGTCCGTCCCGAAAGTTCAGACGACACTGACGCGAAACCCGCTGATCTCTACGAAGTCGGAACGCTGGTAATGATCAAGCGGATGGAGCGCTCGGAGAATGGAATGCGCATCATCGCGCAGGGCACCGAGCGCATTCGCGTGATCGAGTGGAAACAGGAAGACCCGTTCCTGCGCGCTATCGTCGAGATCCTGCCTGAGCCGCGCATCGTCGATACCGACCAGGTCGAGGCTGCTAAACGCAACCTTCAACAAATGATTCAGGAAGCAATGTCGCTTTTGCCAAACATTCCTCCTGAAGTGCGGATTGCGGTGCTCGGATCCGCCGATGCCGTTCGCTTGTGTTACTTCCTGGCGTCGGTTCTCAACCTCGGCGTCGAGGAAGAGCAGAAGATGCTGGAAGCGAATACGGCCGACGAACTGGTGCGCCTGGCCCACGCCGCACTCGCTCGCGAACTTGAAATCCTGCAACTGCGGTCGAAGATCGCGTCAGAAGCCCAGACCGAAATGGACAAGGCGCAGCGCGACTACGTCCTGCGACAGCAGATGCGCGCGATCCAGAAGGAACTGGGCGAAGACGAGACTGGCGAAGCCGCTGAAGCTGAGTTACTGCGAGAACGGCTCGAGAAAGCTGAACTTCCGCAGGAAGTGCGCGACGAAGCCGAGCGTGAGTTGAAACGCCTGCAACGACTGCCGCCCGCCGCGCCTGACTATCACGTGATTCGCACGTACCTCGAGTTTATTCTCGAACTGCCGTGGCTGAAGTCGTCTGAAGACAAGCTGGAGCTCGCCGAGGCGCGGCGCATTCTTGACGAAGATCACTACGGTCTCGAAGACGTAAAAGAACGTATTCTCGAGTTTCTGGCGGTCATAAAACTGCGGCCAGACACTAAGAGTCCGATACTGCTGTTTGTGGGACCGCCGGGAGTCGGCAAGACGTCGCTCGGACGGTCAATCGCACGCTCCCTGGGCCGGCAGTTTGAGCGAATGTCGCTGGGCGGCGTGCGCGACGAAGCTGAGTTGCGCGGTCATCGCCGCACGTACATCGGCGCAATGCCGGGCCGCATCGTCCAGTCGGTTCGGCGTGCGGGAGTGAACAATCCCGTGTTGATGCTGGATGAAATCGACAAACTCGGAAACGACTACCGCGGCGATCCCGCTGCGGCGCTGCTTGAGATCCTCGATCCACAACAGAACAACTCTTTCCGCGATCATTATCTCGATCTGCCGTTCGATCTATCAAAGGTCTTTTTCATTGCGACGGCGAATCAGCTCGGTCCGATTCCCGCGCCACTGCGCGACCGTATGGAGATCATCGCGCTGGCAGGTTATAGCGATCGTGAAAAACTCGAGATTGCTAAACGTTACCTGATACCACGACAGACCACCGAAAACGGACTCAACAGCGCGCAACTCAAGATCGACGACGACACGATCGAGTTGCTCGCGGCGCGCTACACGCGTGAAGCCGGTGTGCGCCAGATGGAAAGAAACATCGGCAGCATCGCTCGCAAGGTGGCGCTGAAGATCGCGCAGGGCGAGGCGGAGTCGGTCACCGTCACTGCGGCGGATGTACGTGAGTATCTCGGGCCACCGCGATTCTATCCCGAGCAGGCGCGTAAGGAGTTGCCCGCAGGTGTAGCCACGGGCATGGCCTGGACGGAGATGGGCGGCGAGGTTTTGTTTATCGAAGCGACGCTGCTGCCGGGCGGGAGAGGTTTGACGATTACGGGTCAGCTCGGCGAGGTGATGCAGGAATCGGCGCGCGCGGCGCAGTCGTACCTGTGGTCACATGCGGCGGAGTTCGGGATTGATCCTGAATTCTTCAAAAATTATGGAGTTCACCTGCACGTACCGGCAGGAGCGATTCCGAAGGATGGACCAAGTGCCGGCGTGACGATTACTTCGGCACTCGCGTCGCTGTACACGGGACGTCGCGTCAGACCAGACACGGCGATGACGGGTGAGATCACGCTTTCAGGCCTTGTGTTTCCGATCGGAGGCGTCAAAGAGAAGGTGCTGGCGGCGCATCGAGCGGGTATAAAACGCATCATCCTGCCGAGCCGGAATGAGGCCGACACCGACGATATTCCCGAGGACGTCAAACACGATCTTCAGATCGTGTTTGTGTCGGGCATTGGCGAAGTGCTCGACGCTGCACTGGAAGTGCTGGTTGCAAACCCACCACCGATAATTCACGACGGCGCACGAGGCGGGCGCCAACCCGAGCCCGAGCCAATATCCGTCAAAGGCTGAGTCCGTCAAAGGCTGAGTCCACAAAAGGCACAAACAAAAACACAAAAGGCACGAACATAACTCGTTCGTGCCTTTTTGTGTGTTTGTGGTTAGTGCCTTATGGCAGTGCTTCGACGTTGAAGAAGAACTTGAACGAGCCAGTCGCCTGGACGCCCAGCAGGAATTGCACGCTGACGCTCGCGTTCGGAGCCAACGGCGTTCCGAGAATGATGGTCATGCTGCTGTTGTTCCCTCCACCCAAAGGCTGGTTCGGTGGCGTCTCCACCGTTGTACCCAGGACGGTCACATTGCAAGGCTTGGTAGCAAAACCCGCTGCCGTACATGTGGCCGGATCGTTCACACTCACCGTAATGTTACCGGAGTCAATTGCCCTCAGGTCCGCAGTGCTGCCCGTCACTGGAGCGGTACTGATATCCACAACACGGATGCGCAACCGCGTAACCGGCGCACCAGTGTTGTTCTGGAAGCGCCGTCTAATCGACAGCGTTCCCTGCGAACCGTTGGTCACCGGCGTAGTGTCACGCTCGCGGTTTGGCGAACCCGCTGCTCCCTTAGTGCTATCGAGCAGCAGCGCCAACACCGACAGATTGAACCGCGGACTACCCAGGTTCTGTGGACCAGGTGCTCCGAGGTGCTGTCCCGCGGGTGTCAGGGCCACGCTCGTATCGGCGAAGATGAAGTCATCGAAGTTGCTGTTCGAATCCTTCGTCATACCGCCGGTCGGACATGGACCAAAGTTCGACGGAACACCCTTCTTACCGCACTCATCGCGGAAGTAGGTGTATTCAAGAACACTTCCGACGGTTGGCGTCAATGTATTTCCTTCACGGAACAGGTCACAGACGCCACCGACGTTCGGTCCGAATCCAACCGCATCCAGCCGATTAGCAGTGGAGATACTGCCGACGGACGTGGTGGTGAATAGCGCGACGTTCCTGTCGTTCTCGATATCCGCCACCGACACATCGCCTGCGGCATTTCCGGTGCCACCGTAGTTCGCCAGACTGTAAGTAGGACCAGTGAACAGGAAGTGTCCACGTCCCGGAATCGTGGTGCCGCCCGGGATTATTCCGACGAGAACTGGCGCGTCACCGCATGTCGCTCCCATCTTGAACAATCCATAACCCGGGCCGGCCGGTACGATGTGTGGCGAATCGCTGTTGTTGTAAATCTCAACAAAGTCGTCACCGGAACCGGCCGGTCCACTGGTTCGGATTTCGCTGATCAGCAGTGCGCCCGGCTGATTCGTGATCAGTATCGTTCCGATGGCCGTGCCATCAGCGATGGTGGCATTCGTCGGGCTCGAGAGCACAACCTGGAACTGCTCGGGGGCCTCGTTCTTCTTGTTATCGGCCAAGACTGGAACAGCGATCGTCTTGAACTGTTCGCCTGTTGCGAAGCTGAGAGTTCCTGACTGAGCGGTGTAGTCCTGACCCGCGACCGCACAGGTAATGCACGATCCTGGCAGGTCCTGCGTCGCGAAGCTCACCGATGCGCCACCAGCAGGAGCCGGCGCACTCAACGTGACCGTGAAGATCATGTTGACTGAACCAGACGCAGGTTCGGCGACCTGCGCATCCTGGATGCTGATGTTCGTTGCAACCTGGATGTTCAGAACGTCGGTATCGGATTTAGCTCCGCCCGTACCGCTGTTGCCTTGGTCGTTCGACACGATGGTCAACGTGGCAGCACCGTTAAAGCCCGCGGTCGGCGTAAAGGTCATGCCGTTCAGCGCGGCATTGATATTAGTGATGGTGCCAGTAAACGTCATCGTTGCGTCGGCCGTTCCATCATTCACTGTAAACGCCAGGCCAGTCGTGCCGCTGAGTGTCAGCGTCCCGTTGGTGGCGGTGAGCGTTACCTGAATGTCATTTGTTCCGGCATCCGCATCCGTAATCGAAATCTGGTTGCCGTTGCCACTCGAGAATGTCAGCGGCGTGTTTTGGTTCGTACCCTGCGGACCCGGCACATTGTTCACCGGCGCGTCGTTCACCGCAGTGATGTTGATAATGCGCGTGTCCGAATCAGTGGCAGTGCCATCATCGACAGTGAACGTAATCGTTCGCGACGCTGTCGGGTCGTCGCTGCTGTTCTGATACTTCACCGTACGCAGCGCCGTCTGGAAGTTCGCGACTGAAGAGGGACCGGTCAGTGTCAGCACGCCGGTACCGCTGTTGTAGCTGCCAGTGATTCCATTCTGGTTCGTGAATGTCAGCGTATCCTGAGCAGCCACGTGGCCGGAAGTAATCGCGACTGTTGCTCCTACCAGGTTCAGGCTATCAACGTCGGTTACCGTCAGACCCGGATCGATTGCCGTCGCAGCGTCGTTCTCTGTATAGGAGAGAGCGGCTACTGTTGTAGTCACAACCGGAGCATCGTTCGCGGCGTTGACCGTGATGTTAACCGTGTCTGTATCAGTCTTGGCGCCACCGCTGCCCGTGTTGCCCTGATCGTCTGAGATGATCTGGAGCGTGGCCAAGCCGTTGAAGTCTGCCGTCGGGTTGAACGACAGGTTGGTCATAGCGGCATTCACCGCTGTCAACGTACCTGTGAACACCATCGTGGCATCGTCTGTGCCGTCACCCGTGGTGAACCCTAGACCTCCCGTTCCACTGAGCGTCACAGTACCGTTTGTTGCCGTCAACGTAATCTTGACCGGGTTTGAACCGGCATCGACATCGGCGACCGAAATCGAAAATACCTTCGCCGTGTCTTCGTTCGTAGTTTGTGGTGCAGGCACCGTGTTCAGCGGCCCATCGTTCACCGCAGAGATAGCGATGCCACGCGTTGCCGAGCCGGCGAGGCTGATGCCGTCACTTGCAGTGAAGGTGATCGTTCGCGATGCCGTCGGGTCGTCGCTGCTGTTCGTGTAAGTCACTGAGCGCAATGCAGTCTGGTAGTTAGTAACGGAACTCGTGCCGCTCAGTGTCAGGACACCAGTGCCGCTGTTGTAAATACCAGTGATTCCATTCTGGGTCGCGAAGCCCAGCGTGTCCTGAGCACTCGCGAAGCCAGCCGTAATCGAAACACTCGCGCCGGTGAGATCCGTGTTGTCACTGTCAGTGACCGTCAGACCCGGATCGATCGCAACGGCTCCAGCATTCTCTGTGTAAGCGAGATTGCCGGCTGTGGTGGTCACCACCGGAGAAGCGTTGGGTGGGAACACGGTAATTGTGAACGACTGCGCGCCAGACGTGTTCGAATTTGGCGGCGAGTTGCTGCCGTTGTCACTCAAAGTCACGCTGAAGCTAGCGGTACCAGAGGTGCCGTTAGTAGCCGTGTAAGTCAGTGCGCCAGTAGTTGAGTTGATCGCCGGTGCCGTCGAGAACGTTAGCGTGCCTGTTGATCCTGTTGCGCTAACGTTGAAGGTCAATGTCTGACCACTCTCACCGGGTCCCTGAGAAATATTAGTCGCGAAGTTACTGACACTCTGCGGTCCCGCATCTTGAGCCGAAGCTGGCGGATTAGCAGCGATCGTGAACGACGGCGGATCGTTAATCGGATTCACGGTGAGCGTCACTGTGGCGATGTTGCTGTCGGAGGTTCCGTCGTTCGCTTTGTAAGTGAACGAGTCGCCACCAAAGAAGTTGCTGTTCGGCGTGTAGCTGAACGAGCCGTCAGCGTTCAGCATGAACGACGACGCGTTTGCCGGTCCGACGACCAGTACTGCCGTCAACGAACCCGCCGGCGTATCGACGTCCGTGTCGTTGGCGAGCACACCCAGGGCGGCGTTGACCACCAGAGGCGTGTCTTCGTCAGTCGCGTACGCATCGTTGTTGGCCACAGGGGCATCGTTCGCTGCGTCGACTGTCAGATCAAATGTATCCGTCGCGGTGCGACCGTTGGTCGCCGTTACGGTGACGGTGATCGTGGTCGAACCGTTCTCGTTCGAGGCCGGGGTGATGTGCAACGTGCGCGATCCACCCGAGCCGGTAAAGTTCATGTTTGCATTCGGGACCAGCGTCGTGTTCGAAGACGTCGCGGTAACTGTAGCGATCAGCGATCCGGTGTCGTCACCGAGATTGAAGGTGACGTCTTTCTGAGTGTCTTCGTTTGTCGACTGGTTGGGAATGTCCTCGATCGATGGGTGTAACTCAAACGCGCCGATGTCGACGGTTTGAATCGTGTCTGGATCGAACGAGTCAGCGTTACGTGGGAAGCCGGTGCCGCGTTGATCGAACGGCAGAGGCTCAGCCGTAATCGTGTCGCCGTCGAGGTCAAACGTATCCTGCGGCAGATTTGCGTTGCTGCCTCTCTCAATTGCGGTGCTCGCCTGCAACAACGCGTGTGTTTGCGTGGTGCCGCCGTTATCACCGAGCGTTCCGAGACCAGCATCGGCCACGCCAACCTGGTTGTTGTTGCCGCCATCGGTCAGACCGCCGGCGCCGCCGGTTCCGATCAGGTTGAACGAGCTGGAGGCATTGACGGTGCCGCTGATGTCGTCAGCAGCGTCCGTCACACCATCTTCGTTGAAGTTGCCCGCGACGATGGTGTTGTGCAGCGTCGTAGTGCCACTAACGTTATTGATACCACCACCCGTACCGATGCTATTGGCATCGTTATCTGCGCGGTTGTTGGTGATTGTGCTGTTGATGCTCGTCACCGTGCCGCCGAGGTTGGCGACACCGCCACCGTTACCAGCGGCGTTGTTGCCGCTAATCGTGGTGTTGATGAGCGTCAAAGTACCAGTCGCGGAGTTGCTGATGCCGCCGCCGTCGATGTCGGTGTTATTGCCACTCAACGTGGAATTGACAATCGTCAACGTGCCATCGTTCAGAATACCGCCACCGCTGGTGGAGCCCTTGCCGCCACTGATTGTGAGTCCAATGATGCTCGCAGTCTTGCCGGAGTTTACATTGAACACACGAACGAGGTTGCCGCCACTGACAGTGATGCTCTCACCGCTGTTGTTCTTGATGGTCGTGTTCTTATCAACCACCAAAGGCGTGAGAGCCGTGATCGTGTGCGGGCCTGCGCCTGTAATGTCGAACGTGATTGTCGTGCCGCTGCACACCTGCGAGAGAGCGTCACGAAGCGAGCCGGCGCCACTGTCTGCCGTGGTCGTCACGATCGGATTTGCAGAACACGGAATAACCTGTTGGTTCACGACGTTGCTCTGTGACGGATCGAAGTTCCCATCACCTGAGTAATCAGCACGAATCTGGTGCGTGACCGCAGCCAAAGACGAAGTCTGACATTGAGCTTGACCTCCGCTCAGCGGCACGTTGTCGCAGATCACAGTGTTGCCATGGTCCACGTCGATGAAGTCGACCGTACCAGTCGGATCCGCGGTGCCCTGCGCCGGAGTCTCACTAACCGTGGCCGTGAACGTCACCTGATCGCCGAAGTTCGACGGGTTCAGGTTCGAAACAAGGTTCGTTGATGTATTGAAGAGATCGACCAGCGTTACCGTCTTCTGCGTGCCGGCGACTTCCGGATCGTCCGTAAAGACGTCCCCGAAGTTCGAGCCAGAAACCTTGCCCTGGTTTTCGACACGTGGCGGGCCAAGCAGAGTCAGGTTCGGTGCATTGTTTACCGTGACCTGGAATTTGATCGTCACAGTGCCGCCTGCGGGCAACGTACCGATGTTGGCGGTGACAGTTTCACCTGACATCGGCGCTGCCATCGCGGGAGCAGCGTGATTCATGGCTGCGTTTTGGGTCTTCACTGCCCGACGCGCTGGCGCTGCGTGATGCGACAGCACCTTGGCTGGTTGCTGAACATTTTCAGACACAGCCTTTTCCGCTTCAGATGGAGCAGTGATTTCCGCCGCATGGGCCGTCGGCGCGATCATTGAACTAAACGCGCCTGCGAAGCTCGCAACCGCGGTGACGGTGCGCTGCCAGAACGACGGCGCATTCACTGAAGCCGATTGCGTCGCGGGAGTGCTTGCGACGTCAGAGCCGGCCTTGCTGGTGTTGGCTGCAAATACGTCGCCCTTTTGGTTCTGGAAGTTTTGCGTAACTACGGCCGGCGCTGTGGGGACTGTCGGTTGCGCGCACTGTGACCCAGCCGGGTTCGTGTTGATATAACCACCGCCACCGGCCGCCACGTTATTGGATACTCCAACGTCATTGGGGTTCCCATGGCCTGCCGTGTTGGGCCGGCCCAGGACGTATGTTCTGACCGCAGCGTTGTCGCTGTTCGCGCCAGTGTAGCCAGGGAGTCGTACTGTAGCCAAAAACCGCTCGCGGACACGATAGTCGACGCCGCCCCCCGCCAGATTGCCCGTCGAGTTGTTATTCAGTAAATCGACACAGGCCTGATTGGTATTGCCAGTCGTCGTAGCGATATTGAGTTGGATGCCGTGGTCGGGTACCGCCGTGGGCGGGTTGTTGTTCGGGCTGTCCACGGTGTTACCGGTGACAGTTACGTTCAGCGGACCATTGCCAAGTCCGCTTGCGGTCGAATCGCCGGCCTGAAGGTTTATGCCCTGGTTGCTCCACTGGTGAACCTGGTTGTTAAGCACCGAGGCGGTCAGCGTACCCTTCGAGTGGTTCTCCACGCGGATGCCGCTTGACTGCGACGCGCCAGAGCCGGCATTAGCCGCTACGCCAATTGTGTTGCCCGATACGCGACCCTGCCAGTTCCCGTTTCCTGAGCCTTCATTGATGTTGATGGCGCCACCCTGGATGGTGCCGCTCATCGTGTTGTTCGAAATGTCGAAGCGCATGACTTCGGTTGAGTCCGTAACGCCGCCGACGATATCACCACCGGAAATCGTGATGCCCTGGCCCAGCGCATTGATACCACCACCTCCACTCAACGTGTTACCGGTGAAGATGATCGTGAGTTGTGACTGGCCATCAGCGGCGGTCTGAATATGGTCGCCGTTAGTCGCTGCGAAAGTTGAACCCGTTACGACGGCTTTAAGATTGCCAGAGTTGTGGGTGACGATTTGGATGTTGTCGTTACCGTTGGTTCCGGTGTTGGTGTCACGGATGGTGGAGTTCTGGATCGTCAGCTCTCCTGCTGTGTTGGTGTTGTTCGTCACCCGAATGTTGTCGCCCCAGCCGCCGCGAATGTCGCTCGCCGTAATCAGGTTTGAGTTTGACCCGGCAGCGGTACCAAAGAGGTTGTCGAAGATAACGCTACCCTCAGAGGCGGCTGCACTATTTCCATTAGTGCCGTTGACGACGCACGTGTCCATGACGAAGCCGGTGACGCTGAAACCTCGCACGGCAAAGTTGGTATTGGTGTCGAGACGCATGCGCGTTAGCACAACGTCGTCAGCAGTGTCGAGGCGAACAGCAGTGCCGCCGGTCGCACCATCTGCGCCGGTAGTGTTGGTGATACGACCACCCGTGCAGGTAGGCGTAGCAGAGGTACACGTGCCGCCGGTGCCGAGAACGCGGAAGCCGCCGGGGCTGCCGCCCGAGTTCGTGTTTTGAAGAAAGATGCCATTGCCGGCGGTCGCACCGCCAGTGGTGTTGACGGTAGTCAACTGGATGTTGAGCGGATTGCGGGCTGTAGTCGTCGCGCCTCTGATCTCAACAGCGGTATCGTTGGTCGTGGTAATCGTGCCTGATGGAATGGTTATCAGGCCGGCACTGGTCGCGCCATCGTTGTCGGTCACGAACAGGCCGCGCTCGCCGGAATCCGGCGTAACAGTCAGCGCGCCGAACGTCATCGCGCCTGAGTTGTTGGTCAGGATGATACCGGTGCCGATGTCGTCCGCGTTGGCGTTACCCGTGCCGTTAACGGTGGTCCCACCGAAAGTGACTGACGCGCCGGTGCTGGTCACTGAGATACCGGTGCCGGTTGTATTCTGGATACTGGTGGTGCCGAAGCTCACGGCCCCGGACGGGGAGCTGGCAACTGAGATACCGGTGCCCGTCGTGGTACCAACCGTCGTGATGCCGAAATTGGCGGTGGTCATCGTCGAGTTGTTCACCGAGATACCGATGCCCGCGGAACCGCTGATGTTGGTTGCAAGGGTTGCATCATTTACTACGAAGCTGCCGGAGACGTCCGTCAGGTTGACGCCATCTCCCGAGCTGGTAGTCGAATCAACATTATTGAGCACCATCGCAAGCGGGGTACGGCCTGCGGGTCCATCAATAAAGATGGCAGCGTTGCCAGTGGCAGCGACGTCGCCCGAGGTCGTAGTGATCGTTCCCGTGTTGTTCTGCGCATCGAGACCGCGGAACGAAGAGTCGGGAGTGAGATCGAAATCCGCGAACGAGATGTTGCCGCTATTCGACGACAGATTCACAGCGGCACCCGCTGAGCTGTTCACGGTCGTGTTTCCGAAGCTAGCCGCAACGGCCGAGCTGGCCATTGAAAGACCAATGCCCAGGCTGTTTTGAAGGTTCGTGGTGCCGGACTGGAACGTACCGCTGCCGCCGCTGAAGGTTATACCGTTCGTACCATTGTTCGACGAGACGCTCGTGAACACCAACCCGAGGATGGTATTCGTCAGCGTGGCCGCCGGT
>Ga0207671_10003069_pt1 | contig 17067 bp, 13 predicted proteins | sample KBSC24metaG_FD_184352 | JGI IMG/M metagenome (GOLD analysis project Ga0207671, IMG submission 184352) | Corn rhizosphere microbial communities from Kellogg Biological Station, Michigan, USA - KBS C2-4 metaG (SPAdes) (version 2) | ecosystem: Host-associated > Plants > Roots > Rhizosphere > Soil... | reverse complement strand
GGCATGCACGCGATACGGCGTCGGAATGCGGCGCTTCTGCAGGTACTTCGCCGCCTCGACGTTCGCCGCGATCATGCACTCCTCGATCAGCTTGTGCGCATCGTTGCGCTCGTACGCGCCGAGCTGGACGACCTCGCCCGACGGCGCCAGGCGGAAGTCGACCTCGCGGCTTTCGAAGTCTATGGCGCCGCGCTTCTGCCGCGCCTTCGCGAGCAGTTTGTACAGCTGGTGCAGATGCTTCAGTTGCGGCATCACGTCGGCGTATTCGCGGCGCGCGTCGGCATCCTTCTCGCCGAGCGCCTGCCACACGCGCGTGTAGGTCAGGCGCGCATGCGAGCGCATCACCGCCGGGTAGAACTTCGAGCGCGTCACCTCGCCGTCGCGGTCGACCTGCATGTCGCACACCATGCACAGCCGCTCGACGCGCGGATTCAGCGAGCAGATGCCGTTCGACAAGGTCTCCGGCAGCATCGGCACGACGAAGCCGGGGAAGTACACCGACGTCGCGCGGTTGTAGGCCTCTTCGTCGAGCGCGCTGCCGGGCTGCACGTAGTGCGAGACGTCGGCGATCGCGACGAGCAGGCGGAAGCCGTTCTCGGTCGGCTCGGCGTAGACGGCGTCGTCGAAATCGCGAGCGTCCTCGCCGTCGATCGTGACCAGCGGCGTCGCGCGCAGATCGACGCGGCCCTTGATTTCGGCCGGCTGCACGCTCGGCTCGACCTCGGCCGCATCGCGCAGCGCCGCCGCCGGCCATTCGTTCGGCAGGTCGTGGCTGGCGATCGCCATCTCCACGACCAGCGACGGCGTCAGGCGCTCGCCGAGCACGGCCAGCACCTTGCCCATCGGGCCGCGCTGGGCGGTCGGCTGGTCGGTGATCTCGACGACGACGATCTGGCCCGAACGGGCGCCCTGGTCCATGCCGGGCTTGATCAGCACGTCCTGGTGCAGGCGGCGATCGTCGGGCGTGACGAGGACGAGGCCGTTCTCCTGCACGACGCGGCCAACCAGGCGCGGCGAGCGCCGTTCCAGCACTTCGACGATCGCGCCCTGGCGGCGGCCGCGGCGGTCGACGCCGACGACGCTGGCCAGGACGCGATCGCCGTGCAGCACCTTGCGCATCTCGGCCGGCGACAGGTAGAGATCCTCGCCGCCTTCCTCCGGGCGCAGGAAGCCGTAGCCCTCGGCATTGGCGATGACGCCGCCGCGGATCAGATCGAGCTTGCTGGCGACGCCATAGCCGCCGCGGCGGTTCTGGATCAGCTGGCCGTCGCGCAGCATCGCCGCGAGGCGTCGCGTCAGCGCTTCGAAATCGTGCGGGGCGGTCAGGCGCAGCGTATGCGCGATCGCCTCGACGGTCATCAGCTCGCCGTGCTCCACGAGCAGCGCGGCGATCGCCTCGCGGCTCGCGATCGGGCGCTCGTAGCGGCCCGCTTCGCGTTCGGCGTAGGGGTCCTTGATCGGCGGCGGCTTCACGCCTTTCTTGCCCGGCAGCGGCGGCAGCCGTTCCGGCATGAACTTGGGCAGGCCGGCGCGTTTGCCGGGCCCGCGTGCATTGCGCTCGGCGCCTGCGCGCGAGCTGGTGGTCTTTCTTCTTTTCAACGGTATTCCTTATGAGTGGCCGGCAGGGTCGCCGAGCCGGCGCGGGTTTGCAAGCACGATGGCGAGCACGACTCGTTGACAGCTCCGATGGGGGCCAGTATCTTTCGCGCCCCCGGTCGGCCCTGCCGCCGGGTGTGCCCAGGTGGCGGAATTGGTAGACGCACTAGCTTCAGGTGCTAGCGGGGCGACCCGTGGAGGTTCGAGTCCTCTCCTGGGCACCATTTGATTTAGTAAAATCAGCGACTTAGAGTGAATACGGCCGGTTTGGGGCCGATTCCGAAGCGCTACGAAAATGACGGCTTGATCGGCGAAACCGATCAAGCCGTTTTTCGTTTTGGGGCAACCGCGCCGCCACTAGCCCCCGCCGGTGAACCGTGTCGTGCGACATGCAGGCGCTGACTGGCGAGCCGATGCGAACGATACGCCGGTCGTCGGCCACCGCACGAAGCACTCATCGCGTCAAGTTGTAGAGAATTCGCCGTCGGAGCATATTGAAACGACAGACCGCTCGCGTAACATTTTGTAGTAATTGGCGAGCAAATTTCCTACATACGCGCCGCCAAGAATCAGCGAAAGTCCCGTCGTCCTCGCAATGTTGAAGAGGGCAAGTGCCCCATGCACTTGAAATCGACGGGTCGTCACGACACAAAAGCCCTCGATAGAGAAGTCAAGTGTATTGGGAATATTCTATCCCGAACAAATTACTCTGGGAAGTAATCAAATGGATAAAATTACAACCAGAATTGCAGCAATTTCTGCATTCACGCTGCTCTTCAGCGGGCAGGCACTAGCAACTCTTCCAACCCTTGCTTGGTGCAACGGCTGCACCGATTCGCAAAAGAAAAACAAGGCTGCAGAATATCCCATCGGTACGACGGTATATGTTGGAGACGTCACCAACCGGAGTCAGAAAGGTTTCTTCATCGACCAAGGCTGGACGGAAACACAACCTACCCAGCCGTATGCAAAGCCGACTCCATTTACGCCGGCTCCACCGCAGTCTGATGTAATCAGCGCGATGATGGAATTCTACAATATAACTCCAGCGGGATGGTCAAAAGCGATAGACTACAACTATCCGGTTTCAAATATAAATGTCTACAAAGTAGTGAACCCGGGACCGAATCAGAATAATCTGACGGACTGGGTCGGCAGACAACCGTATACTCAATCGTTGGAAGTAAGAGCGGGAATTCTGGCAATAGGAAGCACATTCACGCCGGCTAAAAGTAGTGAGTTGCCAAAGACAACGTTCGAGATTGAATTTACCGACGGAAGTACAATTACGGTGGAAGCCGATTATTCTGGAAGGACGCCAAGGTACAAGGTCAAATTGAATACCGGAAGGGATTCACACAACAACGACGTCTTGTCAACTCCAGATGGAATGGGGCACGGGCACGAGTTCGATTTTTCCGGCCCGGGCAATCCAAGCGATTACGCAAACTGGCTGTATCAGATGGGAACCTTCTTGCATTATGACGTGCCCGTGTCGCCGGGGTCCTTTTGGGCCTGCACCAACTCGCCGGCGGGATTGCACTGCGTCCATCCGTATTAGGCGATTGGGCTAACGCATCTATAACACAGCGTGGCTCGCCAATATAATTTGACGGGCCACGTTAGTCATCGAGTTTCGGCGCTCACGTAAACAGCGACGGATCAGTCAGCAAGATGTCTCCGGTCGACCGTGCGAGCCCTATCGTCGACTGGATTGTCGTCGCGTTGCATTTGCAGCCGCTGCTGCCAAGGCGTCGGTCTCAGTCCGGCAATACCGGAATCCATGCGCCACGCGCCCACGCGACGCCACCAGCAGCATCGCCAGTCCGCAAACGTCAATTCGCATATTCGGATTGCCATCCGACGAGATCAACGACAGCGCTTCCTCGTTGGCCAATTTCGCCAGTCACAAGGCTTCCCAGAGCAGCAGCACTTCGGCGCCAAGCCCTGCGCGAGTCGGCGCGCTGATCTCGGCGGTCCTCAGCGAGGTCGCCGCAGCGAACCTCCACGCGCCCTCCTCCACGCTATAATCGTTCCTTTGATGCACGCGGCGGGAGAAGCGGGGAAACCCGCTGCCGAAGGCGCAACGCCCGTAATCGCTCAGGCCCCAGACCGTCGCGTGCACACACTCTGGAGAGACCGGCTGCCGTGATCGGCACCACCGGCGCCGAAGGGGCACGAGGCGCGCAGCATGGCGCGCGCTTCCAAACTCTCAGGCAAAAGGACAGAGGGGCGCCCCACGTGCGGCTTCGCGCGTGCTGCTCGTTCGAGTCTGCCCGACTCGAGCATTTCCGGACGCCTCTGCCATGACTTCAGCTTCCCAGACACGCACGCCTTCCTCGCCGTCGCTGCGCGACCTCGAGCACCATTCCTCCTTCGTCGAGCGCCACATCGGCCCGAACGACGCCGAGATCGCGCATATGCTGCGCGTGGTCGGCCACGCCTCGCTCGATGCGATGACCGACGCGATCGTCCCCGCGCGCATCAAGTCGCCGGCGCCGCTCGCGCTGCCGGCGGCGATCACCGAAGTCGAAGCGATCGCCAAGATCCGCGCGATCGCCGACAAGAACGACGTCTTCAAGAGCTTCATCGGCCAGGGCTACTACGGCACCCACACGCCGAACGTCGTCCTGCGCAACATCCTCGAGAACCCGGCCTGGTACACCGCCTACACGCCCTACCAGGCGGAGATCTCGCAAGGCCGCATGGAAGCCCTGATCAACTTCCAGACGATGGTGGCCGACCTCACCGGCATGGAGATCGCCAACGCCTCCCTGCTCGACGAAGCGACCGCGGCCGCCGAGGCGATGACGCTGGCGAAGCGTTCGGCGAAGTCGAAGTCGAACGTGTTCTTCGTTTCCAAGGGCCTGCATCCGCAGACGCTCGAAGTGCTGCACACGCGTGCCGACGGCCTCGGCATCGAGCTGCATGTCGGCGACGACGCCGATGCCGCGAGCGTCGACAGCTACGGCGTGCTGCTGCAGTACCCGGACACTTTCGGCGCCGTGCGCGACTACCGCGCGATCGCCGAGGCGACGCATGCGCGCGGCGGCCTCGTCGCCGTGGCGACCGACCTGCTCGCCTTGACCCTGATCGCCGCGCCGGGCGAATGGGGCGCCGACATCGTCGTCGGCAACAGCCAGCGCTTCGGCGTGCCGTTCGGCTTCGGCGGCCCGCATGCCGGTTTCATGGCCTGCCGCGACGCGTACAAGCGTTCGATGCCGGGACGCCTGATCGGCGTGTCGATCGACGCCGAAGGCAAGCCGGCGTATCGCCTGACCTTGCAGACGCGCGAGCAGCACATCCGCCGCGAGAAGGCGACCAGCAACATCTGCACGGCGCAGGTGCTGCTCGCGGTGATGGCGAGCATGTATGCGGTGTACCACGGCCCCGACGGCCTCGTGCGCATCGCGCGCCGCACGCATCGCCTCGCGGCGATCCTCGCCGCGGCACTGCGCCAGGTCGGCGTGCAGGTCGCCGACGGCTTCTTCGACACCTTGCACGTCACAGGTGTCGACGCGGCCGAGATCCACGGCTACGCCAGCCGTTCGCGCCTGAACCTGCGCAAGATCGACGCCACGAGCGTGGGCATCAGCCTCGACGAGACGACCACGCGGGCGGACGTCGCCGCGATCGCGAACCTGTTCGGCGCGAATGTCCAGGACATCGACGCGCTCGACGTTCAGACCGCCGACGCGCTGCCCGCCGGCCTCGTGCGCAAGAGCGCGTTCCTGCAGCACCCGGTGTTCAACACGCATCACAGCGAGCACGAGCTGCTGCGCTACATGCGCGCGCTCGCCGACAAGGACCTGGCGATGGATCGCACGATGATCCCGCTCGGTTCGTGCACGATGAAGCTCAACGCGACGGCCGAGATGATCCCGGTCACCTGGCCCGAATTCGGCAACATCCATCCGCTGGCGCCGCACGGCCAGACGCACGGCTACCGCCAGCTGATCGACGAGCTCGAAGCGATGCTGGTCGAGTGCACCGGCTACGACGCGGTCAGCCTGCAGCCGAACTCCGGCGCGCAGGGCGAGTATGCCGGCCTGCTCGCGATCCGCGCATGGCACCGCTCGCGCGGCGAAGGCCATCGCGACGTCTGCCTGATTCCCGAGTCCGCGCACGGCACCAATCCGGCCTCCGCGCAGATGTGCGGCATGACGGTCGTGGTGACCAAGTGCGACGCGAACGGCAACGTCGACGTCGCCGACATGCGCGCCAAGGCCGAGAAGTACTCCGACCGCCTCGCCGCGCTGATGATCACCTACCCGTCCACGCACGGCGTGTTCGAGGAAGACATCGTCGAGATTTGCGACATCGTGCACGCGCAAGGCGGCCAGGTTTACACCGACGGCGCCAACATGAACGCGCTCGTCGGCGTCGCCAAGCCCGGCAAGTGGGGCTCGGATGTCTCCCACCTCAACCTGCACAAGACGTTCTGCATCCCGCACGGCGGCGGCGGCCCCGGCGTCGGGCCGTGCGCCGTGAAGTCGCACCTTGCTCCGTTCCTCCCGAAGACGCTCACGGTGCCGCTCGCCGAAGGACACGCCAAGGACACTCAGCCACACGAAGTCGGCATGGTCTCGGCCGCCAGCTACGGCTCGGCCAGCATCCTGCCGATCAGCTGGATGTACGTCACGCTGATGGGCACCGAGGGCCTGCGCAAGGCGACCCAGGTCGCGCTGCTCAACGCGAACTACATCGCCAAGCGCCTCAGCTCCCACTACGAGACGCTCTACACCGGCCGCAACGGCCTGGTCGCGCACGAATGCATCCTCGACCTGCGCCCGCTCAAGGACAGCACCGGCATCAGTGCGGAAGACGTCGCCAAGCGCCTCATCGACTTCGGCTTCCACGCGCCGACGTTGAGCTTCCCGGTCGCCGGCACGCTGATGGTGGAACCGACCGAGAGCGAATCGCAGCACGAGCTGGACCGCTTCATCGACGCGATGATCCAGATCCGCGACGAAATCCGCGCGATCGAAGACGGCCGCCTCGACCGCGAGGACAACCCGCTCAAGCACGCTCCGCACACCGCCACGCAAGTGGCCGCGAGCGAATGGACGCACGCTTACCCGCGCGAACTCGCCGCGTTCCCGCTGGCGAGCCTGAAGCTGCAGAAGTACTGGTCTCCGGTCGCGCGCGTCGACAACATCTACGGCGACAAGAACGTGTTCTGCAGCTGCGTGCCGATCTCGGATTTCGCCGGCGAGATCGAGGCGTTCAGCGAGCCGAACGTGGCGTAGGCTGCAGGCACGATCTTCGCGTTCGCGCATTCAAAAAACCCCGCACTCGCGGGGTTTTTTTCGGTGCGGCCATCGGGTCGGCTATGGACACCGGACGGCCGATGCTTCATCGGCGCTTGCCCAACAACTCCGACCGGCCAACGACTTTTCGCTCGGCCTCGACGGGCGCCGGATCGGAAAATCCGCAGAACGCCTCGCCGAGCGACGCCTCGCCGAGCGCGTAGACGCGCTTGCCGCGCAGGCCCGCCAGTCCCTCCTGCCATGCCAGCAACATGCGCTTGCCGATGTCGACGAACCCCGGATGCTCCACCATGGCTCGACGAACATCGGGCGCCACGTCGATGACGGCGTCGGCAATTCTCTCGACGATCTCGTTCTGCTCGCGCAGATTCAGTCCGAACGTCGCCGTGACGAAATTCGGCAGGCTCTTGCCCGGGTCCCAGGTTTTCTTGCCCATGAACGAAATGCCGGGCGGATTGTTGCGATACTCCGGATAAGCCGCGGTCGTGATGACGTCGTAGGCGGGCGCGAGGTGGACATCGTCGAGCGACGCGTAGCGCAGCGCGACGTTCTTGGCGTGGCAATCCGCGTTGCGCAGCGCGTAGTTCAGCAGCAGCAGCGTCGCCATCTCGCGGAACACCTGTGCCCGACTGACCGTCGGCACGTGGTCGCGCACGGCCTTGGCGATGCGTTCCCAGGTCGTTTCGTACTTGGCGGCGGGGCGCAGGCCCAGCAGCACGCAGAAATCTTCCATGCCCCAGTGACGAGCGCCGTTCTCGTCGGTGTCGAAACGAGTCACCACCAGCGCCTGGCCGTCGCGCGAGACGTCCGTTTTCGCTGCCGGCATCACGCGGGCGGCAACCTGCATGCACAGATGCTCGTTCAAGGAGACGAACGGCAACAGGCGCGAAGACCCCTTGATGATGTGGCGATGCGTAAGCAAGGTGACTTTCTTGTGCCCACGCGACGCGATCGTTTCGACTTCACCGTCGAGGAATTTCGGCACGATGCCGGATACGCCGCTGGCGGCGTGCTGCCGCACGAGCTCGGCGAAAGCTTCTTCGGAGTTGTCGCCTTGCAGCAGCGCAGCGACATCGACAGGCTTCGGCGGCTCATCGAGCCTCGCACTGGCCGGCGCCACCTGGATGCGGCCGATCATGTTGCGCCCGATCACCGACAGCAGCGCGAGCGGACTGGCGCCGACATGCGGACCGAACTGCTCCTGCAACACTTGCAGCAGATAGCCTTCCGGCAGGTTCATCTGAAAGATCGGCGGGAGCACGTCGTCCCATGCATACGACTTTGGCCGCACGTGCATCGTGAGGGACACGAAATCCGCTGGCGCGGTCTGCGCGAGGTACGTCATCGAACTCTTGAAATCGCCGATCGCTTCGAGCGTGGCGACTTCACGTCCGAGCACGTAGACCGACAGCGTCATGCGCCGCCGCGCTCGCGGCGAAGTTCGTCGAGCGATCCGGCCGTGCCGGTCTCGACGAAATCGAGTTCCATGCCGAGGACCGCCAGCACCGCGAGCAGCTTGCGCGAACCGAACTCCGAAGCGTTTCCGCGTTCGAGCCGCGACAGGGCTTCCTGAGAAACGCCGGCCTGTTGGGCGACCTGTCCTTGCTTCAGACCGAGCGCGCGTCGACGCGTAGCGAGCGCATCACCAAGTTCCGCGAGTGTCTGCATTTTGATATATACGTCAAAATAATAGCGATTTCATCTACTATTTGACAAATACATCAAAAAATCAAGTGGCAGGCCGCCAGCTACCTCAGCCGACGCTACGCAAACGGATCCCGCAACACGATGTTCGCATCGCGGTCCGGACCCGTGCTGACGATCGCCAGCGGGCAGCCGGCGAGTTCTTCCAACGCGCGCAGATAGGCGCGCGCTGCGGCCGGCAGCTGCTCCCACTCGGTGATGCCGTGGGTGTTCTCGCTCCAGCCCGGAAATTCGAGGTAGACCGGTTCGCATTCGTCCCAGCCTTGCGCATCGAGCGGCGCGTACTCGGTCTCCTTGCCGCGGTAGCGGTAGGCGATGCAGAGCTTCAGCTTCTCCATGCCGTCGAGGATGTCGAGCTTGGTGATGCACAGTCCGCTGATGCCGTTGATCGCGACGGCACGCTTCAGCGCGACCAGGTCGATCCAGCCGCAGCGGCGCGGCCGACCGGTGGTCGCACCGAATTCCTGGCCGCGTTTGCGGATGCCTTCGCCGATTTCGTCGTCGAGTTCGGTCGGGAACGGGCCACCGCCGACACGTGTCGCATAAGCCTTGGCGATGCCGAGCACGTAGTCGATCGCATCGGCGCCGACGCCGGTGCCAGCGAGCGCGCCGCCGATCGTCGTGTTGCTCGACGTGACGTATGGATAGGTGCCGTGGTCGATGTCGAGCAGCGCGCCCTGCGCGCCTTCGAACAGCACGCGCTTGCCCTGCTTGCGCAGGTCGTGGAGGATGCCGGCGACGTCGGACTTCATCGGCTCGACGTATTCGCCGAACGCGATCGCTTCGTCCAGCGTCTGCTGGAAATCGATCGCGCTGCCGCCCAGGTACTTCGTCAGCACGAAGTTGTGATAGTCGAGTGCGCTGCGCAAGAGTTCGGCGAGCTGCTCGGGATAGTGCAGGTCGGCGACGCGGATGCCGCGGCGCGCGACCTTGTCTTCGTAGGCCGGGCCGATGCCGCGCCCGGTCGTGCCGATCGCCTTGCCGCCGGCCGCCTTCTCGCGCGCCTGATCGAGCGCGATGTGGTACGGCATGATCAGCGGCGTGGCCGGGCTGATCTTGAGTCGCGAGCGCACCTCGATGCCGTTGGCTTCGAGCTCTTCGATCTCCTTGCGCAGCGCCGCCGGGCTCAGGACCACGCCGTTGCCGATCAGGCACAGCGCGTCGTCGCGCAGGATGCCGGACGGGATCAGGTGCAGCACGGTCTTCTTGCCGCCGATCACCAGCGTGTGGCCGGCATTGTGGCCGCCCTGGAAACGCACGACCGCACCGATGTCCTGCGTCAGCAGGTCGACGATCTTGCCTTTGCCTTCGTCGCCCCACTGCGCGCCGAGAATGACTACTGACTTGCCCATGATGTTCTCGCTTCGATTCGATGCCCCACCGTGGGGCGACGTCGGTGACTAGCTTCGCGATCCTCTCTCAGCAAGTCACCCGGCCTCCGGCATCCTGCCTCCGGCGCTCGCCGGAACGGAATGCCCGGCGGCATTCCGCTGAAGCCCGGCTCGCCCCCACTGCGCGCCGAGAATGACTACTGACTTGCCCATGATGTTCTCGCTTCGATTCGCCGCCCCACGGCGGAGCAGCGTCGGTGATCGGTTTCGCGATCTTCCTCGGAAGACGGCGCGAACCGCACGCATCGCCTGCGCGCGGAAAATGACGATTGTACCGGGACTTGGAAGTCGAGCGGATGACGTCGCGTGCGGCTTTTGGCATGGCAGTGCGAATCCGACCCGCCATTCGCCGTCGATGCTCCAACCGCCCGTCGGCCCGGCCCGATGCTACGGACCTTTCGATGCCGGTCCTTGGGAGGAACTGTCGACCTTTCCGTCCCATTTGCGCTGCACGGCGAGGCGATCGTATTGCGGCAGGATGGCCGTCGCGATCGGCACGTCCGTGAGTGCCGGGAACGTTTCCCGGAACATGGCGAGGTCCGTCGCGGAGGCATCGTCGATCTTCACCTCCCAGGTTCCACCCGACATGCCGGTCGCCGCCTGGTCGATCAGCGGGATCAACGGGCCGGCACGGAATTCGCCGTCCTTGCGTTCGCGCAGCTCAGCCGAGACGTGTCCGACATAGACCACCGAATGCGCGGGCACGGTCAGATCCAGGAACAGCGGAACGAAGAAGATCCCGTTGAAGGGAAACGCGCTGGCCAGCCCCGAGACTTGGGTCAGCTCGTACTGGCCGGGCTCCAGCGCCATGCGCAGCGCGTACTGGTGATGTTCCGGGATGGCGGCCAATTCGCCCGGCTCGAGCGTGCGGAATCTGTACACGGTTTCCGGCGACGATGCGTGCGCCTTCCAGAACACGGTCATGGGCCGCGGAACGTAGCGGCTGTCGTCGTTGCGGGACACATCCAGCGTCATCAAAACGATCGACTTGCTGCTGACGTCGATCGATTTCGACGTCTTGTCGAACGCCATCGGGGTGATCGTCACGCAACCCGACAACAACAACAAGGCCGCCGCACAAGCCCATCGAATGTACATACCCCCTCCCGAAACCAGACCCATGAAATCCGGCCGTCCCCGATCGCCGGCTCGCGCGCCCGGCGGGCCCGAGCCAGCGGCTCACCCCTTCAATGCACGATCTTGAGGGCGATCAGTCCGGCCACAACCATGACCCCACCGATCATGCGCAGTGTCCGCGGATCGATTTGCTGCATCTGCTCGGCCATGCGCTTCCAGGCGCCCGGCGCGGCGAAGAGGAACAAGCCCTCGAGCACCAGTACCAGGCACAGCGCCGCCGCCAATTCGCTGATCACCGGCGACTCGGGGCGGTCTACTTGCTTTCCTGCAGGTAGCGCAGGAATTCCGATTTCGAGTCGAGCACCAGGGTGCCGTTCGGACTGGCAAGGGCGTCGCGATAGGCTTCCAGGCTGCGGTAGAACGCATAGAAGTCCGCATCGCGGCCGTAGGCGCCGGCATAGGTCTGCGAAGCCGCGGCATCGCCTTCGCCGCGCGTCTTCTCGGCGTCGCGATATGCCTCGGCGTTGATGACCTGTACCTGGCGGTCGGCGTCGGCCTTGATCGTCTTGGAGATCTCCTGGCCTTCGGCGCGCAGCTGGTTGGCGACTTTCTTGCGCTCCGAACGCATGCGTTCGTAGACCGAGCCGATCACGCTGCCGTCTTCCGGCAGGTCGATGCGCTTGATGCGCAGGTCGATCACCTCGACGCCGAGCCCCTGCGTTGCACGGTTAGCCTCGGTGACCAGGTGCTGCGTCAGGTCGGCGCGGCCGCCCGCGACGAGTTCCTGCAGCGTGCGCGAATTGACCGCGGTACGCAGGCCGTCCTTGACGATCGGGCCGATGCGCATCTGGGCGATGCTCTCGTCGCCGCCGACCGAGACGTAGAACTTGGCCGCGTCGGCAATGCGCCACTTCAGGAAGAAGTCGATGTTGACGTCCTTCTTCTCCGACGTGAGATAGCGTTCCGGCGCCGAATCGAGCGTCAGCACGCGCTTGTCGAAGCGCTGCACCTGCTGGATCAGCGGAACCTTGAAATGCAGCCCCGGCTTGAAGTCGGTGCGCACGATGCGGCCGAACTGCAGCAGGATCGCCGTCTGGCCTTCGCTGACGACGAATGCGGAGTTGGCGGCGACGAACAGCGCGATCAGCGCGATGAGCGCGGCGGAGAAACGCATCAGCGGGCTCCCTTGGTCGATTCGCTGCCGACGACCGTCGTCGTCGTGCCGGGCACCGGTGCGGCGCGGCCATCGGCCGGCAGCGACAGGATGTTCTTGCCGGACGACAGATCGATCACCTTCGGCGTGCGCGCGATGACGTCCTGCATCGTCTCCAGGTACAGGCGCTTGCGCGTCACTTCCGGCGCGGCCTTGTACTGTGCCTCGACCAGGTTGAAGCGTTGCGCATCGCCTTCGGCGCGCGCGATGCGCTCGCTCTTGTAGCCTTCCGCCTCGGCACGCGTGCTGGCCGCGTCGCCGCGCGCCTCCGGCACGACCTGGCTGGCATAGGCTTTGGCTTCCTCTTCGGCGCGCTGCTTGTCCTGCAGCGCGCGGCTGGCGTCGTCGAACGCGTCCTTGACTTCCTGCGGCGGACGCACGTTCTGGAAGTTGAGTTCGGTCAAGGTCAAGCCGGTCTTGTACTGCTCGAGCGTCGACTGCAGCAGTTGCTTCGCCTTGACCATCAGCTCGGCGCGCTGCCCCGACAGCACCGTGTCCATGTCGCTGTCGCCGATCACCGAGCGCACCGCGCTTTCGGCGGCCTGGCCGAGCGTGGCGTCCGGATCGCGCACGCCGAACAGGAACAGCTGCGGATCGGTGATCTGATACTGCACGTTGAAGTCGACCAGGACGATGTTCTCGTCCTTGGTCAGCATGCGCACCTGGTCGTTGGTCTGCAGCGTGCGGCCGATGTTGACGGTGATCACCGATTCGATCGGACGCGGGAACTTGAAGTTGATGCCGGGCGTCATCAGCCGCGAGAACTGGCCGAAGCGCAGCACGATGCCGGTGTCGCTGGCGTTGATGCGCTGCACGCTGTCGATCGCGCACCAGGCGATGACGATACCGATCGCGGCGATGCCGATGCCGCCCCCGCCGCCGCCGAACAGGCGGTTGAAGAAGTCGCGCGCGCGCTTGATCCAGGCGTCCAGGTCCGGCGAAGGACCGTTGCCGCCACCACCGCCGTTGTCACGCCAGGGGTCGCGCTGCTTGCCGCCGCCGGGTTCGTTCCATGCCATCGTTGCTACCTCGCTGCCGGCAACCGTCGCAGAACGCCTCGGGTACCCGTTGAAAAGTGCGGCCATGAACGACCGCTTGTGGACTCGCCTCTACCAGCGACCGCACAAGAACTCGAGATGCGGCCCTGGGGAGCGATCAGGGACGATCGCACAAGTCACGCCGGGGTTGCCGCAGGATTGTAGGTAGCGCCATCGGTCGCGGCAAGCAAGCCGAGATTCGCGCGCAGCCACTCGCCATCGCCGCCGGGCAGCCCGAACAGCGGTTCGACCAGCGTGCGCGGCGCGTCGATGCGGATGCGCCAGCCCTGTTCGTGCGCCTGCTCGTCGGCGACCAGGCCCTGCGCATGCAGGCGCGCGCGCAGGCGGCCGGCCGACGAGGGCAGCAGCAGCTCGGCGTTCACGCGCTGGGTGCCCAGGCGCTGCTCGATCGCCTGCTTGAGGCCGTCGATGCCGGCGCCGCTCAGCGCCGAAACCCAGGCGCGCGGCTGCGTACCCCCTTCGAGCTGGTCGAGGCGCGGCTCGGCACCGCGATGAAACGCGTTCTGCGGCGCCGCCTGCGCGGCTTCGCCGTCGGCCGCTTCGCCGCCGCGCGTGCCCATCAGATCGATCTTGTTGTAGACCAGCACCTGCGGAAGATCCTCGGCGCCGATCTCGGCGAGCACGGTCTCGACGTCGGCGATGCGCTCGTCGCGTTCGGGATCGGAGGCGTCGACGATGTGCAGCAGCAGATCGGCGTCGCGCGCCTCGGCCAGCGTCGAGCGGAACGCGGCAACCAGATCGTGCGGCAGGTCGCGAATGAATCCGACGGTGTCGGCGAGTAGGATCGGGCCGCAGTCGAGGCCGTCGAGGCGGCGCAGGGTCGGATCCAGCGTCGCGAACAGCTGATCGGCCGCATACACCGCCGAGCCGGTCAGCGCATTGAACAAGGTCGACTTGCCGGCGTTCGTGTAGCCGACGAGGGCGACCACCGGCAGCGCATTGCGCTGGCGCGAGCGGCGCGCCGTCGCGTGCTGCGTTTCGACCTTCTCCATGCGCTTCTGCAGCTGCTTGACGCGATCGGCGAGCAGGCGCCGATCGAGTTCGAGCTGGGTTTCGCCGGGACCGCGCAGGCCGATCGCACCGCCGCGCTGGCGCTCCAGGTGGGTCCAGCCGCGCACGAGGCGGGTCGACATGTGCTTGAGCTGCGCCAGCTCGACCTGCAGCTTGCCCTCGTGCGAGCGTGCGCGCTGCGCGAAGATGTCGAGGATCAGGCCGGTGCGATCGACCACGCGGCACTCGGTCAGCTTTTCGAGGTTGCGCTCCTGCACCGGGCTCAGCGCGTGGTTGACCAGGATCAGGTCGGCATCCAGGGCCTGCCGGTGCTCGCGCAGCTCCTCGGCCTTGCCAGTACCGACGTAGTAGCGCGGATTCGGACGCTCGACCCGCGCGTTCAGGCTGCCGACGACGCTGGCGCCGGCGGAGCGCGCTAGTTCGGCGAATTCCTCCAGCGCCAACGGGTCATGCTGGCCCGGCGCCTGCGGTTGCAGCAGCAGCGCGCGCTCGCCTTTTTTAGATCGCTCGAACAGTGGGATTCACCTGTGCAACGGAACACACTGGATGGCGGCCGCCGGGCGCGACTTCAAGGCCGGCGCGCATGCCCCGGGCGCACGGCGCCCCGCTGCGGCCGCACCCACGCCTGGATCGCCGAGCGACCCGCCCCTTTCGAGGCGGCCGCATTGGCAAGGCGCATTCGGTCAGGCGTGGCCTTCCTCGGCCACTTCCCCGGTCCCGCCACCCACATGCGCGCCTTCCGGGCCGCCGACACGCACGTTGCGCGAGGGCACGACCGTCGAGATCGCATGCTTGTAGACCATCTGGCTGACCGTATTGCGCAGCAGCACGACGAACTGGTCGAACGACTCGACCGTCCCCTGCAGCTTGATGCCGTTGACCAGATAGATCGACACCGGCACGCGCTCGCGTCGCAACGCATTCAAAAACGGATCCTGCAACGACTGCCCCTTGGACATGGTCTTGTTCTCCAACTCCCGAGATTCCCGAACCGGCAAAAATTCGCGCGGCGCATCAGACCCACTCTTCGCGCCCGCTCCGATTCAACCAGTATTCAGCTTTCCGAGCCATCTTAACGATTTGTTCCGGCGAAGAAAATGGCTTGGCGCACATTACTCAGGCGCATGAGCCCGTTTGCCGAGGAAATCGGCCACCGCTGAGAGCGCAACGTCGGCCAATGTGCGCCGATCGGGGTCGAACCAGCGCGCATCGAGCTCGCTGCGCAGCCATGTCGTCTGGCGTTTGGCCAATTGCCGCGTCGCAAAAACCGCCTGCTGGCGGAAGGCGGCGGCAGTGATCTCTCCATCGAGGAAGGCCAATGCCTGCCGATAGCCGACCGCACGCATCGCCGGCAGGTCCGCCGGCAATGCCGCGTCGGCATGCAGCCGGCGCGCCTCGTCGAGAAACCCCGCCGCCAGCATCGCGTCGAAGCGCTCGGCGATGCGCGCGTGCAACGGCGCCCGGTCGCCCGGCACCAGCGCCAGCTTGAGCACCCGCCACGGCAGGCGATCGCGCACCGCACCGAGCTGCTCGCTGAGCGGCCGGCCGGTCAGGGTGATGACCTCGAGCGCGCGTTGGATGCGCTGCGTGTCGGCCGGCCCGATCCGCGCGGAGGCCACCGGATCGGCTGCGGCCAGACGCGCATGCATCGCGGCCCAGCCCGTGCGCGCGGCCTCCGCGGCGAGTAGCGCGCGCACCTCCGGGTCGCCCTCCGGCAACGCCGACAGCCCCTGTTCGAGCGCGCGGAAATACAGGCCAGTGCCGCCGACCAGTAGCGGCACCGCGCCCGTCGCACCGATCTCGCGCATCGCGACCACGGCGTCGGTGCGGAATTCGGCCGCCGAATACGGCTGCGCCGGATCGCGGATGTCGATCAACCGGTGTGGATGCCGCGCCAGCGTGGCGGCATCAGGCTTCGCCGTGCCGATATCGAGTCCGCGATAGACCAGCGCCGAGTCGACGCTGATCAGTTGCAAAGGAAACCTTTCGGCCAACAGGCACGCGAGCGCGGTCTTGCCGGTCGCGGTCGGGCCCATCAGGAAGATCGCCGGCGGGCGCTGGTCGGTAAACGGCATTGGACGATTGTATGTCGGCCCAGCGAGCTGGAAGCCGCGAGTATCCCTACCTGGAGCGCGCTTCTGTCGGCTCCTGCCTCCCCCTCGCGCCGCCGGAGGGCGGCGGCTGTGGCGCGAAGAGATCCATCCCTGGGGCATCTTCCGGTCGGCTCCTGCCTCCCCCTCGCGCCGCCGGAGGGCGGCGGCTGTGGCGCGAAGAGATCCATCCCTGGAGCATCTTCCGGTCGGCTCCTGCCTCCCCCTCGCGCCGCCGGAGGGCGGCGGCTGTGGCGCGAAGAGATCCATCCCTGGAGCGTCTTCCGGTCGGCTCCTGCCTCCCCCTCGCGCCGCCGGAGGGCGGCGCTCGACCTATAATCGCGCCCCTCGCGAATCCCCGCCCGCAGGAACAACACGATGTCGCAAGCGATGATGAAGGCCCTGGTCAAGCGCGAAGCCGCGCGCGGAATCTGGATGGAAGAAGTGCCGGTGCCGGAGATCGGCCCGAACGACGTGCTGGTCAAGCTCGAGAAGACAGCGATCTGCGGCACCGACCTGCACATCTACAAATGGGACGAGTGGTCGCAGCGCACGATCAAGCCGGGCCTCGTGATCGGCCACGAGTTCGTCGGCCGCATCGTCGACATCGGCGCCGGCGTGCGCGGCTACGAACTCGGCCAGCGCGTGTCGGCCGAA
>Ga0207671_10003062_pt1 | contig 17112 bp, 12 predicted proteins | sample KBSC24metaG_FD_184352 | JGI IMG/M metagenome (GOLD analysis project Ga0207671, IMG submission 184352) | Corn rhizosphere microbial communities from Kellogg Biological Station, Michigan, USA - KBS C2-4 metaG (SPAdes) (version 2) | ecosystem: Host-associated > Plants > Roots > Rhizosphere > Soil... | reverse complement strand
CACTGTGGGCTACCACGGTTACACACTCGTACAAGTGCTGAATATTTCAGGGACGGGACGCTCGAAAGAACGCCTGATGTGGCCCGCCTTTTTGCTTTGCTTTCTCTGACGGCGTGTAATAGATTGTGCCGTGTTCTTCCTGATTCCCACTGCATACGGTGGTTTAAGACTCCACAAGTCATGAATAAACAAATTAGTGGAATGGACCCGCTCATTTGTGAGGAAGGAAAACGAAGGACTAATACCGCATCCCGATTTCATCCAGATCAAGATACACATAGTTAGGTCTCTCACAGGTGGCGTCATGAAAAGGATTTACTGGAATGACATCAGCAGCCGCTTTACCGGAATTTCCTTCCCAATCGGCGGCTTCTCCTGGAACCCTCCACCCGATGAGCGAAAGATTGCTGAAGAGCTTGTCACTTACCTTGAGAACCAGGGTTTGTTCTATGCACCATTTGAATGGGAGCATCCAAAGGATTGCTACAACTCGGCAGATCGAGTTCGCGATGAAATTACGGCAACAATGCAAAAGTTGCGACGTCGTATGGCTGCCTTCCATCGCTCGGAGGCTATTCGTGTTGCATTGCGTGAGTTCCAGCGCACGCTGCGGGAGGGCGAACTGCACGAACTTGAGTCCAAGAGTAGTATGAACAATGATCAAATCGCTGCTTTCGACTCCGCACTTATTAGGTTAAGGCGGTCTGCAGGAGCACAAATCGCCTCACTCGTTGGCATTTACGGACTTAGCGTGTATTGGGAACTTGACCATTGGCTCTATCCGCCAGTTGATGACGGTGCGGCCTAACAATTTCATTCAACCCGAAGCCCGCTTCGCGGCTCGGCTCAATTCAGGCGGAGTTTCTTCTTCAGCGCTAAGGACCCTACCAAGACACTTTAGTGGAAAGATCCTGAGAGGCGGAATCACCCTCCATCATCAATCAACCGTATCGGGTTTCATGGTCGCAAGGTTGAATCGCCTTGCCTGACTAGACCGCTTCACAGGTGCTGGAAGAAACTGAGCATTTCGGTTGTTGGCGTCAAGAGGAAGTTGCGCGGAGTAGACAGCAGATCCTTTTAGGAAAACCGAGAAGCAAGGTATGAATGAAAGAGACCTGTTTCTGATCGCCGACATCTCTGGCTTTACTCCACAGATCGGCCGCCTTGTCTCGATGATGAACTATGTCCGATATACCACCCTTTCCGCGGTAGAAGGCTTAGGCGTGGACGAACTCGATTACCGGTATGACCCACAGAGCAATTCCATCGGCGCGCTCCTCTTGCACATCGCTGCGGCGGAAGTCGGCTATCAAGCAACCACTTTCTATGCTCGTGATTTGAACCCGGATGAGCGGCATGAGTGGGGCGCCGCGCTCGAGTTAGGTGAGAGGGCGAGGCAGGAGATCATAGGGCACGAGTTGGGTTATTACCTGAGCACGCTAGAGCAGGTGCGTACAACGACGCTGGCGGAACTCGGCCGGCGGGAGGACCAGTGGCTCGAAGAGCAGACGTCCTTTGGCAGCGGGCAGAGGGTGAACAATTACTTCAAGTGGTTCCACGTCTTTGGGCATGAACTCAACCACAGAGGGCAGATTCGGTGGTTGCGAAGCCCTGCGACCAGGAGGTTATGATCCGCGCATAATGAACTCACTATATACGCGATAAACAAACATTGACTTTCGTTATTAGAGGGAATAACCTCCATCCGCTCTTATCCGAAGGCTGACGTCCACGAGGCTCTGCGTCCTCGCAACCCGCTAACTCAGTCGTTTCATCTTCATTTCTACAACGTCGCCCGGTCAACTCAACCATTCGGCTCATAGTAGGAGAGTGCAGTGAACGACGGCCAAAGTCTCAGCTTAAAAGACCGAATAGTCCGGGCAGAATGCGAACCGCTCGCAACCCCAGCAACCATCAGCTGAGGACATCAATTCGCCCGGCGGGTGCCGACAATCTCAGGAGCGCTCACAATGGAGACCCTCGATCAATCCAGCGTTGATCCAAACACCGCTAAAGAGCATTTGGTTAGCGCGAAGCGGTTTCGACTCGGCATACTTCTGGTCCATGGTATCGGTACGCAACCTCCCCGTGACACGCTCGTGCGCTGGGGTGACGTGCTGCTGAAGACCATTCGTCGGGCAACGAAGAATCAGGTTATAGCAATGGTCGAGCGAGGAAGGCCCGGCGACGGATCAGGCGGTCAGCCTGCTGAAGTCGAAATGCGAATTTGCGCAGACGGCAAGGACGAACACTGGCTGCTTGCCGAATGCTGGTGGGCGGGCTCGTTTCCCGCACCGAGCTACGGGGAACTCGTGTCTTGGAGCGTTCGGGCGGTGCCTTGGTCAATCGCGATTCATATCGCGCAACGCTACTGGGATGAGAACTCACGAAAGACGGGCACTGCAAAGCTCATCGCTCTCGTAAGAGCGCTGGTTCAACTCCTCCTCGCGCTAGCACTCGCGCCTGTGTTCATTTTCCTATTGGCGCTCGCGCTGGTGCTCGGACTACTTCCCATCCCGCAATTACGCACTGTGATCCTGTCAGCCCAATCAACGCTCACCGTGACCGTTGGAGATAGCCTCGCATTCGTCGAGAGTCCCGTGCGAGCCGCTTTTATTATGACACGCATTCTTGAGGGGCTGGAACGGCTCAAGGAGACGTGCGACCACACGTTGATCGTGGCCCACTCACAGGGCGCAGCCGTGGTACTGAACGCGCTCGGAGGAATCATGGAATCTGAAGACAAAACGGATTCGGATGCCGGGCAGGAGCCGCTGCCAGCGCGTCCAGTCCCGGACACGCTGTTGACCTTCGGGTCGGGCATCAACCAACTAGCCAGCCTCAAGCGGTTATCAGCCGGTCTGCCCAAGAAGGTCGATTCTGATCCCGTCAACACACCCGGACGGATTGACGGGAGAAGAACCAGGAAGCTCGATTTTAATCCCGTCAACGTTGCGGTCGTAGCCCTGTTGGTGACAATGGTGCTGTTCGGTTGGTTGTATACGGAGGTCTACTACCAACACACTACTGTCACGAGTATTCTTCTAGCGGCGGCGGGGTTTATTGGACTCATGGTTATTGCGGGGCTGTTAATGTCGATACTCTTGAAGACGGTCACATGGCTACGCAGTAAGCAGGCTAAAAAGCAAAATGAAAAGAGAGAGGACTGGCTTATCTGGGCAACGGTTGCCGTGTTATCCATCACAATAGTATCCGCCGTCATCTACGCGCGCACTCTTGAGTTGCCAATCACCTCCGTGAGCTACTTATTTGTTGCACTCCTGTTTCTGACGGGATCTCTGAAAGCGATCCTCTCGGATGAGATGAAACAGGTTGTGACAGAGGGCGTGCGAAAACCTCCGGGACTGGCTCGCTGGATCGATCTCTATGCGTCGGCTGACCCGGTGCCTAACGGCGAGACCAGAGTTGATGATAAAGCCAAGCTGACGTCCGTGCAGATATGGAATCTGGGATCACTACTCTCTGACCATACCAGCTATTGGGATAATCTGGACGGGTTCGTATTGCGGGTGGCGAGAGAGTGCGCCCAGACCGCGAAGTGTGAATGGCAGGAACAGCTTCCGCGCGACACGCTTGATGTGGATCGGCGTGCTGCATGGCGCGTTGGCTTCCTGCGGCTGGCGTGGTGGGGCAACGCTCTGGCGTGGCTCGTTGCCTTTGTTGTGCTTCTTCGAAAAGGGTACGCGCAGAGTATGCCGTTGCTATTCGATTTGCCAACTTGGCTTCCGCCGCCGGCGCTAATAGCTGTGCGCTTCGCGTTGCTTGCTGCGGCCGTTGCAGTTGTAGCTTGGGCCACTTTCTACATTCAATGTTGGTTCTGGACTCTTTGGGGGCGCGCGGAACAGGCGAAGGTGCTGACTGGAACTCCTCCAGCGGGCAAGCCGTGGGCTCCTCTTATCGGAATGGGGTTGGTCTTTGTTATGGTCCTGTTCATGGTGAAAGAGATCGGACGTGGGGCCTCGTCGGTGGTGAGTGAACTCCGCGCCAATCCGGGTGTCGTGATGAAGTTACTAATACCGATGATCGTCGCGTCATTGATTCTCACAGCCGTAGCATGTTGGTGGAGGCCTGAGCCGCGACCTTCTGAAGCGCCCGATAATTGATGACTCGGCGGCTCTCCGCCGACTCGTAGAATTCTGCTCATGTTCACTGAGAATCGCGTTGCAAAATGCACAGTTCCTGATGGAACTTGAACGCGTCGCATACATGGCATAACAAACGATCACGGGTAGCGTGACGGCCGGCATAACAACGCATTCAACCAGATGAATCAAGTCGCATTATTGATCTTGACGCTCTCCCTGTCGCTTGCCTCTATTCTCGTTGGCGGTGAACCAAATTCTCAGAGCAAATCCGCTACCGAAGCTCCAACGCTGGAGCAAATTCTCGACAAGTACGTTGAAGCTCTCGGAGGCCGCGCGGCACTTGCGAAGGTCAACAGCCGCGCATCAAAAGGCACGTTTACGAGTATTAACCTGAAAACAAAAGGCCCTATCGAAATTTATGCAAAAGCGCCGAACAAATGGTTGATGGTCTTACTCGCTCAGGGCTACGGAAATTACAGGCGCGGCTTTAGCGGAACGGTCGCGTGGGAAAAGTATCCGGGCAGAGACAGTGCCAGCAATCTGTCCAGCTTCTCGAAACGTGACGCGGAGTTTTACCTGCCGCTCAAGTTTCGTGAGACATATCCCAACGCGATGCTCAAAGGCAGCGAGGTATTGAATGAGCATGAAACGTTTGTGATCGAAGCGCCTGCCGCAGGCAATCCGAAGAGATGGTACTTCGATAATAAAAGCGGACTACTGCTCCGCGCTGAAACAAGAAACTCGTCCGGCAAGACACTCGACTCGGTCGACTACGACAATTACAGCATGGTTGATGGCATTCAGGAACCCTTCAGCATTCGCCTGATAGACCGTGACGGAACGGATTTCAACAGCAAGCTCAGCGAAGTCAAACACAACGTCCTGATTGAAGATTTAAGTTTCGAAAAGCCGGAGAAGCAATCGCGTGATACTGCGAGCGCAAACTCGCCGCGAGCCAAACCGGAAGTTCGCCTCACTTCCGGCGATAGCACGAAGATACCTTACCTGATGGACGACAATGGCAACCAACTGCTGAAGGTGCGCGTCAACGATTCGCCGCCGTTGAATTTCACGATTGATACAGGCTCGGATGTCTTTGCAATTATTACCAATCGTCAGGCCAAGAGTTTGGGACTCACGCCGCGCGACAATTACAAGGTCGGAGTTGCCGGGAACGTCGGCGAGATCGAAGCCGCCACGATTCCCAGCGCCAATCTGACGCTGCCCGGTGTCGAAGCTCTCAACCAACGCATTGAAGTCATATTGTCCGACGACGCGACCGACAACGATGAGTCGAAGATTGACGGCGTACTCGGCCTTGAGTTTCTCAAAAAATTTATCATCGAAATTGATTACGAGGCGCAGACGCTCACTCTGTTTGCCCCTAAGAAATATCAATATAAAGGCACGGGCGAGGTAGTTCCCATTAAGATCAAGGATGGCGCGCCGCTGGTACGTTTAAAGATGACGACCACTGGCGGCAAGAGTATTGAAGACTTTTTTGAAATCGATAACGGGATGAGCGGAACGCTCGCTTTCCGAACCCCTGCGGTCAAGAAATACGGGTTGATGGAAGAGGTGCAGACTATTCAAGCGCCGCTCGATATAGAACCGGGAGGTGAATACAGAAGACGCATAGGGCGCTTGAAGAGCCTGCAACTTGGGCGTTTCGTCATAGAGAATCTGACAGTTAGTCTCTCGGAAAACGTGGAAGGCGAAGGAGGAGTAATTGGCGATGAAATCCTGCGCCGCTTCAAAGTGATCTTCGACTTCTCGCAGCGCCGCATGATCCTGGAACCCAACTTACACTTCAAAGAGCCTTACGAACACTCCAACCTTACAGTTCAATTTAGCCACAAGTGGAAGGCAGCAAGTGAACCTCACGAAGTAAGCTCTCAGACTTTGACTTTTGTCGCATAACAGGAATAATCTCCGCAGCGTGCTAGGTAGAAGGCTGGCCCTGAGCCTCTGCGTCCTCGCATACTCGCCGACATTCCAGCCTTGATCCTGCTAAAAAATGTTCTTTGCGTTCGTAGTTAGAATCAATAATTTTGAGACGTTACGAATCGATTTTACTGCGCTTTAGAGCCTGACTTCCTCCCAATTTAACATCCAGCCTAAAGTAGAGAAAATCTTCGATCAGCGGTCTCGATTCGTAAGCTAAGCAGAGGATACTATGGTTCGATTTGATAACAGACAGCCGTTTCGCATTGAGGCTGACCACATAAGAATACCCAGACGTGTATTGAGTGACATATGTAGATTCAGCGCCCAGTACGATGATTTTGAAAAGTTATCTCACACCTTCTTTCTAAATTATGTTCAAGAAAAATTACCCACGTTATTCGATCTTTCTATGAAAGTTCGCTCGCTTCTTGAAAAGGGGCACCGGTTTGTACTTCTGAACAAATTTTCGTTTTTACGAGACGAGTCTAGAATTCGGGACTTCCTTATTCTTTCATTGACATCCTGTATAGGAAGACCAACTGCGACCGATCAAGTTGAGAACAGAATAATCTGGAAAGTTACGTCGGAAACCCGTTTACCTGAAGGTCACACCAGAACCGTTACTGAGCACAATTTAGAGGCAGAACTGCACACTGACACTTCGTATAAAGATAATCCTGAAAGATACGTGGCATTCTTTGTAGTTCGACGAGCCGAGTGCGGTGGCGGGCTCTCATACATTCTAGATGGCCGAAAGTTAGTAGGGGAGCTCGCCAAGAGTAGTCCGGGCAAAGAATGCTTGAAAGCTCTTGCTTCCTATCAATATCCATTTCGTGTACCAACCTCATTCACGCGAGCTCGAAGGGAGGAAACCCCGGAGGTCATATTCGCTCCAATTATTTCTGATACTCCGCTCATCCGCTTTCGTTACGATTGCATTGTAAAAGGCTTCAATTGCTTGCCGTCATATGCTACTAAAGAAGCGTTATGGGCGGTTGATTACTTTCGGAAGGCTTTGACAAAATCCCGCAGACTTACTTTCGACCTGAATTTTGGAGAGATATTGCTCACCAACAATCATGAAATACTACACGGTCGCACGGCATTCACTGATATGAAACGTCTCTTGCTAAGAGTCCGGATGGAGTCTTTCTCTAAAGGAAGAACGAAGAAGATGACAGAGGCGGAGCTCAGTTGAACCTAAGATGTCTCGGCCCGGCAAGTCTGTACTGAGAATGCGTTAAGCGGAATGCTAATCATTCAAGATCTGTTGCTGGTAATTAGCGGTGCCATGGGTACTCTACTTCTTCGCAGTGGAGCTAAACTTGCCGTGAAGCTAGCACGCCCTTCCTAAACCTCACGGAAGTGAACTTTTCGGTGGTATGCAAGCTTCAGACATCAAGCACTTGCGTGAACTGGATTGTCCACTGTGGCGAGCAGCTATCCTTTGATAGATCAAGAGGAGGCCACCTGCGAAGGTGGCCTCAAGTTTTGGTGACGTGCATTTGTGACTATTAAGGACAGCCATTGGTATTGAAGACTGCCATTTCATCCCATACACCCATGCAGCCCTGCCAGACCCCGGCGGTAGCTGGCCCTCCAAACAAGCCTGTTGCTTGAAATTGAAAAGCTGTGATTCGGTACTTCGACTGTCTTTGTAAAGCCTTGGATTATAGAGTGCTGAACGAACACTGCTGGGCCTGCGCCCTGGAAGATTCCTTTAGTGGTGGTAGCGTTGTAAGTCAAAATCTTACTGTGTGACACTAAAGAGTGCGACACTCGTGTCTGCCTCAAGCAAAACGCCGACACCCTGAGAACTGCTGGCCGTATTGATCCTGACGTTGCGCAGTTCCAGTGTCTCACTGCCTTGCCAGTTGCCCCCTAACGCATAGATTCCATAGGCACTCGAACTCGAACCTCCAGTTACATCGATTTGGGTTTCTTGTACCTCTGTTACAGTCTGGCCTCTAGACATGCGGATACCGTAGTTTATGTTTCCCCCCCGAAACCGTTATGCGACTCCGGAGTATCGAACTCCTTACTCCCGTGGGTAACTGGTCGAACGAGATTCCAAAGCCAAAGGTTGGTCCAAAGGCACTGGGAGGGAGGAAAACAATGAACTCGCATTCCTCTATTCTTGGTGCAGATAAGATGTTTTCCATGCCAAAACGCCGAGCCAGACCTTCTGCCACAAATTTCACTCTGTAGATCCGAGGATGGACATTGTTATTGGACATAGCGGTTGAGTTCTCTGTCGCCTCGACAGTCAGCAGCCGGAGCTCTGCGTCACTGGTGCCACTGATTGTGGCATTGAAGGGATCCGTAGGAGAGGAAAGACGAATGGTCGTCACACCGATGCCAGAACCTTCAATATCTACCCAGGGACGCATCTGCAACGCAGTTCCTTGTAGCTGATAAATTCCGGGCTCGATTTTTAGTAACCAACGATTTGTAGACGAAGGTGAAGGGATGTTGGCGAGCGCATTCCGCAAGTTCGTGCCACTGGCGATCGGATCGCCAGGCACGGGCGAGACAAGCACCGTCCGAATCTGCGCCGACGCAACGGACGAACTGAAGAGGATACAAGCGAAAACGATTGTGAGCATTTTTGTCTTAGACATGATCGATCTCCTTTGTTTCTGAATTGGCCAGATTGGAATGATGTAGACGCCGCGCAATGCGTGAGAGTGCAATCGTCAACTGGCCAAAGGTTAAGTGAGTAAGTGAATTAGTTTGTCATTCGCCTGGCCTTGTGGTGAGAACCGGCATCTTTACACAAGGCGAAACATGAGAGTCGCTTCTATCGAATCACTTTTATGCCGTCGATTTACATCTGGAGCTATGATGCAGAAGTCTGGAGTGTGTTTGATTTAATAGACACTGAGATTTTCAGGTGTGAACTTTTGACGACGCTTGCCACACGATCGAGATCGACCACCGCTCATCGATGAGTGGGAGGACAAATATGGCGAGCTATCTCCCCGACCCATCTCGAAATTACCATCGATTGAGCTGCTCCTGATCACAAAACCGTTTCGTATAGTTTGCTGAAGTTCGCCGAAGAAAAGCGGACGTAATGGTGCTCAGTTGTGCTTCGATAGCGTCACCTGCGAGCCTCATTCAATCTACAATGCCCTAGCGAACAAAACGTCCGCTACGACGTACAACGAAAGCAACTAATTATCATGATCGACGAGACACTTCTAAGACGCATAACAGTGAACCCCGAGATTTTTGGTGGTAAACCCATCATTCGAGGCATGCGCATCTCTGTCGAACTTGTTCTCAGTTTACTTGCTCAAGGGGAAACTCCTGAGACCATCCTCATGGACTACCCTGATTTGGAACCTGATGACCTCAGGGCTTGTCTTGCTTATGCTCATGCGGTAATCGCTCACGATAAGCTCGACTCCGTCCATATCTCAGGCTAAATGAGATTCTTAATAGATCGGAAAAACGAAAGGGAAATCTGACTGCTGGTCTGTCTTGATGGAAACTACCAAAAAGGGCGGGAAGAGGCCGTCACCGACCTGATTACAATAACTTACAGCCGCAAAAAATAAGATGGTTCCGCACAGTGGAGAATCTTCGCAACTTGTTCAGGGTTTGGTCGCGATTTGAAATTATGTCCCAGGGTTCTCGCGCTGCTCGAACCCCGGGCTGAAATTAGCGAACGCCTTCGGCGTTAAAACGGCTAACCCTTTCGTTGACCCCGAGGACAGAAATGTTCAGTTTCTTCCAATCATTGCCAGAAGTGGTCTAAACTTCCTTTCTCAGTTATGCTTTGGGCCTTTCGAATTCTGATCCGGCCACCTCTCACTGTGATGATACGAATGAAATCGAATCTGCGGCACGCCACCAAAACGGCATGCAGGGGACTCGCCGCACAGCGCCAAGCCTTCATCGATTTGCACTGAGCTGGTGTCGTCCAACCTAGAACTGAGTAGCACACGCGCACTTAGTGGCTGCCGTCACGTACTTCTCCTCTCTTTCAGAAGTACGTCTGTTTTGCTCAAAGCAATAACGAGCGAGTTCGGGCGGTCCCGCCGGTGGAGTGTCTCGATACACTGCTTTAAAGGAGTTGTGGATGACTCCGTCCGGAGTGACTTCAACCAGAAGATAGCCATAAAGGATATCTGGTCGATATTGTTCGGCGCCCGCCGTGCCAATGATCCATCCGGGCAATCCGTGACCGCCGTGTTCGGGCGTATCGTAGATATACTCTTCGAAGTAATGTGAATGGCTGGCCATGACGTAGACCTTCTTGCCTCTGGACTGCGTTGCCGTCAGCCGGTTGTACGCTCTTTTCCCCGCGCAATAAGCAGCACAGTTCCGATCCATCGCGTGTTTTCTGGAGATGCTTTCCGGCAGCGCGGCGTGCATGCCGACGATGATTGTCTTGACGTCTGGATCGGCCTCATCTCTTTTCAAGACGAGATCCAGCCAGGTCAGCTCCGCTTCGGAGAAGCCTGGGTCCTCGGGACGTTTAGGATCCTGATCGTCGTAGATGCTGGCGTTGTCGAGATAGATAATGTCGACGCCCTTCCAAACGAAATGAAAGTAAGTGTCGCCGTCTGTGGAGGCAATTCCCTGCGTCCGGTCAGATGCCCGTTGTGTCTGGATTGTCGGTTGGGTTAGCCACTTCTTGAACTCGTTGCGAAAATCATCGCGAGTCTTGGGCTTAACCAATTCGTGGTTCCCGATCCCCAAGTAAAATGGGAGATTAATCTTCTCAAAGGGTGCGATTTGGGAATTGATGTAGTCAGGCCACGCGTCTGCAAGGTATTTGTCTTTCTTGGGGTCAGTTTCATTTTCGGCAAAGATTTTAGGAGGGCACGGGAAAGAAGGATCTTTAAACTTCATCATGTCGCAATCAAACCGGTAGAGCGCCCGCAAGTCTCCGAGGTGCCAGTAGAAATCGACCGGTTCGTTCTGCTTGTTATGGGCGATTGTTTGCGCAATCTTCGGCATGATGAGGTCGCCGCAATCGCGCGAATCACCCGAGACTGCGAAGTACCAGCTAACAGCGGGCGTCCCGGATGCATGTCGGGCTTCGGCCTGAGCAGGGCGTAACCAGATTATGGCCCAGACAGTTATCACAAAGATCAGGAACAGCGCTGCGACGTAACCCGTGAGGAGGTTCGTCCAATTCCAGCGGGCCAATGGCCCAAGTTGGTAATCGCCTTCGCTGAGCTGCGCAATGATTCTTTTTTCAGTTGAGAGATTTCTGTATAGCCACCAGGCGGCGGCAATTGTGAGCACGAGCAAGGTAACGACCAGGATAACTTTTTGCCGGGAACCGAAGTTCACAAACCCCGGTCGAGCGGAAATTGCGACCACGGCGGTGATGCTGGCGAGTAGGACGCCCGTGGCATACGCAAAGATTTTCCATTCCTTGTCGCGCCGGTATTTGAGTTCCTGGATTAGCAGTTCGCGTGCAAGTGCAGGGTCAATTTTGGTCTTGCTATCGGAAGGAGTAGGTGTCGTTTGGTCGGGCATGGGGGTCTGCTCCTGATCGGCGGCAAAGAATTGGTTCAAGTCACATTTTTTTCATCATCATCTTTTTTTGTGCATTTTGTGCCTTTTGGTGGCTTACTACAAGTTCGTCGCGCTGAAAGTGTCGCCCTGACGCATGTCGCCGGTTTCGTAGCCTCGCTTGAACCAACGCAGACGCTGCTCGGAGGTGCCGTGTGTGAATGAGTCGGGCACAACGTAGCCGGATGTGCGGCGTTGAATCGTATCGTCGCCGACGGCGCTCGCTGCTCCTAACGCTTCATCGATGTCTCCAGCTTCGAGCATGCCCTGGTTCTGCACGTAGCGCGCAAACACGCCCGCGAAGAAATCAGCCTGCAATTCAAGTCGCACCGAAAGTCGATTCGCCTCCGCTTCACTCACCCTGCGCTGCATTGCCTCGACGCGATCGGAAATACCCAGCAGCTTCTGAACGTGGTGACCGACTTCGTGCGCTACGACGTATGCCTGCGCGAAGTCTCCGGGCGCGTTGAATCGACGGCGCAGTTCTTCGTAGAACGAGAGATCGATGTAGACCTTCTCGTCACCCGGACAATAGAACGGACCAACAGCAGCGCCGGCTATTCCACAAGCAGACTGCACCTGGTCTGTAAACAGAACGAGCGTTGGTTCTCGATATTGACGACCGTTCTGGCGAAACACGTCCTTCCACACGTCTTCCGACTTCGCGAGCACTACGGAGACAAACTGTTTCATTTCGTCTTCGTTCGCATTAACAGGACGCGAGCTCTGAACTTCAGAGGGGGGATTGTTTGGTACCTGTTCGAGCAACTGCCGCGGATCTGCACCAAAGAGGAGCGCGATTATGATTATCACCAATGTTCCCAAACCACCGCCAACCGCGACCTTGGGAGTCAGACCACGTCGATCCTCGATATTCGAGCTCTGCCGTTCACCTCGCCAACGCATAGTTCGTTCCCTCCCGCCTCTTATTCACACCGGGCTTTAACCCGGTGGCGTCAGGCGTAATTCATATGCGCAGATTGTCACAGGATTATCGCTGACAGTTTGCAATTAAGGCAGCGGCAGGCGGAGCAGTTGACCTTCGTAAACGACGTAAAGTTTTTTCTGTCTTTCATCTACGAACATTGAGCATAATCTTTGGTCTTTAGAAACTGTTTGAATGAAGCAAGTTCCGCGTTCGACACCACACGCTCACGATAACGCGCCGAGTCCTCGTAATGGGTGTAAATGGCTTTGTCAGAGAAGATGCGAAGAACGCGATCGTTTGTGTCCGTAACGGATCCGATCAAGGAGATGACTTCAACTGGCCCGTTGTCTTTCAACAGTTCAGCACGGAGCTTTTCCTCCAACTCGCGCGCCGGCTTGAAATTCTCAAATACAGCCTCGGCGTTTTCACCCCAACCCGTGACGAATGCCTTATTCGGATGGTGTTGCCACAAGAGATCGCGCGCCTCTCTGCTATCCTCGAGCAGCAGGTAACGCTCCGCGGCAAGTGCCAGTAATTCGTTCTTACTGCGCAACAATGGACCAACCAGCTCCACCGGCAAACGAGTGTTTGTCAGACGCGAACATGCGAGCAAGGCGATTTGGGCAATTTGATCTTTGGAAGTGAGCACGTCCTGGGCCAGCGACGGGTTGTCGAGTAAAACCGCTCCGACTCCGGGCGCCATTCCGCTCCCTGAGACAAGAGCCTGCAATTGCGGCGTGAGATTTTGACGCATGGTGGCGCTGCGCTTCAGGGCCTGGTCGATTATGTTTGAGTCTGCCGATCCGTTGCCGATGCGGGTGATCATGTCTAACTCAACTTGTCGCCCCTGCCAGCGATGAGCGACCTCGAGTAGCGCTGTCGCGAGCGCCACGTTGTCAGACTTGAGAGTTTCAGCGCGCGTCAAAACTGCCTGGACCAACGGCTCCGGAACGACTTCCAGGTTGCCGAGGTACTCGCCGATGACGATCGGCATCGGCAATTGTTCATCGTCCGCGTTTCTGTAGCGTTCAACTTCTGCACGAGTTTCGGCGGACGTGAGTTGACTCGCGTACGCTTCAACGGCCTCGAGTTGCTCTGCATCGCTCAGTCCCTGCGAAGCGATCAAGCCTGCAAGGATGTTTTTTCGCTGGCTTTCGAGTTTTTCCTTCGCCAGTGCTCTTTTGAGAGCAGGCGCGGCGCGAGGATCCTTGTACTTCACGAGTGATTGCGCTGCGACACTGCGGTTATAACCGGAATCACCGTCGTCATTTTCAACCACCCAGATCAAACCCGGCACACTCTCGGGAATGTCAAGCTCTCCCAAGCGATGCATCAATCGCATGCGACTCGCCTTGAATTTTTCACTGATCCACGTCGGATTCGAAAGCCATGGCAGCAGCGGCGTAAGGGCCTCTTTCGCAGCAGACTTATCGCTGAACGAAATCAGGCACTTTGCGGCTGCACCTCTTGTTACCAGGTCCTTGCTTTCGACCAATCGCGCCATTACCGGAATCCACTTGTCGGGATTCGAGCCGCAGAGTGTCGTGAGTGGTGAAACACTATGACCACTATCACTCGGTTCGATCAGGGTTTCATCCTGAAACAGCGCAAGGTACCACTCGTCTCTGCCGGCCCATTCAGTTAACGACAATTTCTCTATGGCGACGTCGCGTGCGTAGGGTGGCAGATCGCGATTGGACGCGATTGTTTTGAGGATCTTCCGGTATTGTTCTTCGGCGGTTGAATCTTTCTCGCCAATCGCATGCAGGTAAAACAATGACTGCGCGAGTGCTCCCGACCGCGGCTGCGCTGCGGCGGCCATGTTGCGCAACAAAGGTTCAGCAACTTCCCACTTCACCCGCGCAAGAGCGATCAAAGCGTGTGCATTGTCGACACTCCCGTTCCTCTCATTTTCTTTGACGTCCTTAACGAGTTCGAGTAGCTCGTCCACAAAGAAGTCGCTATTGAAAATCAACCAGTTTTTAATGTAGCCACGTTCGTGATCCTCGAGTTCTGCTTTGTCGTAAACCTCCTTGATTTTTATGGCTGCTGCTTTGGTCTGAGGGACCAGGTTGGCAAAATTGACAAAGTATTTCGGCTCGTCGAGACAAAATTCGAACAGCCGCTGCCTTACCGTATCTGACGGAACAACTTCCGGACGATAGGCCCATCGACTAAAGTACGTGACCAGATCACTTAGGGGCGCATCGTCGGGTGGCGGATTGTTTTTGTCGAAGAAGGCGGGTGGATACTTAGCGGTTGACTGTTGCTCGCTATTGGGCGGACGCGGTGCAGGCAAATTCAATAACTGCCGGAGCGTCTCTAACGGATCCCTTTTAGGTGTTTGAGCCTGAAGGTGCGATTGCAAAGCCACAAAGAGGCACAGGACGCACACAAGCAGATTTGTGATTGTGCCTCTTTGCGACTTCATTTTCAGGCAATGCTAACGACCTTGAATCAGGCGCCGTGTGTTCGGGGCGCGTATGATTCCCGGGGTCTCCAACAGCCGGCTCGGTCGTGCGATTCGTTCGACGACGTACTGCGCCGACATCATCGCGCCTTCCTGCCATCCCGGCAGTTGAGAAACCTGGTCACCAGTCACAAAAAACTTACCTTCCGGCTTCAGTAGCCGTGTGTAAGCCTTCGAATGGTCATCGTTGTTCGGATCCCAGTTGGCCCAACCGCCACCCTGGTTCGGTATGTTCTGCCACGCAATCGAGACTGCCTTGTCTGAGGGAACGAGTTTGGTATCGGCAAACTCCGGATGAAACTTGACTGCGCCTTCGCGGGCGAGCTTGATGCGCTGTTCGAGATTCATGTTTCCGAAGTCGATCGCGTTCTGATCGTAGTTGTAAACACCGGTCAGCGTTCCATTTTTGGTGAAATAGTCGTACGAGGGATACCACATCTGCGTGATGGGGTGGTTCGTGTAGCTGATGCCGCCGTAGATCTGGTTTTTATCGTTTTCCCAGAAGCGCTGGTTCGCCTGCCAGCCAAGCTTGCACGTTGGATCGTACTTGCACGTGGCGATTGCTTTCTTGAACTCGTCTGAAAAGTTGTTGTCGATCTTGCTCAGAATCGGCAGCGGTATATTACTGATGCACGCGTCGGCGGTAATGTTGCTGCGAGCGCCGGTTTTTAGATCGCGAATGGTGACTTTTACGCCGTCCTTCCGCGACTCGATGTACAGCACTTCCGTTTCGTACTGAATGAGATTGCCGACTTTGTTGACGAAGCCATCGACGATCTTGTCCATGCCTCCGACGGGTTGGAAGAGTGTCGGTTGCCATTCGTACTCAAACGATTGATAGAAGCGGAAGCGCCAGAATTCGGAATCGAGCAGTTCCTTCAACGCGAGCTTTCTTCCGGGCAGGCAGGGTTTGGAAACAGTGATGTCGCATCCGTCGCGTGTCGAGCCGGTGTATTGATAGCACGTCGTGCATTCCTTGCCGCACGTGAGACAGCTCACGCAGTCCTTGTTGCAGTTTTGGCACTTCTCCTGGCTGCACTTGCTGCATATGTCGTTCGCGCCCAGATCTCCGAAGTTCTTCAACAGGCACAAGAGCCGGTTGCGATCTTCGTCGCTCAACTCCTGATTTAGAGCTTTTTGACTGACGGCTTTTGCCAGCATCTCGGAGATATATCCCTGGATGTCGTTCGCGATCTGGCGTTTGATTTGGGCCTTGCCGCCAAACGCGTTGTCGCGCTGAAAGAGATTCGCCATCGTCTCCATGACGTAGATCTCGAGCTTCACGCCGAGCTCATCGCAGTAGTGAAGTACGCGTCGATGATGGTAGGGAAGCCGTCCTGGTCCAAGGTTCAGGTACAGGCCCTCATCGAATTTGCAGACTTGTTTGAGAGTGTTTCCGCTCTCTTGTTTTTCGACGAGAACAGTGCCCTGTCGTGCAGAATGGTTGCGACCTCCGGGCCGTTCGGTCACTTCAATGATCTGAACGGTGTAATTGGCGCGTGAGAGTTCGTAAGCGGCGGTCAGGCCGGCGATACCCGCGCCGAGAATGATCACTTTTTTGCCGGTTCCTGAGCCGGGTGGAAGCTGAGGTGGACCAGCCCATGCTTCCGGAATGTGGATTAGACCGAGGGCGGTCATCGTCTCGTAAACAGCAGCCGAGCCGCCCGCCAAACCGACGGCTTCGAGAAAACGCCGCCGGGTCACGCCTTTCTTGGATTTCATGTAGAGTTCTCCTGTTTGAGGTGAGAAATGCGCAGTTGTTAGAAGTTAACGCCGAAGGCGTTCGCTAATTCCAGCCCAGGGTTGGAGCGCAAACCCTGGGATAAGACAAGCAGGGGATCCTTTGCCAGCGTTTCGAAGCGTACGGCCCAGTCATAAGGCTCGGGCGAGTGTTTTGCCCCAGGCGTACGTGTGGATTGTGTACCAGGTTGCCGCTGCCGACAATAAAAATTTCTTCATCGCGCAGAGCGGCTTTGCCTCAAAGTCGAAAATCATTGTTGGATACAGTCATCTATGAGGCGTCGTTCGCTGTCAAGAGTTTTTTGAACACACTCTGAGCGTGACGCCGCAGCGCCTCTTTGGTTTAGTTTGTCGCTCTTTGACATGAGACTGTTAGTTTTTAGTTT
>Ga0207671_10003061_pt1 | contig 17115 bp, 11 predicted proteins | sample KBSC24metaG_FD_184352 | JGI IMG/M metagenome (GOLD analysis project Ga0207671, IMG submission 184352) | Corn rhizosphere microbial communities from Kellogg Biological Station, Michigan, USA - KBS C2-4 metaG (SPAdes) (version 2) | ecosystem: Host-associated > Plants > Roots > Rhizosphere > Soil... | reverse complement strand
ATCCAATAGATTGTTTTTGTTGTTTTTGGTGTCATGATTTCTTGTTTTTAATTCTTTTGTTGCTTCAAAAATGGCTCATACTTGTTGAATCACAGAGTAGTTTTAAAGCGAACCGGACAAAATGCACGACGGAAAAGACATTTTTGATTATTAAATAGTATCAAGCTAAAAAGTAAAACCCCATACCAATAGCTGGTACAGGGTTTTGTCTTTTATAGAGATGAGAGTTAAGTGCTTTATTTAATAGTCCCAGTAAGGGTAATAATGGAACGCGATGGGATAGTTTTTTTTGACCCATCTATTTTACCGGCTTTAAGTTCATCGGCCTGCGACGTTAGGTACGAATGAGTAAACCGGACTTTAGCATTGCCCATATTAAACCCTGCAGCTACATCATCAACATTAGGGTTGATGATGACCATGACTATATTTTTTCCGTTTTTAAACGCCGAAACAAGCAGCGGTTTACTCGCTGAGGATGAAACTTCCGTGTTAACCCTTACAGCGCCAGGTTTGATGAACCTGCTATAGTTACCCATAGCCCAAAGCATTTTGCTGGTATAAAAATTACCGTCAGTTTTATTTTTATCTATGTAAATAAGACCATCTTTATAATCATAAGCCGAAATGGCAGTCCACCATTGCCATGCCGAAGCATTAGCCACCGTAAGATCAGTATTGATCACCGAAGCTAAATACAGGGCGGCATCAATACCCAGATCGCGTTTGCTACCGTTCATCTCCCCTGCATTATCGCCCAGAATACAATACTCGGATTGCCAGTAATCAAGACCATTTATAGCACTTACGTTATCAGCCAACGCTTTACGTGCCTTGATTGCTATTGGCATTGGCGATGTGGTAAAGTAACTATGCGCTGCTATGGTTTTACTTACACCGGGCAGATCGCCAATGTAGTTTGCAGATCCGGGTTTAAAAAAGTCGTTTATTTGATCGCCCTTTCCAGGTTTATCACCCGCTGTAAATAAATAATTAATGCTTCCGGCTTCACCAGCAAGAATTTTTGAACCGATCTTTTTGGCCTTAAACGCTTTGCTGATGGATCTTATGATGCCTGCGATCTCCGTGTTGTTATAGGGGCATCCCTCCTGCCCACCATCACTCCAATCCCACTGCGGTTCATTTATAGGGCTTATATAGTCAAATTTAACTTTACTCACCTGTTCAACACCCTTTACAACTTTTGCCAGGTATGCGGCAAAGGCATCATATTGATCGGCAGCGATATTTACTTTACCACCGCTGGCATAAGCCCTTTTATTGATAGTGATTTGCACCGGCGGGCTATTACTAAAGCCCAAAAACTGCTTTACGCCACGTTTTTTTGCCGCTTTTAAAAACCAAACCTGCCCAGCCTGATTTTGCCAGTTATAATCGTCATTGTTGTTTAAAAATGATTCTGCACGGCGCCATTCATCTTTAATACCACTTTGATCTGCCTGTTGAGCGCTGCCTGCTCCAATATTAAACCGCCATAATGATAAACCTATCCCCTTAGGCGAACCATCGGCATAAGTATCAGCGCTAAAAAGCAGGTCGGCAATTTTGTTTCGCTTATCATCGGGCCAGTTGCCTACAAACTGGCATGACCATGCATCAGACGCTCCAAAATTGCTAATGGTTTGGTATGTTTTTGAAAAATCAATGCTGATTGTTGCTTCCTTATTCTGCCCATTGACCAATGAAACATTAAATGCTAAAGCAATACCTGTTAAAAGGATTTTTTTTGTTGTAGATAATATCATCATATCCAGATCAACAATAAAGCAGGACCTTCCGATCCTGCTTTATTATAATTTATTGTTGTACGATTTGCCATTGCTGGTTGTTACCACCACCCCATGGCCATTGTATAATACCCGCTCCATTAGCGGTAGATGCTCCATTAACATCAAGCGCCAGGCCACTGTTACGGTTGATTGCCTTATATATGCCATCGCTGGTAGCAGTAAGTTGCCATTGCTGGTTATTGCCACCGTTCCATGGCCATTGTATAATACCCGCGCCGTTGGCTGTTGAGCTCATGTTAACGTCCAATGCCTGACCACTGTTACGATTGGTTATTTTATAATACCCGCCGCCGTTATCAGCAATTTGCCATTGCTGGTTGTTACCGCCATTTTGCGGCCATTGTATAATACCGGCACCATTGACGGTTGAACCTCCGTTAACATCAAGCGCCTGCCCGCTATTGAGGTTCAGGAACCTATAGTAAGCCCCGGTATAAAAGGTATCGGTACCTCCCGCACCAACGCCCCAGGCATATTTCAAACGGCTTAGGCCTGACGCATTGGTGGTTGATACGGTTGGACTGGCTGCGCTGCCACCTAATTGCTGTATCGCATAACCATCTCCAGTACGTATTCCCGGCCAGTAAACAGCGCCCATACCTAATGCCCTAATCACGTTAGTTAGCCCTTGTATGTAAGCTATATCTGCACTACCGCCAATAGCCCCGGTGTAATTGATGCCACTGTTCATGGTATCGCCAAACTCCGTAAATACAGCACGGCTTCCATAGCTCCCAATATTGGCTTTCGCCCTGTTTTCCCATTGTGCAGCGGTTGTAAGTCCCCCGCTGCTAAAAAAGGTATAATCGTGTATCGATAACAGACAACCCGAAAACCGGCTGTCGGCGCCTACACCTGTAATATCCTGTGAATAAGAGGTTCCGCTGATGAGGATCCGGCCCTGGGGTATAGATGGATAATTGCTTAACCATTGCGCGCAAATAGTTGTCCAGTCGGTTAAAGAATAACCATGCGGTTCGTTAAAGATCTCGAAGTAAACATGCGCGTTGCTGCCATATTTGGTAACAATAGTTTGCCACATAGACCAAAACTCCGTCGTGTTATCGATCTTACCATCTTCTGATGATTTGGCCTCCCAGTAACCCAGAATCACATTCATTCCTTTACTCAGCACTTTATCAATAACGCCGGTATAGGAGTTCCACCAGGCTTGTGAAACGGTTGAATAATTTACAGGTAAGCGCACGGTATTGGCCCCTGTATTCGTTTGGATACCACTTAATACGGCATCAGCTTTAGCAGATACGGTGGCATAAGTATCCGAGGATGTTAAACCACTTAATACCAGTATACCGTCGCTAAAATTGTCACCATCGGCGGCCCAGTTAACGCCTTTGAGTGTACTTGCCGGTGTAGCATTAACTTTTATGGTTTTTGCTTTTGCTTCATCCGGGGATGATGATCCCTTTACCGCGGTAATATCTTTTTTACATCCCGCCATCAAACAACATCCCGCTACTAATAAAATGCTTAGGTTTTTCATAATTTGGTATAGGTTAGTATGAGGTAAAAAAAGGGGGATGAAAACATATCCCTCCCCCTGTATAATGATGATCAATAGCTGGCATTCCGCTGTAAGTAAGCACCGAAAGCACAAAGCCTGCTATTAATATTATTAATTAGTAATACCCACTGTAAGGTTGTTCTGTGCGTTTATAGAATAAACAGCCCCGTGACCATTAGCATTATTGATGAATGTTGCTGTGCTCCCGCCACCATCTAAACGATAATTGTAAGTACCAGGACCTGTAGTATAAATGCCTACGGTATACTGGCCTGGAGTTATGGGACCATAGCTACTAGTGGTTCCGGGAGGAACAGTAATAGTGTGGGTGGTAGGGCCACTCAATTCTATGGTACAAGTGTAGGACGTTGTATTATAGTAATTGACTCCAATAGTGAATGGACGACTCGCAACAGGTTTTTCAATTTTCATAGACTGAGAAAGGAAAAACGATGAAACACAAAGAAAGAGAACAAACATTTTAGTTTTCATAATTGTATGGTTTTTAAGTTAATATTTGATTTAAAAGAAGGCCCCGCAGAGCCTCCTTGGTTGATACAGATATTTGAGATCTTAATTGGTATAAAATGGGTTTTGCTTTAGCTGTCCGTTTGATGCCTGTATCTCGGTTAATGGTATTGGCAACCAATAATGCTGGGGCTGAAAAGCCCGACCGGTTAGCGCTACCTTTTGTGCATAACTGTAGCCGGAAGGGTTGGCAGCATTTATACCCACTGCAATACCGTAAGCTGGAACATTTTCAGTTTGTTCGGCAATTTTCCATCTGCGCACATCATAAAAGCGGTGTTCCTCAAAAGCAAGCTCGATCCGCCTTTCATTTCTAATGGCGGTACGCATATCATCTTGCGATAAGCCCGACAGGGCGGGCATATTTACAGATGAACGTTGCCTAATCGCGTTAATGGCCTGGTAAACACTCGCATCTGGCCCTACTGCTTCATTTTGTGCTTCGGCATAGTTAAGCAGAATCTCTGCATACCTGAAATAGATCCATGGCTGTGCTCCCGCCTCGCTTGAATTAGTGATGGAGTAAGCATCATTCGCAAATTTTCGCAGATAATAACCAGTTTTACTCGCGTTCTGAGGGTTCGGCCCCTGGTTACTGTCTTTACCACCTGGCAAAAATACCTGGACAACATTGTCTCTGTATGGTGCTCCATTGTAAAGAATAGTTGCATAAAACCGTGGATCGCGATTGACGTATGGGTTTTGTGAATCATAACCCGACGCCGGATCGGTAATGGATTTGCCATTACTCATTGGATAAGCATCCACCATATTTTGCAGGGGTACATTACCGCCATAACCACCATAACTGTTAGGTCCGTTATCCAGCTCTATAGGAAGGTGAGCAGCTGTAACCGGATAAAATAACCTTTCAAATATAATTTCGTTACTATTGGGCGTTAAAAATAACTGGCCATAACCACCCTGAAATAAACTGTATTTGCCCAGATCCATAACCGCCTTGGCAGCCGCGGCAGCCGCCTGCCAGGTTCCCGCATTGTACAATGGGCTGGCGGCATATAGCAATAATCTTGATTTTAATGCCAGTGCAGCTCCTTTTGTTGCCCTGCCTAAGGCCCATGATGAGCTATTATCTACCGGAAGCCTTGAGGCGGCGTCATCCAGCTGAGAACTGGCATAAGTAATAGACTCCGTAATAGAAGCGCGGTTGAAAAGACTTGGGTCCTGCAGGTTATCGGTTAGTTCAGTCACCTTATCGCCCATTAATACGATGCCGCCGTAGTTACGAATAAGATCCTGATACCTGAACGCCCTGATAAATTCAAGCTCGCCAATTAATTTGTTTTTATGCCCGGCGCTTAATGGTAAGCCATTTATTACACTCAAAGCATAATTGCACTCCCGGATACCACGGTAACTGCGTGCCCAAATAGTCCCCGCATCACCCAGATTGTTAGGGGCCAACTGTCCTTGCTGGATCACCCAGGTATTATCATTGTTGTTGTATATTGATTCGTCTGTTAATGAACTCCATAATGCCCATTGAAACCCTCGGCCAAAACCCGTATCGTCATCTTCTTTATCCTGTAATTTAACACCGATATACCTGTTGATCACATAAGCTTCAAAAAGTGAGGTATCAGATAAAATAGAGGCGTTACTTATTTTGTCGGTAGATGTTAGTGAAAGAAAGTCTTTTTTACAGGATGTCATGAATACAACGCAAAGCGCCAGGCAGCCTGTTATATATTTTATACTTTTCATAATGCTGGATATTAAAATTTAATGTTTGCGCCCAGGTTGATTATTTTTTGTTGCGGATAGAACTGGCCGCTGCCATACTGGGCGCCTCCGAATTGACCACTTCCGTTGGTTCCTTCAGGATCGTAATCCTTCACTTTGGTAAACGTTAACAGGTTGAAGCCACTTACAAAAATCCTTAGCCCCTTGATATGAAGCCTTGATAACATCTGTGCCGATAGTGTATAACCCAATTGAACATTTTTCAGTCTCAAAAATGAAGCATCATTAAGCCAGAAGGTGCTGTTATATAATCCACCGCTTACCGCACTTGAGGCCCTGTCTGATACTTTTGGATATGATCCGTTCGGGTTGCTTGGGCTCCAGGCATTATTGGCCCATGAACTGTAAAAATTACCAATAACTCCCGATTCAGGCAACACATACTGGCTTACTTCGGCCTGACCTGCAAATAAAACCGACAAGTCGAAATTTTTGTACGCAGCAGTAAGGTTTAAGCCATAAGTTATTTGCGGGATATTGCCATATTTTGACCGTTCCTGATCAGCCGCTGTTATTTGCCCGTCATTGTTTACATCAGCATAAATAAGGTCACCAACTTGTGCGCCGGGGACATGCGGTGTATTATTCAATTGTGCCTGACTTCTGAAAATACCTGTAGCCTGATATAACAAATAAGTATTTAAAGGATTACCGGTTTGGCGTTGGTAAGACAATACACCAGGAGCCTCGTCAATATAAATGATCTTGCTTTTGGCATAGGTAAAGTTGCCTGATACACCCCAGGAAAATGTACCGGGATGGTTATAACCCAATGTTGCTTCGAAACCGGCGCTGTTAACCTTGCCAATATTTTCTGCAGGCACTAATGGTTTAGTAACATCATATGGATTCACTATGCCGGAACTACCGGGAACAGAAGTACGATATGCCAGAATATTTGACCGCACCTGGCGGAAATAGATACCTTCAAATGTAAAATTCTTTAAGAATACAGCGTTAATACCAATGTCCGTCTTTTTAGCCGTTTCCCAGGTAATATTGGGATTTGCAAGCTTGGTTAAATCGATACCAGGTTGAGGTGTGGCCCCTGAACCATTATCCAGCACTACAGAATTATTAAAAGTATAGTTATTAATATACTGGTAAGGAGCGATATTATCATCTCCCAGGACACCATAAGAAGCCCTGATTTTCAGGTCGTCAATAAATTTAACTTTGTCATGAAACCAGTTCTCTTTAGATATGCGATAACCTGCAGATATGGAGGGAAAATAACCCCATTGGTGACCCTGAGCAAAAAGCGATGAGCCATCTGCACGAAACTGGGCTTCTAATAAATATTTTTCGTCATAATTATAGGCTAGCCTGCTGATCACACTCCGGCGGTTATAGTTATAGTTGCCATTGTTATCGCTGCTGCTACCGCCATTGGTAGCATCGCTGGGAGCGCTGCCACCCTGCGAAAGCTCTGGTGTAGTAGCTGTTGGGAAATTATTTCGCTGAGCCCAGAAGAAATTATAGGTATTTTGACTTTGTTCGTAAGCTACAAAGGCATTGATATTGTTTTTACCTAACTGCCTTACAAAGTTTAGTTTAATATTAGATGTAATGAGCGCCTGGTTAAGCTGCGACTCATACAAATAAGGACGTCCGTTTGAGCCACCCTGAGTACTTGGCGTGTAAATATTGGTAGCGCTGTTATAGGTATAAACCGTATAAGGCGTATTAAATGTTTTATTAAACACACCCGTTTTATCAGCCGAGAAGAAACCGTCAAGAGAAAGCCCCTCAACACCCGGGATATCGTAACTTGCTTTGAGTATGCCATTAAAGGTTTGTGTTGGATTGCTGGTAGTACCGCCAGCACTTGTTGGCGTAACAGCAGGGTTGGTATTATCAAACCCTACGGTAGGCAAGCCATTGGGATAGAAAGCAGCTGTGGTTGGGTATCCCCTGTAAATCCCCCGAAAATTATTGGCAGCCGAAGTGGTCGGGAATTTCCGGTCCTCCTCCCTGCCTTGTAGCGACAGGCCTATTTTAAACCCTTTTGCAACCGTAGCATCAATATTTGCCCGGAAGTTATACTGATTGTATTTTGTAGCGCCATTCTTAAAAATACCATCCTGAGAGGTGATACCAACTGAAGTGTAATATTTAACGTCATCCGAACCACCTGCAACCGTTACGTTCTGTTGGTTTTGCAACGCATAATTCTTTAAGGTTAGCTTTTCCCAGTTGGTGTTCGGATAATTAATCGGGTCAGAGCCGTCTCTGAATTTCTGGATCTGATCGGCGCTGTAAGCCTGGTTAAAGCCACCGGCCGGATTATCATAGTAACTGATATCATTTAATATTTGCGCGTAGGTTGGCGCATCGGCCAATTTAGGCAAACGTGTTGGCGAACTAAACCCTTCATTAAAATTGTAAGAAATGGCAGCCTTACCTGTTTTACCGTGTTTGGTAGTTATTAAAATAACACCGTTTGCCGCGCGATTTCCATAAACAGCCGCGGATGCATCTTTTAACACCGAAACACTTTCGATATCGTTAGGGTCAAGACGTTCCAGGCCACCGATCTGGCCGGGGATACCGTCAACAACAATCAGCACCGAATTGCTGCCGGTTGTTGCCAAACCCCTGATCGAAATGTTTGAACCATCATAACCTGGTTCACCAGATCCGTTGCTGGCAATAAGGCCGGGCACACGACCCGCGAATGAACTTGAAACGTTAGGCTGAGGGCTTTTAGCTAAATCGCCGCCCTTTACTACCGAGATAGAACCAGTAAGGGTAGCTTTTTTCTGCGTACCATAACCCACAACCACTACCTCATTCAATGATTTTGAATCGGCCTGTAATTGTACATTGATGGTGGTTTGCCCCTTTAAGGGAACTTCCTGAGTAACATAACCGATGTAGGTGAACACCAGCGTGCCTAATGAAGCATCGGCAACATTAAGCGAAAACTTACCGTTAATGTCAGTAACAACACCCGTTGACGTCCCTTTTAACGTAACACTTACGCCGGGCAGTGTTTCACCTTTTTCGTCGGTAACTTTACCGCTTATTTTTACATCCTGCGCGCCCAGCACTTTACTGCCATTAGCAAAAGCGACCGATGGCATCTGGCAGGTGATCAAGCAGGCAATTGCTATACTTGCAATCAGCAGGAAAAACCGGGGTGATCTTTTCCAATGAGGCGAATCCTTTACATGTAAATTTAGTTCCATATATTTTTTAGTTGGGGTTTAATTGGTTTAAACCGTAGTCCGTAAAAAGCATAGCTATGGGCAAACGGTTAAGGCAGGTTAGTTGCCTTCCGTGTTACCTCGTGTGATCAGTGCCAGATACAGAAGTTTGGTTTAAACCATGGTTATTGGTGAGACTAAAATGCGGCTAAATTGCAGGATCAAGTGAGGGGTAAATTCGGATTTAAAACGGGATAAAATCATCAAAAAGCGTCATTACAACGCTTTTTAGACCTTTTTACTTAGGGGGTAAAATAATATTATCAATTATTCTTAGTAAAGTTTTCGAAACAGGTTGGGCAAAAGACCCCACCCAAACCCTCCCCGGGAGAGAGGGCTGTCTCATTAAAAAGTGGGTTTACACTTTTCATGGTTAACATTTAATTATTATATTGATTATCAACTATTTATAAATTTTCCTACCCAAAAGACGGTTTACAGTGTAAACCATCCGGGATATCCTGAAAGATACATGAGTTTGCCGCAAACAAGTACCAATGCCCAAAAGGGTCTGTCACCCTGAGCTTGTCGAAAGGTCGAGCGCAGAGGCCTGCATACCATGCTTCGACGGGCTCCACCATGACAGCTTTTTTAAATCCCGTCTTTACCACTTGCGGTAGAGGGGGGGCAAGCGAAGCAACGACCAGGTGAGTCAATTATACAAGCGATACTATTTGCCTATTTTATCAATTATCCTTAACCATATCACGACTCACATTATAATTATTGTGAAAAGGTTTACGATATTTTTTCACGTAGTCTGAAGGATTGATGCCGAAAAGCTTATTGAACTGCTCCCTGAAGTATTTAAGATCGTTTATACCAACCATAGAAGCGGTTTCGTATACGGTATTATCGGTAGTCAACAGGATCTCCGCGGCTTTTCTTAACCTGATAAAACGGATAAAGCCATTGGCCGATTGCCCCGAAATAGATTTGATACGTTTATATAAATTAGAATGACTCATGCCAATTTCTGAAGCCAGTGTTTTTATACTAAACTCAGGATCGGTTAAATGCTGCTCCACAATTTTGAGACATTTCTCCAGAAACTCCTTGTACTCGGGAGAGATCTTTAAATCATTTGATTTGTTAAGCGTGATCTCATTATAGAAATACTTTTGCAGGTTGTTCCTGCTTTTCAGGATGCCATTAACACGGGCTATCAGTATTTCTTTTTCAAAAGGCTTGCTGATATAATCGTCGGCCCCTCCTTCAATACCTTTAAGTTTAATCTCTGGCGATGAACTGGCTGTTAGTAATATTACCGGGATATGGTTTAAAAGCGGATCTTCCTTAATACGGCTGCACAGCTCAATACCGCTTAGGCCCTGCATCATCACATCGCTTATCACAATATCAGGTACCAGGTGGTAAACCAATTCAAGCCCATCGGTACCATTATCGGCCTCAAAAATCTCAAATTCGCCGCTGAATATCCGTTTAAGGTAAACACGGATCTGCTCATTGTCATCTATAAGCAGCATTGTTTTGGTATCTGAGCTCAAAGCTTCAGTGCTTTTAGCTGTTGCGGAACTTTCGGTCTCATCTGTATCCAGTTCCCCTTTATTCTCTATCAGCTCGTCTAAAAATACAGAGGTTTCAGCAACATCCTCAAAAACAAACTGCTGGCCAAAATGCTCCCGTCCTTTTAGTAATAAAACATGGAACAAAGTACCCTCCCCTTGCCGACTGGTGTAGCTGATACTGCCTTTATGACTTTCAATAAATGCCTTAACCAGGTAAAGCCCTATACCAAAGCCGCCAGTCAAAGGCATTTCATTTTGCAATTGATAAAACTTGTTGAACAATTGATCGCCGATGCCCTCAGCTATACCGCAGCCGCTGTCCTTAATTTCGATACTAATTTTATCGTCACTATCCGTTATAGCGCAGCTTACCAATCCATGCTCCGGCGTAAATTTTAACGCGTTTGAGATCAGGTTAAACAAGGCTATCTCCATTTTTTCCCTGTCGGCAAATATTTCAATAGTTTCTTTTTCGCTTGAAAAGTCAAACTGTATATGCTTGGTTCGGGCCTGGTGATTAAAGCATAAAAACACCTCACGGCAAAGAGCCACTATATTAAGTCTCACTATCTTAAGCTTATCTGTATCGCTTTCGGCTTTTCTAAAAAGTAATAGCTGATCAACCAAACTCAGCAGGCGGCGCGCGTTACGATAAATGATATGCAAATTACCAGGGTCACTCTCCTGCCCCCCTTTGCCAAACAACATATCTTTAACCGGGTTAATGATCAGTGTTAGCGGTGTACGAAACTCATGCGAGATATTAGTAAAAAAAGAAAGCTTGCGTTCATTAAGCTCCTTGTCCTTTTCTGCGGATAGCTGGGCAACTTTTATTTCGTATTTAAGTTTAGTTTGATTGGCTTTGTATAACAAATAGTAATAAATAACCAAACCGGTTACAGCCATATAGATCAAATAGGCCCACCATGTTTTATACCAGGGTGGCATGATCTTTATTTGAATGGTAGCATAATTTTCAAACCATACCCCATCCTGGTTAGAGGCTTTTACCTTAAATGTATAATCGCCGGGTTCAAGATAACGATAGGTTGCCAATCTTTGATTACCAACATAGTTCCATGATTTATCAAGGCCTTCCAGTTTATAAGCAAAACTGCCTTTTTGTGGATAAGTATAATTTAAGGAGGCATACTGAATAGAAAACACAGACTGATCGGGCTGTAGCGTAATTTGCCGGGTTTCGCTGATCGCTTCAGGTAATACGGCCCGGTTACCATCCGAAGCGCCAACTTCAACCTGCTTACCGAAAATTTGCAAGCCGGTTATGATAACCTTTGGCTGATAATTACTTTGCGTTACTTTTTCGGGGTCAAAAAAATTGAGTCCTTCCGTTCCTCCAAAATACAGAAGCCCGTTACCAGAATCAAACAAAACAGCTCCAGCATTAAATTGCCCTGCCTGCAAACCATCCGACTGATCATAGTTTACTATTTTATCGGTAAGGATATTAATGTTTGATAGACCCTTGTTGGTACTTAACCATAAAGAGCCATTGCCTGACTCTTTGATGGCTGATACCGTATTGTTAGCTAAACCATTGGTTTCATTAAATTTCTTAAAAAACCGTTTTTTAAGATCGTACGAGATCAGGCCATCGCCCTCGGTTCCCAACCACAAGCGATGTTGCTTATCGGGGTAAATTGAAAAAATTACCTGGCTCGGTAAGTTATTTTTCTCGTCGGCGGGTTTAAAATATCTGTTGAATTTATTTTGTTTAAAATCATAGAGATCAAGCCCTCCTCCGTAAGTACCTATCCATAGGTTTCCATTTTCATCTTCGGCAATGGAGCGTACATCATTAGAAGTAAGGCCGCTATTGGCCGGGGTATAATTTGTAAATGTTTTTGCAACCGCATTAAACAAACTCAAGCCTCCTCCATTAGTCCCCACCCATAAGTTTTGATGACTATCCTGAAAAATAACCCTTACATCATTCGCTCCTAAACTTTTAGCATCTGTTGGACTATTAGCGTAATTGATAAATGAATCCGTTTTTTTATCATAAAGAAAAAGCCCCTTGGCGTAGGTACCAAACCATACATTGCCATTTTTATCACTATAACCATACAAAACAGCATTATCCTTAATGCTTCCGGGCTTTCCATCAGCTTTATATTGCTTCACCAGATTACCGTTATGACTGGTTTTAAATATCCCCTCGCCATCGGTACCCAACCATAAAAACCCATCCCGGTCCTGGCACATTCCATAAAACCTCACCAAACTTTCTCCACTGGGTTCAATCCGTTTCCTGGTGATCTTGGAAAACTTGTCCTTGATATTACTGATCATATAAATACCGTCGCCATAGGTGCCTACCCAGATATTCTTGTCTTTATCTATATAAAGTGCCTGAACGGATCGTTGCGTAAGGTAATAGCCGTCATCGCCGGTAACCGGTTGCAGTAAAAAACTTGTCGTATTGTAATCGGGGCTGGCTCCCAGGTTAATTTTATACAATCCGCCATCCTGTAAACCAACAAGGAGCTGTTTATTGCTATCCTCAATAACCGAAATGTATCTTTTACTTTTAATACCGGGCTGGCTGGTTTGCAACAGTGTAAATTTATTCGACTGCCGGTTATAGTACAGAAGCCCGTTTCCGGTTGCTATCCAAATATTGTGGAAATGATCTTCAAAAATGTCATTGATCCGCGCTGCCGGAAGATTTTTTATTTGAGGAATCAGGTTCTTTTGGTTAGTTATTATACCTCTTTTATGGTCAAATACATTGATACCGGTTTCCTGTGTACCAACCCATAGCAGGCCCCTTGAATCTTCAAACAAACTTATAACCCGGTTACTTGACAGTTGAGCTAAATTGGCTTGCGTATAATTAGTAAACTTTGCCGACTTTATATCAAAATAGGAGAAACCTAAACCATAGGAGGTTATCCATAAATTACCATCATGGCTTTGTATAATATTCCCGACATCATTTTTAACCGCACGGTTGGAGGATAATTTATAGTGGATGAATTTCTCTGTATGCGTATCCAGCCTACTGAGCCCATTGCGGGATGACACCCAAATGTTTCCATGTACATCGCAGAAAGTCTTCTGAACATAATTACTTGCCAGGCTTGCAGCATCGCCCTGCCTGGATTTAAAGACTTTAAAGTTTGTTCCATCAAACCGATTTAGTCCATCATTGGTAGCAAACCACATAAACCCTTTATCATCCTGGGTAATGCTGTTTACTATACCAAAAGAAAGACCATTTTTTAAAGAGTAGTTCAGTATTTTATTCTTTATCGGAGATTGGGCATAGCCCGAAGAAACGATCAACAAAAGAAAAAAATAAAGGGGGTATCTTTTTTTCATTAAAATAATTTCAGGTTGTCAATTACACGATAATTGGGCATTAAAACTACTTATTAATTGTCTAAGATACAATAATTATTACCTCTATTTGTACTCAATTTTTTTCAAACACTTATATAAATTATGTTTTCCTCCTTTGTCATCATCATTTTTTTGACATCTAAAAAGTTTGCTAAAACATTTTATTTTACGATGCTGAACACTATCAGGCCCACAAATTCCTGAATCCCCTCGCCCTATCATTAGTGAAGATCGGTGAGCCTTTCTACTTCAAAAACCAAGGGAGAACTTTACCAACACACCAATTTATGTCGGTTAAAATCCATTAGCAACTACTATTCATCGATAAGATGAATGTGTTAATCGACACTTAACACTTCTTAACATACGCTTCTTTCATATTTGATCATTATTTCACTGCTAATAAAAACCCCATATGATATCATTTTGACTATTTCTTAATTAATCTAAAAGTCAAATGAAATCATCAATTAAATTAACAGGGTTGCTGTTGTTATTACTCAGTTCCTGTCAGCAAAATTTATATAACACCCCTAAAACCCGTGCCATTGCCGCAAGCCGGATATCTCCGCCTGAGGGGATGGTTTATATTCCTTCAGGCACTTTTTTATACAAAATGCTTAGTGATGATCAATCTGAACAAAGGAAGGTTAGTGTAAGCGCCTTTTTTATCGACAAAACTGAAGTTAATAATAAACAATACCAGGCATTTGTAAACTGGGTAACCGATTCGGTTGCTATAACTGATTATCTGCATGATGATGCGTTTTATTTGCCCCGCACTGGTGAAACGGTAGGTGCCAACAGTAAGGAAGTACGCTTGATCGACTGGAATAAGGTAAACAAAATATCTCCGCTCTGGAAGAAAGCCCCGCCCGAAACCAAAGAAAAACTTGCCGGAATGATGACGATGATCAATGGAGCGCGGGTACCCAATCCTGCCCTGATCCGCTACAGGTTTTATTATGTACGTATGGATGGCGAAAAAAACAACACCTATGTAATGGATACGGTTGGTGTGTTCCCCAATGAGCGTGTATGGTCTACTGATTTTCCAAATGCGCAAATGATGGTTATGGATGCCAATTATTTCAGCAATAAGATATATCAGTATAATCCGGTGGTTGGTGTAACCTGGAAACAGGCGCGGGCTTATGCCGACTGGCGGAGCACCCAACTTAATTTGATGATCAAAAAGAACCCGAATCTTAAAAATTTCAAATTAAGTTTTTCATTGCCAACCGAAGCGCAATGGCAATACGCGGCAGAAGCCAAACAGGATCCATCAGATACTACTGACCGAACGGTAAAGACCTTTGTGGATGAAGCCTCGGGAAAAGAGAAGCTCTCCCTGAATTTTAAACAAGGTGAGGGTGCTTATTCCAGCGACGGATCAACATTTACCCTTCCGGTTACCTCCTACTCGCCCAACGCGTTTGGTATTTACAATATGGCCGGTAACGTGGCCGAATGGACCATGGATGCCTTTAGCCCTTCCGCATCCCAATTGGTGAACGACCTTAACCCGGCACTGCTTTATGATGCCAGCATTAAAGACTCACCCCTGATGAAACGTAAGGTGGTAAGGGGCGGCTCATGGAAAGACAACGGACAGATGCTCAATAGTGATACACGAAGTTTTGAAGACCAGGATGCCGCGCATTCCTACATCGGGTTCCGTTGCGTAATGGCTGCTTTCGAACTGCCAGGTGATCAGGTTAAAACCAGGAAATACGCTAAAAAATAAGGAGACAGAAAAGATGAAAAAATTATTGATCGCTGCCCTTTTCATAATGGGGCTCAGTATTAAAGCAGGTTTTGCCCAGTCGGTTTTAAGTGATAGTACACTAACGGACACGCTTCCGGCCTATGACAAAAATCTGCAGCCGGCAGATCTAAGCTCGGCAAAGCCATTTCCTTACCCTAAATCCAATCCGGCAAATATCAGGCTATATGTAAGGGTATGGCGTGAAATTAACCTGGAAGATAGCACAAACATCATTTTGACTATCCCCGGTCATTCATTAATGGAAACCATTATGAAGGAGATAGAGAAAGGAAAGCTTACGCCTTATGAAAAGGATGATTTTAAAACTAAACTCACGGCGAAGCAGGGCGAAATGCGTTTTGCAGATTCGGTACTGGTACCAAAGTTTGACAAAGATGGTAATCAGATCTCCTCAAAAATGGTCCTGAATGAGTTTAATCCGGATAAGATCACAAAGTTCAGAGTTGAGGAAGATGTTTTCTTTGATAAACAACGCGGAAGAGTAGACACACGAATAGTTGGCATTGCCCCTATGATGAATATCAGCACATCGGCAGATCTTCCGGCAAATATCACATCAGTCCCCGCGTTTTGGCTGTATTTCCCCCAACTGCGTTACGCGCTTGTAAAAGAAGATGTAAGCGACCCCGCTAAGAACATTTTTGATGTGACTTTGGACGATGTATTTATTCAACACAAATTTTCTGCCTACCTGGTCAAAGAATTTTCTCCGGGAGGACAGCAAACAGGTCTACTGGAACCAGGAAGCCCGGAAGTACGCCAGTTGGAACAAAAGATCGCCGAACTGAAAAAAAGCATCTGGCAAAACCCCAAAGGGGTAAATGCTAAAAACCTGACCAAACAGACAGCTAATAAAAAGGAGGATAAGTTATGACAACGCAGGTAAAATTAATGAGAGAGTTTTTATGGATGATGTTGATATCCATATTACTATTATGCTGTGGCAAAGCCAGCGCACAGGTATTGCCAGAATATAGCGCCTTTCCGGAATCATCAGTTGGTGTGCAAGTCGGGACGCAGGGCGCAGGCATACAGGCATCAAAAAGCATCGCCAAAACATTTAACATCAGGGCAGGCTTCAATACCGTGCCAGGTATAACAGTGCTGTATAATAACCGGGATCTTAAACTGGATCGCACAAGTATATACGCCATTGCTGATTGGCAGCCGCTATACGGCAATAACGAATGGCTGGCCCGCAAATGGTTCATCTCGGCCGGAGCAGCGTACTATTTCAGTAATACCTTGTACAGGGAAGGTAATAGTGCCATTCCGGATTATAGTATAGCCTTATCCAAATTCAGGCCATATATAGGTACGGGCCTGGGAAATATACGTGTACGTAATAATATAGGCATGCGGCTCGACTTCGGCTTTTATATCCCTACCCAGGCACCGGTTTCTACCTATGAAAACAAAGCCGGAACAATAACCAATGGACTTAGAGGGCTTTTACCCGGACTGAATACCGGGGTAACATTTTACATCAAATTCTGATTTACTAACCATTAAATATTAAAAAGATGAAAAAGACTAAAAAATTCAACTGGCTGCATGTAGCTATCTCCTGGGGAGCCAGTATCGTGATATTGGG
>Ga0207671_10003060_pt1 | contig 17120 bp, 11 predicted proteins | sample KBSC24metaG_FD_184352 | JGI IMG/M metagenome (GOLD analysis project Ga0207671, IMG submission 184352) | Corn rhizosphere microbial communities from Kellogg Biological Station, Michigan, USA - KBS C2-4 metaG (SPAdes) (version 2) | ecosystem: Host-associated > Plants > Roots > Rhizosphere > Soil... | reverse complement strand
TAGGGCTGGTTGCAGTACCAACTGCATTAATTTTAGCGCCTTTTGCTATTACCAATACACCGTTTTGAACATTTGGGGTATTTACAGTTGATTTGATGAAAGTACCTGCGTTGATAGTCAGGGTAGCACCGCTTCTTACAGTAACAACACCACTAATTTCCCAAACATGACCAGCATCCCAGGTAGTGTTAGTAGTAATATCGCCACTTACAGTAGTTACCGGTAATGATGTAACTGAAGATGGGTAATCGGTAGCAGCAGTGCTACGGTTATCAAATGAAGCGCCATTATTGGCTTCTTTTTTACAAGATGTTACTAAAATTCCTGCAGCCAGGCATAGGGCTACTAAAGATACTTTTTTCATTTTGTTGTTTTTTTTGTTTTTCAGGGAGGTAGTTTAATTTTTAACCCCCATTATTCGGTTTACTTGGAATTCTCTGTAGTTCAGAATAATAGCATCTCATCTTTTTCAAGATCAAAAAGAGAAGCTATTTTCAGACTTAATTTTTTATTATCTTTACAACTGAACAAAATTCACCTGTATCGATCTTCTGGTATAAGCCCTTGGCTTGGTAACAGGCATCCTTCCGGGGATTTTTATATTACTTTCAGGTTTATCCTGGTTGTGCCGGTAAGCGAGCAAGCTATTCGGTTTTTAAACGAAGGGTTGTTGAGCACCCTTCGTTTTACTTTTATAGCACAGCAGGATTTTATTTTTTCCTCCATTTTTAATCGTTTAACCATTATATATCTACATTCATGATGTATTCCTGTTGTTAAAAATTATAGGTAAGTGATGTGCTGTATGTTCGTCCAAACCGCTGTTGAAACATCACCTGGTCACCTTTTTCGTAATTATTACTAAATCCGGGTTTCAAGCGATATGCTTCACTTTTGTCGCCGCCATGATCTCCCGGAATTGATTCGTAACTGGCCGTGTTGCGGTAAACATTGAATATATTATTAGTAAGATTAGCCATGTTGAATTTAACTTCCATCTTATTTTTCAGGAAACGATAGCTAATTTGAATATCCAGTTGATCCCTTGGCCTTTCATATTCAATGAAAGTAGGGTCGTCACTAACGATATAGGTTTTACGTCCCGATTTATTATAAGCCGCGTTAAAACCAAGATGGTTGCCGATGTATTGTAAGCCCAGATTATACAGGTAAGGCGACTGCCCATACAGGGATCGTTTTTGTTGAGTGGGAACTTGTATGTATGGTTTGCCACCTCCAGGGTCTACCGTATAGGTATTTTGCACGGTTGATTTTTGCAAGGTAAGGTTACCATAAGCCGTTATATTTTTCAGGATCCCCTCATCAGCTATAAAACCGAAGTTTTTACGTAATTCAAATTCCAGGCCGTACACCTTTGCCCAATCCGCGTTTTGGAGGTAATAATTAGGGTTACCATTCACCATAATAGCGTTCAATTCTACAGGCTTATCAAATCGTTTATAAAAGCCCCCTATAGATATAATTTCGCCCAGACCCGGGAACCATTCGGTTTTAAGATCATAGCTGTTGATGCGGGTGCTATACAAACCTTTGTTACCGTATAAAGCATCAAGGGTGGGGCTATATCTCAGAAATGGGTTATTATCCATCAACTCCGGCCTTACCACACTGCTGGAAACAGCTCCCCTGATATTCAGAGACTGTATAGGGCTGTAGGTTAAATTAGCCGACGGGAGCCATTGCCAGCGCTTATCGGGTTTTACCGAAAATATATTCTCGCCCCCTCCTTTAATAATTGCGCCTTGTTTAATCTCGGTATATTTATAATACTCACCACGTAAACCCCATACCAGCCTGAGTTTATCAAATATCCGGTTATCCAGCATCACATAACCCGCGTGTATTTGACTTTTACCCTTGTAACTATCCACAAAGGAGGGGTCGATAGCGTATATATATTTATCATAAGCAATATTCTGGGGGCTGATCAATTGCCCTATGGGCTTATACCCTACGCTATCTGCGTACTTTTCGGTAGTTGCCAAAGCCGCTATCTGCCAGTCAAATTCCGCATTTTTGTGATTGCCAAAGTAACCCGTTTTTACACTGCTACGGATGCCTGCAAATGTAAATGGCAGGGTACCTGACAGGTTCCAGGAATAGTGGCTTTCTTTATTAAAAGCATGTTGCCGTGAGGTTTCTGATATCCTGGGCTCTGTAAGTTTGCTGCCTCTATAAAAATATTGATAGCTATCACCTACCAAAATAGGGCTGCTCGTAGCAATACCAGCGTCTTTTTCCTCTCTGCTTACCGAAGTTCTGGCAGCATCCCATTCCACTTTTACTTTTCCCAACTGATGTTGTCCGCTCAGCTTATTTTGCAACAAAGTGGTATAAGTTGGGTCATCTGCCTCCAGAACCCGGTTTGGTGGTTGATTGGCCTTCAAAGCACCATCACCATTCACAAGATCGTACCCGGCTATCCTTGTCAATGTATTATCATACACATGAGTATAGGTATTGCGCAGGCTAAAACGGCTGTTACCCAGTTGCAATCCCACATTTAACAATGCCCCTAAAGTGGTGTTAAATACATAAGCCGCACCATTATTTAAGTCGGGGCGCTGAATATTCCAGTCGCCTCTGGATTGATCATCTATAACATTAATATTTTGCGTATTACGATAGCTTATGGCGCCGGTAAAGCCTAACTTATTATTGTTTGCAGTATCCAATGTCAATAAACGACCTATAGAAAACTGGTAGTTTTGCGAAGGGGCTGTTTTATACTTATACATGGTAAAGTTGTCATTCGTAAACCTTTTACTTTGATCAACAACCTTTTTTTGATAATCCGCATCAGAAAGCGCACGATTAGGATCGGTATTCCTGTTGGTGTGAACCAGACCTTTGGGAAAGTCACGTCTGCCATCGTCAAAACCAAAATAATCATATTTCCCGCGTTTGTGGCTCAGGAAATCTTTACCGGTGCTTTGGTCATTGTATGCCGCTCCGGCCGTGAAGCTTATGAAATTTTCGTTCGGGATATCCTTGGTATTAATTTGGATGAGGCCGCCACCAAAACTGGCATTCATATCGGGTGTAATCGTTTTACTCACCACCACGTTATCCACCAAACTTGCAGGGATCATATCAAAAGAGAAGTTACGGCTCTGCGCCTCGGTACTTGGCAGTATCGTTCCATCCAGCGTGGCCGTATTGTAGCGTTCGCCAATACCCCTTACCAATACAAACTTATTATCGATCGTACTTACTCCGCTGATCCTTTTTAAGCTTTCACCGATGTTTTTATCCGGTGTGCGGGCCAACTGTTCGGCACTGATACCATTACTAATTTCCGAAGCGTTTTTTTGGCGAATAAGCAGTCCATCAACTGATGCCTTACGGTAGCTGGCGGTAACAACAACTTCTTTTAAAGCTGAACTTGCCGGTTTTAATGCAATGTTTAATGAGGTGGTTTTATTTTCTGTTACCACCACCCCGCTAATACGTGTTGTTTGGTAAGAGATATAAGTGATCTCCAGGGTGTAAGTACCAGGCGCTACACTTAATATGTATTCGCCATTTACACTTGTTTGTGTACCGTTCCCGGTTTCAATTATCCGTACAGATGCACCGGGGAGGGTTTCTCCTTTTTCATCCAGTACTTTCCCGCTGATCTTACCGGGTTTTACAGGTGCAGGCAGCTTGTATAAGAGTACAGTATGCTCATCGGCAAATTTAAACCCTACACGAGTGCCGGTCAGCATTTGTTTTAATATCTGGGTGAGGGTTACCTGTTTTACGTCGATATTGATACGACTGCTTTCATTAAAAATAGACTTGTTATAATTGATCACACAACCAGCCTTATTTTCCAATATGGCAAGCCCTTCCGGGATGCTTGCCGCTACTAATTTCAGACTGATATTGCCAGGAACTCTTTCTTGCCCCAAAGCTGACCCAAATGAGTTGCCGGAAACATGGCAAAATAATAAGCATATAAACAGGATTGCCCTGCAGCTAAATCTTGAAAAATGGTTAATTACTTTTTTGTAAAAGCTTATATTCATAAGTTTACGACGATTTTTAATTTTCACGAGTTAAAAACTATTTCTTTGAAACCGTTCTGTTGACGCAGGGCGGTTTCTTATTTTTAATTACTATTTCTTTGTATAAGCTTTCGCGTACGGATTTATCCCGCGATTAAATTTTCATTCACAGGTCTCCCCCCACAAGACAATTTTTGTTTTATCGTCACTAATTTTATATCTGATATGGCCACTGCTCATAACTTTTAATTGTTTCATCACTTCGTTAATGTTTATATCCGAAAAAGTGGCATTAAACCGGCATGCTTTTAACTTAGCGCTCTTTACTTCAAAATGAACATTGTAGTAGCGTTCAAGCTTAACCAGCATGGAGCCTAAACTTTCATCATGAAACACAAACCGGTTATTTGTCCAGCTATCTGTTTCACTAACCTGCCCAACATTGATCCGGAACTTTCCGTTATCCGTATCATAAACTATCTTCATGCCCGGTGTTAAAAGCGAAAGGGTCTTACGGGATCCGGGGCTTTTCTCAATTACACCTACTTTGCCTGTCCTTACTGATACGGTAAATATTTTGTCTTCGGGGTAAGCATAAATATTAAATGAAGTACCCAGAACCTGGGTTTCCATTTTTCCCGACCGGATAATAAAAGGACTCGCAGCATCATGCTTCACCTCGAAAAAGGCTTCGCCCTCGAGAGAAACATTCCTGACTTTCCCTTTTTCAAAATGTTCGGGCCAGGAGATCTTGCTGCGGCTGCCGAGGTACACAACGGAGCTATCCGGCAGTAGCATTTTTACTTTTTCTCCACTCGCTGTTGTTTTGGTGATAACAGCAATTGCTTTGGCAATTTCCGGTTGCTTTTTCTGGCTGGCTTTGTATACAAACACAGCGGAGCAGATCATAACCAATGAGGCTGCATATTTAAGTATCTGGTATCGCTGAATGTTTTTTTGCTTCTTGTGGTCAATTTTCGTCCATAACTGCTCCAGGCCTTCATTCGCTTCAGCCGAATTATCTCTGATCAACGGTTCCTGCTCCCAGGCCTCGCCCATAAGATCAGATAGTTCCTGTTCTGCGTTTTTGTTGTTGTTTAAATAGTGAAACAAAATGTTATTCTGACGGGCATTTGTTTTGCCCTCCAGGTACATTTTAAACAATCTTCTTATTTCTTCTTGATGTTCCACCTTTATGATTTCAATATTTTTAATGACTTATATATGTATATAAGATTGGGAAAGGCTTAACAGCTATATGAACTGGAGATATATTTTTGATATTATATTAAATAACTCATAATCAACATTATAATTTATATGCTAATTATAAAAAGCCTATTAGGAAAATGACATGGAATACTTAAATAATAGCAAAACGCTCGCAATTGATTGATCTTCAATTTTGCCTCCTCGGGGTTTCTCGCAGAGGACCTGAGGTATATATAGTTGGGTCCGAAACAAACTCAGGGCCCTTTAAAGAGTAGTAGCCCATAATTAGGCATTTGTTCAAAAATGGGTGTCATGCTGAGCCCGTCGAAGCATGGTGGGCAGGCCTCTACGCTCGACCCTTCGACGATGCTCAGGGTGACAGCCCCGCTTTTATGATATCTTTGATTACGATGTCTGATCATGGGCTACTACTCTTCAACAGCCCCTGAGTGGGTTTACATGTAAACCCACTATATTGCGGCAAAACAATAGTAATTGGCTGAATATCAATTAAATAATCAAATATCAACCATAAAAAGTGTAAACCATGTAAACCCACTTTTGTAGCAAAATGAGCCGCCCGTTTCTTAAGCCCTTTCGGGCAAGTAATGCCAACAGAGGGTTCAAGAAAAGATAAAAGGCAAGGTTAACACATTTCGGGAAAGGATGCCAGTATCAATAACACAAAAGGAAGAACAGTATCCGGAGATAAGTAACGGATCCTGGTGCGGATATGCGTTAAAGATTTTTTAATGTGGTTATTCACCGTATTTTTTGAAAGTCCCATTTGCCTGGAAATATCCGCGTGCGAGCAACCATCTTCCCTGCTTAACAGATAAGCTACCTTAACCTGTGGAGAAAGCGTTTCAATAGCATTCATGGCTATCTGGCGGCATTCCGTAAAATCCATATAACTTTCTGTTGAATTAAAAGCCGGCTCCTCGGCATTTGCCGTTCGATAAACAGACATCCGGGCTTGCTTTTTTAAAGCATCTAAAAAGTTGCTGCGAACCATGCTAAACAGGTAGGCCTCAAAATTTTTATCAGGATTAATTTTCATCCTGTTTTCCCATAAACGAACAAATACATCCTGGGTTAGTTCATTCGCTTCCTCAGAACTACGTACAAAACGGTAGGCAAAACAATATACTTTTCTTCTGTATAATTTATAAACTTCACCAAAGGCATCGGTATTCCCGGTTTGGATAAGGCACAAAAGTTCCTTGATAGATAAGTTGTCCAAATGTTTCATACAGCAGGATGTTAAGCATTGCAAGTTAAGCGGGTAATTTGAAGTTAATGTTAACTATAAGAGAAGCTTTACCGGTTTATCGGTGGGTGATCACCGTACTTGCAGAAGTAAGCATTGCACGGGAATCTGCCAGTATGTTTCCGGCAGCAAGGTTCAACTTATTGGAGCTTTTTAGTCGTGCGATCCCAATAGTATTATTGCCCGAAATTATATTCAGGGAGGCTTTAACCAAAGGATCTTCCGGGGCACCGAAAGGTTGCAAAGGAAGATCATTCAATTCTGCTACACTAATATCGGGATCTATGCCCGCGCTATAGCCCCCATTTCCAGTTGCGTTAAACAGTTTATAAACAATTGGGTGCATTTCCCATTCCACTTGTTTAGGTATCCTGGCATCAGAAATTTCAAATGAGGCTTCGTCTTTACCTCTCGTTTTTTCGCCGATCAGCACAACCTGCATATAAGGTTTTAAATTGTTGATCATCACCTCCGAAGCCGAAGCGGTTGCACCCGTTCCTAAAATAAATACTCTTTTTAAGTTGAGGTTGGCTTGTAAAAGTGTATTAAAATTTAAAGTATGATCAAAGCTGGCCGCATCGCCTAAAGATTCCGATCTGGTACCTCCATTTTTATTCCCTTTATACGTGATAAAAGGAGTAGCATAATTCAGCCCGGATGCGATCATAGTACATAGTCCCGCGGCTTCGGCAACCTGCCCTCCTGAATTATAGCGAAGGTCCAAAATAAGCTCTGCTACACCTGCATTTTTAAAACTCATAAAAGTATTGTAAAGCGAGGTGGCCAATCCTGGACTAAAATCGTATATATACAGATAGGCAATTTTGGCCCCCCCCTTATCGATAATACTACTCACTGCAGGTTGTTCAAATGTAAACCCCGCTGTTAATTCAGCAGAGCTAATGTCCTTTAGTTCATTGCCGTTCACTTCTGCCAGTGTGATGGTAACCCGGGTGCCCGAAAGTAATTCCTGTTGTAAAGCCGCGGCATTTTCCTGTGTTATGATCTTACCATTAATTTTGCTGATATAATCGCCACGCTTTAAACCGGACCTGGAGGCAGGGGAGTCGTTTAAGACAAGCTTAACCACTCCAAAAACTAAACCTGTATTTTTTTCTTTGATCGTCGTATAATCAAACCCATATTGACTTCTGTTGGTAGGGCTAACTGTAGAGGGATCATTGGGTAATAAAATATAGGAAAAGCGGTCACTGGCATTACGTATAGTGGAAAAAAAATCAAGCGGAGCCCGGTTAAGAGCGGGTTTGGCAGGTAAGCCATCGCTCCAGTAATAGTAGCGTTTCAGGCTATCAAGTATCCAGCTGTTTATATTTTCGTTACTTCCGGGGGGATAGCTGGGCGTATTGTTATCTTTTTTGCAGGAGCTTTGTAAAATAAGTATAGACACCAGACAAATCAGGACATAGCGATTTTGTTTGTAAAAGTTAAGAAATGGCTGCATAATACTATAAAAGTATATTTGTCTGCCAGCAAATATACTTCGCCATTGTTAATAGAGGATTAACTTTCAAGCAGTTCCAGTGTTAAGTTGTATTACCTCCTAAGGAATGACTATCGAACATTTAATCATATAAGACGTCCCCGTGTTGGCATTTTTCGGCATGACAGTACATGACGGTTTGGAGGGAAGTTGTTATTAACTTTCCCTTTTGGAAAACCAGTTATCACACCCCAACGGGTAACCACCACAGCTTTATAAGAGCAAAAAGTAAGTTTTATGAGCAGGAAAAATATTGTATCAACTATGTTTTTATTGTTGTGCGCATCCTCAAGTATATATAGTCAAGAAAAAAAATCTTCACCCGGGAAATATCAAATTGCCGTTTACTATTTCCCGGATTATCATATCGATAAACGGAATGAAGAATATCGCGGAAAGAGCTGGACAGAATGGGAGCTTGTAAAAAAAGCAAAACCACGTTTTGAAGGACATGATCAACCCAAAGTTCCTTTATGGGGATACACAGATGAAGCCAATCCATTACAAATGGCTCAGAAGATAGCAGCAGCTTCTACATACGGAATTAACGCGTTCATTTTTGACTGGTACTATTATAATGACGGGCCTTTTTTGGAAAGGGGCTTAGAAAACGGTTTTATGAAAGCTAAAAATAATAACCTGATGAAATTTAGTTTAATGTGGGCAAATCATGATTGGCACGACCTTCATCCCGCCACCCATGGGAAGCCTCAAAAATTGATGTACCCCGGTAAAATCACGGCCGAAACCTGGGATAAAATGACAGATTATATCATAATAAAATATTTTAAACACCCTTCCTATTGGAAAATAGATGGATGTCCATATTTCTCGATCTATGACCTGGGAAATTTCCTGGATAGTTTTGGAAGCTTAGAGGCTGCGGCAAAAGCGATCGCTGATTTTCGTGCCAAAACAAAAAAGGCCGGATTTAAAGATTTAAATATTAATGCTGTTGTTTGGGGCAACACGATACTTCCCGGCGAAAAAACAATTATTTCTCCGGATCTATTGGTTAAAAATTTAGGATTCAATTCGGTAACAGATTATGTGTGGATACATCATGTAGTCCTAAATAGTTTTCCGACCAACACGTATGATTCTGTAAAGAATGTATATTTCAAATATGCTTTAAACGCCAGCAAAAAATTCAACGTACCTTATTATCCCAATGTATCGATGGGTTGGGATTCATCTCCCCGAACCAACCAGAAAAACTCATGGGGAAACTTCGGATATCCTTATACACCAATTATTATCGGCAATACACCCAAGGCCTTTAAAAATGCATTAATAGAAGCTAAAGATTTTATGGACGATCATCTTAACAAAACCAAGATCCTAACTATTAATTCATGGAATGAATGGACCGAGGGTAGTTATTTAGAACCCGATACTTCAAATAAATTTGGATATCTCGACGCTATTAAACAAGTATTTGTTGACAAGTAAGAAAGCCGCTCTACTTTCATAAAGCGGCTTTGTAGGCCATAGGGCAACTATAAGCGAATGGCACCCTCAATCCGCGAGCCACTTCGCGCCTCCCAATTCTTTCAGACTATGGCTATGGGGTCACCGAACCAGCACGAGGCAGCCTGGGCAACATCATCAAGATTAGGTTCACGGTCAGCAGCCCAGGCGACGAACCCGTCAGGGCGTATCAGTACAGCGCTCAAACCTAATTGATCTTTTGCACGGCCCGGAACATATTTCATCCGGTCGCCATACTCACTCGCCAAAGTTTTAAGTGAAGCATTCATACCGAAGTCGAGCAGTATCCCCCGGCCATCATGCATTAATTCACCAATTTTTATGCCGCCTTCCAACTCAAAGTTAGGAACGCTGCGGCCAATCAAGGGGTGGTTGCCACCGAGATTGTAATGTGTGCTGACACCCCACACTCTTCCTGCAAAGTAGGTGGCACCGTCGCGGGTATCAATAAGGTCACGGATGATCGCATTCAGCGCGCGGGAAGCTGGGCCCGGTTTCATGATCGCGACCTGTGCACGCGACCAATCCAAAACCTGCGCACCAAGTGGATATCGTTCGGTATAATAACTATCCAGCAAGTTTTCCGGGGCTTGCCCATGGATGGTAGCGGCGAGTTTCCAACCCAGGTTCATAGCATCTCCCAAACCCAGGTTAAGTCCCTGACCGCCCAGTGGCGCGTGAATATGCGCGGCATCACCGGCTAAAAGTACCCGTCCGTTGCGATAGGTTGTGGCCTGCCGTGCGCGGTCAGTCCAGGTGGTTGCGATATGCAGGGCATTGATAGTCACGTCGGTGTTCGAGATTCGGCGCAGCACCTCCTGCACGTGCCCAAGCGTGATGGACTTTTTTGAATGATGAAATGCCCCGCCATCAAAATCCTGTATAATTACGTAGCCTGGTTGCGACTGCAGGTACATGCCTGTTGGTGTTACATTACGGCCCGGGCTCAGCTTTTCCGGGTCGACAATGTCAACTAAGGTAGAGTAGCCGGTAAATTCTGGCTCCGTACCAGCGAATTCAAAACCGCCTGCCTTGCGAACAACACTACGGCTGCCATCGCAACCCACAAGCCATTTACTTTGAAAAGATTGGTCACCTGATTGAACAGCCACTCCGTCTCCGGTTTGATGAAAGCCTGTAATAGCAAGCCCGCGCCTGATCTCTACACCCAGGGCTTCTGCACGGCGAGCCAACACCGTTTCAAGCTCCTGCATTTCAGAAATTAAGCTGGTTTCGGTGGAGCCAGGCAAGCGATACTTCCACTGTGAGGTGTCAATATTGTCATCATGGAATGGAATGCCTGCAAAGTGCCCTACTTGACGACGGCCTCCTTGCTTGGTATTTAAGTGGGGGTTTTTAAGGCGTTTATGTAGTTCGAGTTCTTGTAATAGATCACGGCGATATAACGCTTCAACAGAAAGCGCATTAAGTCCCCGTATCCCGAAAGGAACTTGCTTTAAGGGGGAGTCCGGATCTTCCGCCTTTTCCAGTATCAGGACTAAACATTTGGCCAGGGCCAATTCACAAGCCAAGAAAAGCCCTACTGGACCAGCGCCTGCGATAATTACATCGTGTATCGAATTATTTTGTGTAGTTTTCATTATAGAATAATTAAAACACAAAATTCCGGAATGCTCCAGTGTTAGGATTGTACAAACGCGACAAAATCGGTGCTTACAGCTTGTTTCCTATTTTTTGATTTTCGTGCGAATGCTGCTGGCGTAGTGCCGCTGTAGCGTTTGAATTCCCTGCTTAGGTGGGATTGATCTGTATAGCCCAGCTCATGAGCTAAGCCGGCAATGTTGGTATTGGGATCAAACCATAATTGGTTTCGTACCTGCTCAAAGCGCATCAAGGCAGACACATCTTTAACAGTATAGCCAGAAGATTGCTTGAAGTTCCTTTCCAGTGTACGAACCGTGGCGTGGGCCGCCGCAGCTACCTGGCTTACCGGTATGGTGCCGTTTGCTTCCCTCATAGCAATCCCCGCTTTAAATAGCATACTGCTGGTAGCGATCCCCAACCGTGCATTCAGGAAATACTGTTTTACCTCAACCAGCGCTTCATCTATTCTTCCAGCCTGAATCCACTTATTCAATATAGGCTGAAGCTGGGCTATTGGATGCTCAAATGTATGCACTCCTTCCTTACCACCGGAGGGCAGTCCGAGCAGATCGAACACAGTCCATGGAAAGCATCTTATAGCAATGATCTCTAACCGATTTTTTGTGTAAAAATGAACAGGTTGATTGAGCAGCCCCATCATAAATGGAGAGGGCAAAGGCCGCAAGTTTCCATTGTAAGAAATGCTACAGTCGCCACCGAAATGAAAAATAATTTCAGCGTAACCATCAGGTACTACCTCAAAACTCGATTGTTGTTCTCCGGATTCTCTTCTGTTGTACCAAAAACATTTTATGGTATCCCGTAACTCCTCAGGAGGTTCAAATTCTTGGTGCTGCATTTGGAAAGATAGCATATTATAGCCTGTAGCGCAGTGTTATCACCACAACCCCAAATTAGTCAAAGAAACCCAATAAAAAAAGCCGCTCTACTTTCTTAGAGCTGCTTTGCAGCATGTTCGATTAATTCATCACGAGGTTACCTGCTTATTTATTTTTTCCTAATGAAGTTGATTTAACTTTATTGTAATACAACCGGTCTACCAATCTCATATCATTGATAATGATGAGTGCCTGAGCTTTTAACCCCTTTTTATATGGAATACACTCAATTTCCAGTAAAAAGGAAAAGGCATAAGCTGGTAAGAAGAATTTTTTAAAAGTAGAAATAAAATTAAAATATGTTTTTCTTTTTCATTGTATTATTATATATCTTTAGTTTAACCAATAATATAAAAACAACCCCATAATAATTGGTTTTTGACATCTATTAATAAAACTAAATACAAGCCCGAAACTTAAATGCAATATTTAAACAAACTTTTGGAGCCAAAAGCCAACGGGCCAGAAATTGCCCTGTTACTAACTACCTTACTCGATGTTAAAATATCCGCCACCACTCTCACCAAAGAAATAGAAGAGCACCCTGATTATCCCAGCCTTTTAAGTATCAGTGATGTACTAAACGGCTATGGCATTGAAAACATGGGCATTAAATTTGATACTGACAAATTTTTAGAAATACCTGTACCGTTTATTACCCAATTGAGAGGCAAAAAAAGCGTCACCAATTTTTTTACTATCGTAAAGGGTTTTAATGGGGATAATGTCCGCTTTTTTGACCCTGAAAAGCATAAATGGGGTACGCTCGCTAAAGAGATCTTTCTTAAAAACTGTTCTGGAATTGCCTTATTGGCAGAAGCAGAGGATACTGCCGGCGAGAAAGACTATGTAAAAATAAGGCGGATAGAAAAAAGAAAAAATAATATTCAATATATTACCGCTTTAAGCATCCCAGCGATAGTTCTTATTGCCGGAATAACGGCATTTATACAGTACGGATCGGGCACTTTTCTACCCTTTGTTTTTACCCTGTTAACGCTGGCTGGTGGCACCACTGGGGCCTTGTTGCTATGGTACGAAATAGATCAGTACAATCCCGTATTACAGCAAATATGCGGCGGAGGTAAAAAAGCAAATTGTGGTGCGGTATTACAATCAAAAGCTTCAAAAATAGCAGGAGTTAGTTGGAGCGCTATTGGGTTTAGCTATTTTATGGGGATGCTACTGTTACTATTGTTTTCGGGCATTGGCAATCCAGGTGTTTTATTTACGGTAGCCTGGTTAAACACGATAGCGGCGCCATACATTCTGTTTTCTGTTTATTATCAATGGCGGATAGCTAAACAATGGTGCCTGCTCTGTTTAGTTACACAGGCCTTACTGGCTCTGCAGCTGATAACCGTGTTTGCTGGCGGCTGGCATACCTTATCGCCGTTTAGTACAGTCACTCCCGGATTAATCGTGCCGGTTATAACCGCGCTGGCAGTACCTTTTATAGTAACTGCTATTTTAATACCCGCCTTGCAAAAAGCGAAAGAAAGCAAACGCGTGAATACCGAACTGCAAAAACTGAAACACAACAGACAAATGTTTGCAGCTCTGTTGCAAAAACAAAAGGAGATAACCGAAAACCCCGAAGGACTTGGCATAACCCTGGGCAACCCTAATGCAGCATATAAACTCATAAAAGTTTGTAACCCCTACTGCGGCCCTTGCGCCAAAGCACATACCCCAATGGAAGAACTGCTACACAACAACCCAGAAATACAGGTGCAGATACTTTTTACCGCCAGCAATAAAGAAGGGGATATTCAGGCTCTTCCCGTTAAGCATTTGTTAGCAATAGCGGAAAAAAACAGAGAGTCCATTGTAAAACAAGCATTAGATGATTGGTATCTAGCCGAAAATAAAGATTATGAGGCCTTCACCTCCAAATATCCCATGAATGGGGAATTAAAGCAGCAAAACGATAAGATTGAAGCCATGAGAGAATGGTGTAATAAAACAGGTATAGAGTTTACACCAACTTTTTTTGTATCTCTCCCGGAAACTAATAATGAAAAAACAACAAGATATTATCAATTACCTGATGTGTACAATGTAGCAGATCTAAAATATTTCTTTTCTGTCTGAAGGCAGAAAAGAATATCCGGAATATACCAGCCATAACAAGAAGGATGTAACAAAAACCCTCATGTTTCCAGGCATATAAGAGAAGTAAAAACTATAATCATTTAGTTTTTAAACAATGAAAAGCTAAAATTAAAAACCATAGAGCTTGGCACAAGTGATATACTTACCCCAAAACAATTGAAAAATGTAATGGATGCAGAAGGAATAGTGATGTCAATTGTCTTCGATACAGAGAATAGTGTAATGGCCTTTTTGCTCTATCAGCTCTCTGCTATGGTTATTATAACCCGTACTTCGTGACAAGATAAAATGTAGTTTCTTTAATTAGCAAAACATTTATATTAAATGCTGAATATTTTGATTGTTTTCGGTGAAAATGTATATCATCATAATGTATTGCCCGTTGGTAATAGCACCCTAGCACCGGTATGAAATCCCGGCCCTGTAAGGATCTTGGGGCATATCGTCTTCTCTCATCCATATTACTTGGACAGGAATCCAAGCCGTTCAAATTTGGCAAATGATCAGGCTGCAAAACGGTCATTAACTAACACGGGATGCAACTTGTATTTTTGCTATTTCCTCAAATTCTTCATCAGAGGGGAGAATATCCAGCCATTTAAACCCATTCCCTTTTTTATCTATGATTTATTAAGGTTCAATTTATTTGGCTAAGGATAAACAGGATGTTGCGGACGATATCAATTACCTGTTATATAAAACCTTTACCTTTACGCGAGAATAATCAAATGAACCGGATACTACTGATAGAAGATGAAGAGCGCATTGCTGAACTGATTAAAAAAAGTTTGGAGGAACAAGCTTATTCGGTTACAATTGCGTTGGATGGCCTTGCCGGTAAAAAACTGGCTGTCGCCAATGATTTTGATCTCATAATTACAGACATTATTCTACCGGGCATGAACGGCATCACACTCTGCAAAGAGATTCGGAGTTTAAAGCCCGTTATCCCAATCATTATGCTAACGGCCCTTGGCACAACAGACGACAAGGTAGATGGCTTTGATGCCGGGGCAGATGATTATTTAGTAAAACCATTTGATTTTCGGGAATTACTGGCACGTATAAGGGCGGTTATGAACCGCAAGAGCATTAACCTTATTGTCCAACCGGTTATTTTAAAATATGCTGACCTGGAATTAAACAACCAGACCAAAATCGTAAGCCGTTCGGGTACGGAGATAAGCCTTACACCAAAAGAATTGAAACTGCTGGAATACATGATGCAAAACAGCGAAAGGGTTTTATCCCGGGCGGAGATTGCGGAAAAAGTATGGGACACCCACTTTGATACGGGGACAAACTTTATTGATGTTTATATCAATTACCTGCGAAAAAAAATCGACAAAGACTTTGGCAGTAAGCTCATCCACACTAAATCCGGTTTGGGCTTTATTTTTAAAGAAGAGACATGACCATACGCAATAAACTTACTTTGCTGTTTACCTCCATCATCGCTGCCTTATTGTTGGCCTTTGCACTGGTTGTTTATTTTTCCTTTTCAAAAAACAGAGAGAACGAATATTACAATTCTCTACGCCATACTGCCATCAATAAAGCCAATCTCTTGCTGGATGCCAAAGTTGCCCCTTCGGTATTACAACTGATCTACCGAAAGGCTGAAAATTCCTTGTTTAAGGAAGAAGTAGCTATTTATGATACCTCCTTTAATCTATTATATCATGATGCGGTAGATATCGACCAGGTAAAGGAAACCCGACGAATGATAGATGAGATCGTCCAAAAAAAGGAGATCAGGTTTTACCAGGGGGAGATGCAGGTTGTAGGTATTTTTTACCATCACCATAACCAGGATTATGTGATCACGGCGATAGCCAATGACCAGGGAGGCTATGTAAAACTTCGCAACCTAAAATACACCTTGATCATCTCGTTTTTTGTAGCGGTATTCCTGATCTATATAGCGGGTCATGTCTTTTCGAGCAAAGCCTTAAAACCGGTCTCGGATATGGTAGATAAGGTGGAGGAAATAACGGCTACCAATTTGGACCTGCGTATCGATACCGGAAAAGAAAAAGATGAGATCAGCGAACTGGCGGTTACTTTTAATGAAATGCTCAACCGGCTGGAAAAATCTTTTGATGCACAAAAGGAGTTTGTATCCAATATTTCGCATGAACTGCGTACCCCGCTTACGGCTATGCTCACTGAATTGCAGGTTGCAATAGAAAAAGAAAGGAGTAACGAATCCTATAAAGCATCCATTCATCATGCCATCAGCGATGCGCAAAAGCTGGTACGCTTATCCAATAGCCTGCTCGACCTGGCTAAAGCCAACTATGACCATACAGAAATCGCTTTTAGGGAACTGCGTTTGGACGAGGTGATCCTCGATGCCCGGAATGATGCCCTGCATGACCAGCCGGGGAGCAAGATCAATATCTTGTTTGAAGGGGAAATGGATGACGATAATGATGTTTCTGTCAGGGGCAATGAATATCTGTTAAAGGTAGCATTTATAAACCTGATGGAAAACGGGTGTAAGTTTTCAGCAGACCGGGAGACCTCTGTAGCGATCTCCTATTTTAAAGATAAAACCATTCTGCATTTCCGGGATAAAGGTATCGGAATAGCTGAGCCGGAATTGCAGCACATCTTTGATGCTTTTTACCGGGGGGGCAATCAGCAATTTGCCGGGGGAAATGGCATAGGACTATCGCTCACCAAGAAGATCATCGAATTGCACAAAGGAAGTATCTCGGTAGCGTCCGGGATTAACGAAGGCACCACATTTACTATTGAACTGCCTCACTTATGAAACATCATTTGCTCCATGCTCCTGATGTTATAATTCTAATGAATTTCTAATTTTTTTCTAATAGTCCTCTAACGGCCCTTGCTAAAACGGTCATCTACTTTTGCGCCATAAATAATCGCTGTCTCAGGCAGTAACTATGTATTGATTAAAAGCAAGGTCGTTATGAAAAAAAACATGTTCTTCCCTATAGGGCTTACTGGCTGTATACTCATCATGGCTGCATGCCATCAGCCGG
>Ga0207671_10003058_pt1 | contig 17122 bp, 14 predicted proteins | sample KBSC24metaG_FD_184352 | JGI IMG/M metagenome (GOLD analysis project Ga0207671, IMG submission 184352) | Corn rhizosphere microbial communities from Kellogg Biological Station, Michigan, USA - KBS C2-4 metaG (SPAdes) (version 2) | ecosystem: Host-associated > Plants > Roots > Rhizosphere > Soil... | reverse complement strand
TGACGTTGAGCCGTGGCGCAACCTTCGATCTTCGCGCTCAGAAAGCGCGCCGGTGGATCGCGTTCTCCGCAACGCGATGGCAAAGAAATCGCGGCTCCGCCGCCCATCTTTTCCCATCGTCTTCGGACCGAAGCGGAGCGACAGGACTCGCGTAGCGAGCCCGTCAGGGCGATCGCGGAGGCGATCGTCAAAAGCCAATCCACCCGCGCATCCTGATTTTCAACGCTTTGTAAAATACGTCATTGGCAGGAACGAAGGACCTCAGATCTCGGCCTTTCCTCTCCGTCGCGGTGTCGGATGCCAGGAGGAGAATCGGCTCGCCCGAAAGGCGCCTGCCTCCGCTTGTTCCGCAAGCCGCCAGCTCGCTTCCGGCGCCGGGCGCAAGCCTCGCCTCGGGCCATTTGCGATCGCTTGCCTATTCTTGCTCATGATGGCGTCGGTCGGCTGGGCCGGCGATCCGCCGACTGAATTCAAATGGCGCGTCATTCTGGAACCCATGTCCATGCACCGCGAGGTGACGTGGGAGATTCCCAATGCGCACCGTACCGTGTTTGCGCCGGTCGTGGTCGATGGAGACGACTACCTGTTCCCTCCGAAGAAGATCCTTGAGAAGTTCCACGTCGAGCCAGCGGCCATCCAGGAGCGGGCCGCCCTCGCCGCCGCGGCTGACCTGGCGACCCTCCAGCCGCGCTACGAGCGGGATCGCAAGCAGGTCATCCAGTACGCGGAACTGCGTTCGGACCGGCCCATCGTGGCCAGCGCCGTCCTCGCGCCAAAATTCCTGGAGATGTTCAAGGACACCCTGGGAGAAAAAGTGCTCCTCGTCGTGCCGAACCGTTTCACCGCCTACGTCTTCCCGGCCCTGGCCAGCAATTATCAGGATTACTATCCGATGGCCTTCGAAGCGTATCGCTCGACGGCCTGGCCGGTGAGTGTCGAGGTGTTTGAGGTCAGCGCCGATGGATTCCGCGCCGTGGGCGTCTATCAGGAACGGTGATTGAAGAAGTAATCAGTGATCAGTGGACGAGTAATCAGTGATCGCTCGGAATGTGAAACTGATTACTGACAACTGATCACTGATTACTGGTAAACCGGCGGGATCCCCATTTTTCCCTTCGCCCCGGCACGGTTTCCGCGTTCATTGCCCGCCTCCACTATTTATGAAGAAAGTCATCCCCGGAGTCATCTTGCTGGTCGCCGTTGCCGTCGCTGCGGCATTCCTCCTTTTCAAAAAAGCGCCCGTGCATCACACGCCCGCGGTTGAATTGGCGCCGGCGGAGACCCTCTTTTTCGTGCATTTCCCGGACGTGAAACGCACCACGGCGCGCTGGCCCAAGACGGGCCTGGCGCAGATCGCGGCGGAACCGGAAGTGCAGGCCTTCCTCGCCAAGCCCCGCGCGAATGCCCCCCAAATGAAGATGCTCGAGGAGAAGCTGTCGCAGATCGACAAACTCGATCCGGGAGAGGGTTTTCTCGCGGTCACCTCGATCGATGGATCCGCACCGCATTTCATCGCGGGCCTCTCTTTTGCCGGATCGAAGGCCGATGCCGAGGCGTTGCTCGCGGAACCCCGCGCCGAATTGAAGAAGGCGTATCCGGCGGGCAAGTCCGATGTGACGATGCAGGGCCAAACGCAGATCGAGACCTTCACCTACGAGGACACGACCATCGGCGAGGCCATCCAGGCCGGCTGGTATCTGGTCTCCAACGACATGGAACTGCTCCGCCACACGCTCGATGTTCCCGCCCAGGGCTTGGGACAGAAGGCGCTGGCGTCCAACGATCTCTACAAGAAATCCACGTCCCATCTGCCGGGCGATGGCGAAGTGGTGCTCTTTGCGCAGGTGGGTGTGCTCACCGAGCGCCTCGTGTCTCTGCTCGTGGCCAGCGGCCAGACTCTCGATCCCAAGCAAATCGCCGACTTGAAGAAGATTCAGGCGGTGGCGTTTGGGACGAAGTTCGAAGGCGAACAGATGCGGGACACTCTGTTCCTCCTGAGTTCCGGAAGTACCACGGAGGCGCCTTTGGCCCGGAACAGCCTGGCCTTCACCAGTCCGGGCACATTTCTCTCTTATATGACCACGGTTCCGGCGACCATCGAGATCCCCGAATCTTCGCTGGTTCTGGGCGCGATGCTGCCGGGCTTTTCCGCGGTCGAGAAGGGGCTGGCGGACAAGGGGCTGAAGTGGAGCGATTTTGGGAAGGCCTTCGGGCCGGAGTTTGGCGTGGTCGGGAATTGGGTGGAGCATGCCGCGCAGCCCTCCGTTTTGCTGGCGCTGGACGTGCGTGACGCCGCCAAGGCACGGTCCTTTGTGGAGGTATTCACCGGAGGCCTCGCGGGCAGCGCCGCTTGGGGAAGCAAGGAAGAACATGGCACGACGATTTTCCAGAGCCCGGCCGCGGGGGGACTCGTGCCCATCGCGCCGACGGTTGCCCTCACGGATAAATTCCTGGTCGTCGGTTTCAGTGAGCCGGACATCGTCGCTGCCCTGGCCCAGCTCAAGACCGGCAAGGCCGCGATCACCGCCGTGCCGGCCTTCGGTCAAATGGCGAAATCGGTGGGCACTCCGACGGCGGGATTCGGCTACCTCGATATGAAGGCTCTTTTTGAGCACTCCTACGGAGTTCTGCACCCGTTTCTGGCCATGTCGCTCGCCTTCAATCCGGAATCCGCCAAATACGTCGACGCCGGGAAGCTGCCGAAGGCCGAAGTCATCGGCAAGCACCTGACGCCGAGCATTTACTCACAGTCGGTGACCTCCGAAGGAACGCTCGTGGAGTCAGTGGGAACCCTGACTTTCAACCAAGTCCTGGTCGGAACAGTGGGGGGGGCTTTGATCGCGGCGTATCCGATGATTGAAAGTACGCTCGGCTCTGGATTCAAGCTCGACCCCAACACATTCCAGCTTACGCCGCCAAAAGTCCCAGATCCACAGGATCTGCCAAAACGTGATCCGCAGGATCTGCAAAAACCAGATCCGCAAAATCGGCCGAAAGAGGAATCAGGAGCGGAGCCCAAGGGGGATTCGGCGCAGCCCTCCAAACCCGGAACTGAGAATCAGCAAAAGGGTGACTCTCCAGAGAAACCCAAACGTGAGAATCTGGAAAAACCCGCCGGGGAAGCTGGCAACGCGCCCACCCCGAATCCGCCCAGTTTGAAGCCGGAATCCTCTCAAAATTCGGTTCCACAGGCCCCTCAGCTATAAGTAAAATTTGCACGGGCAGAAAATTTCCTTCGTGAAAAGCCAAATGTGTGGTAATCTCCCGCTCTATGCCTATTCACAAGAAAACCGCTTTCTCCCGTCGGCTTCCTGATCTGGTAACTGAAGAACTGGCTGCTGTTCTCTCTTCGAAAAGCTCCTACGAGTTCAAGGAACTCTTCGATATCGTTCACGAGAACCTGAAGAACCGCAACGCCGCCAGCGGTGGGGAAGAAATGCTGCGCCTCCGCGCTTACGAAAAGCTTCAAAACCTGGTTGCCCGCGGCATGGTCAAAAAAGAGCAGAAGAAGTACAAGGGCATTCCGAAGCAACTCGCGACCCTCGAAACCATTCCACCGAAAGCTCCGGCTCCCGCCGCGGTTTAAGCCCGTTTCAACACGGGTTTTCTGAGGGATTATGAAAGAATATCTGCCGATTTTCTTGCAGGTAATCGTGGCCATTGGCTTTGCCGCCGCGGCGCTCATCGTGAGCGTCATCCTGGGCAAATCCGCGAAGAGGAACGCCACCAAGGACTCCGCGTACGAGTGCGGCATGCCCGCCATCGGCGGGTCCCAGCCCCGCTTCAGCGTGAAGTTCTATCTCGTGGCGATGCTCTTCATCCTTTTCGATATCGAGATCGTCTTCATGTATCCGTGGGCGGTCGTTTATCGCGACTTTCTCGCCGCGAAAGACCACAACATCTTTTGGAGCATGCTGAGCTTTGTCAGCGTCCTGACCGTCGGCTACGTCTATGCGATCATGAAGGGCGCGCTCGACTGGAAACGGTAGGTTCCTGCACCGATAAACACTCGCTGACGAAAGCTGGACGACCCGTTCGTCCAGCTTTTGTCATTTCTAAGGCTTGTCCTTGGGCGTCGCTTCCCTTTCACTCTCACGCCATCCGCCCTTTTTCGCATGGTTCATCACGTAACGCTCTATAAGCTCAGGCCCGAGGTCACTCCGGCGAAGCTCGAACAACTCATGATGACGACGCGCATGTCGCTCCTCAAGATCCCGGAAGTGCTCAGCGTGCGCTGCGGCAAGAACATCGATCCCAAGTCCGAGTGGCCTTTCTTTATCGCCCTGGATTTCGAATCCATGGATAAACTCGCGATGACCCAGGAAGACGCCATCTTCATGAAGTTCGTGGCTGACGTCATCAAGCCCAACGCCGCCGATCGCCTGACGCTGAATTACGAAATGGAGCCGGGGAAGAGCGTGAAGTACTCGTAGCGGGGCTCTGGGGCGCGTCGGGCAGAGTAATCAGTAATCAGTGGGCGGAAAGTAATCAGTGCCCGCGGCGCCACGTACCCTGATTACTGTCCACTGATTACTGATTACTGCTCCCTACCGCCCGAGCACCCGCTTATACACGTCTTCGTATTTCCCCACCGCGTTTGCCCAGGAGAAATCGCAGGCCATGGCTCGCAGGCGCAGGGCGGCCCAGTGGGGCTCGTCGGTGAAGTAGCGGCGGGCGCGCTGCAGGGCGTCCCAGAAAGCTTCGTGGGTGTAGTCGTAGAAGAGGAAGCCGTGGCCGCTCTCGTTCGAAGGATCGTAGTCCTGAATGCTCTCGTAGAGTCCGCCCGTGGCGCGGGCCACGGGGAGTGTGCCGTATTTGAGCGCATACATGGCGCTCAGGCCGCATGGCTCAAAATGGGAAGGCATCAGGAACGCGTCGCCGCCACCGTACATCAGGTGCGCGAGCTTTTCGTCCATCTGCGCGCGAAAGGCGAAACGCTCGGGGTGACGCCGCCGCGCGACCTCCAGCTCCATTTCGAACGCCTGGTGCCCCTCGCCGAGGATGATCAGGCGGACGTCGTCGGCCAGCAGGCGGTCGATGATTGGGAAGAGCAGTTCGATGCCTTTTTGGCGGTCCAGGCGGGTCACCATCACGAAAACCGGGCCTTCGGGATTGGGGGCGAGACCGCATTCCTTGAGCAGCGCGTCACGGCAGATCCTTTTGCCGTGCATCTTTGTGGGAGAGAACTTTTGGGCGAGCAGCTTGTCGGCCGCCGGATTCCAGATGTCGTAGTCGGCCCCATTCAGGATGCCCGTGAGCTTGTGCGCCTGTTCCCGCATGACGACGTCGAGACCCGCCCCGTTCTCGGGGGTCTGGATCTCCCGCGCGTAACGCTCGCTGACCGTCGTAATCGCATCCGCATAGAGGAGCCCGCCTTTGAGCAGGTTTAAGTTGCCGTAGAATTCCACGCCCGTCGCTCCGAAGTAGTGGCCGGGCAGATTGGTCAGTCCGAAATCCACGCCCCAGAAACTTCCCTGGTAGGCGAGGTTGTGGATGGTCAGCACCGTCTTGAAGGGCAGCTTGCGGTCCTTGAGCAGCACGGGCACGAGAGCCGTCTGCCAGTCGTGGACGTGGATGATATCCGGGGGCGGCATGGCGCGCCGGGCCAGTTCCATCACGGCCCGCGAGAAGTAGATGAAGCGTTCCGCATTGTCCGCGTAGGCCGTTCCTTCCTCGCCGTAGAGCGCCGACCGGTCGAAATATTCGTCGCGCCGGATGAGAAAAACCTGCACCCCGTTGGGCGCCGTGCACTCCATGATCTCCGCCGGCAATTGCTTGTGCCCCACGGAGACCGGAATGTGGACGCCCGTTGAGCGGACTCCGAACTCGGAGTTTTCGCGCAGTCCGCGATAACACGGCAGCACCACGCTCACTTCGTGTCCACGCGCCGCCAGGGCGGCGGGCAGCGCCTCGAGCACATCGCCGAGGCCGCCGGTGCGCGCGAGGGGATCCATTTCGCTGCCGGTGAGGAGTATCTTCATCCGACCAGATGACATCGGATCGCAGGCGGGAGGCGAGCAGGATTTTTTTTGCATCCATGCGTGATCGGGAGTGGTGTCATTGCAGCTTCTCCCTCGCCCTCTTCATCTTCATCTCCCTCCCGTGAGGATTGATGGAGATGAAGATGAAGAGGGCGAGGGAGAGTTCTTTCCAATCTCAATCCCCCCAGATTCCGCGCCATTCCCGCCCGCCCCCTCCGCCCCCGGGGCCTCTGAAATCCCGCTTGTCAATGAAAGGGCCATCGTTAGAGTCGCGCTCACTTTTCCCACAGGCTTCCCTTTCCTCGAATGACGCTCGGCCATCTCCTCACAGTCGATCAAATCCTGCCGGAAATGAAATCGACAGAACGGTGGAGTGCTATTGTCGAATTGGTCGACCTCCTGGTTTCGGTCGGGCAGGTCAAACCGGCGGATCGCGACGTGGTGCTGGGCGCGCTGCGGCAGCGCGAGGAAACGATGAGCACCGGGATCGGTTTCGGCATCGCCATTCCCCACGCTTCGTCGGACCGGGTGGACAAGGTGGTCGCCGCCTTCGGCCGGAAGATGAGCGGGATCGAGTTCGATTCGCTCGACAATGCCCCGGTCAAATTCATCGTCCTTTTCGTCGTGCCCAAGGATCAATTTCAGACGCATCTCCGGACGCTGGCGGCGATCGCCAAGTTCCTGAATGACCGCGCGGTGCGCGAGCGCCTGGGGACGGCGGCTTCCGCGGCGGAGATTCTCGCGATCTTCGAAAACAACGCCCCCTAAAGTAGGTCGCGCGCCCCGGCGGAGCGCAGAGGTTGAATCGGGGTTTGCACGACGGCCGTCGGGCGCTCATTGTCCCGCTCCCATTTTTTCATGGAAACCATTGCTCAAATCCTCGAGTCCCGTGTGCAATCCGCTCTCGCCGGCATCGCCGATGTGGCGGTGCGCGTGAACGCGGCGGCGGATACGCGCTTCGGCGACTATCAGACCAATGTTGCGATGATCCTGGCCAATCGGCAGAAGTCGAAGCCGCGCGAGGTCGCCCAGCAGATCCTCGACAAGCTGGACGTGGCCGACATCAGCGCCCCGCCCGAGATCGCGGGAGCTGGCTTCATCAATTTCCGGATCAAACCCGAATGGCTCACGGGCCAGTTCGCGCGGTTGCTGGCCGACTCGCGCCTCGGCGTCCCGGCTCCGGTGCGGCCGAAGAAATTCGTCATCGACTTCAGCTCGCCGAACGTGGCGAAGCCGATGCATATCGGCCATATCCGGTCGACAATTCTCGGCGACGCGCTCGCGCGCATCGCCGCGTTCGTCGGCCACGAAGTGGTGCGCGACAATCACATCGGCGACTGGGGAACACAGTTCGGGATGCTGCTTCTGGGCTGGAAGACGGAGCTCGATCGGGCGGCACTCGAAGCCGATCCGATCGGAGAGATGGAGCGGATCTACAAACTGATCAGCCCGAAGTGCGACGAGGAGAAACCGGAGTTCGATGCCGCGGTGCGGACGGCGGCCCGCCAGGAACTGGTGAAGCTCCAGGCCGGGGACGCGGAGAATCTCTCCATCTGGCACGAGATGCAGCGCCTCTCGCAGGTGCAATTCGATGCCATCTATTCCCGGTTGGGGGTGAGATTCGACGTCATGCTCGGGGAGAGTTTTTACAATCCGCAGCTCAAGACCGTGGTCGATGAACTGCGCGCTCGTGGCATCGCCTCGGAGAGCGAAGGCGCCCTTTGCGTCTTCTCCGATGGTAATTTGAAGCAGGAGGAAGACCCCTTTTTGATCAAGGACAAGGAAGGCTGGCGGCCGAATCCCGCCCTGGTGCAAAAGAGCGACGGCGGCTTCAACTACACGACGACGGATCTCGCGACCCTGGAGTACCGGCTGAAGACGTGGTCTCCCGACGAGATCCTCGTCCTGACGGACGGCCGGCAGCAGCTTCATTTCCGGCAGCTCATCGCCATTTTCCGCCGCTGGCATCCGGAATTGGCGGACAAGGTGCGCATGACGCATGTCTGGTTCGGAGCGATCCTGGGTGCGGACGGCAAGCCGTTCAAAACCCGTGAGGGAGAAACGGTGAAGCTGGCCGCGTTGCTGGATGAAGCCGTGGAACGGGCGCTGGCGCTCGTCGTTGAGAAAAACCCCGAGCTTCCCGACGTGGAACGCCGGGAAATCGCGAGGATCGTTGGGTTGGGGGCCGTCAAGTACGCCGACCTGCTACCGAATCGCCAGAGCGATTACGTGTTCTCCTGGGACAAGATGCTCAGCTTTCAAGGGAACACAGCGCCGTATCTCCAGTACAGCTATGTTCGGATTCGCGCGATTTTCCGGAAGGGTGGCGAAGAAGCTGGCGCGCAGAAATCCGAAGTCCAGCTCACAGAACCGGCCGAGTTCGCTCTGGCCAAGAAGCTCCTGCAATTCGGCGAGGTCCTGCCCCAGATTCTCGACGATTACCGTCCGAATCTTCTCGCCAATTACCTCTACGAACTGGCTTCCACCTTTCACGGTTTTTTCGAATCCTGCCCCGTGCTGAAAAGCGAGCCGGCGATCCGCGCCAGCCGCCTTGCGATCTGCGACGTCACCGCGAGCGTGCTGCGACAGGGGCTTGGATTGCTTGGGATCGAAGTTCCGGAGCGAATGTAAACGGTGATTGCCTACCGTCATTAGAGTCGTCGTAGTCCACGAAGACACCCTCCTCAACCCCGGGCCGTCCGCGTTCAAGGTCCAACCTCCAACCTCCCGTAGACAGATTCCCGCCCTCGTGACCAAGCTCCAGCTTGGTCACGCACTTGTCTTCGAAGCTCTGCTTCGCCGCGCACTACTTTGGAAGACATCGTTCCGCTGGCCGCCCCCTTCGAAGCTGGAGCTTCGCAGTCAAGAGCGCACCCAAGCTGGAGCTTGGGTGCGACAGCACGGGAAAGTTGGTTTCCACAGGATGTGGAAACCAGCAGGCCGGAGGCCCGCGCTACCCGGACATCCTCCTCGCCCGCTACCACTCCTCGTCCGCATTCTCCCCCACGTAGGGATTCGTCTGCCGCTCGATCCCGATCTTCGTCGCCGGCCCGTGGCCAGGGAGGACGGTCACGTCGTCGCCCAAAGGATAGAGCTTTTCTTTGATCCCCCGAAAGAGCAGGGGACCGTCGCCGCCCGGCAAATCCCACCGGCCCACGCCGCCCGCAAACAGCACATCGCCCCCGAAGAGGATGCGCGAGGTCTTCTCCAGGAAACAGAGGCTGCCGGGACAATGCCCGGGCACGAGCAAAACTTGAAAATCCACCCCCTCGACGACCGTGGAACCGCTTTCGTCGATATGAAAACCGGGTTTGATCGGTTCGATGTCCCAATTGTAGCCGAAATTCCTGAAAAACCCCGCTTCGGTGACCATTGGCTCCGTCTCCGGATGGTATCCGACGCGGCATTCATGCTCAGCCTGGACCCGTGCGGCGTCCCACACATGGTCGATATGGCCATGGGTCAGGAGCAGGGTGGAAACAGAGTAGCCGTTCCCGCTGAGCCAGTCGGCCACCCCCTGGGGCGCGTCGATCAGGATTTTCGAATCGCGCAGGTAAAAACAGTTCGTGTCAAAGATTCCGCCGGTGTAGGAGTCGAGTTGCATGGTGTATGGCGCGGTACTTGCAACCGCCAGAGCCCCTGCACACGAAGCTGAAGATGCCGCCAACCGCAAGTTTAAGAAGTCAGGTTTGCGCTTTCACCGAATTCTGTCAGTTTGCAAAGCCGTTTCCCAAAAGCCCCACAACTCTTCAATGAAATTCCCGCGTCTTTTTTTGCTTCCTTTGGTGTCCACCATGGCCCTCACTCTCGCCAGCGACGCGGCAGAGGCGCCGGATCCCGGGCAGATTGAAATCTCAGTAGGTCGGTTGTTGGAACAAGGTCACTACAGCCGGAAAAAGCTCGATGAAAAAGTGGCGCCTGTGTTTCTCAAAAACTACCTCGACGGGCTTGATTACAATCACCTCTACTTCACCCAGAAGGACATCGATCTCTTCACGGCGAAGTATGCCACCACGCTGCACAACGACGTGCTGCTCGGCAATCCGGAACCCGCCTTCATCATTTTCAACATCTACAAGAAGCGTGTCGAAGACCGCATTGCGAAGATCAAGGAAGCCCTGAAGGATACCTACGATTTCACCAGCGATCGGACCGTCGAAATCAACCGCCAGAAAGCCCCATGGCCGAAGGATGAGGCGGATGCCGACCAGCTTTGGAAATTGCGAGTGGAAGGCGAACTCCTCCAGGAATCGCTGAACAAGCACAATGTCGACACGCCGGCCAAGCTGCTGGCCAAGCGCTACGACCAGGTGCTGCGCTCTCTCGGCGAACAGACCAAGGAAGACATCATCAAGGGCTTCCTGACCATTCTCGCCCAGACCTACGATCCGCACTCCGAATACATGAGCCGTTCGGAGTTGGAGAACTTCAAGATCAATATGGCCCTGGCGCTCGTCGGCATCGGAGCTGTCCTCCATTCCGAGGATGGCTATGCCAAGATCTCCGAACTCGTTCCCGGTGGACCCGCCTCCAAGGAAGGGCACCTCAAGGTCGGCGATCGCATCGCCGGTGTGGCGCAAGGCGACAAGGATTTCGTGGATGCAGTGGATATGAAGCTCGACAAGGTCGTCGAGATGATCCGCGGCAAAAAAGACACCATCGTCCGCCTTCAGGTCATTCCGGTGAATGCTCCCGATCCTTCCGTCCGCAAGATTATCGAGATCAAGCGCGAGGAGATCAAACTCAAGGATCAGGAAGCCAAGGCTGAAATCATCGAGCACTATGGCCCGGATGGCAATGCCGTGCGCCTCGGCTGGATCGTTCTCCCTTCGTTCTACGCGGATATGGAGCACAGCGGCGCGGCCGGAGCGAAAAGCACCACGAAGGACGTTTTGGCGCTCATCAACCGGCTGAAGGCCGAACACATTCAAGGCCTCGTGATGGACCTGCGCCGTGACGGCGGCGGTTCGCTCGAGGAAGCCGTGAACCTCACCGGATTGTTCATCAAGCGTGGCCCGGTGGTGCAGTCCAAGGACAGCAACGGTCACGTCAATGTTTCCAAGGATCGCGATCCGTCGGTGGCTTGGGATGGGCCGCTCATCGTCTGCACCAACCGCCTCAGCGCCTCGGCCAGCGAGATCTTCGCCGCCGCGCTCCAGGACTACAACCGCGCGCTCATCGTGGGCGACAGCAGCACCTTCGGAAAAGGCACCGTGCAGACCATGCTCGAGATTGGCCGGATCATGCCCTTCCTCGGCAGCGGCGGCAACGAAGCCGGCGCCCTCAAGCTCACGATCCAGAAGTTTTATCGCATTGCCGGTGGTTCAACCCAGCTCCGCGGAGTCGAGTCCGACGTCAAGCTCCCCTCTCTCTTCGATCACCAGGATATAGGCGAGATCGCCCTCAAGGGCCCATTGCCTTACGACACCGTCCCGGCGGCGGACTACGAGAAAGTCGAACGCCCGCTCTTCAAGACCGAACTCAAGCAGCGCTCCGCGGCGCGCGTCGCGGTGGATCCGGAGTTCCGCTACATCACCGAAGACCTCGACGTGATCAAGCAGCGGCTGGCGGACAACCGCGTCTCGCTGAATGAAAAGGCGCGCCGTGCGGAGATCGAGCAGGACAAGGCCCGCACCGATGCGCGCAACGCCGCTCGCGAAAAGGTCAAGCCGCCGGAAATCAAGACCTACACGATCACCTTGGACAACGTGAACAAGCCCGACCTGCAATTGGTGACCTACGACAAGCCCGACAAGGACAAGAAAGGCGCCGATAACAAGTCCAAGGACAAGGACGCGGTCACTCAAGTCCAGCCGTCGGCTGATGATGACGCCGACGACGAGGAAGCGACGAACAAATTGAATCGTTACGACGCGATCAAGACCGAGACGCTGAACATCCTCAACGACCTGATCGACCTGACCCGCAATCCAAAGACGGCCACCGCGAGCGCGAATAAGTAAGCGTTGCTGATGGAGGGTTGGGGGAAGTTTCCAGTTCAGCATTGCCCATATCTTGACTGAAACCGGCGAGACTGTGAGCCGTGCGAACCGCAAGGTTCCAAAAGCATTAGAGCGTGGTTCTGAACTTTCCGCGTTTGCTCGTGACTGGGCCAAAGGCCCTACGCAACACAGCCCAGCGAGGAGGCGGAGGGGAATGGGAGTGTTCGGTGGGTGGGCGAGACGGCAAGCGAGGAATGAGCGCCACCCTGGGTCCCGTCGTCAAAAGCGCGCACGCCCCAACGGGGCAAAACAGGCTTCTTGTCGTGCCCCGTTGGGGCGAGCACTCGTTGTGGAAATCCAACCCAGGGCGGCGCTCGTTACACTCGCTTGCCCTGGGCTGACTTGTTGAGCACCTTTGGTGCGGGGGAGCGCTTCGCGCAATAGTTCAGAATACTCTGCAGTCGACAGTTGAGCGAGGCACGAGCGATACCGCCGGACACGCATTCAATCGCGATCACCCCGGAGGTGGCAGCCCTCCGGCTATCGCATGGGTTCCGGACTGAGAAGTTTTTCGTAGCAGCGGGCTGCGACACCTTTGGATTGACCGCGTTGCGCGGCGGCGGTCAGGCCGCGCCGAATTTCGCTTGAACCCGCAGGGTGTTGCCAGCGGTCAATTCGACGTCATGCAGCCGGAGCCCGCCTGCGGTGAAAGCCATGAGCGGAAACGTCCGGCCTTCGAGCTTGTCGAGGTGCGGCTTGGCGTAACTTCCGGCGAGTTTCAGGATCATTCCATCGCCATCCAGCGCGAGGTTGGAGAGCTTGGCGTTGAGTTCGTCGTCGATCGCGAGTTTACCCGTGAGCGCCAGTGACGCGCTCATCACAAAGACTTTCGCGGTGACTTCCGCGCGAAAGGAAACAGCGCGCGGCCCCTCCTGCGTAAAATCCAGACGGGTCTTTTTCACCTCGAAGCCCTGCTTCTTTGCGGTCTCGACGGCGAATGAATGGAGGAATGATTCCAGGGCCTCGCGGGTCGCTTCCACCGAGACATTCCCGGAGGCGGCGCTGACCGGGGCCAGCCAGCCACGCCCATCGGTGACTTTCATGCCCGCTTTGACGCCGGACGCGGAAAGCCGGAGTTCCGCGGGTGCCCCTTCGAAATAGATGGGAACGCCCGAGAGGTCGAATTGGGCGATGTCCACCTCCCGATCGGAGCCGGCATCAAGTTTTGACGAGCGGAATTCGCGAGTGAGCCGCGCATCCGACAGGTCGATCCGCATGCTTGCGAGGGGCGAAAGAGTCTCTCCCAGAAGGTCCAGTTGGCGCGGCTCCAAACCCAGGTCCTTGAACCCTCGCCGAAGCGCCTCTGTCAGTTCATCGGGAGTCGAGGGTGTGGCTTCGGCGGAAAGTGGCAGCATACAGCAGCGTGCGAGGAGGGAACGGTTGGCGTCAAGCTTCGCCGCCGGTTGGCCGGGCGGATGGCTTGAGGGTCTTGAGCAAGCCAGGCCGCGCCTTGGGTAGCCGGTGGTAAACGCGTCCAATGGCCACCGCCGGGGTGGTGTTCTCCTGCCCCTGGATGCCGAGGAGCCGGGTCAATTCCGATTCGAAATGGAGCAGCGCCCGGAGGGAAGCGGGCTGTTCGTTCAGGTGTCCGAAGGCGCGGCGCAGCAGGTCATGGAGTTCCGGCGCCGGATGGTCGGGCTCTGTGACCAATTCGATCAACTCGACGAAATAGGACGCCAGGGCGACCCGCCCATATTCCCGCCGCAGCCCCTCATGCGGATTGCGCAGCACGACTTCGCGGAGCTGATGCAGTTCACTTTTCTGACTGCGGGCGATTCCGATTTCACAGTCGAAGAACAGATCGAGCACCCCGGCGAATTTGCTCTTTGGCTGCCGTGCCCCCTTGGCCACCGTTTTGATTTTACCCTGGGCCTCGGTAAACCACGTGATGATCAAGCTCGTCTCCGTGAGCTTGGTCTTGCGGAGAAGGATGGCGGCGGTGGTTTCCACACAGGGACAGTTCGTCGCCCAATGTCCGCGCATCCGGCCCGGCAAGTCCAGCCTTGGCGGAGATTTTTGCGCCGCCCCAAGCTCCCATCGCGATCCACTTCATTCGTAAGTGCCTCAAAATCAACGCCAGTTTTCGAAAACAGGCCAATTCTAGTATCAACTCCCCGCCACCCTCTCCCTCTCCATCTTCATCTCCCTCCTTCATCCTTCGCCTCAACTATAAAGAGGGCGATGAAGAGGGAGAGGGCCCGGAGTCCCGTTTCGGTTGACTTCGCCAGCCAAGGTCCTACTGTCGGCGCTCCTCAAAATCTATGACACTCAATCTCGCTGCCCTCTCGCAGGCGGCCAACGAGGCCCGGGGCCTCGCCATGGACGCCGTTCACACCAGTAATTCCGGCCATTTGGGTCTGCCTTTGGGCTGCGCGGAAATCGGCGCCGTATTGTATGGCCATGCTCTCCGTCACAATCCAGCCGACCCGAAATGGTTGAATCGCGACCGTTTCGTCCTCAGCGCCGGGCACGGGTCCATGTTCCTCTACGGGTGGTTGCACTTGAGCGGGTATGCCAGTGTCGATCACGATCAGGTGAAAAAGTTCCGCGCCTTGGGCTCGCACACGCCGGGCCATCCGGAATTCCATGAAACTGCGGGCGTCGAGGCCACCACGGGACCCCTCGGTCAGGGCGTCGCCAATGCGGTCGGTTACGCGGTTTCCCAAAAAATGGCCGCCGCCAAGTACAACACCGCCGCCCATACCATTTTCGACAATCACATTGTCGCCCTGGCCGGTGACGGCTGCATGCAGGAAGGCGTGGCCATGGAGGCCATCGCCTTCGCCGGGCATTTCAAGCTCGATAACCTCATCCTCATTTACGATTCCAACGACGTCACCCTCGACGCCATGGCCGCGGCCACTCAGAGCGAGGACGCCGCCAAGCGCTTCGAAGCTGTGGAGTGGGGCGTGCAGACGATCCCTGGCAACGACATGACCGCTTTCCTGGCCGCCTTCGAGAAGGCCAAGGCCGCGACCGGCAAGCCGCAGTTGATCATCGCCCGCACGCTCATCGGCAAGGGCATCCCGGAAGTGGCCGGAACGGCGAAAGCGCATGGCGAAGGTGGCGCAAAGTTCGTCGACGCCGCCCGCAAGGCGCTCGGGCTTCCGGAAAACGAGCATTTCTTCGTGAGCAACGAGACGCGCGCCTATTTCGTCGAGCACGGCAAGAAACTCGCCGATGAGTACGCGGCCTGGCAGAAGACCTACGAAGCTTGGCGCGCCGTAAATCCGACGCTCGCCACGGACCTCGATGTCTCGGTGAAAGCCGAGGTGCCGGCGGATCTGCTGAGCAAGATCCCGCAATTCCCGGCGGACGCCAAGATCGCGACCCGCAAGGCCGGCAGCGACGTGCTCCAACCGGTGGCCGAGGCGGTGCCGAATCTCGTTTCCGGCAGCGCCGATCTCCATGGCTCGACGCTCAATTACATCAATTCGAGCAAGGACTTCACCCCTTCCAATTGGGGCGGGCGCAACATTCGGTTCGGCATTCGCGAACACGGCATGTGCGGCATCATGAACGGCATCGCCTATGACGGGCTCTTCCACGCCAGTGGCGCGACCTTCCTGGTGTTTGCCGACTATTGCCGTGGCTCCATTCGCCTTGCCGCCCTCAGCGGCCTGCCGACGCTCTACATCTTCACCCACGATTCCGTCGGTGTGGGCGAAGATGGCCCGACGCACCAGCCGGTCGAGACCGTCAGCGCCTTGCGCCTCATTCCCAATCTCGACGTGATTCGGCCGGCCGATCCCGAAGAGACGGCGGGCGCCTTCGCCGCCGCGCTCCTGCACAAGACGGGCCCGACTCTGCTCTCTCTCACCCGCCAGGTATTGCCCAATCTGAACGACATTCCGGTGCAAACGCGCCGCGAGGGAGTCTTCAAGGGCGGCTACATCGCGGTTCGCGAGACGGGTCCGCTGAAACTGATCCTCCTCGGCGCAGGCAGCGAGCTGCAGCACGCCGTGGCCGCCGCCAGGCAACTCGGCGAAGGCGTACGGGTCGTGAGCGTGCCGAGCTTCCACCGTTTCGACAAGCAATCGCAGGCTTACAAGGATGAGGTGCTGCCATCCAGTTGCCGTAAGCGCGTGGCCATTGAGGCGGGGGTTACCGGCCTCTGGTGGAAGTACGTCGGGCTCGATGGCAAAGTCATCGGCATCGACCGTTTCGGGATCAGTGCTCCGGGCGGAAAGGTCATGGAAGTGCTGGGCATCACCGCGCAGGCGGTGGTGGACGCCGCCAAGTCGCTCCTCTAGGGCGGGCCTTTGTGACACAGTTTGCCGGAATTTAGGTGGAAAAACCCACCTTCCGGGTGAACTCTCGTCCTCCCATCCGACGCCACATCCCCAAGCCATGACCACTGAACAAATCGCCCAAGCCAACGCCACTCTCCGGGAACAGTCCCCGCTGGAAATCGTGCGCTGGGCCATCGCGCAAGCCGGCGGACGCGCGATCGTCTCCACGAATTTCCGGCCCTATGAAGCGGTAATCCTGCACCTAGCCACGCAAGTTCAGCCCGAGATCCCCGTCTTCTGGGTGGATCACGGCTACAACAAAGCGGCGACCTACAAGCACGCGCAGGAGCTGACCGCGCTGCTCAAGCTCAACGTCAAGGCCTATGTGCCGCGCATGACCGCCGCGCACTACAATGCCCTGCACGGCGGCGCGCCGGAGCCGACTCCCGAGAATGAGGAACTCATCAAGACGTTCAGCACGGTGATGAAACTGGAGCCGTTTCAGCGCGGCATGCAGGAACTGGCGCCCAAGGTGTGGATCACCGCGTTGCGCCGGGTGCAAAACCCGAATCGTGCCGGCCTCGATATCGTGAGCGAAGACGCCAACTTCGGCACCATCAAGGTCAGCCCCGTCTTCTACTGGACGGACAAGGACATGCACAACTACCTCACCGAGCATCATCTGCCGAACGAGTGGGACTATTTCGATCCGGCCAAGGCGGACGAAAAACGCGAGTGCGGCCTGCACGCGGCGTGGGGTGGAACGGCGATCGCCGGAGCGAATGCCGGAGAGGCGACGCTCCAGACTTCGATTTCCTCGAAATGAGTTCCTATCATCTGGACCATCTCGGGTACCTGGAGACGGAAGCGATTCACATCATGCGGGAGGTCGCCGCGGAATTCGAGC
>Ga0207671_10003057_pt1 | contig 17127 bp, 15 predicted proteins | sample KBSC24metaG_FD_184352 | JGI IMG/M metagenome (GOLD analysis project Ga0207671, IMG submission 184352) | Corn rhizosphere microbial communities from Kellogg Biological Station, Michigan, USA - KBS C2-4 metaG (SPAdes) (version 2) | ecosystem: Host-associated > Plants > Roots > Rhizosphere > Soil... | reverse complement strand
ACGCCGCCGCAGGAAATCGAGGCGCCGATTGCGATGGTCTCGGGATCGTAGGCCGTATCTATGCGCAGGCCAACGCCTTCGGCCAACGGCTTCACCGTGCCAACGGTACCAACGTCTGTGACAATCCCAGTAAACATCAGAGGTCCCTCACCCATTCGGCGTAGCTGTCCTCGCCAAACCGCATCTCGCGCAGTTTGCGAAATCCAGCCGGGATATGGTCGGCGTCGATCGGCGATGCAATGCCATCCTCGCCGATCGTTTCCGGGCCTTGATACAAAGCGATGCGGTCGACCAGATCTTCCTCCAGGAAGGCCTTGGCCACCTTGGCGCCGCCTTCGACCAAAACGCTTGCCATGCCGAGCGCGGCAAGGTCCTCGAGCAGTTCCGGCAACGCGACGACGCCATCATGGGTTTCGGTGCCGATGAAGCGCACGCCCGCACGTTCGAGCGCCGCCCGCCGATGCGGGTCGGCCTCGAGGCAGGCGGCGATATAGAGCGGCACGCGGTCGACGCCGGACACCAGCTTGGACGTCTCCGGCAGGCGGATCTGCCGATCGAGGATGATGCGCGCCGGCGAGCGGTTCTCCAGCCCCGGCAGACGCACGGTGAGCGCCGGATCATCTTCGAGCGCGGTACCGATGCCGACCAGGATGGCGTCGGCCTCCGCACGCATCAGATAGACATCGCGCCGCGCGATCTCGCCGGTGATCGCGACCTGGCCGGCGCCCCTACGGCCGATCTTGCCGTCGCTCGAAAGCGCAAGCTTCAGAGTTACTTCGGGGCGCTTCTTCAGAGAACGAGTCAGATAGCCGGCCATCTGCTCGGCGGCCTCGGCGGCAAGCACCTTCTCCACCACCTCGACGCCAGCGGCGCGCAGGATGGCGTAGCCCTTGCCGGAGACGCGCGGATCGGGATCGCTCGCTGCCCCGACGACGCGCGCGACACCGGCATTGACCAGCGCGTTGGCGCAGGGCGGCGTGCGCCCGTGATGGGCGCAAGGCTCCAATGTCACGTAAGCCGTGGCACCCCGCGCGAGCTCGCCGGCTTCGGCCAGCGCCTCGGTCTCGGCATGCGGGCGGCCGCCGACGGCCGTTACGCCGGTGCCGACGATCATCGAGCCGGCGCCGTCGTCGCGCACGATGATGGTGCCGACGGAAGGATTGGTCGACGTGCGGCCGGCATTGCGGCGCGACAGCCTGATGGCCGCAGCCATGAAACGGCGATCAAGGGCCGCCTGCGCGGCCTCGTTCAGTCGCGGTCCCGCCATGATCAGCCGGCGTCCTCTTCGGTCTTTTCCTCGTCGCCCTTCAGTTCGCCCAGCAACTCGTGAAAATCCTTGGCCTCGCGGAAATTGCGATAGACCGAAGCGAAGCGGACATAGGCGACGTCATCCAACGATTTCAGCGCCTCCATGACCAGCCGGCCGACTTCGCCGGAAGCCACCTCCGTCTCGCCCGAGCTTTCGAGCTGGCGCACGATGCCGGTGACGGCGCGGTCGATACGCTCGGGATCGACATTGCGCTTGCGCACGGCGATTTCGACGGAGCGCAGCAGCTTGTCACGATCAAAAGGCACCTTGCGGCCGGACTTCTTGACGACGACGAGGTCGCGCAATTGCACGCGCTCGAAGGTCGTGAAGCGACCGCCGCAATCGGGACATACCCGCCGCCTGCGGATCGCGGCGCCGTCCTCGGCGGGACGCGAATCCTTCACCTGCGTATCTTCGGACTGGCAATAGGGACAGCGCATGGAAAGCTTTCGGTTTGGCGATTCTCGGGATGCGAAAGGCTTAGTGTGTTTTGCCGGTATGGCAAAGCGCTGAGCTTTCGTACCAGAGATAGCGAGGCGCAAGCATAATTGCCAGCGCCCTGCTCCCGCCAGCCAGCAGGCTCAGGGCGCAACGTCCTTGGTCGAGAAACCGCAGGATGTGCCGAGATTGCGATAGGCCTTGGTGAAGCCGTCCATCGGAATGCTGGCCACCGCCTGCTTGCCGAAAACCACATCGAGCGAGGTGACCTTGCGCATGGCGCGCAGCAAGGCGAGGCTGGTCTTGGCCTGGTTGTCGACCATCCAACTGGGGCGACCGCCAGCGGCTGCGTTGGAGGTCACAGTCGCGGCGACCTTCACGCCAGGATCACCGAAGGTCGCAGCGATCTTGTTGCCGGTTGGCAGGGTCTTGTTGTCGACGATGAACATGATGGCCGGATACGCATCCGGCGGCAGCGCGTCGCCGGACGAGATCGACAGCGTCAGAGAGCCCGCATTGCCGGCGCCGTCCAGGAAAGCCGTCGAGGCGGCACAGGTCTTATGCGCATCCTGGCCGGTATCGAGCGTGTCGATGATGGTGGTCCAGCGCCCGAAAGTGTTGGTGGCGGGCAGATCCGCGCTCGGCTTGGTTTCGTTCTGTGCGACCGCGCCGGAGGTGGCGAAAGCGGTCAGTGAACAAAATACAGCCGCGGCGGCGAGGCGAGAAATACGCATCATCGGTTCTCCAGTAAGCCGCGCCGCCAGGAAGAGCGGCGCAAGCGCAGGATAAAAGATGACGCGCAACGCCCGGTCAATCGAAACAGGGATCAACCGGGACAGGAGGTCAACCGAGATAGGGGTAGAGCGGGAAGCGATCGGTCAGCGCGGTGACCTTGGCCTTGACCGCGGCCTCCACGGCGGCATTGCCTTCGTCGGAATTCGCCACCTTCAGCCCGTCCAGCACCTCGGCGATCAGCTTGCCGATTTCGCGGAATTCGGCCTGGCCGAAGCCGCGCGTGGTGCCGGCCGGTGTGCCGAGACGCACGCCCGAGGTGACGAAAGGCTTTTCCGGATCGAATGGGATGCCGTTCTTGTTGCAGGTGATGTTGGCGCGGCCAAGTGCTGCTTCCGCGCGTTTACCAGTGGCATTCTTCGGCCTGAGGTCGACCAGCATCAAATGGTTGTCGGTACCGCCGGAGACGATGTCGAGGCCGGTCTCCTGCAGGCTCGAAGCCAAAGCCTTGGCGTTGGCGACGATGCTTTCGGCATAGGCCTTGAAACTCGGCTTCAGCGCCTCGCCGAGCGCCACTGCCTTGGCGGCGATGACATGCATCAGGGGGCCGCCCTGCAGACCGGGGAATACGGCCGAGTTCATCTTCTTGGCGATATCCTCGTCGTTGCACAGGATCATGCCGCCGCGCGGACCGCGCAGCGACTTGTGCGTCGTCGTGGTCACGACATGGGCATAGGGCAGCGGCGACGGATGCATGCCGCCGGCGACGAGGCCGGCGATATGCGCCATGTCGACCATGAGATAGGCGCCGATCGAGTCGGCGATCTCGCGGAAGCGCTTCCAGTCCCAGATACGCGAATAGGCGGTGCCGCCGGCCAGGATCAGCTTCGGCCTGGTCTCGTGCGCGGTCTTCTCGATCGTGTCCATGTCGAGCAGGTGGTCTTCCTTGCGCACCCCGTACGAGACGACCTTGAACCACTTGCCGCTCATGTTGACCGGCGAGCCGTGCGTGAGATGGCCGCCCGAATTAAGGTCGAGGCCCATGAAGGTATCGCCGGGCTGCAGCAGCGCCAGGAACACCGCCTGGTTCATCTGGCTGCCCGAATTCGGCTGGACGTTGGCGAAGTTGCAGCCGAACAGCTTTTTCGCGCGCTCGATGGCCAGTTCCTCGGCCACGTCGACGAACTGGCAACCGCCATAGTAGCGCTTGCCTGGATAGCCCTCGGCATATTTGTTGGTCATGATCGAGCCCTGCGCCTCGAGCACGGCGCGCGACACGATGTTTTCGGAAGCGATCAGCTCGATCTCATGGCGCTGGCGCCCGAGTTCGTTGCGGATGGCGCCGAAGATTTCCGGATCGGCGTCCGCAAGCGTGGTCTCGAAGAAGGATTCGAATTTGTTGGTGGCTGCCGCTGCGTTTGACATGGCCTGAAATCCTTGAGGTTCGAGGGCGAATTTGTTTTATGCACTCGTTCTCCCAAAACCGCTGGGCACTTTTGGGCGAGATGCACTGAATTTCGCCGCGCATTAACACAGTTGTTTTGCGCCCGCCACGTTTGCGGCGCGAAATTTGCTGGCCGGTTTGCGGCAACATAGCCTCCCCCGAGGCTATTCGCGCGGTGCGCGGCCCTTGAGGATCGCTTCGGAGAAGGTGATCTCGGTGAACAGCTTGCGCGCCGTGCGGTCATTGATGTCGCCGCGGCGCAGCATCGCCTGCAGTTCGGCGCGCTCGGCCTCGATGCCGGCAAACCTGAGTTCCAGCTCGATCCGGCCGGACTCGCGGGCCTCGGCGCGCGCTTCGTCGGCACCGTCGGAGAGCGAGATGCGCCGCCGGTAGATGGATGCGACACTCTCGGCGATGGCAAGCTTTGTTTCCGCCGCCTCTCCTTCATTGCCGTCGCTGGCGAGGCTCTCGATCCTGGCGATGGCCGCGTTGGCGGCGCCGACCCGCGCCCGGCGCTCTTCGGCCGCACCTGGATCCTCGCCAGGTTCGACGAGACCGCGCGCGACCGTCGGCAGGGCAAGGCTGGCGATCGCCAGCGAGCAGATGATGACGCCGGCGGCGAGGAAGATCACGAGGTCGCGGGCCGGAAAAGGCGAGCCGTCCTGCAAGGTAAGCGGCAGCGACAGTATGCCGGCCAGCGTGACGGCGCCGCGCACGCCTGCGATCGAGCCGGCAAGCCTGACGCGAAAACCGAAGGGTTCGGCCTTGCGCTTGCCGAGCCGCGCGGCAAGCACGGCGCCCATATCGCCGATCCAGATCCAGAGATAACGCAGGCCGATCAGGCAGAGCGTCAGCAACAGCACGGTCAATGCCGGTTCGAACAACCAGTGCCGGGTCGACAGTTCCGGCGGCACCTTGCGGATGATGTCGGGCAGTTGCAGGCCGAGCAGGATGAAGAGCGAGCCGTTGAACATGAAGATCAGCGTCGACCAGAGCGAAATCGTCTGGATGCGCGCCGAGACCGCCATGTGGCGGACGATGCCGGAGTATCCGGTCAGAAGCCCGGCGGTGACCGCGGCCAGAATGCCCGAAGCGCCGAAATGCTCGGCGATGAGGTAGGCGACAAACGGCAACAGGACCAAGACCAGCACCTGCGCTTCGGCCGGCGTGCTGGTGATGCGGCTAAGGACCTGCAACGACTTCGCCGCGATAAACAGCGCCGTCATGCCGGCGAGGATGCCGACCGCTACGGCAAAGACAAAGCTCAGGGATGCCGCGGCAAACGAAAAGCTGCCAGTGAGCGCCGCCGCGACTGTGAAGCGGAACATCACCAGACCGGAAGCGTCATTAAGGAGCGACTCGCCTTCCAATATGTGCATCAGCCGCGCCGGAACGACATTACGGTCGACGATCGAGGATACGGCGACCGCATCGGTCGGCGACAGCACGGCAGCCAAGGCGAAGGCGACGACCAACGGGATGCTCGGCACCAGCCAGTGCAAGGCATAGCCGAAGCCGACGATGGTGAAGAAGACCAGCCCGATCGCGAGATCGAGGATCGGTCGGCGCAAGGCGATCAGCTCGCGCTTTGGCGCCGCGAAAGCATCGCCGAACAGAAGCGGCGGAATGAACACAAGAAGAAACAGTTCCGGATCGATCTCGACATGCAGGCCCCTCGCCGGCCAGGCCAGGGCGGCGCCGATCGCGATCTGCAGCACCGGCAGCGGCACGCGCACCAGCCGCACCAGCGCGCCGGACAGCGTCACGAAGGCGAGCACGACAAGGATGAAGATGGCGACGTCCATGGCGCGATTCCAGCTGTTCGACCGACCATGGGCAATCGCCGGCGTCGCGTCCAGCCGGCCAGGCAACACGCGGACGGATCGACTACGGACGAAGTCGCCGTTCCGCTATTGCGACAGAGCCGCCTTGGGCACGGAACAAAGCACCGTGAAGGCGGGGTTCACCACATTGCCGATGCGCAAGCTACAGGTCTGGCTGACCAGTTGATGCGCGTCCATCGTATCCAGGCCGGTACGGCGCGCCACCCAGCGCACCAGTCCGGCGACGGCAATGCGGGCGGCATCGTCCAGCGGCCGGGCACAACCGATGACACCGATGCGGCTTTCGGTCTCCAGGCGCGGCCAGTCGAAGCTTTCGCCCGGCACAGCCTTCTCAGCGGACAGGGTCGTGAAGAAGGCGCCCTCGACCGCAGTGCCTGCGATCTCGCCATCGCCCTGCGCATAGTGGCCGTCACCAATATAGATGTGCCCGCCATCGACATTGGCGCGCAGGTAAAGGGTCGCGCCTTCCGTCAGGTCGGGGATGTCTAAATTGCCGCCGAAGTCGCCAGGGACGACGCCAAGACGAACCTCGCCATGCGCCGGCGCGACGCCCAGTGTGCCGTGGAACGGCCGATAGCTGGCGCGAAGGGTGCGGCCGGAGGACGTCTGGGCGGTCAATTGCTTTCGATCCGACGAAAGCCGCCAGATCCACACACGCTCCTCCTGCTCCTGCTGCAAATTGGGCGAAGCGCGCGTTCCCGACAGGAAGCCGAAATTCGGCGAAATCGTCGCCACGCCCCAGTCGCGAGCAGGCTCCAGGCGATGCAGGCGGATCGCCATGATATCGCCGGCCTTGATGCCTTCGACGTCAATCGGACCGACCAGCGGGTTGACCTTCGGATAGGGCGCGACCTCACGCGGCTTGCCGTCGACGCCTGTCAGCCTGCCGGAGAAGCAGTCCTCGGTGAACACCGTGAATTGCTCGCCGGTCCTGACGGCAAGCCGCGGCGCATGCCCTCCCAGTTGGAAGACGAAATCGTGCCCGTCGTTCAGCGGTCGAACCAAGTGCCGGCTCCCAGTTTCTCGACTATGTCGACGAATGCCTGCGTAGCGTCGCGATGGATGCTATGACCGACATTGGGCATCACGACGACAGACCGCTCACCGACCTCCGCCCGCAGGCGCGCCGTGTCGTCGGCCGGGACGAACCGGCTCACTTCCGGCAGGACCCAAACCGTCGGCAGCATCCGGGCCAGGCGCGCCGCCTCGTCGCGCAGATCCCAGGGCGCGTTGCCGGCGAAGGCCGACCTCGCGTCATCGAAGGATATCTGCTCGAGCGACACGACTTTCCAGGCAGCGTCCCGCCGCGACCAGCCAGGATTGAGTTTCAGTAGCCCTTCAATGTCGTGGGGCAGATTTGCCTCGTCCCAGTCCAACATGCCCTTCGGCGTCGCCTTGTCGGCGAAATGCGAGACCGGGTCTTCCAGAAGCATGGCCTTTGGCCGGAACAGGCCGCGCAAGACGCCAAGCTGCGCCAGCGTGCCGCCGAAGGAATGGCCGAGCAGCACGTCCGGCGCGGCAGGCAGGTTGTCGGCAAAATCGGAGAGCAGGCTGTCGAAGGAGAAATCGCCATCGCCGCGCGAGCTTTCGCCATGGCCGCGCATATCGGGAGCGATCACCTGCCAGCCGCGGGCAGCAAGCACCCGCGCCGGCTCGGTCATGGCACCCGCATTGGCGGTGATGCCGTGCAGCGCCACCATCGTCTTCGGCGCGCCGCGGTCGCCCCAGCGCATGATGTTGAGCGTCACCATGTCAGGCTCCCGCCGCCCAGCCGACGATCTGCCGCCAGAGCGTCGTGTAGCCCGGCCAGTCGACAAAGGCCGGCGGCGCCCAGTGCGGCCCGCAATCGGACGCAAAGGCGACCGACCGCCCCTTGCCGAATTCCGCCGCGACGATCAGGGGGTCGTTGCCGACGGTCGCGACCACCGTGGCCTTCTGGCTGGCGGCAAAGCGGTTGTAACCGAGCAGCGCCGGCCACTCCGCCCCCAGTCCCCTGACGATCGGATGATCTGTGGCGGCAACGCGTGGCTTCACGCCTTGCGGCCGCTCGGCACGGTCATCCCCCGCCTCCATCTCCACGCCCAGCACCTCGGCGACTTCGGTGTCGCGATAGCGCGCCTTGGCGTCGATACCTTGGAAGGTCATATAGCCGCCGACCATCACCAGCCCGCCGCCACCGAGGACATAGTCGCGTATCGCTTCGAGGCGATTGGGCAGCATCTTCGACCGCACGAACGTGTCAGGGTGGAGCAACAAGGTGTTGGCGCCGATGTCGCTCAGCATCACGCAGTCGAATTTTGCCAGCTCGGCCGCGCTGAAGGGGAAGTCGCGCGCGGCGACATGGGCGGGCTGGTAGACAACGTCCCAGCCACCGCCTTCAAGGGCGTCGCGCAGCCAGCGCACGCCTTCGGCGTACTCCGTCGTGGTGAAGGAATCGAAACCCTTCTGATGGATCGAATGAACGGTCCAGGATTCGCCCGCGATCAGGACGCGATGGCTCTTTGTCATACTTCCTCTCCTGTTCTGTCAGGCCAGCTGGCCAGCCGCTTCAGTGCGGCGATGAAGGCCGCGTGGATGCCCTCCCCGTCAAGCTCGACGGCGACTTCGGCGTTCGGCGGTCCGGAGCGGCCGGCAAAATCGATGACCGTCCGGCCATAGGTGAACTTGCCGGCAAGCTCGACCTCGACCCGAGCCGGAACGATCCTGGCCAAGGAAGGCTCGGCCGCGATAAGCGATGCAACGGGATCGTTGAGCGGCATCGCGGCAGGGCCGAACACGCCCGGGCGGAATGTCGACTTCAGCGAGCGCAACAGCTCGGCGGCGAAAAGCCCGACCTTGCCGCCGACCGCCTCGGCGTCCGCGATCAATCTTTCGGTGATGACCGCATGCGGCCCCACGTCGATCGGAACAAGCGTCACGGGAATGCCGGCTCCGAACACGATGGCGGCGGCCTCCGGATCGCACAGGACGTTCCATTCCGCCGCCGCGGTCTTGTTGCCCAGCCCCCACGCGCCGCCGAGCGAGACGATGCGCTCGATCTTCTGAGACAGGCCGGGATTGCGTCGGAGCGCCATGGCCAGATTGGTCAGCGGACCGGTGGTGACGACGGTGCCGGCGGTGCCCGAGCCGACAAGCTCGGCGATGAGGTCGCTGGAGTGACGCGGATCAAGGGTGACCGCTTGGAGATCCGGGCGCTCGGGGTCGAGCGCGCTGGTCTGGTCGAGAATGCCGGCGATCAGCCTTTCGCGCACCAGTGGCCCCATGGCGCCGGCCGAGACCGGAACATCCTCGCGCCCGGTAACAGCAACGACAATGGCGCCGTTGCGCGCCGTGCGGTCGCCGGCGAGGTGACCGGCGCCCGTCGTGACCGCCTTGAGATCGAGCGCCTTGTGGCCCGCGGCGACCAGGATGCCCAGAGCATCGTCATTGCCTGGGTCGCAGTCGAGGATGATCGGCTTTGTCATTGGAAATTGTCCTGAATTCTGGCCGGCCGGTTACGCACGAGGATGCGCCAGCGGGCGAAAGTCAGGCCGATGATGGCGGCAAGATAAGGCAGCATCAGCACGAACTGCGAGGGGATGGCGAACACCTGCAGCCGGTCGCCGAGCGCGCCGAAGAAGCCGAACAGGAAGGACGCGGCCGCCGTCATCCAAGGCTGGCCGCCGCCGAACAGCGTTGCGGCAAGCCCGATGAAGCCGCGGCCGCTGGTCATGTCCGGCAGGAAGAAATGCAGCTTGTCCATGGCAAGCTGCGCGCCGGCAAGCCCGGCCAGCAGGCCGCTCATCGCCAACGATAGGGCCTTCATCGCTGCGATGCGGATGCCGGCGGAGCGGGCGGCGTGCTCGTCCTCTCCCGCGGCCCGCAGGCTCGCGCCGAGCGGCGTCTTGTAGAGGAAGACATAGGTGAGCGGCACCGCGACAAGCGCGATCAGCACGATGATACTTTGGCCTTCGAAGGCCGGACCGAGCAGCGGCAGCCAGGACAGCGATCCGGCGGGAACATGCCAGATGTCGGGAAAGGCGATCGGCCTCAGGCCACCTGGGCTGTTGTAGTGACGCTCGAGAATGAACAGCGTACCGCCGGCGGCGAGCAGGTTGATGCCCAGGCCCGCCACGATGAAGTCGGCGAAAAAGCGCAAGGTGAGCAGCGCCAGAAGCTGCGAAAGCACCACGGCGACCACCAGCGCCGACAGGAAGGCCGGCCAGGCGCTGCCGCTCCAGTTGCCGACGGCGATGGCGGCGAAGGCGGCCGCCAGCATCATGCCCTCGACCGCGACATTGAGGATGTTGGCGCGCAACGTGATCATCGCCGCCAGCGCGGCAAGCAGGATCGGCGTCGACTGTTCGAGGACCGCGGCAAGCAGCGATGTGAGGTTCATCCGCGCCTCCTCACGTGGCCTGGGCGGCGCGACGCAGCCGCGCCGTCATCAGCAGCACGAGCAGGCCCGTCAAAAGGTTGACCAGCGAGCGCGGCACGTCGGTGGATATCTGCATGTAGGCGGCGCCGTTCAGCATCATCGCGTAGAACAGCGCGGTTGCCAGCGAGCCGATCGGGTGGACGCGGGCAAGCAGCGCGCAGGTCAGGCCGACCAGCCCGTAGCTTGGCGAGAAATTCTGCTCGAAGCGGTGACCGACGCCGAGCACATAAAGCGCTCCGGCCAGGCCGGCCAATCCGCCGGCAATGACCATCGCCGAGATGACCCGCCGTGCCGCCGGCACGCCTGTGGCCTCGGCAAAGCGCAGATTGGTGCCGGCCGCGCGAACCTCCGCGCCCCATTGCGTGCGGAACAGCACGAGCCATGAGACTATGGCCAGCACGACAGCCACAAGGAAGCCGCTGGTGGCTCGCGGAACGAAAGGCAATGGTGGCAGCCAGATCGAGCTCGGCACCATCCAGCTCACCGCTCCATAGGCGGTGGTGTCGCGGATCACCTGGTTCGCGAGCCAGGAGGTGATCAGGAGAATGATGATATTGAGCATCAATGTCGTGACCACCTCGTCGACGGCGAGACGGACCTTGAGCACGCCTGGAATCCAGCCGACCACCGCGCCAGCCAGCAAACCGGCCAAGATGGCGAGCGGCATCAACACAAAGGCCGGCAGCGAAGCGCCGGCGATGGCAACGACCGTGGCGGTGACCGCCCCGGCGTAGAGCTGCCCCTCGCCGCCGACATTGAAGATGCCGGCGCGAAACGAAAAGACGACACCCAGCGCGATCAACGTGAGCGGCGTGGCGCGGTTCAGGAACAGGGCGAAGTTGCTGAGCGAATCGAAATTGGCGAGCAGCAGGTCGCGATAGGCGCGGACCGGCTCATCCGTGATCGACGCGACCAGCAGGAAGCCGAGCGCCAGCGTGAGCAGGATCGCGGCGAGCGGCGCGCGAATGACACGCGCGAAATTGGCCAGCGCTGGCGCCATCACGCTGCCTCCTTCGATCCGCCGTTCATCAGATATCCCACCGTCTCCTCGTCAGCCTCGGCGCGGTCGAGGACGCGCATCATGCGCCCCGAATACATGACTCCGATCCTGTCGGAGAGCGCGAATATCTCCGACAGTTCCGACGAGATCAGCAGCACGGCGCGGCCCCGGTCGGCGGCCTGCAGGATGCGCGCGTGGACGAATTCGGACGCGCCGATGTCCAGTCCGCGCGTCGGCTGGCAGATGAGGAGCAACGATGGATCGCGCTCCAGCTCGCGGGCGATCACCAGCTTCTGCATGTTGCCGCCGGAGAGCCAGCCGGCCTGCGTCGAAGGCCGCGCGCCGCGCACGTCGAACTCCTTGATCTTCTCGCCGGCGAAGCTGTCGAGCTTGTGCCGATTGATCAGGCCGCCGGACAGCAGTCCGGCGCGTCCGTAGTTCGTCGCCGCGACGTTCTCGGCGACGCTCATCGTGACGGAGAGGCCGCGGTCGAGGCGGTCCTCCGGCACGAAGCCGAGACCGGCCTGCTGGCGCTCCGAGAGGGTCGCCTCGGTCAAATCCCGATCGCCGAAACGGACCTTGCCCGCCTGAACCGGCATCAGCCCCGCGATCGCCTCGGCAAGTTCGGTCTGCCCGTTGCCGTCGACGCCAGCGATACCAAGCACCTCACCGGCGCGCACCTCAAGAGAGACACGGTCGAGCAGACGCCGGCCTGAATGATTGGTCATGCTGACACTATCGAGCGTCAGGACCGGGGCGCCGAAGCTGCGCTGGGCGTTGCCCTTGCGGCCGACAAGGAACACCTCGCGGCCAACCATGTCGCGGGCAATGTCGGCTTCGGTGACATCAGCGGTATTGCGCGTGGAAATGCTGCGGCCGTGGCGAATGACGGTCACGCGGTCGGAGACGGCTTTCACTTCGCGCAGCTTGTGGGTGATGAAAAGAATGGTGCGGCCCCTTGCGCGCAGCCCATCGACCACGCCGATCAGCTCATCGACTTCGGGTGGTGTCAGCACGGCGGTCGGTTCGTCGAGGATCAAGAGATCCGCATCGAAGGCAAGCGCCTTCAGGATCTCGACGCGCTGGCGCTGGCCGACCGAAAGCGTGCGCACCGGCGCTTCCGGATCGAGGTGGAAATTGTAGCGCGCGATCAGTTCGCGGGCGCGCTCGACCATCTGCCGGCGGTCGGAGAAGATACCCAGCCGGCGTGGCTGGCGGCCGAGAAACAGGTTCTCCGCCACGGTCATGGACGGCACGAGCGTGAAGTGCTGGTGCACCATGCCGATGCCGAGGCGGCTCGCGGCGATCGGGTCCGCGATCGTCACGGTCTTGCCGTTGAGGACGATGGAGCCGGCGTTCGGCTGGTGAATGCCGGCAAGGATGTTCATCAGGGTCGACTTGCCGGCGCCGTTCTCGCCGCAGATGACATGCACCTCACCGCGCCGGACATCGAGGTCGACATGGCTGAGCGCCGCCTTGTCGCCAAACGACTTGGCGATGGCTGCAAGGCTCAAGATGATGTCCGGGACGCTCATGGGCTGGCTTTCTGATCGGGCATGCGGGACGCTGCCTTGGCAGCGTCCCGTTTCAAGGTCCTGGGAGGGCTTACTTGAAAGCGGTATCGACCTTGATCTCGCCGCTGACCACCTTGGCCTTGGCGGCGTCGACCTTGGCCTTGATGTCGGCAGGCACAAGCTTGTCGTTGTAGACCAGACCGACGCCCTCATTGGCGAGGCCGTAGACCTTGAGCTTGCCGAACTCGGCCTTGCCGTCCTGGATCTGCTTGATCGAGTCGTAGATCGAGTTGCCGATCTGCTTGATCATCGAGGCGATCACGTTGTCCGGGTGCAGGCCGCTCTGGTCGGAATCGACGCCGATGGCATATTTCTTGGAATCCGCCGCGCCCTTGAGGATGCCGAGGCCGGCCGGGCCGGCGACGTTGAAGACGACGTTGGCGCCGTTCTGGATGGCGGTCTTGGTCAGGTCGTAGGCCTTCTGGGCGTCGTTGAAGTTGCCGATGAAGATCACCTGCACGTCGATGTCCGGCACGACTGTCTTGGCGCCCTGCTTGAAGCCGAGGATGAAGTCCTGGATGACCGGCAGATCCATGCCCGCGACCACCGCGATCTTCGGATCGCCGGAGGTGAGCGGGAAGTCCTTCTTGTCGGTCGCCGCGATCGCGGCCAGCGCGCCGGCGAGGTAGGAGCCCTCGTTCTGCGCGTATTTCACCGAAAGGACGTTCGGCTGCTTCAGCTCGTCGTCGAAGAAGACATATTTCTGGTCGGGGTGCTGCGGCGCGACGTCGGCCAGATTGTCGTGCATGTTCGGCCCGGTGAAGACGACGCTCCATTCGCCCGAATTCGACACCGCCTCGAGGTTCTGGCGCCAAAGCTGCGGATCGGTGGGCGATGCCTGCAGCAGGCGCGTCTTGACGCCTTCCTTCTCGGCGCGGGCGAAGCCGGTGGCGGCATTGTCGTTGAAGCCCATGTCGCCGAGATTGTCCGACATGACATAGACGGCGCTGAAGTCGGCGGCGAATGCCGGTCCCATCATCAGGCCAAGCCCGAGACCCGCTGCGTATGCTATTGATTTCATGATTGATCTTGTCATTTGTTTCATTCCCCTTTCTTGGTTGCGAGCTGTCTGTTTCAGGAGTGTGGCGGCGCCACCGAATTGCGCTTGACCAGCGCGACCGGCAGCCGGGTGAGTTCGGGCGGCGACGCCTTGTCGATCAGCGCCTTGAGCGTGCCGAACCCGATGCGGCCGAGTTCAGCGGTCGGCTGGCGGATGGTGGTGAGGCCCGGCGCGAGGAGGTCGGCGAACGGCATGTCGTCGAAGCCGACCAGCGAGATGTCCTGCGGCACGTTGAGGCCCTTCGAACGCACCGCTTCCATGATGCCTATGGCGATGAAATCGCTGCCGGCGAAAACGGCCGTCGGCGGCCTGCCGCCAGCCAGGATATCCAACATGGCGGCGCGGCCGAACTCGCGCGAATACTCGCCCTGGCGGATATCGCCGTCGTCGACGGTCATCCCCGCCTCGGCTATGGCGTCGCGGTATCCGGCCAGTCGTTCGATGGCACTGAACAACTTCGCCGGACCGCCGATATGCGCGATGCGACGGTGCCCTGCTTCGATGAGGTGGCGCGTCGCGGCATGGGCGCCTTCGCGGTTCTCGACGAAGATTTTCGGAACGTTGACGCCCGGGATGTCCTCGTCGATCAGAACGATATGGCCGTAGTGGTGAAGCGTGGCGGCGAGCGAGCCGTCGTCCGGCCGGTTGGTCATCATGATCAGCCCGTCGACATGACCGTCCTTCAGCCGCCTGAGACTCGCGAGTTCGCGCTCCCGGTTGCCGCCAGTGCTGCTCATCAGGACGGAATAGCCGTGCTTTTCCGCCTCGTTCTCGACGGCGGCTGCCAGTTCGGCGAAAAACGGGTTGGCGATTTCAGGCGTCATCATGCCGATCGCCTCGGAGCGGCCAAGACTTAGGCGCTTGGCGAGAATGTTCGGGCGGTAGTCGAGCGCCACGATGGCCGCATCGATGCGGGCGGCCGTCTCCGCCGGAAGCTCGATGCGATTGTTGAGGTAGCGCGACACGGTGGTGGTCGACACCCTCGCCATTATCGCGACTTCATTGATGGTGCTCATCTGCGCCCCGGCCAGCAACGAACTGAACGCTACCCCATAAAATTTGCCTAGTAAAGCGGTTGCGTAAAGTGGTTTACCAACTTTTTGGAACGATCTGACATGTCGATGCCGACCGCCGCCATCACTATGGCGGCAGGTCTGTCCATTGTGTCTGTGGAACTATCTGCAGGACGAACTTCGGCAGCCGACCGGGCATTTGCCAGAAGCCATTTCGGGCTGCGTCACCAGGAGTGGAAACGGTCTTCTCGTGCTCGCGCAGTAAATTGAGAGAACCAAGACAAGCCGAAGATGCGCCCCGACGGCCCCACGCCCAAGCTGCGCTCTCCGTTACCGCAATCGCGGGGTCTCTAGAGAGCAGCCCCATGTCGGGGCGCATCCGGCGGCGGCTCGCAATCTTGAGAGCGCCTACCTAAAAAACCGGCCGGCACCCGGCGTCAGCGTATGGCTGCCTAGGGGCACCGGGCGGCCGGCCGCCGCGCCAAGGCCCTGGAAATCGGCGTGGCAAGTAGAAGGCGCCAGCCCCAGACCCGTCCGCAGAGCGGCAAGCCGGCGCCACACCTTCCTGATAGGCGAGGAGAAAACCGCATCAAGCCCCCGATACCGCGAGGTTGACAGGCGGATACCTTGCGATTGCGGCCTTGCGGCATGGAACGGCCCGTGCAACCGTGCGTTCCGGGTGGGTTGAAATTGGGGCGGACAGATGCTGTCACGATTGATGACGCATGTCGAAGCGGCGTATGCGGCGCCTACGGCCGAGGACGCCAGCGTGGCCTTTTTCGCGGCGATGCAGGACTTCGGCGCCTCCTATTTGCAGACAAGGCTCTACCGGCGACCGACGGCAATTCTGACTTCGGCCAGCCATTGGGCGGCCGGCGGCTTCATCACCAGGCTGGCGCCGAGCGGCTGGCCGGGCAGCCCGGCCTTCGACTATGTCTGCTTCGAATGCAACCCGCTGCTTGGTGCGATCCGCGAGAGCCGCACGAGCTATCGTTTCAGCGATTTTGCGCCACGCGACAATGCGCAATATGGCGCCTATTGGGAGGCGCTTAGCGAAGCCAACATCGACGACGCGCTCTGCGCAACCTCCTATGGTGGCGAGGGCGTGATCGCGTCACTGCATCTCGGCTTCCACCAGCGTGACTTTTCATCGGACGAGCGTTTCGCCATCCACATGGCGGGCCTTGCGCTGACGGAAAGGCTGATGAGCCTGACATCGCCGCCGCCGACCACGACGGTCAGGCTCACAAAGCGCGAGCGCGACAGCCTGGCGCTGGTCGCCGAGGGCAAGACCGACTGGGAAATCTCAGTGATCCTGGGCATCGCCGAAACCACGGTGCGCTTCCATGTCGACAATGCCAGGCGCAAGCTCGGCGCCGTCAACCGCGCGCAAGCGGTGGCGCGGCTGGTGAACCAGCGGCTCATCTAAACAAAAAGGCCGCTGCAAGAGCGGCCCTTTTGTCTGGATTATCAGATATTTACTGCGCCGAGCTGATTTGCAGCTCGGCGGCGCCGTCGAGGGCGTAGATGTCGTCGCGGAACTGGACGACGCCCGGAGCGGTCGACCAGGCCGACAGATAGAGGAAGTGCACCGGCACCGGATTGACCACATTGATCGGCGTGTTCTCGCCGGTCTTGATCGCCGCCTCGAAATGCTGGCGGTCCCATCCAGGCGTGTCGCGCAGGATCCAGGTGACGAGGTCGCGCACGTTCTGGACGCGCACGCAGCCGGAGGAATCGAAGCGCATCAGCTTGCCGAACAGGCTCTGCTGCGGTGTGTCGTGCATGTAGACGCCGTCCGGGCTCGGGAAGTTGATCTTGACCGAGGCCATGGCGTTGTTGCTGCCCGGATCCTGGCGGAAACGGTATTTCGCGGCATCGTCGGTCGACCAATCGACGTTCATCGGATCGACCTCGCTGCCGTCCGGCGCGAACAGCCGGATGTGGCTCTCCTTGAGGTAGTTCGGATCCTTCCGCATCAGCGGAATGATGTCCTTGCGAACGATCGAGACCGGCGCGTTCCAGTACGGATTGACGATGATCTCGTTGATCTTCGAATTCACGATCGGCGTCTGGCGGTCGATCTTGCCGACGATCGCAGTGTGGCGCAGCACGACGCGGTCGTTCTCGACCGCTTCGACCTGCGCCGCCGGAATGTCGACGAGGACGTAGCGGCTGCCGAGCGTGCCGGCCTTCTCCTTCAGGCGCTGCAGATTGGTCTGCAGTTGGCCGAGCCGGATCTGCGCCGAGACGTTCATCGCTGTATAGGTGTATTTGCCCATGGCGCCGTCGGCCG
>Ga0207671_10003054_pt1 | contig 17141 bp, 13 predicted proteins | sample KBSC24metaG_FD_184352 | JGI IMG/M metagenome (GOLD analysis project Ga0207671, IMG submission 184352) | Corn rhizosphere microbial communities from Kellogg Biological Station, Michigan, USA - KBS C2-4 metaG (SPAdes) (version 2) | ecosystem: Host-associated > Plants > Roots > Rhizosphere > Soil... | reverse complement strand
CAAAAGCTGGCCTTTGCCGTCGTGGGTGATAGGCGCGAAGACGAGCGTTTTATCCAACATGAGCAGGCTGGTAAGTAGGCTGGCGTCTACGGCATCTACATCTCCTACATAGCCGTAATCGATGGTGGGATGCACTCTCTTGTGGGCCAGTATGGCATTTCCGTCGGCGCCGGTGAGCCCGATGGCATTGCAGCCTTTGGCTTGCAGCCGGGCTACGATGTTCTTGTTGATGGTGCCGGCATAGACCATGGTAACGATCTTCAGGGTCTCGGCATCGGTGATGCGGCGGCCGTCGATCATCTGTTGCTGTACGCCGAGGCCGGTGGCGACCTTGGTAGCCAGCTTACCTCCGCCATGGACGAGGATCCTCTTTCCCTTCACCGCTGCAAATGCATCGAGGAATTCCTCGAGCCTGGCCTCGTCGTCGATGATGTTGCCGCCTATTTTTATAATGGAAAGTTGCATGTTATCGTTTTAGCAATTCTGCCAGTACGGCCTGGGCGGCCCATACTCTGTTGGCGGCCTCCTGTGTCACGATGCTGGAGGGGCTGTCGAGTATTTCGTCGCTGAGCTCTACGTTCCTGCGTACGGGCAGGCAGTGCATGACTTTCGCGTTATTGGTCTGTTTCAGCTTGTCTTGTGTCAGCATCCATTCGGGGTCGTTGCAGTAGATCTTGCCATAATCGGAAAAGGTGCTCCAGTTCTTGACATAGATGAAGTCGGCATCTTTTAATGCTTCGTCCTGGTTATGGGTGATCGTGGCGCCTTTGGTAAATTGTGTGTCGAGCTCGTAATCTTCAGGATGTGTGATAACGAAGTCGGCTCCGCCCCAGGCGTTGACCCATTGGGAAAAGCTGTTGGCGACCGCCTGTGGCAGGGCTTTTACGTGGGGGGCCCAGGTGAGGACGATCTTGGGTTTGCGTTGTTTGGGGGAGCTGGACGCTTTGGCTGGTGCGGCTGACGCTCCGCCGGCGCCGAGGACCTCGTTGATCGTGATGATGTCCGTAAGGCTCTGCAACGGGTGCAGGGTAGAGCTTTCCAGGCTCACGACGGGGATGCCGCTGTATTTGACGAACTGGTTGATATAAAGTTCGCTGTAGTCTTCTTCCTTGTTCTTCAGCGAAGGGAAGGTGCGGATACAGAGAATATCAAAATAGTTACCCATGATGGGGGCGGCGTCCTTGACGTGCTCGACCTTATTACCGCTCATGATGGCTTCTTCTTCAAATTCCAGGGCCCAGCCTTCCTTGTCCACGTTGAAGACGATGGCATCGGCGCCAAGGTTTTGCGCGGCAATCTGGGTGGACAGGCGGGTACGCATGGAAGGGTTGAGGAAGAGCATTCCTATCCTTTTGTGAGCGCCCAGTTCCTTATCCTTGAGAGGATTGGCTTTATAGGCCAGGGCGGACCGTACAAGACTGTCGATGTCCTTTACATCATGCGCGGAAATGAAATTTTTCATCTTTATTTGAATTATTCAGTGACCCTTACTTTACCTTCCAGGACAGATATCTCTTCTTCCAGGGATTCCATGAATGCGTCGACATCTTTTTTTCTCAGTGCAAGAGAAGGCAGGAGACGAATGGTGTTCGGCTTTGCCTCGCCTGTGAAGATGTGTTGGTTGAACAACAGATTTTTCTTCAGTTCCTTCCATTGTTCGGGGACGTCGAATCCTATCATCAATCCTTTGCCCCGTACGTTCTGCAGTCCGGGTGTTTTTTTCAGCTGATCAATAAGATAGCGGCCAGTCTCGGCGGCGTTGGCGATGAGCCCTTCCTGTTCGATGACTTCCAGTACGGCCAATGCGGCCGCGCATGCGAGATGATTGCCACCGAAGGTAGTGCCGAGCATGCCGTGTTTTGGCTTTAAGTGCGGGGCGATGATGATGCCTGCTACAGGAAATCCATTCCCCATGCCTTTGGCCATCGTATAGATGTCTGCATCTACTCCGGCATGGTCGTGGGAGAAGAACTTCCCGCTGCGGCCATATCCGCATTGTACACTGTCGGCGATGAATACGGCGCCATATTCTTTACAGAGTTTGCTGATCTTCTGCAGGAAGGGGGCGGATGCTTCCCTGATGCCGCCCACGCCCTGGATGCCTTCGACGATGACGGAGGATATTTCCTTTCCCTGCTGCTGAAAGCATGTTTCGATGGCTGCTTCGTCGTTAAAGGGAAGGAAGATAACGTTGTCCGTCTGATTGATGGGGGCGACGATGGACGGGTTGTCCGTTACGGCTACGGCCAGAGAGGTCCTTCCATGAAAGGATTTGGAGAAGGCGATGACCTTCTTGCGTCCATTGTGAAAAGAGGCCAGCTTTAGGGCGTTCTCGTTGGCTTCGGCTCCGGAGTTGCAAAGGAAGAGGCTGTAGTCCATTCTTCCGGAGACCTTGCCCAGTTTAGCAGCGAGCTCCTGCTGGAGGGGTATGCGGATAGAGTTGGAATAAAATCCGACCTTGTTCAGCTGATCGGTGAGGCGGCTGACATAGTGCGGGTGTGTATGCCCGATGGAGATGACGGCGTGGCCGCCATACAGATCGAGATATTGTTGTCCTTCGTTGTCCCATACGTAGGAGCCTTTTGCTTTTACGATGGTAATGTCGTTGATAGGATAGACGTCAAATAAGTTCATATGAGGATTATTTTGAGGTCTGTCCGGGCCATCCGGCCCGGACAGACCGGTGTTAAAAGGCGTTTGCTTTCAGGTGCAGGCCTGTCTGTTCGTCAAGACCGAACAGGAGGTTCATATTCTGCACTGCCTGACCGGAGGCTCCTTTCAGCAGGTTGTCGATGGCGGAGTGGACCACCAGTTGGGAACCTTGCTGCTCCAATTGTATCAGGCATTTATTTGTGTTGACCACCTGCTTTAGCGAAATAGCCTGTCGGCTAAGGATGGTGAAGGGGTGGCCCTTATAAAATGTTTCGAAGAGGTCGTGGATCTCTTCCTGTCGTCGCTCGACGCGGAGTTGGGAGGTAACAAAGATGCCGCGTGTGAAGTCGCCGCGCCAGGGGACGAAGTTAATGTTGGGGGCGGACGGGGAGCCTGCGGCCGGACCGGTGGCGGATGCCGCTGCCTGTTGCAGGGACTGTCCTACTTCTTTCAGGTGCTGGTGTGTCAGGGTCTTGTATGCCTGTATATTGTTGGCTCTCCAGGAGAAATGCGAGGTAGCGCTGAGGCTTTGACCCGCGCCTGTGGAGCCGGTGATGCCCGTGGTGTATACGTCGTTGAGTAAGCCCGCCTTGGCCAGCGGGAGGAGTCCGAGCTGGAGGGCGGTGGCAAAACATCCGGGGTTGGCGATATGTCTGGATGTCCGGATGGCGTCGCGGTTGAGTTCGGGCAGGCCATAGATCGCGGGTTGTCCGTCGAGAAGAGGGCGGGACAGCCTGTAGTCCTGTGAAAGATCGATGATCCTGACCCGGCCGGTGACGGGGGAGTTTGCTTCGATAAATTTCTTTGCCTCCCCATGTCCCAGACAAAGGAAGAGCACATCGACGTCATAGTTCCATTCCGCATCGAAGATCCTGTCTGTCTCGCCGATCAGGTCTTCATGTACTGTGTACAGGGGTTTTCCGGCGTTGCTCTTGCTATGTACAAATCCGAGCCCGACATTGGGGTGGTTCAGGAGGACACGAAGCAGCTCTCCGCCTGCGTAGCCTGCGCCACCAATGATACCGGCCTTTATAACCTGTGTGCCTTTGGAATTGTTGGTGCTCATTCTGCAGCCTCGTTTACTTTGTGGTAAATGGCCGTCTGATTGCCGAAGATCTTGGCGAAGCCTTTCACGTCATCACCAGACCAGCCTTTGTTCATCTCTCCATAGCTGCCGAACTTACTGCTCATAAGATCGTGCGCGCTCTCGATGCCTGTGACTGTGAATCGGTAGGGCTGCAGGGTGACAAAAACCTTGCCTGTCACGGTGACCTGTGTATCTTCCAGGAATTTCTCGATGTTGCGCATGGTGGGATCGAGCATCTGTCCTTCATGGAGCCAGTTGCCATACCAGGTGCTCAGCTGATCCTTCCAAAAGAGCTGCCATTTGGTTAGCGTATGTTTTTCCAGCAGGTGATGAGCCTTGATGATGATGACGGGCGCGGCGGCTTCGAAGCCTACGCGGCCTTTGATGCCGATGATGGTGTCACCGACATGGATGTCCCTTCCCACGCCATAGGGCTGTGCGATGGCCTGCAGGTGCTGGATGGCCTGCACGGGGTGGTCGAACTTTTTTCCGTCTACTGCTACGAGCTCGCCCTCTTCGAATTCGAGCTCGATGTTACGGATGCCTTTTTCGGTGACCTGGGTCGGCCATGCTTCTTCCGGCAGATATTCCTTTGAGGTCAGCGTTTCTTTACCGCCGACAGACGTGCCCCAGAGACCTTTGTTTATACTGTACCTGGCTTTTTCTGCATTCATCTCTACGCCATTCTCTTTCAGGAAAGTTATCTCTTCTTCCCGGCTGAGCCGCAGGTCGCGGATAGGAGTGATGATCTCAACGCCAGGAAGCATGCTTTGGAATACCATGTCAAAACGTACCTGGTCATTACCGGCGCCGGTGCTGCCATGTGCTACATGGGACGCTCCTGCCTTTTTTACGTGTTCGGCTACGGCGATGGCCTGGACCATCCGTTCGGCGCTAACGCTCAGCGGATAGGTGGCGTTCTTGAGGACGTTGCCGTAGATGAGATATTTTATGCAGCTGTCGTAATATTCCTCTGTTACGTCCACACATTCGAAAGAGGCTACCCCAAGGCTTTTAGCGCGGGAAGCTATCTGCTCAATCTCCTGCTCACTAAATCCTCCCGTATTGACGGTGAGGGCATGTATCTCGAGTCCTTTGACTTTTTGAAGATAGATGGCGCAATAGGTAGTATCCAGTCCTCCGCTATAAGCTAATACAACTTTATTGTTCATGACTATGTCGGGTAATTGCTGATGAATGTTGTGTTAAAAATTGAAGAACGAGTGAAAAAGGCTGCGATGGCGTTTGGTTCCTTCCGAAGTGCCGCCGGACTTGCCTTCATTGCCGGCTCCGGATTTGTTATTGCCGGAATCGTGGTGTTTAAGGAAGGGGGCGAGGAGCTTCCATTGTTTGATACGCATAAAGCGTTCGTACAGCTTCGAGTGTTTTGTAAAATCCTGCTGGGTCTCTTCGGGCTCGTAGTGATCTTTGGGGTCATAGAGCATGGCAGTGCACATACAGTTCTTACGGTCTTTGCTCATGAGTATCTCGTAGTTGACGCAGCTCTTACAGCCGGCCCAGAAGGCGTCGTCCTGGGTGAGCTCGGAATAGGTCACGGGTTCATAGCCGAGCTCGGAGTTGATCTTCATGACGGCAAGGCCAGTGGTGAGGCCGAAGATCTTGGCTTCGGGGTATGTCTTCCGGCTGAGTTCGAATATCTTTTTCTTTATGAGTTTGGCAAGGCCGCTCTTCCGGAATTGGGGGGATACGATGAGGCCGGAGTTGGCGACATATTCCCCGTGACTCCATGTCTCGATATAACAGAATCCGGCCCAGATGTTATCCTCTGTGAAGGCTATGACCGCCTTGCCATCGCGCATTTTCTGCTGGATGTAGTCGGGGCTCCGCTTGGCAATACCTGTGCCTCTGGCCATTGCTGATGACTCCATTTCATCACAGATGATCTTTGCAAAGTCCTGGTGGGTCGCGTCAGCTATTAATATTTTAAAACTGTGTTCCATTTTGAATGTGTGCTCTTGAGATGAAAAATAGACTCCATTGCTTGGACGGGGGATCAATTATCAGACCAGCCGTCTCAGGGATGGATTGAATAGTGCCTCTATCTAAGGGGACGCTATGAGATGGTAGTATCAACGTCGCACCCAAAAGGGAACAGGGCGGACGGAAAAAACTGAGCACACGGGCGCAGCAAAAAACCCACGCTTATTGAAGGCGTGCAATATCACGGGGAAGTGTGATATGGGTGAGTTTTTTTTCATTTCAATTCGGATGAAATTGAGTTAAATGGTTTTCGAGATGCAAAGATGGGACATTTTTTGAGTTGGGGGACTATTTTAACGTCATTTTTTGGATAAATCTGCTAAAAACAGGCGGCTTCTGTATGAGTTTTTTTGATAATATATTGCTTTATATCTCATTAGGCGGTTAAATAAGTCATAATTGGCCAGGACGAACCATGGTTCGTCGTCTGTAACCGGGCATGCGAAGGTTACGGTCGAGGAGGACCGTGTCGAAGCAGGTCCCGATGAAGACCTCAGACATTAGATGTGTCGGAAGACAAGGTTAAATTTTTTGTTAAAAACCCGGCTTCCGACACCGCTTGGGCTTCTTCAGCCCGGGAAATTGCATTCTTGCGGTGACCCGGCGGACGATGCGTCGCATAGGCCAGCGCCCATAACCAAGGGACGACAACCCCGGGTGATAACTTAAAATCTTTATTAATGAGAAAAATTTACCTGCGTCACCTGTTGCGCCGAAAGAAATTTGCCCTGATCAATATCCTTGGCCTCTCCACTGGTATAGCCACCTGCCTGCTGATCTATGGTTATGTCCATTATCAGACGAGTTTTGACAGCTATCATCCTAATGCGGATCGTATTGCCCGGGTGACGGCGATGCTTCACGCGCCCGAGACAGAGCTGAATTTTGCCACTTCCAATACTCCCCTGGCGGGGGCGCTGGTGCGGGATTGTCCCCAGGTGGAGATGGCGGCAAGGATCCAGCCGGATGATATCATCGTGCGGAGGGCCGATCCGGGGCGTGCGAATGCTGCCAGTCTGCCGGGTGAGCTGATGTCAGAGAAGCATTTTGTCTATTCGGAGCAGGCCATCTTCTCCATTTTCTATTTTTCTTTTTTGGAAGGTTCGGCGGGGACGGCGCTGATGGAGCCCTATTCTATCGTGCTGACAAAGAGTGCGGCCCGGAAATACTTTGGTGAGGCGTCGGCGATGGGTAAGACGCTGGTATGTGATAAGCATATTTTCCATGTGACGGGGGTAATAGCGGACCGGCCGGTGAATTCGGATATAAAGATCGATGCGTTGCTGTGGAAGAATTTTCTGGCAACGACAAAATGGATGCTGGACGACTTCGAGGTATATACATTCGTCCTTTTTAGAGGCCGGCCGGATATACCCGCTCTGTGGCGGCAGCTGGATGTCATGTCCAAGGTTTATGTACAACCGGAGCTGGATAGCGCGGAGGCTTCAGGGTACCGGGTGCGGTATGAGGTGGAGATGCTGCGGGATGAGCACTTTAGTAAGGGAAAGATAGCCGACTCGCCGAAGGGCAACCGGCTGTTCAATACCATTTTTTCCTCCCTTGCGGTATTTATCCTGCTGGTGGCCTTATTAAATTATATCAATTTGTCCACTGCCCGGGCGGAGGAGCGTGCCCGGGAGGTAGCGGTGCGGAAGGTGGCGGGGGCGAGTCCGCTGCAATTGATGGGTCAGTTCATGGGCGAGTCGTTCTTTCTTATGGGTGTAGCGTGGGTGCTGGCCGTTGGGTTGGCAGAGCTGGCGATACCCTTTTTTAACCGGCTGCTGGAAGCTGATATCTCATTGGGAGATGGGAGCTCCCTTCTCTTTTTTATACTGGCCTTCCCATTGACGGCCGTATTGGCGGGGGCCTGGCCCGCCTTTGTACTGTCCGGGTTCCAGCCGGTGAAAGTGTTGAAAGGAGTTGCAGTCCAGCAGAAGGGTATCGGTTTGCGGAAGGTGCTGACGGTGGTACAATTTATCATCGCCCTGGCAATGCTGACAGGGACTGTTGTTATCTACCGGCAGATGCATTTTATACTGCACAAGGACCTTGGCGCGGACAGGAGCCAGGTGATCAGTATATCCATGCCGGATGACTCCCTTGCGCGCCGGCAGGTCGGCGCCTTTAGCCAGATGGTGCGGCATGAGACGGGTGTACAGGGAGTGTCCCTGGGCAGCGGCATACCGACAGAAGGAGTAATGATGGGCGGTACGACGGTGAACTCGCGCGGGAAGAAAAAAGAGATCCTTTGCAATTACTTTTTTATAGACCCGTCGCTGATACCGCTGTTGCATATGAAGATGGCGGAGGGGCGTAATTTTTCGGACAGCCTGCAAACGGACAAAAATGGAGGGTTCCTTATCAATGAGGCGTTTGTGCGGGCGATGGGATGGCATTCGGGCGTGGGGCAGGCCATAGAGACGGGCGGTCGAAAGGGAAAGGTGGTGGGAGTCGTAAAGGATTTCTTTTACAAGTCGCTGCACAATATGATCGAGCCGGTGGTGATGGTATATATCGACAGTGCGGCTCCGAACTGGTCGGTGCTGGCGAAAGTGCCGCCGTCCATGGTGCCCAGGCTGAAGCGTCTCTGGACAGAGTATTTCCCTTCGGAGCCTTTTAGCTATTATTTTATGGACGAGAGCTTCGACGGACAGTATAAGGATGATCGTATCATGATGACGTTATTTAACGCGTTTACGTTGTTGTCGATATTTATTTCCTGTCTGGGTTTGTACGGGCTGGTGTCCCTGATCACCGTGCGGCGTACGCGTGAGATCGGGATTCGAAAGGTGCTGGGAGCATCGGGTGGCAGTCTGGTGGTGTTGCTGACACGGGAGTTTATCCTGCTGATAGGCTGTGCGGCGCTGGTGGCGTTGCCTCTGGCGGCGTGGGGATTGCGGCGTTGGCTGGTTTCCTATGCTTACCATACTTCGTTGAATGCGTGGGTTTTTGGGCTGCCGCTGATAGGGCTGATTCTTATTACCTTGTCTGTCACGGGATTGAGGGTAGTGCGGGCGGTGAGGGCAAATCCGGTCCAAAGCTTGCGTATGGAATAGCAAGCTTCGTCCGAAGGACAATCATCTATGGTTTTAGGGGGAGGCCTATATTTACCCACTGGCCGGACCCTAAAATACAGCTTGCGATCAGCGTGTGTATCTTTGCGGCGTATGACAACTTCATCCCGCCCCAATTGGTTACTGGCGTTGGGTCTGCCCCTGCTGGTTATGCTGAGCAGCGCCATTATCGTCTATAGTCCCTTTTTTGCAGCGCATATTACCGGTATGTCCACAGGCGTTACGCTGGATCTGACAGTGACGGCGCCATTCTTGTATTTTCTCGCCATACGCCGGACGGATGTATCCCGGATGACGGTGATACGGGTCTTTGTATTGGGAGTGTTGGTGGCGGGGCTGTTGCTCGGCGGGCGCAGCCCTTTTTTACATGGCATCAAGACCTGGATCTCACCTGTCGTGGAGGCGGTGGTGGTGATCACGGTGATCTGGAATATACGCAAGGCGCGGCGGCAGGCGGGGCATGGGGAAGTGGATATGCTGACGCATTTGCGGAGTATTGCGGGGAAGATCTTTGGAAATCAGCGGATGGGTGATGTGCTGGGGTCGGAACTGGCGGTAATATATTATGCGCTGGCGGCACGGCGGAGGAAACAGAGGCAGGGAGGTGCTGAATTCTCGTATGCGCGCGCGAGTGGTGCGGCGCCGGTGTTGGGTGTTTTTTTGATGGCCATGGTGGCGGAGGGTGTGGGGCTGCATTTTCTTATTGCCCGCTGGAGTGCTATGACGGCATGGATACTGACAGGGCTTAGCGCTTATACGATGCTACAGGTATATGCACATATGCGGGCGATGAAGTCCCGGCTGGTGCAGGTGAAGGATGGGATGTTGTATCTCCGGAATGGACTGGCGGCGGACGTAGGCGTTCGGATAGATAATATCGAGGAGATCAGACTGACGACCCGGGCGGTACAGGGGGATGGAGTGTTGAAGCTGGCCTTGTTGGGGGCGCTGGAAGGGCACACCGTGTGTATACGGCTGCGTCAGCCGGTGACGGTGGTCCGTATGTTTGGTATCCGGAGGCGCGCTTCAGTGTTGTTGTTTGCTGTGGACAGGCCGGAGGAGCTGCGGGAAGCTATTTTACCCTAAAAAGTGGGTTATTCGTCAAAATTGACAGCAGTACGCCCGGGCATACGCGTATCTTAAGGGTACCATGCGAAAAAACCTAACCATTCTGCTGTATATACTGGCCTTTGTCAGGCTGGTGCTACCTTTCTTCTTACAGAGTTCATACTATCAACCACACCGGGATGAATTTCTCTATCTGGCGGAAGGCCGTCATCTGGCCTGGGGGTATATGGAGGTGCCGCCGCTGTTAAGTGTATTTGCCGCCATCGCCCATCTAATGGGTGAGGGAGCTTTTTGGATAAAGTGCTGGCCTGCCTTGTTCGGGTCGCTGACCTTTCTGATGGCGGGCAGGATCGTGATGTCGCTGGGGGGCAGGGCGTTTGCGTTGGTGTTGAGCTGGCTGCCTTTTGTCATTGACGTATATATGCGGCTGTTCTTTCTGTTTCAGCCGAACTTTTTGGAAGTGTTCTTCTGGACGGCCATTGGCTTTTGTGTGATCTGCTGGATACAGACGGGCAGGGTAGGGTGGCTGTATTGGCTGGGAGTAAGCATCGGTCTGGGGATGATGAGTAAATATTCTGTTGCATTCTATAGCGTTTGTGTGTTGGTGGGGCTGGCTATTTCCCGTCACCGGAGTATCTACCGGAACAAACATTTTTATTTTGGTCTGCTGCTGGCGGGTCTGATCTTTCTGCCCAATGCATGGTGGCAGTATGCGCATAATTTCCCTGTCTTGAAGCATATGAGTGAGCTGCAGAGCGAGCAGCTGCAGTATATAAAGCCGGGTGAGTTTATCATTAGCCAGCTGCTGATGAACCTGCCTTGCGTGTACATATGGATCGCGGGATTGTTGTTTACGATATTTTATCCGATCGGGAGGGCTTATCGGGCGCTGGCCTGGGCCTATGCAGGGGTGATCGTGCTGCTGGTCGCGCTCCATGGCAAGGACTATTATGCGCTGGGTGCTTATCCGGTGCTTTTTGCCTTTGGAGGTTATTATCTGGAACAGCTGACGACGGCGGCTGTGTCAGGGTCGGGGTCGAGGCGGCTTTTTTTTGCGGGAAAATGGGTTAGGGGGCTTATGCTGATATTTTCCCTTGCGCTGGGTATCTGGGTCCTGCCTTTGGTGATACCAATGGCGAAACCGGAAACACTGGCCCGTTATTATCACGAAGCAAAGCTGGATGGGGGAAAGGGCTTCAAATGGGAGGACCTTAAATATCATCCCCTCCCACAGGATTACGGGGATATGATCGGCTGGAAGGAGATGGCGTTAAAGGCGGGGAAGGTATATAACAGTCTGCCGCAGACGATCCGGGACAGCCTCTTTATTTTTACCCCTGACTATTGTACGGCAGGTGCGTTGAACTATTACCGTAAGGAGGCGGGTTTGCCGGAGGTGTACAGTACGAATGCGTCTTTTCTGTTCTGGATGCCGGACAGTTTTCCATTCCGGCATTGCCTGCGAGTGGACAGGGATATGCCGGAACCGGATGAGCCGGTGTTCCGTCAATTTGGAAAAATGACGGTGGAAGATTCGCTGGTGGTACCTTATTTCAGGGAGAGCGGGATGAAGTACTTTTTGTTCGAGAATGGCAATGATTCCCTGCGTCCGATGGTGGAGAGGGTCGTGGCGAAGGAGAAGAAGGTGTTTATGCGGTGATCAAAGTCCCCATTCCAATAAGGATAAACGCAAGAAATGGATGGCCCTTGCCTTTTGATTAAGTACAGTTTGATTGCTGATCCTTAGCCGGGCAGCGACTTGTGCGGTAGTTAAATTCTCAAAATAAATGAGTTCAAATATTTTCCGGCATTTTTTTGGAAGAGCCTCTATACGTTGATGTATCTTGCTTAGGAGTTCCGGGCTGATGTTTTCATTGTATTGATTTTCTTCCGAGGCCTGCAGATAGAGGATATCTTTTACTATTTCCCGCTGTCTTTGCAACAGCCGAAGATAGTCTATGCAGGCATTCCGTGTGACTACGTAGAGATAGGCTTTTATATTCTGCAAGGTTTTAAACTTATTGCGATCATACCAAAGCTTAACAAAAGTGTTTGTTACTATATCTTCAGCTTCCTCATTTCTCAGCAGTTTGTCGGCGAACCTGTATAGCGGGGTGTGGTATTGTTCATAAACACGTTTGAATTCATTCCGGTGCGCCCTACAAAACAGATCGATGGAAAAGTCAGGGATTTCGTTATTTATAATCATGGTGTTGTCTTATTTTTTGCATTCTTAATGTATAGGGTCAGGTTCCTGCAATCCTTGCGAAATAAAGAGTAGCATGGCGTTCCAGTTTTAAAAATTATCAATATGACCAGGGTCGAAAGCCTTGTTTATCTATCAGGGTTTACAAAGGGCTTCTACCCTTGAGGAATGGTTTAATAGCCTAAATAGATGTCAGGCTCCATTTATGGAATTTGATGATGTTCTAATTAAAGTTCTTTGTTAAACGATAGGAGAATTCACCAAAAGTTGAGGAATATATAAGGTTAATGGTTATTGGCCTTGCAATGCAATCAGTGGATCCGTCACTGGTTGTTGTTCAATATCTGTTGTGGAGCTTATGATTGTTGAGATCTGCTTCTAAGACTATTGGATACCGAAGGGAAGAGGCATTGTTCAACCAGACCTTGCTTCCATCCGGCGTGCTACGTCGTAATTTTCAACAGCTTGAAAATCACCTAAGTTTATGAGCCCGGCTTCTTTTATATAATCTGGCATACGTTCTTAAATTAATAGGACCTTTCTTCCCTACTATTGTACTACGCTCGACTCGTGTCTTTTAACCCAATATTTTTTAAAAATTTTCTTAGCAACGGCAATTGGGAAATTGAGTCATTTGCCGCCTCCGAAAATACTTGCTTGCGCATTTGAAAATTTAGTCCGATCCCCATATAGAACATTTTGCCAGTCCGTGTATCGGGTTGTATCCCATGGCGTTGTCCTGCCGCGGACAATACAAACTCACTTTTAGCATTGGTAATTGTTCCCTTCCCGGTGCTTTTAATAATGACGCTAGGTCCAGACAGCGGTTGACCAGCTTCGTTGCAAACGATGTCTGCTACTTCTGTAGGGCTCCTTTCCAAAATTTCCAAATTGTTTTACAGAGCCAAACCTGCTACTGCTTCCCGGTTCGATAATTTGCCAAACAACACCTGGTTGGCGGATAGTGTGGTCATGAATTTTTTGAGAAGGGGCAGGGGGTCACAAGAGAGGTCCTTCCACTGGCACGGAATGTACAGCCGCCGCCATTTCCTTTATGAGATTGGCGTCCTTCTCGATGGCGTTGCCAACGACGATGACATTCGCGCCTGCCCGGCAGTTGCGATAAGCTTTTTCCGGATCGCGGATACCGCCGCCGATGACGAGGGGTATATCGATGTGTGAGGCCACGGCTGCAATCATTTCTTCCCGGATGGGGTGTCTGGCGCCGCTGCCTGCGTCCATATAGATCAATTTCATACCGAGCATCTCTCCTGCCATGGCGGTGCAAAGCGCAATCTCATTCTTGTCGGCGGGGATGGGCACGGCATTGCTGATATAAGACACGGTGGTGGGAGCTCCCCCATCGATGACCATATAGCCGGTGGAGATGATCTCCAGCCCGCTGCTGCGGACGGCGGGTGCGGAAATGACATGCTGGCCGATGAGCAGCTCGGGATTCCTTCCGGAGATGAGCGATAAATAAAGAAGACCATCGGCATAGCGGGATACCCCGGAGGGGGTGCCCGGAAAAAGAATGACGGGTATGGAGCAGTTCTTGCGGATACGCTGGACCACCTCATCGAGATGGTTGGAGATAACAAGACTTCCTCCCACGAGGAGATAGTCTACTCCTGCGCTGACGGATAGGTCTGTCAGTTCGTCAATTTTTGCCGCATTCACATTGTCCGGATCTACCAGGACGGCGAATGACCGCTGCCCCTTTTTTTTCCTGGCCAACAAAGACTCGTAAATAGTTTGCTTCATTCGTTAATTGCCATTGTGTCTCTATGCAAAAATGCGAAAAGTTTTTCGCTTAAGGGAGTAAAATCCGTGGAAATGTGCATTTTTACGTGCTGTTCCGAAGGGTATTACGTATTAATTACATTCATTTACGTAAGATACACGTTCCGGGATGCGAAATCAAATAAGTATGGAGCCATTAACTATTGTTAACAACACGCAACAACAGCAGTTCCAGGTAAAGGTGGATGGAGAGCTGGCCTACCTGGAATACCGGATGTATAAAGGGGACATGGCGCTCATGCATACGGAAGTGCCTGACAAGATAGGCGGCAAGGGTATAGCATCGGCGCTGGCGGTATATGCGCTGACCTATGCACGCGAACATAAGACGCCGGTGATGGTCTACTGCCCCTTCGTCGCCAGCTGGTTAAAGAAGCATCCCACTGAATTCAGGGATGTGCTGGATCCCAAATACAGGGACGACCATCCCAATCTGCAACGATGAAGGGGCGGGGGCGGATAGTTATAGCCGTATGTATGTCGCTACCTGCAGCACGTGATTGTTGGTGGAATTGCTGCCTGCCCCGCTGATGTACTGGTTGAGATAGCCCATCTCCACATCGAATTGTTTGCTGCAACGATAGCCCAGCGCCAGATAAGCCCTGTTCTGATCAAAGAGCTTCCCATTGACGGGGGAGGGGTCTCCGATGTTGAGAAATATCTCGTTCTGAACGGCGGCAAAGAAGCCCTGTGTAAAGGCACGGGGTGAGGCGGTACCGGCAGGTGCGGGTGAGCTGGGGATGACGGCACGTGTGAAGTAGCGGAACCTCCCCGCATATACATTTTTATCATGTACCAGCGAACTTCCTTCTGCGTGGTGTTTGGGTATATAGCGTTGCTCGAGCCGGAACCGGTGAGAAATGGTGGTATTACGCGCATGGTGACCGAGGTGAGCAGTATGGGTATAGGTCACCTGCTGCCAGGTACGATGTTCGGGCAGATAGCCTTTGACACCGCTGGATATACGTTGCTGTGGTATATAGGCATAGCCGACGGTGCCGGTAAGTGAGGGCGTGAAATAGAAGTTGACGCCGGGACGAAGCAGCAGGGCATTCATCTGACGCCACTGGTCGGTGGATCTGAACTGGGCGTCGAAATAGAGGCCGAACTTCGGAGAGAGCTTATAATTCTGGAAAGTGGCCAGCCAGCCCGTGAATTGCGTTTGTGCATGGGTTGGCCGGATGCCGATGATGGTCAGGAATATCACCAGCATGGTCAGTTGGAGGGTATTTTTCATCCCACAAAAAGAGCAAATAAAGTTTAAAAGAAATCCTAAATTTTAAGTGTGCATGTCTGTTCGTGAGACGAGCTGCTTCCGGCAGCTCAAGGGCGCACAAGACTATCCAGTACGATGCCGCCGCGAATGGCCATGTCGGGGATTGGGCGGGTGGCTTCCTCCGGGGCCGCAGGGCCGGTAAATGCATACCACAGCATAAATGCCCGTAAATACATGATCCTTTTGACCTGTCCGGTTGTTATATCCTGGTGGAACTGGTGGTAATGGCCGTCGGTGCACATCAGCGCCTTCCAGGTGGTAGGCGGGTTGGTCTTTAAGAGGGCCTTATGCGCATTCATATAATCCGTCTGTATCGCGCTGGCGGGAAATTGGATCACGAGGTCAGAATCATTCACAAGGGTGGTAAAGTCGGGGGTGGAAAATTCAATATCGGAAGTGCTATCGGGTAATTTCTCGCCCCAGGCGACCCGGATGGGACAGCCTTGTTTTATGGCCTGAAGGAGGGCTTTTTTGCTACCGTATACGGTGTGCCCGCTGGAGTCATTTTCAAACAGGGGACGCCAGCCGGCGGGAGCTGTAGATGCGCCAGGCCGGGAGGTAGTGAAACCAATGAAAGCCAATAAGATGACCATATAAATTGAGACCTTATACTGCATACGGAAAATTGGGTGGATAAAGTTCAGGTCCACAGGAGAAAAATGGAAATGAATTCAATGGATGGGGTGGTTTTTTTAATGCCTGGGGGTGTGTATAATTTTATAAGCCCGACCAGTCTGGGGCTACAGACATTTTCCACATGTTTGGAGGTGGATGTGCAAAAGATAAAGGCGGAAATTCGGACTCAAAAAAATATTTTCGTTACCCACCCCTCCCGAAAACTGAATTACAAACTTTTTAAATCTGGCACTGACTTATGGCAACCAAAAAACAATCCGCGAAGGGCATGCAGTTCCCCCGCCGCAATACTAAGGATACTGTGAATGTATTCGATCAGTTCGCCTATGATTATCGTACTTCCGTGATCCGGAATCCCAGCGGGGAAGTGGTTTTTGAGATGAACAATGTGGAAGTGCCTAAACAGTGGAGCCAGATCGCTACGGACATTCTCGCACAAAAATATTTCCGCAAGGCGGGCGTGCCTCAGCCGGATGGATCATTGGGAAGAGAGACCTCGGTGAAACAGGTGGCGCATCGTATGGCCAATTGCTGGAGGGTATGGGGTGAGCGTTATGGTTATTTTGCCAGCCCCGGGGATGCGCAGGTATTTTATGAAGAGCTGGTTTATAGCATCCTTGACCAGGCCTGTGTGCCCAATTCCCCTCAGTGGTTCAATTCCGGACTGCATGAGACATATGGCATCACCGGCAAGCCTCAGGGACATTATTTCGTAGATCCGGTGGATGGAGAGTTGAAAAAATCTACTTCCGCCTATGAGAGACCTCAACCACACGCCTGCTTTATCCTCAGTGTGGAAGATGATCTGGTGAACGACGGAGGTATCATGGACCTTTGGGTTCGTGAGGCACGGATCTTTAAATATGGCTCCGGCGTAGGCACCAATTTCTCGGCCATCCGCGGAGAAAATGAGAAGCTCAGTGGAGGTGGGACTTCCAGCGGTCTGATGAGCTTCCTCAAGATAGGCGACAGGGCAGCGGGTGCGATCAAATCAGGCGGCACCACACGCAGGGCTGCCAAGATGGTCTGTCTCGACCTGGATCATCCGGAGATCATGGAGTTCATCAACTGGAAGGTGGAGGAGGAGAAGAAAGTAGGGGCCCTTATTGCAGCGGGCTACCCTTCCGACTATGAAGGAGAAGCCTATCGTACTGTGTCGGGGCAGAATTCCAACAACTCCATCCGTGTGACAAATGACTTTTTCGACAAGCTGGCCAAGGGCGAGGACTGGGAACTGACCGCCCGCAGCGATAAAAGAATCATGAAGCGCATTCCGGCCAAAGAAGTCTGGAACCAGATTGCGTATGCAGCATGGCGTTGTGCTGACCCGGGTACCCA
>Ga0207671_10003053_pt1 | contig 17144 bp, 12 predicted proteins | sample KBSC24metaG_FD_184352 | JGI IMG/M metagenome (GOLD analysis project Ga0207671, IMG submission 184352) | Corn rhizosphere microbial communities from Kellogg Biological Station, Michigan, USA - KBS C2-4 metaG (SPAdes) (version 2) | ecosystem: Host-associated > Plants > Roots > Rhizosphere > Soil... | reverse complement strand
TATGTTGAGCGTAGCCATCATGCCTAATGCTAATCCGTATAATGTTATTTTAGTTTTTAAATTCTTCATCGCGTTCTATAGTTATTCCATTGTTGATTGGCAAAGCAGATGCCAGTTAAAAATGATAAAAATTATAGCGATAAATTTCATATAAACGTCAGTTTAACTACTGGAAGGATAATTTTTAGCGTTAAAAGAAAGTGTACTGAAGGCATTGTCGGCGTATGGCTATTATTTAGTACAAAATGCCCACAAAAAAGCCCTGAAAAACAGGGCTCCTTTCCTAAAAATAATGATGGATTACTCCTCGTCCCCCGCACCGGGGACACTTGCCACACGATATCCTGTACCATCAGCATCTTTAAATTCTTCATAAAATACGTTATCAGGTGATACGTATAATTTCTTCTTATTCAATGTAACCTTGCGGCAGTCAGCAGGTAATTCATCTACTACATCGCCAACTTTCGCGGTTACCACCGGCTGTTGGGCCTGGTTGTTATTTGCTGCGCTGTTATCTATTGTCGCGTTATTATCCATGATCGGATCATCATTATCCGACATCGGCTGATCATTCGCAGCCGCGCCACCATCCGTATTTAATACACCATCCTTACCCACTATGACATATAGTTTGTTGCCTTTGTCATCAACGCCGTCCTGGTAGTAGACGCCATGTGATTCATAGTACACCTCGCCATCGATCTCGATTGACTGGGCATCAGAAGGTAAGGTTGGTACACCTGCGCCTATAGGTGGAACCACAACCTGGTAACCGCCATTATATGGCCTGTAAAAAGCACCACCATAATAATAGTATTGAGCAGAGCCATAGTAGAATGGATAATAGCCATAAGGTAACACACCTAAATACAATCCTAAGTGCGGATAGCCCCAGCCAAATCCAAACCTAAAGCCGGGCCTGTAATAGCCGCCATAAAAACGACCTCCACGGTAATAGCCTCTGCCACCGTAATAACGGCCTCCGCCATAAAAACGACCGCCACGATATACCCCGCGGTTATAAACTCCTCCGCGTGAATAGCCACGGTAAGCCGTTACACCACGGCCGCCGCGATAACCTGTTACCCCACGCCCGCCACCAAATGCCCGGCCACGAACACCAACAGACCCACGAAAACCGCCACCGCCACGTACGCCAACACTGGCACGGCCGCCGCCATGAAAACTATTACCTCCGCGGAAGCTGCCACCGCCGCCGTGAAAACCACCGCCGGGATGGCCGCCGCCACCTCCATGGAAACTACCACCGCCATGCGATCCTCCGCCTCCGTGAGAGCCACCACCACCGTGCGATCCGCCGCCACCTCTGTGCTGAGCCTCGGCGCTTGTAATTAATGCAATTGTCAGCAAGCCTGTGAAAGCAACTGCGGACATATATTTAAACAACCTCTTCATAATCTCCTGTTTATTTCTTTAACATTTATGGTTTGACTAAGCCTATTGTAAAAGGTTTATTACGAAAGGCTAAATTTTTGATTCTCCCGAAAATACAAGCAAAAAAAGAGCCCCGGTTTAGGGGGCTCTTTTTATATAATGAATTATTGACTGTTAATTTTGATGATCATCATCCGAAGGGATACTCGCTATGCGGTAAGCCTTGGTATTATGCGAGTCGGTGAACTCTTCATAATAGATCCCATCCGGCGAAACAAAGTATTTTTTACTATTAAGGCTCACTTTCCTGCAGCCTTCAGGCAATTCGCTTACAACATCGCCTACCTGTGGTGCAGGCGCATTGTCTACATTTTGATTATTAGTATTTAAAACACCATCCTTGCCTGCGACCACATATATCTTTTTACCCTTATCGTCAACGCTTTCCTGGTAATAGACGCCATTAAACTCATAATACTGCTGGTTATCGATAACGATGGATTGCGCGCCTTTTGGCAGGGCGGGCACCGCTGCACCTACTGGTGGAACAGTAACCTCGTATCCGCCACCATCGATGGGCCTGTAAAAAGCACCGCCATAATAGTAATACAGATCAGACCCAAAATAGAACGGGTAATAGCCGAAAGGTAAAAAACCCAAACGGAGCCCGATGCTGGGATAGCCATAATAACCACCGCCAAAGAAACCCCTGTGGTAGCCAAAGCCTATACCCCCACGAATAGCCACGCCGCTACGAAAGCTGCCAACACCTACACGCACGCCACCACCACGGTGCTGGGCACTGGCAGTAGAAACAAATGCTACTGAAAGCAATCCGGCCAGCGCCAAACCAGATGCATATTTAAATAACCTTTTCATGATTTTTATAAACTGAATTTTTTAATATAAAGTATTTCGCCTTTTAAATTTTCCGTACATCATTTTAGACTAAATGGAGTTAGAAAGGTTTAATAGACTACATCATATTTTTATACAATTTTTCAGATTTTTTAAATCAAACATTATCAATTAATTACAGAATTTAGCCATTAAAATCAATCATTTTTTTACCTCGAAAGTAAAATATTGACTGCCGGCCTCTCCATTGGCTGTCATGCCCTGTATCACACCTATATATTGGCCTTCCTGGTCCGAAGTATAAAATGATACCTGGTTTTTTCCCTGGGCATTAGTGCTCAGCGTTGGCGCCCAGTAAAGTAGGTTCCTGAAATCGGGTAGCCTGCTGGCGGCCTGTGCATCGGTATCATAAACCGGCGAATAAAATACTCTTTGTAATTGCATCCCTTCATAGTCTACAACTACCGCATGCGGGTCAAGCTCAACACCTCCAAGGTCGCCCTTATAAGTGGTGTAGCTTAAAATTCCTTCTTCATCTGATGGCCCCCAAAAATACCTGTCCCGCATTACTTCAAGTTTTTTTATCTTCAGGGGATCCAACGCGATCACCTTATCAATATCGAATATCGGGATACCGTCAAGCATCACCATAGGGTCGCCTTCTAAAAATCCTTTATCGCTAATCACTTCAATATGATATCTTTTTTGGCGGCGCACTACGTATACCTCCCTGATGTATTCACGCAATACTTCTTCCATCGTGGTAAAGCGGGTGTAATCGTCAAGTTTGTATGTTTTGTACGGACGGCCGTAAAAAGCGCTGCTGTCTATACCTGCATCATAAAATTGCTTTATTTTATTGGCGGCATAGATATTTTGAACCTGCATGCTCAAAAATTGTGTCTCAAGCGACTTCTGTGTAACATCCGCCAGGCTAAATGCCGGGAAAGTGTTTTTTGAGTATTGCTCCGAGAAGGGACTTAAAATGTCGATCCGGTAAATGCTATCCTTCTGTGTATCCGTTTGAACCACAATTTCACCCGGGCCATAAAAATCCTTCGTATTAAAAAACAGGCGCCCTAACGTGTCGCTTTTCGCTGCAAATAGCTGAACCCTTTTACCCGGAACACCAAAATATGCAACGATCTCACTTGCAGCGGTGTTGGTTACCGGGTTGACAATTTTACCGCTTACGATATGGCCATTGTATTCGGGCATATAGGCAAATGAAGCGGGCTTGTTTTTTAATACATCCGTCCATTGAAACCTGCGCCAGCCCTGGGTGAGCATCAGGTTGTCGGCGGCTTCATCAGCTTCGGCAGTGTTTGTTTTTATATAATATTCGGGCGATTCGATGCTACCCCGAAGATCCGAGCTTAACCAAAAATAACTGGCAATATCTCCTTGTTCCTGTGTTTGGAAACCATCCAGGCGATAAACCGACATCGACAGGTCGGCTCCAAGTGGCTTCCCAGCCTGGTCCTTTGCTGCAACGGATATATTCACTTTTTTACGCCCAGCATATTGCGGTTTATCAGCAGCAGCATCGATTACTAGTTTTTTTGATGGACGTTTGAAATATAGCCGTTCGCATACAGGCTGCTTGTCGCCACTAAAGACAGTGACATGTGATATGCCATCATCCAGTGCACTTTTATCAATACTGAAACTCGCCACGCCATTACTTAATGCTGCGGCTTTGGCAACTTTAACCAATTGCCGGGTATGGGCAAAAAGATAAACCTGTCCGTCTGAACTGGTGGAGTTGCTATTTACCGTAACCTGGAGTTGATTTGAGCCATTATCTGCTAATTGCATTACATAGCCCTGGTTATTAACTGCGGGCAGGTCCTTAGTAACCGGACTACCACTACCCAACTTAATCACCGCCTTGTATCTAATGTTAGCAGCCGGGGTAAACGAAAAATGGCCCATTCCGAATTTTAACGATTTGAATTTTACTACCGTATCATTTTTATCACCTATAACAGCCCCGGTAAGGTCTACTCCTTTGCCATCAGCACCGACAGCTTTAAATGCGACCTTGCCATTAATACCGGCCACCAGGTTACCTCCTTCAGGAAAAAACTGGATATCATACGCAGCATTATTTGCTTTAGCTATGGCAACAGGCGACCTTGAAGGATTTACTATGGTGATCTTTTTATCAAAAAAGTAATCAGGACTGAAGTTTTTCATCCAGTTGGTATAGGCCCTGAAACGGTAATTACCGGTGCTGGCGGTTACCGGTATATACAATGATCCGCTTCCTTTGCCATTGTGCAAGGCTATTTTGGCCTGAAGCAGCGGATTCTGGCTATCATCCAGCACATCCACATAAACCACCTTGCTCAGGCCCAATGGCTGATTATTGACCCCATTTACTACATACACCTTAAACCAGACAATCTCCCCCGTCAGGTATGATCCCTTATCAGTATGTACAAATACTTTCTCCTGCAAGGCGCCTTGCTTGTAGTTATTAAAACTACCCTGGATATCGTTTAATGCCTGGGCGGAGCAGGCTGCCGAAAACAGCATGATGACTGCCAAACTGCTGATAATACTCCTGAAGATACTTGCCATTTGTTTCATAGTTTTATTTTTTATGCCTGGTGCTGGGTTTACAATTTATATTCAAATTAATCAATCTGTTCATTATTCCATATTATCGCCTTAACTAATAAGGCCAAAAAATTGGTCTGAGCGTATTGCCAAAAGGCGCTTTAGCGCGGCAATCCGCACAATTTTTCGCTGCATATTGATATGCTGTGATAGCTGGCGCACCCATTGGCTGTATCGCTGACAATAATACCGAATCGCCATTGGCGAATGTCCGCGCCAAACGCTCCTTGAAATTATATTCCGGCGCTACATGAATTGTAAATGCCGGGCAGGCATCGCCGGTAGGGGGGGGCACATAATTCGGTGTGTTTAACCTGATATTAAAAGGATCTACATATAACAGCATCGTCTTTATACCTGAAGCACTTACGAATCCGATAACCGGTTCGTTAGGGTCAGATATATTGTGAATATTCCCTTTTAATGAGGCTGGTTGCGCGTCAAAAATGCTGCCCAGGTGCTCTGTATTAGTTTGCAAAATTTGCCAGTAATTAAACCCTTCTTCAGTTAAAGCATACTGCTTCAGGAAGATACTGTAGCCATGCGATAATTTCCCTGTCTCCATTGGGACAAAATTTATGGGTTGTCTGTAGAGCACATCCTGGGCCAGCTTGGCGGTAGAGCCAAGCACCACCTGGTGCGATTGCTGGGTTTGGTAACAATAGTAAAGGTTCTCCGGATTATTTTCAATGATATGCCTTATCCTCGGATATCCATCATCACCCAGCGTATAAAATGAATAATAGAAGGCGACATATTCCCAGGTTTCGCTAAAATCCCAGCGATAATACCGGGTTTTGTTTTGCGCGTCATGCGTATTTACATACAGTTGCAATCCATTGTTTATCACCGCATAGTTTATGCTGTCAATTTCCGGCGTGGCCTTGGCCTCAACATAGTCAGACAGATATTCTTTGCTGCCGGATGTTTTTATCCTTAACCTGTATTTTGCGGTAACCGGCAGATTTAAGGCAGGCGTTAAATAAAGGCCCTTTCCGGCTTCCTGCAAGGTATAATTGTAACCCTGGTCATTTTCAATGGTAACAACAGCATTTAGCTCCGGTACAATGGTATTTGTCGCGTCTGATAGTTTAACGGTCCGGCTTAATTTTACAAAAGTAGAATCTCCGCTTGTATTTATGATTCCTTCAACCACCAGGTATTTATTATCGGTAGCAACAATAACCGGGTTATACGGCTTTTTACAACCCGTTATTATGGTTAATGCAAACACCATCACCATACAAATTATATAATTTGTTTTATCCATCTCAAGGTGTTGTTTTGCTATCATTATTTATACTTTCAGCACAATAAGTTTTTTAACACTCATATATCTCTTTTAATAAGAAGGAAAAAAAGCAGGTTTTACGTTTGTACCAAATGGTGCTTTGGCCCTGCAGTCCGCGCACTCCTTCTGTACATAAGAATATCCAATAATCGCCGGTGCCCCTATTGGTTGAACCGGTTCTAACAACACCGAATCACCACTGCCAACAGTTAATTTTAAACGCTCCTGGAAGCTGCCTTCCGGCGCGATCGGGATGAACTTAGATTCACAGTCAGTAACCGGGGGCGGAGGGATGTAATTGGGGAAAGAAACTCCAAATAGTTCTGTAGGGTCAACATACAATCGTTTAAGTTTAAAATCTGACGCACTTACAAAACCAATAACAGGCTCGTCAGGATTTGTGGTGCAATGTATATTTCCCTGTAATGACGATGGCTGCGCATCAAAAATACTTCCTAATTGTTCCGTATTTTTTTTCAGGATCTGCCAATAATTAAATCCTTCCACAGTTAAGGCATATTGGCGTACCAACAGGCCATAACCGTGCGATACTTTTCCGGATTCACCCGCCACAAAATCTATCGGTTGTTTCGTTACAATATCCTGCCCCAATTTGGCAGTAGAATTGAGCAATACCTGGTGCGACGGGATCGTTTTGTAACACTGGTAAATATTGTCCAGGCTGTCAATGTATGCAGTCCTGTATACAGGTAAACCATTAGGGCCTAATTTCAAACTGGATTGGGCAGCGGCAATATACTTGTAGGTTTCTGAAAAATCCCAGCGATAGTAACGGGTTTTGTTTTGCGGATCGTGCGCAGCTACATAAAATTGCACGCCATTGTTTTCAACATGGAATGATAAACTATCGATGCCCGGGGTGGTTTTTGCCTCTACGTAATCGGATAAATATTCCTTACCATCTGTCGTTTTTATTCTTAACCTGTATTTTGCAGCAAGCGAAAGATTTAAAGGCGGTGATGAATATATTCCATTGCCAGCTTCAGGCAGTGCGAAGTTACTATTCTGGTCGCTTTCAACGGTAACAACTGCATTCAGTTCAGGCTTAACGGTATTAGTGCTTGATAGCTTTACCGTGCGACTCAATTTGATAGAAGTTGAATCCTGGCCGGTATTAATCAGACCTTCTACAACAAGGAAACTATTATCCGTGCTGATGACCAAAGGATTATATGGCTTCTTGCATCCTACCATGATCAGGATCAGTAATAATATGTTATATCCTTTTCTCATTATTTTAGTTTACTATATTGGTAATTGTTCATTTTATCGCCAAAAATCCGGCTGTTTATTAGTTCCTCTTACAGTACAATCCACACATAAATGTGACGATGCCCCATAACCAACAGGCTTAGCGGCGAATGGTGGCTGTATCGCAAAAAGAGGGTCCTCAAGCCCTGTGTATAAATAATCAGCTACATCATTTGCCATTGTTTTGGGATTGACGAACAACATTGTATCTATTTTGCAGCCTTCATACGGTGTCGTTATGTGCCACAAAGGCAAATCATCATGATAATCAATAAATATTCTTTTCTGGGCATAGGATCCTGCAGTTATATAACCGATCACCGGTTCTTCAGGAACTGTTATACAGTGGATGTTTCCAATCAGTTGTGAGGGCTGTGCATCAAAAATGCTACCTAACTGTTCCGTGTTTTTTTTCAGTTGCGCATAATAGCTAAATGCTTCTGCAGTTAGTGCGTACTGCTTAACCAGTATGCTATAACGAACTCCGATTTTTTCGGATGATGAACCTATGAAAGTGATCTGGTTTCCTGTAATAACATCCTTTGCCAGTTTGGCTGATGACGCCAAAATAATATTGGTTGATACGTCATGTTGCCAGCAATTATATATGTAGTCTTTTAAAGGCCTGCCTAAAATAGTGTCGGGGTTATGATATAATTCGACTACGGTCTGAAATGCCGAGTGATACATCCAGGTCTCGTCAAACGACCAGCGATAATAAACCGAACTGTTTTGAGGGTCATGTGTGTCCGCATCTATTTGTACACCATTACTCTTTACCTGGAAATATACACTATCAATCGGCGGCGAATTTTTTACAGGTACCAAATCGGATTGGTAAGCTTTACCATCAGATGTAATGATCTTTACCTGGTATTTACCTGTCGTACTCAAGTTTAAGCCCGACGAAGCGTAATTTCCGTTCCCCATTTCCAATAAGGGATAGCTGATATTGGCATCGCTTACAACATTTACAATGGCGTGCAACTCGGGGTTTACGGCGGTTGAAGATGAGATATTTACTGTATGGCTAAGCCTGATAATTGTTGAATCGGTGCCCGGATTTATCACACCTTCCACTACCAGGTAACTATTAGTTGCGGCAATAGCAGGAGGCAGGTATGGTTTTTTACAACCTACCCATATTACCAATCCGCTAATAATTAAAAAACTCATGTATCTGCCTCTATTCATTATTATCTCCAAAAATCAGGTTGTTTCTTAGTGCCGCGTATGGTACAATCGGTGCATTCAACTGAAGTTCCCAAATAGCCTATCACGGTCGGGCTTCCAGGGGCAAAAAGTTGTGATGTGGGTATAGTGGATGATCCTGGCGGAATAAGATCCGCCTGAACTTGATTTATGCAACCAAGAGTTGATTGCGGTATGATCTTGCAGAAAAGAAAAGTATCCTGCTCGCATTGATATGGGTAAGCTGGGCTAAATGTTATTGGCAATTGCGTATCTGTAATAAATACCCTTTTTTGTTGAGGATTGGTAATACTTATGTAGCCAATTACCGGCTCGGCTGGGTTGGTGGTACAGTGTATATTGCCATTCAGATTAGTAGGCTGGGCATCAAATATTGAACCCAGTTTCTCTGAGTTTTTTTGCAGGTTCTGCCAAAAATCAAACGCTTCTTTTGTCAAAGCGTATTGTTTTATTAAAATGCTGTATTTAGTTTCTAATTTTTCTGATGTGTTTACAATCTGTGTAATAGGCGCCTGGTAAATAATATCCTGGCTCAGTTTCGCTGACGATCCGACAATTATCGAGCTGGAAGTATCACTATTAAAGCAGTCATAAATCTGTTGTTCAGGTGTACGCAATACGATTTCCTCCCCATTACTTATAAAATTCGATTGATGTAAAGAATGGAATTGCCAGGTTTCCGTATAATCCCAGCGGTAATAGCGGGTGTTATTAGCGGGGTCATGCGTATTAGCATATATATTGAGTCCCTTTGCCTGTATGGTATACCCTATACTATCAATAGGTGGAGTTGGTTTCACCGCTTCCATGTCTGACAGGTACTCCTTGCCGCCTGAAGTTTTTATTCTTAACCGGTATTTGTGTGTATTATCCAGGCCCAGGGCAGGTGCAGCATACCATCCTTTTCCTGTTTCGGGTATAACATAGATATTGTTTTGGTCGCTTTCAACAGTAACTACCGCATTCAATTCAGGCGCTGAGCTTATTTTTCCCGAAAGACTTACCGTACGGCTCAGCTTTATCAGGGTCGAGTCTGCTCCGCTATTTATAGTACCTTCAACTACCAGGTAATTACTGTTTGATGCACCTATAGACGGTGCATAAGGCTTCTTACAGCCCGAGAAACTCATCAATCCGCCTGCAATTAACAATATAATGCCCTTCGCTCTTCTCATTTCCAAAAATCAGGTTGTTTAACAGTTCCGCGTATGGTACAATCTGTACATTGTGCATTAGCTCCGACATAACCCAAAAGTTGTCCCGATTTATCAGTAATAGGCCCTAACCCGAAGTCAGCGGGTGGTATTGCAATTAAAAACTGGTCTACAACATCTGGCTTGCTGTTGCCAAACAAAAGGGAATCCGCGGTACAATCATAAGGATAAATAGTCCTCCAGGTGGATGGCAATTGATCATTGCTGATGAATATCCGTTTTTGCTGGATGTTGGTTACACTGATATAGCCGATCACCGGCTCTGACGGGTTGGTAACACAATGAATATTGCCTTTTAACGAAGTGGGCTGAGCATCAAAAATAGTCCCCAGTTCCTCACTGCTTTTTTTCAGGTTATCCCAAAAGGTATAAGCATCCTTTGTTAAGGCATATTGTTTAAGTAAGATACTATATTTTGTTTCCAGTTTCTCAGACGTTGATGCTATCTGCGTTACAGGGTTCTGGTAAATTATATCCCTGGATAGGTTTGCGCTCGAGCCCAATATTATAGTGCTTGATACATCATTGGCAAAACAGGTGAATATTTGCTCTTCAGATTTGCGCAACCTTAATTTAGTTCCATCTGTGATATATAAAGCCTGGTATTTAGTGTTAAATTTCCATGTTTCCGAATAATCCCAATGATAGTAGCGGGTACTATTGTTAGCATCATGCGTATTTACATATAACTGTACCCCCGTGTTTTTTATAGTAAAACCGATGCTGTCAATTGGGGGCGTATACTTTACCGCTTCGTAATCCGAAAGGTATTCTTTACCTTCTGCCGTTCTTATGTGCAGGTGATATTTGTGTGTAGTATCCAGGTTGAGAGCTGCAGAAACGTATTTCCCCTGGCCGGCGTCACTTAAAGGGTGCGTGGCATTTTGATCATCTTCGACGGTCACAGTGGCGTTTAGTTCCGGACTTGCATTTACATTGCCTGAGATATTTACCGTATGGCTTAATTTAATAATGGTAGAGTCCTGGCCACTATTGATCACACCATCCACTACCAGGTAACTGACGTTGGAAGCAGTGATAGTTGGTGCATAAGGTTTTTTACAGCCAACTATTTCTGATAGCGCTATTATGGTCCAAAATCTTATGTTCCTCAGCGTTCTCATTTCCAAAAATCAGGTTGTTTAGTCGTTCCTCTTAAAGTACAATCCACACATTCAACAGGAGCCGCCAAATTGGGAGCAGATGTCGGCAGAAATACAGGATGCGCTGCACCGTAATAATAAAACATCTGGTCAGCATCCAGTTTAGATTCGTCACCTGTGCAACCTTTCTGATCATAGAATGTATAGGGTATCCAGTTTGCAGGAAATTGACGGCTATCCAAAAAAATTCTTTTAGTAGTTACCGTACCCGCACTAATAAAACCAATTACCGGTTCGGCTGGATTAGTGCTGCATATAACATTTCCCTTGATCGATGAAGGCTCTGCATCAAAAATGGAACCTAATTGCTCAGTATTTTTTTTAATATTCTCATAATATTCAAATCCAGGTTTAGTAAGGGCATATTGCTTAAGAATAATACTATATCGCTGTATTATCTTTTCCGATGATGCCGGTACAAAGGCAACCGGCTGAAGTGAAACTACATCCTTCGCCAGCTTAATTGTCGTAGCCGTTACCACAGTAGATGAGATATCCGAATTCCAGCATTGATATATTTGTTCAGAAGCGGATCTGTATACCGGTTGCCCATCGACGATTTTGTAGAATGAATAAAACTGCGAGTGAAATATCCAGGTTTCATTATAATCCCATCGGTAATAGCGTGTCCGATTGGAATTGTCGTGGGCATTTACATAAAATTCGGCGCCATTATTTTTAATGATCATGCCTAAACTATCAATAGGGGGTGCAGTTTTTACTTCAACAAAGGCAGAAAGGTATTCCTCACCGCTGGCTGTTTTCACCCTCAACCGGTATTGCAATGTGCTGTCAAGGTTCAGCGGTGCGGATCCATATTTACCTTTTCCTATTTCGGGTACGGAGTAACTGGTGTTTTGACTGCTTTCAACAGTAACAAGAGCATTCAATTCAGGCTTCGATTTAATTTTTTCTGAAATATTTACCGTCCGGCTTAAATTTATGATCGTGGAGTCGTGCCCGCTATTAATCAATCCCTCAATAACGAGGTAGTTGGTATTTAATGCAACAGCGGATGGTGCAAAAGGCTTTTTACAGCCAATTAATGTAGCAGTCGAAAAAGACACCAAACATATATACCTTCCCATATGCATTTTTAGAACCTGATATTATAATTTACGAAAGGAATGGGCCTTGCAAATATGGACAGCTTATAACCGCTTATTGATCCTCCCTGTTCGGTAAAGAATGTTGAGTAGGCATTCGCGCGGCCGGTAAGGTTATACACACCTATGGTCCATGAGTTATGCGTTAGCTGGTGTACTTTATGATTACCCTCAATGTTCATGGAAAAATCTGTCCTGAAATAGTCAGGGATACGATAGGCATTCCTGTCAGAATAGTAAACGCGCTCTGAGCCATCATATTCATACTTTGCAATAGGTAATGTAATTGGGCGGCCTGTGCTATAGGTCACATCCAATGAAACACTGAACCGGTGGCTAAACCTGTAATTGCCGGTAAAGTTGAAATCATGCGGCTTATCATAATTAGCAGGGTAGAAGCTGCCATTGTTGATGAGTTCGCCTGCAGTAGGATCATCCTGGCGCAAAAAGGTGCGCGAATAAGTATAGCTGGCCCATCCGTTTAATTTACCGGCAGTTTTGCGTATCAGGAACTCCACTCCATATGCTTTTCCCTGCGTACCCACTACATCCTGCTCGATATGTTGATTCAGCAACAGCGTAGCCCCGCTTTTATAATCCAGGTAATCGCTTATTTTTTTATAATAGACTTCCACCGAGGTCTCGATGGTATTATTTTTGGCGTTTCTGTATAAGCCTAAGGATACCTGCTGGCCAAATTGCGGTTTGATATTGGGGTCGCTCAATTTATAGGTATCTGTAGGCGAAATAGCCGTAGTGTTTGATAACAGGTGGATATACTGCCTCAAAGTATTGTAGGCTGCTTTTATCGACATATCATCGCTCAGGTTATAGCGTGCCGAAACCCTTATTTCAGGCCCTTTATAAGTGTTGATCACCTGATTCTTTTTATAAGTCGTGCTATCTATGATATTTACACTTTCTTTGGGGAGGCCAGGCGCATAATTATCAACCGTTTGCGGACCAAGATAGGCGTATAGTGAATACCTGATGCCGGCGCTTATAGAGAAGTCGGGGGTGATATCATATTTATCACCCAGGTACAATGCACTTTCCAATGCATGCTCAGCCGGCACCACATCTGGTACAACCAGTGATTTACTTCCGTTAGGTTCGTTATCCCCCGGATTTAAGTTGTAGTAGATGGAGCTCAACCCGAAATTAAGTGTGTTCTTGCTGTTAAGGTAATAGTTAAAGTCGGCCTTAAAATTGGTTTGCTTTACGGCAAAATTCAATTTATACGCGTTTATCGGGTTGGCTGTACTAGCCACGTCGTACTCGTAATCATCGATACCTGCCATTAATACGCTGTATAATTTATTATTGAAGGTATGCTTCCATTTGATATTAGCATTCTTGTTGCTATAGCCATAAGCCGTATCACTGTTCAGCCTGAATTTATCTTTGCTAATATAGCCGGTGAGATAAATGTTATTTTTCTCATTGATCTGGTGACTGATATCCAGGTTTACATCATAAAATGATGCGGAGCTGTGTTTATAGGCGTCGGGTAGTAATTTGAGCAGCCAGTCGGAATAAGTTGTACGCGCGCCGAAAATAAATGATGTTTTATCTTTTATGATCGGCCCTTCTACATTCAGCCTGCTGGTCAATAAACCGATACCTGCCGATCCGGTAAATTTCTTTTTGTTGCCTTCCCTGTCTGTCACATCCAGAACAGATGATAAACGCCCTCCAAATTTTTCGGGAATTGTACTTTTATATAGCTCGATGCTTTTTACGATATCAGGGTTAAAAGCGGAGAAGAATCCGAAAAAATGTGAGGGGTTATAAATCGTAGCGTCATTTAACAGGATGAGGTTTTGGTCGGCAGAACCACCACGCACGTTAAAGCCGGTTGTTGCTTCACCTACTGATTGTACTCCAGGCAGTGTAAGTACAACCCTTAAGACGTCGGCTTCGCCAAATGCGGTTGGTATTTGCTTGATGCTTTTTATATCCAGCTTGTTTACCCCCATTTCCACACTTCTTACATTTGCCACCTTTTCCGCCGAAATGGTTACTTCTTTCAATGAAGTCACTTGCTCCTGTAGCTCTATATTCAATTTGCCGTCAGAATACAATATGATCCTGCGCCGGGTATCCTTCATGCCGAGCCCTTTAATGATCAGCGTTTGACGGCCGCGTGGCAGGGTAAGCGAGTAAAAACCAAATTGGTCTGTAGCGGTGCCAATTTTTGTATCAGGATTATAAATACTGGCCCCCGTTACCGACTCACCCGATTTAATGTTACGTATATAACCTGCTAAGGTGGCATTCCCGGCTTTGATATTATTGGTTCTTATCCCTATTTCATAAAGCTTATTTTCTGTACTTGCTACTACAACCTGCTTTTGTTTTTCTTCGGTATAATCAGCTATAACCGCTTGTTCAGCAGGTTTATTGGCAGCAGGTGCACTAAAAAATCCGGAAGCCAACTCGGTATTTAATTGCCGTCCCTTAGTTAAAAATACCTGCTGGCCGGTTATGGCGTAGTGGAAATCGGTACCATGGAAGGCCATGTCCAGCACCGTTTCGAGCGGTTTGTCTGTTGCCTGTACAGTTACTTTTAAACTATCGAATTGTGGAGGATTATAGTAAAAGTGATATCCCGTTTTTGACTCAAGCTCACTCACGAACGGTTCAATTTTAGCCTGCTGAAAATTGACGCTTATTGTTTTTTTGTTCACATCCTGGGCAGATGCCAGATTGGAAAAAACCAGTAAGCAGAAGCATAGAAAATAAAGTTTTTTCATTACAATGATCCGTTTTTTAGTGGTGATTGATTTCCGGTATATCCTTTATCCTGGTTATTAATCATGATAATCGGCGGCTTAAAAGGTTTAGTTTATTAATTAGTCAAGTGGTCGTAATATGCAGCTATTTTGGCCATAGCATCTTCAGGGTCCTTTTTGAATTTTATATTATTATCTCTTATATACTGCTGAAGCTGGCTCTTTTTATCTTTAAAGACCTTTAGAACGGAGCCCTGGCTGCCGACATCATAGTAGGTATTCCCTTTCCTTATATAATACTCATCCTTTGCCAGGAAATAGGTTTCTATGGTAGCGGTAACATTGGTTGAATTCTGGATTGACTTTATCCTTTTGGCCAGTACTTCAACTTTTCCGCCATAGAGCTGTTCGTAGAAACCCGTGGATATACCCGAGTTGTTAGCACTTAATGAATCTGTTACAACTCTTACAAAGTGATGATCGGGCAAACTGAAATCGTGCACACGGTCGCTTAGCAAAGTGAGCATTGAAAATTTGTTATAAAGCAATATAACTACAACATCTTTATAGATATCGTACATTATAGGCACATCCTTATAAGTGAAACCATCATAATTGACGGCCCCGGATTGCCACGTGGTGGCTTCAAGAGGGTAAAGGGCATTGCCTTTTATCGTGCGGTCATACGGCAGATATTCGGTGCCGCTGTACAACCTTGATTGCTGGCCAATTGACTTATTGAAGTTATCTACGGTTCGTGCCAGGCTGTTTTTTAGATAAGTGCTGTCATCCTGTGCTGACTGTCCGAATGAATTGCTTGCACATATTATGCTTACAAACCATAAAATGATTGCTTTAGTGAATAGGCTTCTTTTCATTAAAAGGGAATAAGAGGTTTCAGGACTTATGGGAAAACGGAATTTACATGACTTTTATTTAGAAATCAAACAGTTATTCTAAAAACATACTTATACGTCGTTATTTGTATTAATCTTGTTACTGTTAATTTTTTAACAGACGGCATATTGTATGATTTATCTATTAGTTGTTATTTAGGCTGAAATTATGGGTGCTGCTATTTATATGGTCAGGTAAGCGGGCTTATTCCGACGAACAGCCAATAACATTACGGGACGGCTGATATAAATGTAACACCCGGTATCATTTAAATAACCCTATTAAATTATGAAAGCATTAAAAGTATTCGTTATCATTTTATTAGCAACCTTCGGTTACCGGGCGGTAAATGCAGAAACCGTTCATCACAAAAGGCGTGCGGTGCACCATAAAAAACATCATTTAAAAAGGCATCATCATGTAGTAAAACACAAATAACAAAAAAAGGCTCCCTGATTTACCAGGGAGCCTTTTTTTGTTATTAAGTCTCTGTTACAACTTACGTTTTACTTCTACATTTTCATAGGCTTCAACAATGTCTCCTACTTCAATATTATTAAAGTTCTGTATGTTCAAACCGCACTCGTAGCCGGCATTTACTTCTTTTACATCGTCTTTAAAACGTTTCAGTGAGGCCAGTTCGCCGGTGTATACTACAACGCCTTCGCGGATGATCCGTATTTTGCTGTTGCGTGTTATCTTACCGTCAAGCACCATACAACCTGCTATCGTACCAACTTTGCTGATCTTAAAGGTTTCGCGGATTTCCACGTTAGCTACAATTTTCTCTTCAAATGTTGGCGCAAGCATACCTTCCATTGCGGCTTTTATCTCGTTGATAGCGTCATAGATGATCGAATAAAGCCTGATATCTATTTGTTCCTGCTCGGCCAGCTTACGGGCACTACCGGAAGGACGAACCTGGAAACCGATAATGATCGCATCAGAAGCCGAAGCCAGCAATACATCCGATTCCGATATCTGCCCTACAGCCTTCGAAATAATATTTACCTGTATCTGCTCGGTTGATAGTTTCAATAATGAATCTGATAACGCTTCGATTGAACCATCCACGTCACCCTTAACAATAATGTTAAGTTCCTTAAAGTTACCAACTGCCAAACGGCGGCCGATTTCATCCAGGGTAATGTGTTTCTGTGTACGAAGGCCTTGTTCGCGCTGTAATTGTAAACGTTTATTGGCGATCTCGCGTGCTTCAACTTCACTCTCAAGCGAGTTAAATTTATCACCTGCGGTTGGCGCACCCTGCATACCTAATACTTGTACCGGTGTTGACGGCCCCGCCGATTCAACCCTTTGGCCACGCTCATTGGTCAATGCCTTAACACGTCCGCTGTAGCAGCCTGCTAATA
>Ga0207671_10003041_pt1 | contig 17169 bp, 14 predicted proteins | sample KBSC24metaG_FD_184352 | JGI IMG/M metagenome (GOLD analysis project Ga0207671, IMG submission 184352) | Corn rhizosphere microbial communities from Kellogg Biological Station, Michigan, USA - KBS C2-4 metaG (SPAdes) (version 2) | ecosystem: Host-associated > Plants > Roots > Rhizosphere > Soil... | reverse complement strand
CACGTGCTCAGGCATGCGCGAATTGACTTCCTCCGCAAGGCTGATGAAACGTGAATCGAAGCCGTGCTGTCGCGCCTTCCACGACAGGTAATGCGGATCGAGCGGGATGCAATGCCCGCCGATTCCCGGCCCCGGATAAAATGGCATGAAACCGAAAGGCTTCGTCGCAGCCGCGCGTATCACTTCCCACGTGTCGATGTTGAGCGCGTAACAAAGCCGCGCCATCTCGTTAGCCATGCCGATGTTGACCGCGCGAAAAGTGTTTTCCAGAAGCTTCGCCGCCTCCGCCACGCGCGCCGAACTCACGCTGTAAACGTCTTTGACGATCTGTGAATAGAGATGCGAGGCGACCGTGGTCGAATCTGCCGTGACTCCGCCGACAACCTTTGGAATATTGTGAGTCATAAACTGCGGATTGCCGGGGTCGACGCGTTCAGGCGAGAACGCCAGCAGAAAATCTTCATCGAGTTTCAGCCCCTTCTCCTCAAACATCGGCAGCAGCACTTCGTCTGTAGTGCCGGGATACGTGGTCGACTCGAGAATGATCAGATGGCCGCGACGCAGTCGTTTCGTGATCTCTTCAGCAGCTGCAAGGATGTAGGAAACATCCGGCTCTTTTGTTTTGCGCAGCGGTGTGGGAACGCAAATGATAATCGCATCGCAGTTTCCCAGGTGATCGAAATCGGTAGTCGCCTGCATCTGCTTCGCGTCGACGACTTCCTTCAGTTTTCGCGACGGCACATCGCCGATGTAAGAAGTGCCCGAATTGATCTGTTTGGCCTTCGCCTCGTCGACTTCAAAGCCCGTGCCTTTGAACCCTTTCGAGGCAAACTCGACGAGCAAAGGCAAACCGACGTACCCGAGACCGATGACCCCAACGTGGGCCTGCTTGTTCGTTATTAAATTAATTAGTTCATTCTTCATAGTCGTTCAAATGGAGAGCCGAAACACAGATTAACACAGATGATTGCGGATCTAATCCGTACCCATCCGTGGAAATCTATGGCACTATACCCGCCGCCTAAAATGAGCAAAGAAGCTCCCCCCAAACTCGTCCGTGGTTTGAGCCTGCTCGACGCCACGATGATCGTGGTTGGCTCGATGATCGGATCGGGGATCTTTATCACCTCAGCGGAATCGTCGCGGTTAGCCGGCTCGCCGGGTTGGCTGATCGCAGCATGGGCACTCGCGGGCATCCTCACGATCACGGGTGCGCTCTGTTGCGCCGAGCTCGCGGCGATGTGGCCGAGAGCGGGCGGTCAGTACGTATTTCTGCGAGAAGCATATGGACCATCCATCGGGTTCCTGTTCGGCTGGGGACTGTTCCTGATCATTCAGACCGGGACTATCGCTGCCGTCGCCGTCGCTTTCTCAAACTTCACGGGTGTGCTTACAAACTGGATTTCGGCGGATTGGTATCTGATCTCACCGCTCGTGCTCGTAAAACCGTTCACAGTCAATCAGCTTTCGTTCAACGGCTACGCGCTGAGTCTGTCAAGCCAGCAGCTTCTGGCAGTGGTGATGATTCTGTTTCTTACTTTCGTCAACACTCGCGGATTGCAGACCGGGAAGATCATTCAAAACACGTTTACGTTTACGAAGACCGCCGCGCTGCTCGGGTTGATCGTGATCGGATTGTTTCTCGGGTGGAATCACGGCAGCGCCGCGTACACGTCCTCGTGGTGGGCGCCGTGGGAGAACGGTTGGAAACCTTCTGCGTCGCAGGTGTGGTTTGAGCCTGCGACTCACGGTTTGCTTGTGCTGGCTTTGCTGATGCTGGTCGGCCGAGCGATGGTTGGACCACTCTTCGCGCAATCAGCGTGGAACAACGTTACGTTCACGGCGGGTGAAGTGCGCGATCCGGGCAGGAACTTGCCGCGCGCGTTGCTGCTGGGTTGCGGGCTGGTGGTAACGCTTTACCTGCTCGCAAATCTTGCGTACGTCGTGACGCTGCCGCTCGCTGAAATTCAGAACGCGCCGCAGAACCGCGTAGCAACGGCCGTGATGCAGGCGGTGCTTGGTCCAAGAGGCACGATCATCATGGCGCTCGCGATCATGATCTCGACGTTCGGGTGTAACAACGGCCTCATACTGGCGGGCGCGCGGGTTTATTACGCGATGGCACGCGACGGGCTCTTCTTCAAACGCGTTGACAGCGTGAATGCTCATCACGTGCCGGCGGTGGCGTTGATGGCGCAGGGATTGTGGGCGTCGTTGCTCGTACTTCCACGCACGGTGACGGTGAATCGACAAACAGGTGCGTACACATACGGGAACGTTTACACGCAGTTACTCGAATACATTGTTTCCGCGGATCTGATCTTCTACGTGTTGATGGTGGGAGCGGTGATCGTGATGCGACGCAAAGCGCCCGAGATGGAAAGACCGTATCGAACTTTCGGCTACCCTTTTGTGCCGCTTGTGTATATCGTCCTCGCAGGGCTATTCATTATCGACCTCGCGATCCTGGCGCCTTCCACCTCCGGCATCGGATACTTACTAGTCTTCACCGGTATTCCGATCTATTTCATTTGGAGCCGCAGATGAACGCAGATGAACGCAGATCGAAATCTGCGTTCATCTGCGTTCATCTGCGGCTCATTTGACCCATTCATCCGCGATTTCGGTTTCGACTTTCACGGGGACTGTTTTTAAATACTCCTCACCTGCGGCGCACATGACGCGCTCGACTTTCTCAGCGACGCTTTCCGCCTCGTCGGCGCCGGCTTCAACCACGATCTCGTCGTGAATGATGTTGACGATCCGCGCGCTCGTGTCGCTCAACTCGTCTCTCAACAAACGGAGCGCGCGTTTCAGAATGTCGGCGCTCGTGCCCTGGATCGGTGTGTTCTTTCCGTTACGCTGCGTCATCGAGATCTGCTGTCGATCGTTCTCGTCGTAACGAAAACGCACGAGTCGTCCTGAAGCCGTCCGCGCCTGGCGCTCACTGACGGCGCGGTTCGCCGCTTCGCGCAGGTAGGAATCGAGCTGCCGGTACGTCCCAAAATAGCGGCGCAAGACGTTTTCAGCATCCGGGACGCTCAGTCCTGTCATCAGCGCAAACCGCTGTGCGCCGATTCCATAAACGACACCGAAGTTCAATCGCTTCGCAAAGTCGCGCTGCTCTTTCGTCACCTGGTCCAACGACGCGTTGAAGACCTGCGACGCCGTGACGCGATGAAGATCTGCACCGGAATTGAACGCGTCGATGAAACCGCGATCGCTGGAAAACTCGGCGAGTATGCGCAACTCGATCTGCGAATAGTCGGCGATGATCAGCTTGCGCCCATCCGGGTAACCACTGAAGCAGCGCCGGTACTCGATCGCGTGTGGCACCTGCTGGATGTTCGGGTTCGTGCACGCAAAGCGGCCCGTCGGCGCGCCGATCTGACGGAAGTCCGCGTGCAAACGTTTCGTTACGGGATTGATCATCTCGATCATGTTCTCTCCGTAACTCGTGAGCGCCTTCTGCACGGTGCGATATTCCAGCAATGTTCCGATAATCGGATACTGCGCGGCGAGTGGTTGCAACTTCCAGTTGCGAGTTGAATCGGGAACAGGGATGCCGAGGCGATTCAGCGCCTGCGTCAACTGCTGGTGCGAGTCGAGATTGATGTCGTCGCGCTGTGGCCCACCAAACAACGAGCCCTGCGAGGATTCTTCAGCCAACACTTGCTGCAATTGTTCGGCGAGTTCGCTTCGTCGTTTTTCGACAATCCCGAGCTGCTCGAGCCAACGATCCTTGTGCATGTAGAAGCCGGCGAGTTCGATATCCACCACCGGCATCACACACTCAAACTCGAGCTGCGCGCACTTCACTAACGACTCGGCTTTCAATCTCTCGATCAGCTTTTCACGCAACGGCAGCAGGATCGCGGCATCGCGCGCGGCATACTCCAACTGCGCTTCCGACAACTCGAAATTCCAGTTGCTCAAACGTTCCGATTTGTCGACGGCTTCATTCAAATATCGACTTGCAACCGTCTCGAGTCCATGACGCTCTTCAATGTCACCCGCGCCGGCAAGCTGGCTAGCCAACAACGTATCGAAGAGCCCGCCGAGATCGACTCCGAGATTGTATTTGAGGAACTTCGCATCGAACTTTGCGTTATGTGCGATTTTGATCGGTCTCGGCGCGGCGAGCAGCCGTCGCAAAGGCGCCAATGCATCGCTGTGCGCCGCATCGCCGTTGCTGAAGTGATCGAAGTCGAAGATGTAAACGCAATCGGGCGTCGCGAGCTGGATCAGTCGTAAGCGTGAAGTATATGGATCGAGCTCGGTGGTTTCGGTGTCGAGCCCGATTACGGGTTGTGATGTGAGGGCTTCGATTGCTTTTTGGAGATCATCGCCCGTCGTAATAACTTGATAATTCATTAAACGTTTCTAAAGCGCCATCATTCGCTTCAACATCAAAATCTGTCCCTTGTGCTGTGATTCGTGATCGATCAGGTGGTGCAAAATCCAGCGCAGATTATATTCAGTCGTTTCACCCTTTCGCTCGAAACTGATAATGCGTTCGAGGTCTTTATCGTTGTATGTGAAAAGCACGTCGCGCGTTAGATTGCGTATCTTCTCAGCCTCGTTCAGGCAAAACTCGACTGTGTAGCTATTGCGTGCGACGCGTTCGAGGTCGTCGAGAATGTCCCAGTAAGGCGCCTGCTTGTCTTCATCGGTGAGCTTGTGTCCGCCAACAACCATCTTCATCCAGAACCACTCAGCTTCGCCGATGTGCAACACGAGCGCGCCTATCGAATGTGCGCCGAGAAATGCCGGCTTGCCGATTAGATCGTCGGGAATGTCTTTTACCGCGACGGCAACCTGACGCCGCACTTCCTCCATTCCGCTGAGGTAAAAGCCGATGCCGGTCGATAGACCGGGATGAGGAGATAAAACTCTGCGTCTCATTTAATATCCTTCCTGTTCTCAGGCCGTGCGAGCCAACGCCGGTTCCGGGTGCGGCCTCACAAAGATCAATAAGAGCACCGCCGCAGTTGCACCCACAAACGCGCTCGCGAGAAACGCCGTCGCGGGTCCCTTCCAATCCCAAATCATACCCATCAAAAGCGAAGCAGGAAACACCGTCACGCCGAATGCGAGATTGTACAATCCATACGCCGTTCCTCGTTGCTCTGGTCGCACGAGATCGGCAACCAGCGCCTTCTCTGCTCCTTCCACCAAACCAAAATAGATCCCATAGATCAAGAAGAGAACCCACAAGGACGCTTCCTGAGTAGCAAATGCGAATCCCGCGTACACTGCCGCGTACAACACCCAACCCGAAACGATCAGACGTTTACGCCCAAGTCGATCCGAAAGATCGCCACCGAACAATGAACTCAAAACCTTCGTCGCGTGATGTGCCGCCCAAAGCAACGGGACCATCGCGACTGACACTCCCGAATCCACGGCTCGCAGGATCAGAAAGCTGTCTGAAGAATTTGAAAGCGTGAAGAGCGCAAGAATCACGAGAAAACGTTTGAAGTTACCGTCGAAACCACGGAGCGTCAGCTTCGGCATCTCAGCTTCCGCCGGTCGAGACACCGGCGACTCACGCATGAAAAACATCGCGACGAGCACTGCCATCAGCGCCGGTACCGACGCAATCAGAAAGATGCGCGTAAATTCAGATCTCGTCGGCGATTGTGAATGCGCTACAAATAGAATGACCAGGACGTAACCCACCAGCGGTCCGATTACGGCGCCGCAATGGTCCATCGCGCGGTGAAAACCAAACGCGATACCTCTCTGCTCGACCTGCACCGTGTCTGCAATCATCGCATCGCGTGGAGCTGTTCGAAATCCCTTGCCAACGCGATCGGCCATTCGAATTCCAAGCACCTGCTGCCACGACTGTGCGAACGCGAGCAGCGGCCTGACGATCGACGCGAGCGAATAACCGGCAACCACCAGCAACTTTCGCTTCCCGAGCCGATCGCTGAGGTAACCCGCAAACAGTTTCAGCAGGCTCGACGTCGATTCGGCGAGTCCCTCGATGATGCCGATGGCTTTGGCGGATGCGCCTAAAGTGCTCGCGAGAAAAACCGGCAGGAGAGGGTAGATGATTTCGCTCGATGCATCGTTGAGCAGGCTAACGAGACCGATCGCGATGACATTTCGCGGAAGTCTACGATAGCGATGCCATAAACCGGAAAGGCCCTGACCATTTGCAGTAGTTGACGAAGTCAAGATTTAGCGCGCGTATGCTGCTCTAACGATTGTCTTGATGTTTCCGCGCACGTGAAAATCGCCTTCGATGTTCACGCTGATTGGATCGCAGGCGGCGACGAAGTCTTCCAGGATGATGTTGATCACGTGCTCGTGAAAGATCTTCACGTTGCGGAATGAGTTTATGTAGAGCTTAAGGCTCTTCAATTCCACGCAACGCTCGTTTGGAACGTACTCGATGCGGATCGTTGCGAAGTCGGGGAAGTCAGAGAACGGGCAGATTGCCGTGAACTCCGTGATCTCGAAGTTGATCTTGATCTCGTTACCGGGAAACTCGTAAGGAAACGTGTCGAGCGGAAACAGGTTCATCTCCGCACGAGGCGTCGATTGAATGTCGAGACATTGCTGATTAGTCATCAGCGCGGATCTTACTTGAAGTGGCTTGGTGCGAAAAGTCGGGTTCACATGATTTACAAGATTCTCCAACAGGATTCACAAGATGTATCCTGTAAATCCTGATTAAATCGTGTAAATCCTGTGAAACTAATACGACGGTACCCGATTCCGATGACCAATATCGAAAACCTTGATCAGCACCAGGCCCGCGATGAAGCCTCCGATGTGAGCTGCGTACGCAACGCCACCTTGTTGCGACCCCGCGCCAAGCATACCGAGTCCACTGATTAACTGAAATACGAACCAGATCCCGATCGCAACGTACGCGGGAACCTGCGTCAGAAACCGGAAGAGAATCACTGTCACGCGCCGAGACGGATGGAGCAGAATATACCCACCCAAAACTCCGGAGATTGCACCTGAAGCCCCCAAACTAGGAACCATCATGCTCTGCTGGTCACCCGCAAACGCTGCGGTGGCGAACACATGGGCCAACGACGCGAGCACGCCGCAAACCAGGTAGAAGATCAAATACTTGATGTGCCCCAGACGATCTTCGATTTGGTCGCCGAAGATCCAAAGGAAGAGCATGTTTCCGGCGATATGCGCGATGCCGCCGTGCATGAACATCGAAGTAATGAGCGTGAAGTAAAGCGGAACCGGCGTCGGAACAAGCACGTCCCGTCCCGTAACGATCTCAAACGGCACCGTCGACAATGCGTAGGTGAATCGTTCGTTTGTTCCAAGCTGTTGCAGAAAAACAAAAACAAGGATGTTGATTGCGATGAGCAGGTAATTGACCCATGGTGTTGTCTGTCTGTCAGTGTTGTCGTCGTACAGTGGAAAAACCATGGACCGTGCACCTCATGTCTTGAATTCGAAACGCAACTCCGTACGCACAGATTGTGCCGTGAGTCGTTAATCTATGCCGCCATTCGCGGCAGGTACGCCTGCGTGAACCAACGCAGGCTCGTGCGGTCTCAATAATTCGTAGCCCTCGGAACGCGCGACGTAAGTCGCGGCTGTCATATCGCCGGTGACGTTCAACGTCGTGCGACACATGTCGAGCAAACGATCGACGCCGAGGATGATCGCGATGAGCGCTGGATTGACGCCGATCGTCACGAGCACGCCGATGATGAACGGGATCGATCCCGACGGAATACCAGCGGTTCCAATACCGCCGAGAATCGCAAGATAGACAACCGTCAACTGTTGGCCCAGGCTAAGGTCGACGCCGGCGAGTTGGGCCAAAAACAGAACGGTGACTCCTTCGTAAAGCGCCGTGCCGTTCTGATTTGCCGTCGCGCCGACAGTCAAAACGAAACTATTGATCTCCTGCGGCACGCCGAGGTTCTGTTCCGAGACGCGCAACGCCGTCGGCAAAGTCGCGTTCGACGACGACGTCGAAAACGCAGTCAGGATCACGGTCTTGATTCGTCTGAAAAACTCCAGCGGCGATATGCGCGAGAGGAAATATACGGAAAGCGAGTAGACGCCAAACATGTGCAATGCCAAACCGAGCAGCACAGTCAACACGAACCACCCGAGCGCCTGAAGCAGGTCCAACCCAAAGCGCGCGGTGTTGTTGAACAGCAGGCAGGCGACTGCGTACGGCGCAAACTTCATGATGATCTCGATGATCTTCGCCGTGATCTCATAAACGCCTTCCAGCACGCGCAGAAACGGCGTGGTGACAGTCACCGGAAGAAGCGTGATCGCGATGCCAACGATCAATCCGAAAAACATGAGGTGAAGCATATTCGGATCTTCTTTATCCGAGATCGCGAAAAACGGGTTCTTCGGAACGATCGTTTCCACCACCTGCATTAAAGGCGACGACGTACCCTTCGATTGCTGCGCGGCCTGAAGGGTTTTCGTAGCGTCATTGGCGTAACGTGCCTGCAACGCCGCTGACGTAGAGGGATCGATCCGCTGACCGGGTCGGATAGTGTTGGCGAGCGTCAGACCGATGACGACCGAGATTCCCGAAATCACCAGGCAATATCCAAACGACTTGAGACCGACACGCCCGAGCTTACGGATGTCGCCGATGCCTGCAATACCGACGACGAGTGATGAGAACACCAACGGGACCACGATCATCAGCAGCAGTCGCAGGAACAGTTGGCCCACGGGATGAGTGAAATTGTCGACGATCCAAACGACTCGCGGATTATCCCCGCCGACCAAACGATTCACCGCAATGCCCGCAATCACGCCGGTTGCCAACCCGATCAAAATCTTCGTGTGAAGCGGAATGCCTTTCGGTTCGTCGGGAGTCTCTTCGTCGAGGTCTGTTCCGATCTCGCGTTCGAATGCGTCGCGCTCGACCCGATTTTTGGTCCGGGGTTTGTCGTTTTTGTCTTCAGGCATGTTTGGTGTTCGACTCCGTCGTTTTCGTAGTAGAACTAACGGCCCCAACGCAGCTTGTCGCGCAACACGTCGAAGTAGTTTCTGTTGCTGGGCTGTATGAGATTGAACGTCGTGCGGCTCTTTTGAATCTTCACTCGATCGCCGACCTTCAGTGGAAAACCAACCTGGCCGTCGAGCGTCAATGCAACCTCTTCCTGGTCTGTCTTCAGTATCAACTCGATCTCGGCGTCGTCAGGCACGACGATCGGCCGGTTAGAAAGCGTAAACGGACAGATTGGAGTGACGACTACGGCATTCATCGACGGGAAAATTACTGGTCCACCCGCCGAGAGGTTGTACGCGGTCGAACCCGTCGGCGTCGAGACGATTAGACCATCTGCGCGAAACGAGTTGACGAACTGGCTGTTGAAAAACGTTTCGATCTCGATGATCCGGGCCAGCGCCGACTTGTTGATCACGACGTCATTAAGAACACGATTGGTTGTGACGGAAACTTCATCGCGTAACAACTCGACGGCGAGCATCACGCGTTTATCGAGCCGGTAGTTGCCGGAAAGGATCGACTCCAGCGCGCTGTAAAGCTCTTCGATTCTGAATTCTGCGAGATACCCGAGCCCGCCGTAGTTGACTCCGAGAACCGGGACCTCGTGATCGCCAATCATCCGTGCAGTGGCGATCATCGTCCCGTCGCCACCGAGAACGAGCATCAAGTCGACGCCGGTCGGGAGTTTTTGCGTGGCGACTTCGTCGACTGCGCAACCCGTCTGGTGCTCGATGCGCTCGCGTTCGATTTCGGGCCCGCCGACAAGCTTGATGCCTCGCTCCGCAAGCCATAACACAAGCTCGCAGAGTGTGGTTAGAGCCTCGGGTTGATGCGGTTTAAGGACTATGCCTATCCGCGTGATTGTCGACATGGTTTGAAGTAGCGGGATGATAAAGAATTTCCACGCAAAGGCGCAAAGGCGCAAAGAAGAGTTGGATAACTTTGCGTCTTTGCGAGGCTAAACTTTGTAAAGAGCTAAGAACTCTACGTTACCCTCAGCGCCTTGAATCGGCGATTCGATCACATTCACAACCGAGAGACCCAGCACCTTCGCTGCGCCGTTCACTTCCTCGACCACGCGTGATCGCTTCGCCGCGTCGCGGACGATTCCACTACCGCCAACCTCCCCACGGCCGACTTCGAACTGCGGCTTGATAAGCGTGATGATTGCGCCACCCTCGCGAACCAACGGAATGACTGCGGGCAGCACTTTCGTGACGGAGATAAACGAAACGTCCATCACCGCCAAATCGAACGCTTGCGAAAAATCCGCCGGCTGCAAGTAACGCGCGTTCACGCCTTCTCTAACTTCCACCCGGCGGTCGTTTCGCAGACGCCAGTCGATCTGATTGTGTCCGACGTCAATCGCGACAACGCTCTTTGCACCGTGTTGCAACAGGCAATCCGTAAACCCACCCGTCGAAGCTCCAACGTCCAAACACACGAACCCGGCGACGTCGATCCGAAACTCGCGCAACGCTGCCTCGAGCTTCAGACCGCCACGTCCGACGTAGCGACTTGTCGGGTCGTCGCCGCCTTTAACGCGAATTGATGAGTTTGTATCGAATTGCTGGGAAGGTTTTTCAACGCGCTGCTCGTCGACGAGAACGACACCAGCCATGATCATTGCCTGCGCCTTTGTGCGCGACTCAGCCAGACCATGGTCGACAAGCAGCTTATCTATCCGCTCGCGCTTCACATAACAAGATTACATGAATTAAGCGCGTCGCGAAGCGTGAGTCACCGCGCGTGGTGCATCCAGGCAGAGTTCGCCGGCACAGTCGTGGCAGAGCCAGACGAGAATATGTGGCGCATCCGACCAAAAGAACGAAGTCACTTTTCCCGCCATCCTTACTGCATCGTCGACGCGCAATCGTTGCAGAGCCTGAATGTAAAACGCCCCGTTATAGAAATCACCGTCCGCGCCTTCTTCTCTGTGAATACACTCTCGCTCGCGAAACATCTGCCTTTTCATGATGATTCACCATATTTCCCCGCGCCGCATCGCGCGAAATACAGGACCGTTAAAATCAAATGTCGGGGTGTTCTATAAAAATGTATGGTTGAAAACAGGCAAGCGAGTTAACCAGTCTTCGAGCAAGACCCATTCGCTTTCCGTGATGATGCCACTCGATCACATTTCGGTCAATACAATCTTTTAAAACATTGTTGGGCATGGGTATTAAATCGTTGACAGCCGCACGGCAAAGGCAGATACGTTCTAGTGAGGCCTTCTTCTCGGACCTTCGAAGATTTCGTTCACGTTGGAGAGGTCGCGATCGTGATGATTGTCTCTGTTTCGGCGCTCTTGTCTCGCCACGCGGCGCGCGCGCCGTTCCTGCCAGGAATCAAAGAGTACCGCTTCTCGAATTCGAGTTAGCTCGCCGTCTTCGTCGTCACCCTGACTAACGACGCGAGGCGGCGTAACTTCTGCGTTGTTCCTGACGATGGGTTTGCGCTTCGGTTTCTTCGGCGTGAGCTCGTCAATCGTCGGTATTTCCCCGCCGTTTTCGACCAGGGGTAACTCGCTCGCCATTGTATCTGTGACGGCAACTGGAGTCTCGACTTCCGGGACCTCGGCAACTGGCATCGGAACATTTCGCAGTTTCAGATAAGAGGACAGCAAGGCCGAAGCTGCCCCGAGCATCATCGCGATGGCAAACGCACCACCCAAGATCCAGTTTCTGCGGTGTCGCGTCTTCGCCTCGATCTTCTCTAAAGGCACGACTCGACGCGCCGACAGCAGTGTTAGTTCATCGTTGAAGTGCGGTGGCGTGGGGGGTCCAAATTCTCTATCGAAACCGTGTTCCTGCATTTTCCCCTAACTGGGCAGATTCAGTTGCAATAACGAGGCCAAAGTGGGGAGCACTGTTTTAACAAGGGTTCAGAGCGGGGAGAAGACAACGATCTTCCGATTTCGTGCACGGAAACAACGCGCTCGGTTGTTCAAGTCAGTTGGACAGGATTGACAAGATTTTTCATGATTTGCAGGATTTTCTTGTAAATCCGGTCTCTAATCCTGTAAATCCTGTGAAATGGTTTTACGCGCCGCGACGGGCCTTGGCGCGCCGGTCGTCAAGCACCTCGATGCTCTCTCGGACGCGGTTGTAAATGCCGTCGGCATCGAGTCCATACTTCGCGAGGAGCAGTTTTGCGTCGCCGTGAGTGATGAGACGATCCGGAATTCCCATTCGGACCACACGCACTTTGTCCTGTAGACCGTTCTCTTCGAGCAGCTCCATCACCGCCGATCCGAAGCCGCCCGCGAGGTAGGCTTCTTCAACCGTCACGATCAGCCGTTTGGTCCGGGCCAGCGCCAGCAGTAAAGACGTGTCGAGCGGTTTGACGAATCGCGCATTGACGACAGTGGTCTCGATGCGGTCCTTCGCGAGATGTTCCGCAGCCTCGAGCGATGGATGGACCATTGAACCGTACGCGACGATCGCGATCTCGCCGCCGTCGCGCAGTATTTCGCCCTTGCCGATCTCGAGCAGTTCCGGTTCGCGATCGATTGGTGCGCCGACGCCGTTGCCGCGCGGGTAGCGCATAGCGGCGGGACCAACGTGCTCGAGCATTGTGAACAGCATGTCGCGCATCTCGCCTTCGTCTTTCGGCGCCATCAGAATGACATTTGGCACCGCGCGGAAGTATGCGATGTCGAGCAGTCCGTGATGAGTTTGTCCATCGCCACCAGCGATCCCGCCACGGTCCATGCAAAACTTCACGTTCAGATCCTGAATACAGACGTCATGCACGATCTGATCGAAACCGCGCTGTAGGAAAGTCGAGTAGATCGCGCAGACGGGTTTTAGTCCTTCACAAGACAGACCAGCCGCGAAAGTAACGCAGTGCTGCTCGGCGATACCGACGTCGAAAGAACGTTCGGGAAACTTTTCGAGCGCGGTGCAAATGCCCGTACCGTCGGGCATCGCGGCCGTCAACGCTACCACTTTCGGATCCTTCTCCATCAGCTCGCAAAGCGTGTCGCCAAACACCTTCGTGTAAGTTGGCGCCTTTGCGGAGCTCTTGTATGGCTTGCCGGTCGCGAGATCGAAAGGCCCGGTCGCGTGCCAGCGATAGTAATCAGGTTCCGTTTGCGGGAAGCCTTTTCCTTTCATCGTTAGCGCGTGGACGATCACTGGACCGTCTTTGATCTGTTTTGCTTCTTCCAATGCCGCAACGATGGCACGCGGGTTATGCCCGTCGACGTATCCGATGTATTTGAAGCCGAGCTCGTGCACGAGCGCGCCGGGCAAAACGGCGGCGGCGATCGCGTCTTTCATCGTCTTGGCGGCATGATGAATTCGCTCGCCTACCGAAGGAATTGCCAACAGCTTCCCTTCGACTTCGTCTTTGAACCTGTGATAGCCGTGTGCGCCGCGTATGCGATTCAAGTAGCCGGTCAACGCTCCGACCGCGGGCGCGATCGACATCTCGTTGTCGTTCAGAACAACGATGAGGCGGCTCTTCAAGTGGCCCGCCTGGTTGATCGCTTCCATCGCCATGCCGCCTGCGAGCGACGCGTCGCCGATCAACGCGACGACGTGGTGGTCCTCGCCTTTTCGATCACGCGCGATGGCCATTCCGAGTGCCGCGGAAAGAGAGGTCGAGGCGTGTCCGGCACCGAATGTGTCGTACTCGGATTCGTCACGGCGGAGAAAACCGCTGATGCCGCCGTACTGCTTGATGGTTGGGAGAAGTTCGCGCCGGCCCGTCAGGATCTTGTGCGCATATGCCTGGTGACCGACGTCCCAGACGAGGCGATCGCGCGGCGTGTCGAAGGCGTAGTGCAACGCGACTGCAAGCTCGACGGCGCCCAGTGAAGCGCCCGTATGACCGCCGACTCGAGACATCGTCTCGAGGATGTAGGTGCGAATTTCGTCGGCGACGGTTCGTAACTGATCGGGTGGCAGGGCGCGTAGGTCGGCTGGTGAGTTAATACTCTCAAGAAGCGTCATCGTGGCGGCATTGTACTCCAATCATTAACATTTCTATACGGTCCGTTCCGTTCAGAGTTCAGCCTAAACTCGCACTAACTCTATACCGTAAAGTACTCTGCTCAACTCTTGGTGTCAATCAAAAAGTTGGGGCTGAACTGAGTTCTGTCCGAGATCGTAGTTATCAACGCAGATGCGTCAAAAGGAAGTCCAGCTCGAAACACTCTTCAAAGCCCTTGCAGACCACACCCGGCTGCGTCTGATTCACCTGATTGGCGACGAAGAAGTATGCGTCTGTTCTTGTGTCAAAACTCTCAAGGTAAACCAACCAAAGATTTCTCGTCACCTCGCTTACCTCAGGCGCGCTGGGCTCGTCGCAGCGCGCCGCGATGGAAGGTGGAGTCACTACCGCCTCGTGAACCCTTCCGATCCGCACGCGGCGAAGATGTTCAGCGAGCTTCGCGCGTGGCTCGCAGAGAACCTACCTTGACAATCTGCGCCTCGCGACTAGAATTAGCATTCGCCCGTTTTGCGGCACGGAGATGTGGCCGAGTGGCTGAAGGCGGCGGTTTGCTAAACCGTTAAGGGTCAAAAGCCCTTCACAGGTTCGAATCCTGTCATCTCCGCCAAAAATCTGCCAGTAATCTGTAAGCCACAAAGAAGCACAAAAAGCACAAAACGAGTCGGGTCAGATCCTTTGTGACTTTTGTGCTTTTTTGTGGCTCACAAACTTTTTGAGGCTCATGTCTGTTCGAGTACGTTTCGCACCCTCCCCAACCGGCTACCTGCACATCGGCGCCGCACGCTCCGCTCTCTTCAACTGGCTCTACGCGCGAAAGGTCGGCGGCAAGTTTCTCCTTCGCATAGAAGACACGGATTTGCAACGCTCGACCGACGAGTCGACGCGCTCGATCATCGAAGGTCTCGAGTGGCTCGGACTCGACTACGACGAGGATCTCGTCTTCCAGTCGGCAAATGCGCCGCAACACAGAGACGCGGCGAATCGTCTCCTCGAAGAGGGCAAAGCCTATCGCGATTTCACACCGAAAGAGCAGCGCGAGGATAGCGCCGTGAAGCAGGAGGTGGCAGAACGCGCGCGTGCGGGCGTTGACCATCGCAGCAATCCATATCGCGACCTGCCGAAAGAAGAATCAGACCGTCGTGCCGCCGCGGGCGAGCCGTTTGCCGTCCGTTTGAAAGTACCAAGCGAGGGGCAGACGAGATTCGACGACATTGTTTATGGACCTCAGGAGCGCAGCCACACAGAGATCGAGGATCTCGTGTTGCTTCGTTCCGACGGTCATCCGCTTTACAACCTGTCGGTAGTAATCGACGATATCTCGATGGGCATCACGCACGTGATCCGAGGGCAGGACCACCTCACCAACACACACAAGCAGATCCTGCTCTACGAGGCGCTCGGAGCGACCGTGCCGCAGTTTGCGCATCTACCGCTGATACTCGCGCCCAACAAAAGCAAGCTCTCGAAACGCAAGCACGGCGAGGTTGTTTCGCTGACGACATATCGCGATCGCGGTTTTGTGCCCGCGGCGTTTCGAAACTTTCTCGCGCTGCTCGGATGGTCGCCGCCTGATGGAAAGGAAGTGCAAAGCAAAGAGGAGCTCGTCCGGAACTTCTCGCTCGAAGGCATCGGCCGCGCGAATGCGATCTTTAATTTCCATGAGAACGATCCGCGCCGCTGGACCGACGACAAAGCGCTGTGGATGAACTCCGAATACATCCGCACGATGCCGCTCGACGAGTTGCTGCCGATGGTCAAAACTGAACTTCGTGCAAACAAACTCTGGCGCGAGGAGTATGATGACGACGACAGCGAATGGTTCCGCAAGACTGTCAACTTGATTCGCGAGCGCTATTTCACGTTGAAAGATTTTTCGGCGCAGGGACGCGCGTACTTCTCTGACGATTTCGATTTTGACGAAGCAGCGGTTAATAAGAACCTGAAGAAGGAACCGCGATTACGAGAGTTGTTGAACGGCTTGGCGGATAAATTAGAAGCGGTAGAGCCATTTAACACGGAGACCGCGGAAGCCGCGCTGCGCGCGTTCGCGGATGAAGCGGGTGTGAAGGCGGGTTTGTTGATCAACGGATCGCGCACGATGTTGACGGGCCAGGCGGTCGGTCCATCCATGTTTGAGATCTTCGACGTGCTCGGTCGCGACGCGTCGGTACAACGATTGAGAAGCGGTATTCCCTGGAGTTAATGATGATCAAACCAATGATTCTTGTTCTCTTGCTGTGTGGAGTTGTTGCTGCTCAAAACTCAAACTCATCGACAACTACCGAACGACCACGACAGACGAACACAAATCGCACTAAGCCACCAGCATCACAAACAGAAAAGCCAACGCCGGCGCAGAAAAAAACGCCCGCATCTACTGAACAACCGCCTGGAGCGGAAGGCGTGCTCGCTGCGTTCAATGAGCTGCTCGACGGTATCAGGCATGCCAGCGTGAACGAGGTGATGGGCGTTTACTGGAACTCCGCGCAACTCAATCTCTTTAACTACAACGGCACCGTAACAAAAGGCTGGCAGCAGGTACGCGCGAATCGCCAGAGCTCGTATCCCGAAATCAAAGACGTGAAGCTCGACGTGCGCGACGTCGCACTCACAATGCTCGGGAGAGATGCGGCTGTTATCACTTGTCTCTGGACGCAGTCACAAAACTACAAAGGCACGCCGGAAACTGTTTCCGGGCGCATGACGCTGGTGTTTAAGCGCATCGGAACGGCGTGGAAGGCGATTCATCTGCACTCTTCGTCAGACAATCCAAACCCCTCGGTCATTCCGCCGTCTGAGGGGCGACCGAGTCCAAATCCGAGTCCGAGTCCGTCACCATCCCCGACGCCGACGCCTTGAGCACTGACGCGCCCGCGCCCGCGAGAATAATCAGAAAGGGGAAAACCTCCACCACGTACCGCGGCTCGGGGTTTTCGAGCGTTGCGAAAAACCCGATACGCAGGAAGATTAGGAGCGCGGCGAGCAGTAACCATCGGCGCGCGTGTTCGCCTCGCGAACGCCAGAGCAGCCAGCCTCCAATCACGCCCAGAAGCGAGTAGATGAATGTCAATCCGGCGAACAACGGCAACCAGTACTGCTGGTGGATGTCGTAGTCGAGATCCGCTAATGGCAGCAGCTCGCCGTCGAATGGGTAGTACTGCGAGTGTGTGTCGAACCAAAGTGTTCGCGCTCGCTTTAACGGCATAACGACGTAGTAGCGAAACGGCGAT